>Ga0187894_10004045_pt1 | contig 15995 bp, 13 predicted proteins | sample GBC1701081metaG_FD_136650 | JGI IMG/M metagenome (GOLD analysis project Ga0187894, IMG submission 136650) | White microbial mat communities from a lava cave in the Kipuka Kanohina Cave System on the Island of Hawaii, USA - GBC170108-1 metaG ... | reverse complement strand
CTCCTCGGCGATTCCATGCGGTGTTTCGACGGTGTCGATCCCGATGCTTCCGGTCACCAGCAGGGACATTCGCTTCTCCCGAACTCCGACACGGCGCGACGGCGAGCCGCGTTTCATCCGCATGGAACAGGGGTTAGTGTCGGGGGCTGCCGCACGCTTGGCAAATCGGCCGGGCGACGGGATAGGGGCTTGTACGGGAGCCGTATGGATCGTATGATCGTCGGCGTGAGGCGCGGTCGATACGTCATTTCCGGTGTAAGCGGCCTCGTGCAGCGGGGGGTTTCGCTGCTTGCGGCATGCTGCGCGGCGGGGGCGATTGCCGTCGCGTTCAATGCCGGCATCGCCACGGCGCAGGATGCGCCGGCGTCGGCCCGCAGCGACATCATCGGCAGCGAGAACAGCGAGGTCTATCACACGCGCGACTGCCCCGCGTGCAAGCGGATTCTGCCGCAGCGGCGTGTCTCCTTCGTGGATGAGGCGGCCGCGCAGGCGGCGGGTCGCCGCAAGTGCAAGTGGTGCATCAGCACGGAAGAAAAAGAGATCAAGGGCAATCAGCGCCCGCCCGCGGACAAGAAGTCCGCGCGGCGCGTGTCGAGCGATCGGCCCGCCGCGAAGCGTCCGCCAGCGGCGAAGGAATCGGCTTCCAGCCGGCCGGTACGGGTGAAGATCGTCGAGGCGCGCCGCGGCGATACGCTTCGAGCTGACAATGGCGAGACGCTGCGCCTGATCGGCATCTCCTGCCCGGAGCCGGGGGCGGAACTGGGAAACAAGGCGCGCGAGTCGATTGAAAAGCGGCTCAAGGGGCGGTCGGTCGAACTGCTGTTCGATCCGGCGTTCGCCGAGCGGGACCATCTCGATTCCTGGCGGCGTCGGCTGGTGTATCTCCAACTGCCGGACGAGGCGGATGCCGCCGAGGCGCTGCTCGAGGCGGGGCTGGCGTGGGTCGAACCGCTGTCTCCGGGCGAACGGGCGGAGCGATACGCAGATACCGAGGCCGCCGCGCGCGACGCGCAGCGCGGAATCTGGTCGGCCCTGAAAGGGCCCGCCGGCGAGCGGGAGGTCAAGGTATTCGCGCGCGACCGTACCTATCACGCTCCCGACTGCGGCCACGTCGCGTCGGCGGACGATCTCAAGACGATGAGCGTGAATTCGGCCCGCGCGGCGGGCTTCCACGCCTGCACGCGCTATCGCGAGAAGTAACCGCGCGGCGGCGATACACTCCCGCCTCATGACGCCTCGCCCCCGCCGCGCCCGCGCGCAACGTTGCACCCTGATCGGAATGATTCATCTGCCCGCGCTGCCCGGCGCTCCGCAGGCACGGCTCCCGATGGAGCGCATCGTGGCCGACGCGGTGAGGGACGCCGCGACGCTCGTGCGGCACGGCTTCGACGCGCTGATGATCGAGAACTACGGCGACCATCCATTCTTCGCGGAGGCCGTTCCGCCGGAGACGATCGCAGCGATGGCGGTCGCGGTCTGCGCGGTGACGCAGCAGGTCCATTGTCCGGTCGGCGTCAACGTGCTGCGGAACGACGCCGGGGCCGCGCTGGCGATCGCCGCCGCCGCCGGGGCGGGATTCATCCGCGTGAACGTGCATAGCGGCGTGATGGCCACCGATCAGGGGCTGATCACCGGCAAGGCCGCCGACACGCTGCGTCGCCGCGCCCGGCTGGGGCGCGACATCCGGATCTTCGCCGACGTCCATGTGAAGCACGCCCGGCCGATCAACGAGACCGACATCGTCCGCGCGGCGCGGGACACCGTCTATCGCGGCCTGGCGGATGGACTGATCGTCAGCGGGCAGGCCACGGGTCAGCCGACCGAGGCGGAGGAGGTGCGGCGCGTCAAAGAGGCGGCGCCGGACCGGCCGGTGTGGGTCGGCAGCGGCGTCGATCCCGGAAACGCTGCAGAACTAGCGGGCTGCGCCGACGGGTTGATCATCGGGACCTTCCTGAAGCGCGGCGGTCGCACGGAAGGCCCGCTCGACCCGACGCGGATTCGCACGCTCATGCGGTCGATGGGGCGAGGTCGCCGCGCGTAAAAACGGAGATCGCCGTCAGTTTGACTGACGGCGACCCCCAGGCGCGGTGTTGGGAAAGCGGAAGGAAGAGCAATTGGGTGTGTTTCTCTGACTTCGTTCGCCGCGGAGAGCCTCGTTCAATCCGCTGCGTTCGATGTCGAAGGAAGAGAAGGGCAACCCCCGTGCCAAAGTCGGACCCAATCAGCCTGCTTACGCACTGCAGCGCGCTCCTGGTCGTTTCAAGTCATTATAATTTCTAGAGTTACAGATAATTGCGGCATGTAGGGCGGCACTGGGAAACGATCCGCATACGCCTTTGACAGAGTCTGTCGCTGGGTAATTTTTCCGGAGTTGGGCAGTCGTTTCCCCACCCAATCCATCGATTCGAGCCATTCGCAGTATCGCAGCCCGTCAAAAAAGAAGGAGCGCGACGACCGGTGTCGCCGCGCTCCTTTGAATGTGTCAGTCAATTGATGAGTCGGATCGGTGACGGGGAATTACATCCCCATGCCACCCATACCGCCCATGCCTCCCATTCCGCCCATGCCACCCATCCCGCCGCCGCCGGCCGGAGCCGCAGGCTTCTTTTCCTTGATCTCGCGGACGATGGCATCGGTCGTCAGCAGCAGGCTGGCAATGCTCGCGGCGTTCTGCAGCGCGACGCGTTCCACCTTCGCGGGAACGAGCACGCCCATGTCGATCATGTCGCCATACTCGCCGGTGAGCGCGTTGAAGCCGAAGGCCGACTTGGTCGACTCATAGATCTTCTGGGCGACGATCGATCCATCCATGCCCGCGTTCTCGGCGATGCACTTGATGGGGGCCCAGAGCGCCCGGCGGACGATGTCGGCGCCGGTCTTCTGGTCACCCTTGAGCTTCTTGGAGAGGCCTTCGAGCGTGCTGATGGCGCGAAGCGGCGCGGTGCCGCCGCCGGGAAGGATGCCCTCCTCCACGGCTGCACGGCAGGCGTGCAGGGCGTCCTCGACGCGGGCCTTCTTCTCCTTCATCTCCACCTCGGTCGCGGCGCCGACCTTGATCTGCGCCACGCCGCCGGAGAGCTTGGCCAGCCGCTCCTCCAGCTTCTCCTTGTCGTAGTCGCTGGTGGTGCGGCTGATTTCATTCTTGATCTGCTCGATGCGTCCCTTGATGGCCGAGTTCTCCCCCGCGCCTTCGATGATGGTGCAGTTGTCCTTGTCGATGACGACGCGCTTGGCCTGGCCGAGTTCCTTGAGTTCGAGGTTCTCGATCTTGATGCCGAGGTCGTCGAAGATCGCGCGGCCGCCGCTCATGATGGCGATGTCATCGAGCATGGCCTTGCGGCGGTCGCCGAAGCCCGGGGCCTTGACGGCGCAGCACTGGAGCGTGCCGCGGAGCTTGTTGACAACCAGCGTGGCGAGCGCCTCGCCCTCGACATCCTCGGCGATGACCAGCAGGGGGCGGCCGGCCTTGGCGACCTTTTCCAGAATCGGGATCAGGTCCTTGATGGCGCTGATCTTCTTTTCCTGGATCAGGATGAAGGGCTTGTCGAGGCGGACTTCCATTTCCTCGAAGTTGTTGACGAAGTGGGGCGAGAGATAGCCCTTGTCGAACTGGAGGCCTTCGACCAGCTCAACGCCGGTCTCGAGCGTCTGGCTCTCCTCAACGGTGATGACGCCATCCTTGCCGACCTTATCCATCGCCTCGGCGATCTTCTTGCCAATGTCGGTGTCCTGGTTGGCGGCGCAGGTGCCGACCTGGGCGATCTGCTGCGTGCCCTTCACGGGCGTCGCCATCTTTTTGTACTCGGCGGCGACCGCCTCGACGGCGGCCTCGATGCCGCGCTTCAGCTCCATCGAGTCCGCGCCGGCGGCGACGTTCTTCAGACCTTCGTCGAAGATCGCCTCGGCATAGACCGTCGCGGTGGTGGTGCCGTCGCCCGCGACGGTCGAGGTCTTGCTGGCGACCTCCTTGACCATCTGAGCGCCGATATCCTCGGCGGCATCCTCCAGCTCGATCTCCTTGGCGACGGTCACGCCATCCTTGGTGACGGTGGGGGAGCCGAAGGACTTCTCAATGACGACGTTTCGGCCGCAGGGGCCGAGCGTCACCTTGACCGCCTTGGCGAGCTGCTTGACGCCGCGGCGGATGGCCTCGCGGGCCTCCATGTCGAACGTGATCTTCTTGGCTGCCATGTGTTATCTCTCTCCGGTATGGGTCTCTATTTCACGTTGTCGGGGCGGCGGCGATCATCGAGCCGCTCAGGCCGCCGTCACTTCGTACGCCACGATGTTTTCAACCGGCGCGACGAAGCGGAACTTTTTTCCATCCTGCTCGAGATCGATCTCGATGAATCCGTCCTGGTCCTTATCCACGCCCATGACCAGGCCTCGAACCGAGCCGCCGCCTGACAGGTGAAACGCGATCTGCCGTCCTTTGGCCGATTCGATCGCGCGTCGGAGGTGCGACTCGGTGAATGTCATCGCGGGCATTACGACTCCGAAATCGAAAAGTTTCGAACGAACAAAAAAGGAGCTCCTGATTCTGTGCGTTCTCTAAAGTGACGAGTTGGGTCTGCTCACTATTGCCCACAAATTCCCCCCTCATTTCATGACGATCTCCCTGGTTCAAAAGCGCCCGCAGGATTTCGTCTACGCGTTCGGGGATCAAATTTTGCCACGTCCACGCTATAATGCCGCGTTTAGCGTTTTTCACCGCCAGGGCAGCGCTCGCTCGTCAGTTTATCATAAGGTTACTCGACGATGGCGAGGATGTCGCTCTCGTCCATGATGATGAACTCGTCGCCGTCGACCTTGACCTCCGTGCCGGCGTACGAGGTGAAGAGCACTTCGTCACCCTTCTTGAGCTGGAGCGCGGCGCGCTCGCCCGTGTCGAGCAGCTTGCCGTCGCCGACAGCGATCACACGGCCGCGCTTGGGCTTTTCCTTCGCGGTGTCGGGGAGGACGATGCCGCCCGCCGTGCGATCTTCCGCTTCCAGACGCTTGACCAGCACCTTGTCACCGAGAGGACGAATCTTCATTTTGGTAACCGCCATCGCATGTCTCCTTCCGTGAGGCCCTTCCCGAGGCCCTGAGTTCCCTTTGTGTCGGGCTTTTGGCGCCGGCTGAACTCCACCCCTCGATGAGGCGGGGCAACCGCCCGTTGGCGGTGCGCGCAGACCGGGCACTGCGCATAAGAGCAACGGTCGTGCCAAGGATAATAGGAATCCGGAGCGATTCGGCCGTTGGACTGTAATATTAGTTTTTGCAGTTGGTTATGACGATTCGAATGCACCGGATTGTTCCGAACGCGCCCCCCCACTCCCGGTTCCAACCTGCCAATTGAAGTTGAGCGAGATAGGGCCGGTGTCAAAATGGCATGAGTGAGGAGGGAGAACTGAACCCCTCTTGGTCCCCCCCTGGAAAGGGGGAAAAGAATTGAATCCCGGATAGTGCATCTTGGAATGGGGGGAAAAGGATTCGAAACCCCCACCGGGTTCTTCCTGGAGGGGGAAAAGTATCAGGAGCGGCTTGTGGGGAGCGTTGTTGTGGTTGTCGAAGGCGTAGTCGTTGGCGCGGATTCCACGGGGAGGTCGGCGGCGGCGACCTGGCCGCCGCAGGCTGCGAGAATTCGATCGAGTACGCGCTGCTCCTGCGCGGCGTCGCGGCCGAGCAGGACCCACTCGTTTCGACGAATGCCCGATTCCTGGCGCTCTCCTTCGACGGTCGGCACGCGCGCGGAAAAGAGATTCAGGCCGTTCGACGCCGTGGTGATCTGGCGCTCGGGGACAAAGAGTCGCGAAACATCCACGCGCACTGTCAACGGGATCGGTTTGCCGTCCGCAGTCGGCGCGCCATATTGAATGGTCACGACGCGGTGCACGGTCTGGATCGAGGATTCCGTCATCGAATAGGGATCGGCAACGTCGGAACGCCACCACTCAAACCATTGCGCCGACGTCTCCGGCAGCGTGATGATGACGCGGTTCGAACGGTCCTGCCGATCCGGCTGAAAACCCATCTTGCGAAGCGATTCGAGCGTCTGATCCCAGACGAATGAGAAATCTTCCGCGGCGAGAAAGGCCGTGGCGAGATCCTGCGGCGGTGCCGGCGCGGCGCATCCGCCCAGCCACGCGGCGCACAGGAGCAGCGCGGCGAGAACCGTGGACACAGCCCGGATCGGGCATTTCCGGACCTTCATGAGAGCGGATGCTAATAACCACGGCGGCAAAGGACAACGCGCGGCAGGTATGCGACGTTATGAGAACCTGTTCGTACGGCCTGAAGAGCGCGATTCACCGCGGGCGAAGGAAAAACGGCGCGCCGGATCGGCCTGGCCCGGCGTTAAAATGGCGGAGGTTGGCGACGGTGAAGGGCGACGATGGGGAGTATTCGGGAGCGCGCGGCGCGGCGGCGGATCAGCCGTTGCGCGGTCTTCGGACTTGCGCTGAAGCTGACCGCATTCGGCTGCGGAAGCGCCCCGGTGCTCCTGCAAAGCCCGGTTACGCCGGGTTCGAATCGGCCGCCCGTTTTCGCGCTCGCGGATATCTCCGCCACCAACAGCGGCCAGCTTCAGATCAACGCGACGATCTTCGATCCTGACGGGGACGCGACCACTCTTCGTTACGAACAGTCCGCCGGTCCATTTGCCACCGAGTCCTCGGCCTTCGTGGTGGGCGGTGCGGCGAGCTATCTGCTGCAGCCAAATGGCGACGGCCTCTATGCGTTCCGCCTGATTGCCTCGGATGGGTTCTTCGAATCGGTTGCCGACGTGCATGTGACCCTGGGTTCTGCGCCGAGCGACGAATCGGCGGGACGCGTCGTGCCCGCGCCGGCGCTTGAGGGTTTTTACGACATCCGCCTGAGCGGCCAGGTGAATGATGGAGCGGGGGGATTGAGCGCGTTCGCGCTGGAAGGAACCCTTGAGATTGAATCGGGCGCGCCGGGCAGCCCGTCGGGCAGCCTGCAATTGACGCTGGAGACGGATGCGGGGCAGAACTATCTCGGCTCGCCGACCGGCGCGGTGATTCTGAACCAGCGGGTCGCGGCAGCGATTGCAACTCCAAAAGCGGACGCGAAGGTGACGCTGCTGCTGGATGGCGCGGCGTGGCAGTCTGCCGGAGCCTCCTCCGCGGCGGCCTTTCGGGGAGTGGGACGCGCGGGGGTCGGGGTTCCGATCGGGGCGGCGCTGATGGATCTGAGGGCGAGCGCGGGCGGCATCACGGGCACGGTCTTTCTTTCCTCCTATTCATTGACGACGAGCGAACTGAGGCTGCGAAGCGAGTACGTGGCGAATCTCACCGGCACCCGGCTGCGGTGACTCCCGTCGGCCGATCGCGACCTCCCATCGGGTGCAGGGCATTCGCCGCGATTCGACTTAGAATCGGGACATGCCGGATGTGCGCCTGGGAATCATCGGGGCGGAAGGCTCCAGCGCGGAGTGGATCGCGGCCTTGTCCGAGGAGGAGTCGCGCGCGACGCCGCAACATCGGAGGGCCGCGGGCGGTTCCGGCGCCGCGAACGTCATACTCACCGCGGTCTGCGATCGTGACTGCGACGACATCGGTCCCGTGGCGGCGCGCGCGGGGGCGACGCTGGAAGATGACGACCGCGCGATGCTCATTCAACACAAGCTGGACCTGGTGGTGCTGGCGACGTCGCCCGCGGCGCGCGAGCGGCTAATACCGCTGGCGCTGGAGCGCGGCTGCGCCGTGATCGTCGAGCCGCCGCCGGCGCGGACCGCGGAGGTGGCGCGAAAGTGGATCGAGGAGTTTGAAACCGCCGGCCGCCCCATCTGGGTGCTCTCCGACTGGCGATTTGATCCCGCGATGTCTCCGTGCCGCGATTCGCAGGCGGCGCTGGGGCAGGCCGTGCATGCCGCGGGGCAGTTCTTCGCGCCGCTGCCGACTCCGATGCGGTGGCAGGCGGATCGCGTGCGCACGGGGGGCGGCGTACTGTCGTGCGGGGCATATGACCTGCTGGATGCGATGGTTTGCGCGCTGGGGATGCCCTCCGACGTGCTGGCGGTGCTGAGCCGGTTCGGGCGCAGCACGAGCGAGCCCTATGACACGGAGGACTGCGCGACGCTGCTTCTTCGCTTCGCCGATGGCGGAGCGGCGACGCTGGCGGCGCGCTGGGGGCCGCCGCCGTTTCAGAATCAGCTCTATCTGGCGGGACGGCGGCGAGCGGCGACGATCGCGCGCGACCGCGTGACGCTCTTTCCGGCCGTGGCGGCCGAGCCGCTGGATGAACCGTTCCTGGAGCGGCCGCTGAATTCGCCCGCGTCGGCTCCCGCCGCTGAGATCGCCGAACCGGAAGTGATGACGCGGGACGCGGTCTCCCCACGACGAAGGATCATCCGGCGGATGCTGGAGGCCATCACGGGGTCGGATGAGGCGGAGGCAACATCGGGATCAACGCTGCGCGATCATCTGCCCGTCATGGCGGTGCTGGAGGCGGCGTACCTCTCGGCGCGGACCGGCGAGTCGGAGGCGATGCATCTGATACTCGAACGTGCCGGAATCCGGGAGTAGTTGAACAGGGTGCGTGAGTCTTCGAACGCACCAACCCCCTGGGTCCCCCCCTGAAAAGGGGGGAAAATGCATCAATCAGGCGACTCGCTGCGATCACCAACAGTCATCTGCCGCAGCGAACTACCGTCGCATTCATGCCGCGGCAATCTGCCGCAGCAGTTATGTCGCAGCGCTCATGCCACGGCTGCACGGACGATGGCGATGGCGCGGTCGATCGCGCCGGCGTCGATGCCCAGGTAGGTCACGGCACGAACCGCTGTCGACGAGAGTCGCGGGCTCATCCGCAGGCCGCGCGACTCGATCCGTTTGAAAAACTCCGCACGAGTCAGCCCGGTGCCCGCGATGTCGAACATGACGATATTCGTCTCGGGCGCGCCTTCGACCGTGATGCCGCGGATTTCGGAGAGTGCCGACGCCAGCCGCCGGGCGTTGGCGTGATCCTCGGCCAGCCGTTCGACATTGTGGCGCAGGGCATAGACGCCCGCCGCCGCGATGATGCCGGCCTGCCGCATCGCGCCGCCAAAGAGCTGCTTATAGCGCCGCGCCTGGTAGATGAAATCCTTCGTGCCCGCAAGAACCGCGCCGACCGGGCAGCCCAGCCCCTTGGTCAGGTCGATCCAGACGGAATCGAAGTGCGAGCAGATTTGCGCGGTGGTTACGCCGCTGGCGACGACGGCGTTCATCAACCGCGCGCCGTCGAGGTGCATGATCAGGTTGTGGCGGCGCGCGGCAGCCGCGACCTCGGCGATGGCCGTGATCGGCCAGACCGTACCGCCTCCCATGTTGTGGGTGTTTTCGAGCGAGACGACGCGGGATTTCGGGAAGTGCGGATCGTCGCGGCGGATGGCGCGATCCACGTCGGCGGCGGTGAAGATGCCGCGGGCGGTCTCGATCGGAAAGATGCTGGCACGGGCATGCACCGCCGGCGCGCCGCCTTCAAAATGAACGGGGTGAGAGTTCTTCTCGATGATGATCTCGTCGCCCGGGCGGCAGTGCACGGTAAAGGCGATCAGGTTGCACATGGTCCCCGAGGGAAGGAAGAGGGCTGCCTGCTTGCCGGTGAGTTCGGCGGCCATTTCCTGGAGCAGATTAACGGTGGGATCCTCGCCCTTCTGCTCGTCGCCGACCTCGGCGGCGGCCATGAACTGCCGCATGGCGGGGGTGGGCCGTGTATCCACGTCGCTATAGAGATCCACGTGAAGCCGGGTCACGGGCGGGTCCTCCGGGGATCGAACGGGTGCGATTTTGATCGCTCAGTGTAGGTCAAACCGGTCGGCCGCGTCGACTAAGCTCCGCACGTAGCATGTCTTAGGCGGCAGACCGGCGATTTGGGGCGGCGGGGGAAATGGCATTGGCATTTCCAAAGGGAACTAGCTATATCTTTCCAATCTTTTTTGGCCGGGACGCCGTTCGAGTCGATATGGAGACTCTGAACGCCGCCGCCGGATGACCCGAGTGAGAGAGGTGCGTGATGGCCGTCCCCTCGAAAAAAAGTAAGACCGCAAGCAAGCCGACGCCGGCACGCAAGCCGGAGCCGGCGGCGAAGACGGCCAAGAAGCTCGTCGCGCCCCCGAAGAAGGTCGCGCCGCCGCCGCCCGCGAAGTCCGCGGCGAAACCGGCCGCGCTCAAGGGTTCGGCCGACAAACAGGCTCGACCTGCCGCCGACGTCTCGGCAAAGGGAACTCCCGCACGACCGGCGCCTTCTCGCGGCGCGGCGCCGGCGCGACCTGCTGCCTCTGCCAGGCCCGCCGACTCCAGGAAGTCCTCCGGACGGGGACCGACGTCGAAAGTCGCGCCCGTGCGGGAGGTGGTCAAGCCGGTGATCATTCCCGACAAGCCGATCGTGGATAAGCAATGGCTGGGGGAGATGCGCGATTCGCTGGTGCGGCGGCGCGAAGAGCTGCTCAGCGTCGTGCGGTCCAACCGCGACCAGCTCGCCGAGGGGCAGAAGGATTTCGCCGACATCGGCGACCGGGCGTCGGGCGGATTCGAGGATGAGATCGCGGCCGGTCTGCTGTCCCTCGAGTCGGCGCAGCTCGACGAAATTGAGGAAGCGATCGCCCGTATCGACAAGGGGCAGTATGGCCTGTGCGGCGACTGCCAGAAGGCCATCCCGCGCAAGCGGCTGGAGATTCTGCCTTTTGCGCGGCGCTGTCTCGCGTGCGAAGGCCAGAAGGAGCGGACCTCGCGCGGCTTCGGCGGCGACGATGAGGGTGACGAGGACGAAGGCGAAGGCGAATGAGCCGCGCCGGCGGGGCGATCAGGTTCGGCCGTAGAGATAATCGTTCAGATAGTGAATCGTTTCGTCCTGCTCGCCGATCTCAAATTCGTTGAGATCGCCGATCGAGACGATGCCGTGCAGCCGGCCCTCGTCGACGACGGGCAGGTGGCGGATGCGTTTTTCGCGCATGACGCGGCGGCACTCGTCCAGCGTGGTGCGCGGGGCGCAGCAGGCCACGGGCGAGGTCATCACATCGCCGACGGTGGTGGATTCGGGATTGCGGCCGGCGGCCACGACGCGGTTGAGGACGTCGCGTTCCGTGAAAATGCCGACGACGCGGTCGCCGTCCGTGACGACCATCGCGCCGACATGCGCGGCGTTCATGGCGCGCGCCGCCTCCATGACGGTCGCGCCGCGGCGAGTCGCGTGGACGCCCGAACCCTTCTTCGCCAGCAGATCACCCACCGATTTCATGTCATGACTCCGCGACCGAGACGGCGGCCGACGCCGGCGCCGGGCCGAATTTGCGTTCGATCGCCGCGCGCACCAGACCCAGATAGAGCGGATCGGGTCGCATCGGGCGACTGGTCATCTCTGCATGGGCCTGCGTGGCCAGGAAGTAAGGGTGCCGCGACAGCGGCAGCTCCAGCACCTGCATGATCGGATAGTCCGGGGCCTTGCCTGAAAAGACCAGTCCCTGTGCCTCCAGCGCGTCGATGTAACGCGGGTCGACCTCCCACCGGTGGCGGAAGCGCAGCCGGATCTCGGTCGCATAGTTGAAGAGCTGCCACGCGCGGGTGTTCTGCCGGATCGTCACGTCGCGCCCGCCGAGCCGCATGTTGCCGCCCAGTCCTTCGATGGCTTTCTGCTCGGGGAGGATGTCGATGACGGGGTGAGGGCAGTCGGGATCGATCTCGCGCGAGTTGGCCCCCGCCAGTCCGCAGACGTTGCGCGCGAATTCCACCACGGCGAGCTGGAAGCCGAAACAGATGCCGAGGAAGGGGATACCGCGCTCGCGGGCCAGACGGACGCAGGCGATCTTGCCTTCGGCCCCCCGCGCGCCGAAGCCGCCCGGCAACAGCACGCCGTCCACCTGGGCCAGTGCCGCGGCGGCGGTGTCGTCATTCAGGTCGGTGGTGTCGATCCATTCGATGTCGACCTGCGCGTCGCTGTAGGAACCGCTGTGCTCGAGCGCCTTGATGACGCTGGCGTAGCTGTCGCGCACCGAGGTGTATTTGCCGGGGATGCCGATCCGCACGCGCCGCTCGCGCGTTCCCAGTCGCCGGATGAAGTCGCCCCATGCCACGATCGCCTTCTGCTCCGCCTCGGGATGGGTGCGGTCAGCCAACTGGAGAATGTCGACGACGGCCTGATCGAGGCGCTCGCGCCGCAGCAGTTCGGGGATGCGGTAAATGCTTTCGCAGTCGGGGATGGAGACGACGCGGTCGATCTGGACGTTGGTGTAGATGGCGAGCTTCTCGCGCACCTTGCGCGTGGTTTCGTGCCTGCCGCGGCAGGCCACGATGTGGGGCTGGACGCCCGATTCCAGCAGCCGGCGAATGCCAAGCTGTGCGGCCTTGGATTTCTGTTCGCCGAGGGCGGGCGGCTCGATGACGTAGGTCAGTACGACGAAGCAGGTGCTGCCCGGCCCTTCCTCGAAGGCCAGCTCGCGCATGGCCTCGATGTGATAGGCATTTTCGACGTCGCCCACCGTGCCGCCGATCTCGACGAAGATCACGTCGGCATCCGACTCGACGGCCAGCTCGCGCAGGCGGAGCTTCACCTCGCCGGTGACGTGCGGAATCATCAAGACGTCGCGGCCGAGATAACCGCCGAGGCGCTCCTTTTCGAGAACCCCCTTGAAGATCTGGCCGCTGGTGACGAAATTCCGCCGCGACAGGTTCTGGTCGAGCATGCGCTCGTAAGTGCCCAGATCCATGTCGCATTCCATGCCGTCGTCCAGCACGAAGACCTCGCCGTGGCGATAGGGATTGAGCGTGCCGGAATCGAGGTTGAGGTAGCCCTCGAGCTTGACCGGCGCGACGGTAAGTCCCTTGTCCTTGAGAATCTTGGCCAGGCTGGAGGAGATGATCCCCTTGCCGAGTCCGCTCATCACACTGCCGAGCACGACGACGTATTTGGTCTTGCCGCGCTGATAGCCGGCGGGCATCGGGGTATAGAATTCGGTTTCGTCGGAAACGCCGGAAATGCCGGACAGAATCTGCTCGCCGGACATGGTCCGCTCCTCGCCGCTTTCCCCGTCGGATCGCAGGACATTGACGCCGCGGAACGCGGACGTCCGCGACATCAGACGCGAACTTGGATCAGTGTAGTGGACGTGTCAAGAAAAATCCGCGCCGCGTCGGGAGGGCGGCTGCGAATCGTGTGGTGCGGGGGATTCGGTCCCTTTTGACGGGACGAGACGAGCGGCGCGCACTTTGCATTCGGCGTGCGGTCATGTGGCTGGCCTCCTCTGGGCCCGATTGGGACGGAGGGGAAAAAGAAGCGACGTTCAGCGCAATTCTGCCGCTGCCCGTATATTGTTCGGCGCATGTCCATTGAGGCGGCAATCTGCGGAACGGTTCTGGCCGGTCTGGCTGCCGATTCGGCTCACCTCAGCCCGTCCGCGCTGGTTCTGGGCGCGATGGGGCCGAACTGGGGATGGTTCGGGAATCTGCGCGAGATGCTGCCCGCGCCGGCGTCCGGGCTGGCCTGCACGCTGGCGGCAGTGCTCGGCGGCGGCCTGGTCGGGATCGAGCGCGAACGGCGCGAAAAACCCGCCGGCGTGCGGACGATGGTTCTCATCTGTCTCGGCGCGGTGATCTACACCGAGGCGGGGCTGCTCCTCGCACCCGAATCGACTGATCGCAGCCGCGTCGCGGCACAGGTGGTCTCGGGAATCGGCTTTCTTGGGGCCGGGGCGATCATTCAGCAGGGGGGGCTGGTGGTCGGCGTGACCACGGGCGCGGCGATCTGGGCCGTGGCGGCGATCGGGCTGGTGATCGGCGCGGGATACGCAGCGGCGGGTCTGGCCTTTTCTCTGATCGTCTTTTTCATGCTGAGCGGGATCGGCTGGCTGGAGCGCCGGCTGGCGGGGGAGTGCGAGTGGAGCCAGGTGCAGGTGACTTATCGCCGCGACGGGGGAAAGACGCTGGCGCTGATCGAAGATGTACTCGAGGAATTCGTGGCGACCTTCTCGGTCGCGCCGCATGCGATGGACGGGGAAATCGAACGAGTCGTGATTCGGTTCTGCAGCCGACACAAGCACCATCGCGCCCTCGTGGCGCAGCTTGCCGGACTGAGCAACGTGCTGCAAATCGAGGACCCGGGCGTCGTTGGGAAATAATCAGTCCTGGCTGTGAGTTCCGAAACAGCAGGCGCGACATCGTGCGCTAAACTCCTGAATCTGCTATACTTTCAGTTGATGCGCCGTGGTCGCGCGAGTAGCCGGCCGGAATGACGTGGGCCAGGAGCGGCATAAGTGGTCCCGATTCACCCTCGCCGGAACGCCGACATAGGAAGTTGATGGATTCAGCCTTTCTCAAAATGCTGGGCGAACGCGTCGTTGTCATCGACGGCGCGATGGGAACGAGCGTCCATTCCTGCGATCTGCCGGAGTCGGACTACGCCGGCTGCGAGAATTGTCCCGAAATCCTCGCCGACACCCGCCCGGACGTGATCGAGGAGATTCACGCCTCCTTCCTGCGGGTCGGCTGCGACGCGGTCGAGACCAACACGTTCGGGGCGAACAAGATCGTTCTCGCGGAATTCGATCTGACGCCGCGCACGCGCGAACTGAACGCCAAGGCTGCTGCCGCCGCGCGGCGCGCCTGTGACCGATTCTCCAAACCCGGCGCGCCGCGATTCGTGCTCGGCTCAATGGGGCCCGGCACCAAGCTGCCGACGCTCGGCCATGCCACCTACGACCTGCTCGAAGACAGCTACGCTGAACAGGCGCGTGGCCTGCTGGATGGCGGCGTTGACGCGTTCATCGTCGAGACCTGCCAGGATCTCCTGCAATGCAAGTCGGCGATCAACGGCGCGCTGATCGCGATGCGCGAGCAGTCGCGCAGCCTTCCGATCATCGCGCAAGTAACGATCGAGGTGACCGGCACGATGCTGGTCGGCTCGGAGATCGGCGCGGCGATGACGGCGCTGGAGGCCTTTCCGCAGGTGCAGGTGATCGGAATCAACTGTGCCACCGGGCCGCAGGAGATGTCGGAGCATGTGCGGTTCCTGGGGCGCTCCTGCCGGCGCTTCATCAGCGTCGTGCCGAACGCGGGACTGCCTCAGCTCGTCGATGGCCGGACGCACTACGCGCTGACGCCCGCCGAGCTGGCGCGGTGGCTGCGGGAGTTCGTCGAGCAGGATGGCGTGAACATGGTCGGCGGCTGCTGCGGCACGACGCCCGACCATCTGGCGGCCGTGGTGGAGGCGGTGCGCGGCGTGAAACCCAAGGCGCGTGTCGCGGCCGGCGAACCGAGCGTCTCCAGCATCTATCAGTCGGTACCGCTGCGGCAGGAGAACAGCTTTCTCATCGTCGGTGAACGGAGCAATACGAACGGCAGCAAGAAGTTCCGCGACCTGCTGCTGGCGGGCGACCTCGACGGACTGGTCGACGTGGGGCGCGAACAGGTGCGTGAAGGGGCGCACGTGCTGGATGTGTGCGTCGACTACGTGGGGCGCGACGGCGTGCCCGACATGGATCGGGTCGTGTCGCGTTACGTGCAGGATGTGACCGCGCCGCTCATGCTCGATTCGACCGAGCCGCCGGTGCTCGAGGCGGGGCTGAAACGAGCGGGCGGCAAGTGCATCGTCAACTCGGTGAACCTCGAGGATGGCGAGGAGAAGCTGGAAAAGGTCTGCCCGCTGCTGCGGAAATTCGGCGCCGCGGTGGTAGCGCTGACCATCGACGAAGATCCGCAGGAGGCGATGGCCAAGGTCGCCCAGCGCAAGATCGAGATCGCGCGGCGGCTGCACGGCCTGCTCACGACGAAATATGGCATCGCCGAGTCGGACATCCTGTTCGACTGCCTGACGTTTCCGATCACGACCGGCACAGAGGCGGACCGGCGGCTGGCGCTGGAGACGCTGGAGGGCATCGAGCGGATCATGACGGCGTTTCCGGCATGCGGCTCGATCCTCGGCGTGAGCAACGTCAGTTTCGGGCTGGCGCCGGCGGCGCGGGCGGTGCTGAATTCGGTCTTCCTGCACGAGGCGTTGCAGCGCGGCCTGACCGCGGCGAT
>Ga0187894_10004044_pt1 | contig 15997 bp, 15 predicted proteins | sample GBC1701081metaG_FD_136650 | JGI IMG/M metagenome (GOLD analysis project Ga0187894, IMG submission 136650) | White microbial mat communities from a lava cave in the Kipuka Kanohina Cave System on the Island of Hawaii, USA - GBC170108-1 metaG ... | reverse complement strand
GATCTCGACGCTGCTCCGCGCGCAAGCGGGCGAGGCGGAGCTCACGCCCGGCGAGCTCGTGATGTTCGTGCTGCTGCTGCTGGTTGCCGGCAACGAGACCACGACGAATCTGCTCGGCAACACGCTGCTCGCTCTGCTCGCACATCCGGAGCAGCTCGAGCGGGTGCGACGCGATCGGCGACGGATCCCGGCGTTGGTGGAAGAAGCGCTGCGCTACGACGGCCCGATTCAGTTTCTCTTCCGCGAAGCCACGCAGGAGGTGGAGCTCGCCGGCGTGACGATCCCCGCCGGCGCACTCGTGCTCCCGCTGCTCGGCTCCGCCAATCGCGACGATGCCCAGTTCGCGCACGCCGATCGCTTCGACGTCGCGCGCAGCACACAGGGCCATCTCGCGTTCGGCCTCGGCATTCACTTCTGCCTCGGCGCGTCGCTCGCGCGGCTCGAGGCGCGCGTCGTCCTAGAGGAGCTGCTGCCGCGCCTCGTCGGATTCGAGCGCAGCGAGCCGAGCGTGCAGTACGTCGACTCGTACCTCGTGCGCGGGCCTAGACGGCTGCCGCTGCGGGCGCTGCCCGCGCGCTGAGCCTCGGGGGCTCCGCCCGTCTTCTCCGGCAAGCGCACCGAGAACACCCGGCCCCGGCGCCTCCTGGACGACGGGCACCACGATCGAGCCGAGCAGCAAATGCTTCAGCCCGATCGCCCGCGCCTCCCGATTATGGATCCGAGCCGGCGTAGAATCGGCGCATGCAGGCGAGCGCGCTCCACTGCTTTCTGGCCGCGGCGCTCCTCGCTCCGCTCGGCAGCGCGGGCGCCGAGCCAACGGGCCGCACTCAGCTGGTGCTGCTGGGCACCGGTACGCCCCGGCCGCTCCCCGATCGCTCCGGCCCCTGCACCGCGATCGTGGTCGACGGCACGCCCTATCTCGTCGATGCGGGCCCGGGCCTGGTACGCCGCGCCCAGGCAGCCACCGATCAGGGCGTTGCCGGCCTGACTCCCAGCGGCATCGAGCGGGTCTTCATCACCCACCTCCATAGCGACCACACCGTTGGCCTGCCCGACCTGATCTTCACGCCCTGGGTGATCGGGCGAAGGAACACGCTTCATGTGCACGGACCGAAGGGCATTCGTGAGATGAGCGATCACGTGCTCGCGGCCTGGCGCGAGGACATCGAGATGCGCACGAACGGCATGGAGAAGAAGTGGCCCCTCCGGGTCGAAGCGCATGAGATCCAGCCGGGTGTCGTCTTTCGGGACGACAAGGTCACGGTGACGGCGATCCCGATCCGACATGGCGCCTGGAAGCACGCCTACGGGTACGTCTTCCAGACCCCCGACCGCCGCATCGTGCTTTCGGGAGACACCAGCCCGAGTCCGGAGCTGGTCGCGGCCTGTAACGGCTGCGACGTCCTGGTCCACGAGACGTACGCCTCGGCCACGGTGGCGCCGATGCCGAACTGGCCCGAGTACCGCCGCAAGTACCACACGTCGACGCGAGAGCTGGGCGAGCTCGCGAAGCAGGCGCGGCCCGGGTTGTTGATTCTCTACCACGTCTCGCGGCGCGCTCAGGACGTCGACCTGATTCCGGAGCAGGTCTATTTGGACGAGATTGGCAGCGTCTATTCCGGCAGGGTCGTGTTCGGGCGCGACCTCGACGTGTACTGAAGCGCGCCCCTGCGTTTCGCGGCGTCCTCAAACGCGGACGTCGGCGCGAATCCCGTCACACGTCTTTGATCTCGAGCGCAGCCGCGCTCGCCACCACAGCAACGAGCTCGGCGGGGTCGATCGGCTTCGGAACGTGCATCTGAAAGCCAGAGGACAGCACCTTGAGCCGGTCCTCGACGCGCGCGTAGGCGGTCAGCGCGACGACTGGGATGCGCCCGCCTTCCTCGGGCCCGCGCTCGCGCAGCCGCCGGATCAGCGCGTAGCCGTCCTCGCCCGGCATGCCGAGGTCCGAGACGATCACGGCCGGCATCCAGCCGGGCAGCACCTCGAATGCTCTCGCGGCAGAGGTTGCGGTGCGCACCTCGGCGCCCGCCTGCGTCAACACTTCGGCGAGCGCCTCGAGCGTGTCGACATCGTCGTCGACGAGCAGCACGCGAAGGCCCTCGAGCGCCGGCGCGAGAAGCAGCGCTGCACCGCTGTCGACGCGCGGATGCACCTCGGCGCTCGACGGCGGATGCTGCAGCGGCGCGAGCGGCATGCGCACTGTGAACACCGCGCCGGCGCCCGCGCCGGGGCTGTCGCAGCTCACGCTGCCGCCGTGGAGCTCGATGAGATGGCGCGCGATCGCGAGCCCAAGCCCGAGCCCGCCGTGAGCGCGCGTCGTCGCGGCATCGTCCTGCCGAAAGCGATCGAAGACGTACGGCAAGAACTCGGCGGCAATTCCCTTTCCGGTATCGCGCACCACGATCTCGATGTGGGAGTTGATGCGCTGGAGCACGACCTGCACGCGCCCGCCCTTCGGCGTGAACTTGATCGCGTTCGAGAGCAGGTTCCAGACGACCTGCTGGAGTCGCCCGTGGTCGGCCGAGACGAGGCCGCTGCGCGGATCGAGCACGACCTGGAGCACGATCTCCTTCGCGTCGGCCGCAGGGGTCAGGGACTCGACGGCGGCCTCGATCACCGGCGCGATCGGGATGCGCTGAACGTCGAGCCGCATCTTGCCCGCGACGATCCGCGAGATGTCCAGCAGATCTTCGATCAGCTGTGTCTGCGCAGTCGCTGCACGCTCGATGGTCTGCAGGCCGCGCTCCGCGCTCTCGGGATCGAGCTTGCGCGTGCGCAGCATGTTCGTCCACGCGAGGATCGGCGTCAGCGGCGTCCGCAGCTCGTGCGAGACGGTCGCGAGGAACTCGTCCTTCGCCCGATTCGCGCGGGCGGCCTCCTCCGCCGATTCGCGCGCGCGCCGCAGCAGGTCCTCGCGCTCGCGCTCACTGCGCCTGCGTTCGGTCACGTCGCGCAGGATCACGGTGTAGAGCTTCTCGTCGCCCACGGCGCTCTGCGAGATGCGCGCCTCCATCGGAAATTCTTCGCCATCGGAGCGGAGCGCCGCGAGCACGCGCTCACCTCCCATCTGTCGGCTGCTGACGCCGGTCTTTCGGAGCTCGCTGATGAACTCGTGGTGCGCGTTTCGGGAGCGTTCCGGAATGAAGCGCTCGATCGGCTGCTTCGATCGCGTCGGCGGCCGAGCACCGAAAGATCTGCTCGGCGCCCGCGCTGAAGACGGTGATGTGCTCGGAGCGGTCGATCGTGATGATCGCGTCGGTCGCCGAGCGCAGGATCTCCTTCATGCGCTCCTCGCCGAGCGCGTACGCGCGGCGCTCGGAAACATCGCGCGTGAGGATCGCGAGGCCGCCGCGCTCGGTCGGCTGCACCTGGACGTCGACGAACGTCCGGGCGACCGGCGAAATGGAGCTGAAGTGGGCGGTTTCGCGCCGCTCTGCCGCTTCGCGGAACGATCTCTCGAAGATGGTGCCGGCCTTCTCGGGCAAGACCTCCCAGATCGACTTTCCGATCAGCTCCTCACGTTTGCGATGGAAATGCTCGACGGCCCTGCGATTCAGATAGGTGAACCGGAAGTCGCGATCGAGCGCGTAGAACGCGTCGCCGAGGCTCTCCAGCAGCGTTTGTGAATCGCGCACCTCGCGATCGAGCTCGAGCGACGCGAGCCGCGCGCGTCGGCTCGCATTCCGCTCCGCGGACATCAACACCACGATCGTCGACGAGAGAAACACGTAGACACCGAGACCGATCATGTCGCCGGTTTCCGCGATCGCGAAGGAGCCCGTCGGCGGCAGCCAGAACCAATCCGCTGCAGCCGCCGACAACGCGACGCAGAGCAGGCCGGGACCGAGGCCGCCGAGCCACGCCGCGAGGATCGAGGACGCGAAGAACGTGATGTACGGCAGCCTCAAATCGAACGAGGCCTGCAGCGCGAGCCGAGCCGCGACGCCCAGCGCCGCAGAGAGGCCTCCGGCGGAGTAGCGCAGCAAGTGGCTGCGGAGAGCGGGCGCGGCGCCTTCCTCTTTCGCAGCGTCGAGGCCGGCGCTCTGGTTGGGCACGGTCATCGCTCGAACCCCGATCGGCGTGACTGTATACCCGCGCTCTGCCGGGCGGACGGTTATTGGGGCCGACCGATCGCCGTTTCCGCTCGCTGCGCGCACAGAGCAGCGCTTTCGCTCAGCGTTCCCGCAGCAGGCGCTCGACCGAGCGCTCTACGAAGCGGATCCAATCGCCATCTCCGACGAGGCCCGGCTCCAGCGTGTCGAGGTGAGCGAGGCCCATTACGAAGACGAGCAGCAGGCTCGCCGTTTGCGACGGATCGATCGCTGAGGAGATCGCGCCGCTCTCGATGCAGCGCTCGAGGCGCTCCTGCAGCGCGGCGCGCGTCCGCTGGTTGAACGCGAGCAGCAGCTCGGCCGCCTCCTTGTCGCGGCTCGCTGCGGCGTGGATCTCGATCGCGAGCCGCCGCAGCCGCCGCAAGCTCGGATCCGCATACGCGGAGACCAGCTGCGAAAAGAAACGCGGCGTCGTCCTTCCGGCGACGGCGAGCTTCTCAGAGATCGGAATGCCGTGGATCGCTCGCTCGACGACGTGGAGCAGTAGATCCGCCTTGCTCTCGAAGTGCTTGTAGAGGGCGCCGCTGGTGACGCCGGCGCGGTCCGCGATCGCGCTGATCGACGCGCCCACATAGCCCTGCTCCGAGAACACCTCGGCGGCTGCCTCGAGCAGCTGCTCGCGCGTCGCGCCCGGCGGCCGGTCTTCGCTGCGCGGCCTTCCCAGCCGGCGCGCGCGCATTTTCTTTGCTCGCGTCATTGCGCCGATAAGTAATCGGTCGTTTACTATCGTGCCAGCGCTTTCCGCGAAGGACGTCCCATGGAAGCCGCCCGCTACGAAGCCATCGTCCGCCGGCCGGAGCAGGAGAGCGCGCGCGACGGGTTTCCGAGCGGCTTTCCGCATCCGATCGACGTGCCGGCAGCGCGTTACACCGATCCCGATTTTCTCGCGCTCGAGAAGACGCACGTGTTCGAGAAGTGCTGGCTGTTCGTCGCGCACGCGGACCAACTGCCCGCGCCCGGCGATTACCTGATGCTCGACGCGCTCGACCGCCTCGGTCACCCGATCTTTCTCGTGCGCGGCAAGGACGCTGCGATCCGCGCGTTCTACAACGCGTGCCGCCATCGCGGCGGGCCGCTCGTCGACAGCGCGAGCGGCTCGACGGGCGCGACGCTCGTCTGCAAGTACCACGCGTGGAGCTACGACCTCGAGGGCCGGCTGCTCGGCTTCCCGGAAGCGAAGAACTATCCGCGCGGGATGAAGGCCGACTGCCCGGGCCTCGCGCGCGTGCGCTGCGAGACGTGGGGGCCGCTCGTGTTCGTGAATCTCTCGGCGGATGGCCCGAGCCTCCGCGAGCAGCTCGAGCCGATCGCGAGCGAGCTCGACGGGTTGTTAGGCGACGCGGCGAGCGGAGTGCATTTCGCCGGAACCAAGCAGCTCGACGTCGCGTGCAACTGGAAGGCGCCGGGCGACGGCAACATCGAGACCTATCACGTGCCGTTCGTCCACCGCGCGAGCGCGGCGCCGGTGCTCGACGAGAAGCGAACCGGGCAGTGGCTGCTGCCGCAGGGCCACTCGCGCATGCTGATCCGCTTCCGCTTCGAGCTGCCGAAGGAGCTGCCGCTGCCGCGCTTCTCGGGCGACACGTCGCTCGCGGAGCTCGGGATCTACTCGTTCCACGTGTTCCCGAACCTGAGCGTGGTGTTAGGGGGACCGAGCTTCGGATTCCTGATCGCGACGTTCCCCGACGGCGTCGGCCGCTGCGCGTACTACACGCATTTCCTCTCGCCCGTGCCGCGCACGCCGGAGACCAGCGCGCGCATCGACGCGACGATCGAGGGCAACTGGCGCGTGCTGCTCGAAGATCTCGCGAACCAGACCGCCGCGCAGAAATCGATGCAGTGCGGCGCGCTCGACGTACTGCGCCTCCAATACCAGGAGCGCCGCATCCGCTACGTGCACGAAGAGCTCGACCGCCGGATCGGGCCGGAGCGCGTGCCCGAGCGCCTGCGCGTCCCAGCGCTGCTTGACGCCTACGTCGAGAAGGACTGAAACCCAACGACCGAACGCGGCTCGAGAAGCAGCAAGCAGCCAGCGGCGCGAGCGCGCTGCAGGCTGCGCGCAGCGAGGCGAAGCCGAGCGGACCGACGTGAAGAGCTGAACCAACGACCGAACGCGGCTCGAGAAGCAGCAAGCAGCCAGCGGCGCGAGCGCGCTGCAGGCTGCGCGCAGCGAGGCGAAGCCGAGCAGACCGACGTGCAGAGCTGAACCAACGACCGAACGCGGCTCGAGAAGCAGCAAGCAGCCAGCGGCGCGAAGCGCTGCAGGCCGCGCGCAGCGAGGCGAAGCCGAGCGGAGCCCAAAAAGAATGGAGCCGTTCGTCTCATTGATGCGCCGCTACTGCATCGACTACACGAACTCTCACGACCAGAGCGTGTGCGACGAGATCATGGAGCCCGAGTACGTCGTCCACATCTCGGGCTGGGACTTGCCGCGCGATGCCGCCTACAAGCCGGCGGTCACGCGCGTGTTCGCACGCTTTCCGGGGCTGCAGCTCCAGGTGCATGAATTCGTCACGAACGGAGAGCGGCTCGCGATGCGCTTCAGCGAGCACGGCGCGGCGGCGGACGCCGGTGGGCGGCTCGCCGCGTGGGGCGGCATCGGCCTCTACCGCTGGAACGGGCGCCGGCTGCTCGAGAACTTCGTCGAGCAGGATTTCCTCGCGCAGGAGGAGCAGCTCGGGAGCGGCCGTCCGGCGCCGCTCGAGGCGCCGCATCTCGATCCATGGCTCGCGACGCGCGCCGAGCCCGCGAATGCGGAGGCGGAGGCGATCGTCCGCCGCTGGCTCGCGAAGGGCGATCTGCGCGCCGCCGCGAGCGCGGTGATCGACGGCTCCTGGTACGCCGGACATCCGGAGCCATTCCTCGACGTCGACGCCGTCGAGGTGAACGACCTCTTCTCCGCGGGCGCGCGCGTCGCGTTCCACGTGAGCCAGCGCGGCCGCTACCGCGGCGGTCTCGCCGGAACCGATCCGAAGCTCGCCGGCCGCGAGCTGACGCTCCGCTGCGTCGGCTTCGCGCGCACGCACGCCGGCGAAGTCCGCGACGTGCGCGCGATCACCGACCGCCTCGGCGCGCGGCAGCGCATGAGTCACCCGAACGGGGACGTTCATACTTCGCGGTGATTTAGGGGACACTCCTCGCCCCCGTCGCGCTTTGGCTCTCCTTCGAGGCTGGCACCTAAGTCACCGGCAAGTATGAACGTCCCCGTTTGGTGACTTCCTACTCGGGCGCTCAGGCGACCGCGCGCTCGAGAGCGGCGATGTCGAGCTTCTTCATCTGCAGCATCGCCTTCATTGCCTTCGACGCTTTGTCCGGGTCGGGGTGAGCGATCAGCCCGCTGAGGACCGTCGGCACGATCTGCCACGACAGGCCGAAGCGATCCTTCAGCCAGCCGCACTGCTGCGCGCTCGGGTCGCCGCCCTCGGAGAGCCGCTCCCAGTAGTGGTCGATCTCGCGCTGCGACTGGCAGTTCACCATCAGCGAGATCGCCTCGTTGAACTTGAAGATCGGGCCGCCATTCAGCGCTTCCAGCTCGATGCCGTCGAGCGTGAACGAGATCGTCAGCACCGAGCCTTCGGGGCGACCGGAGACCTCCGCGCCTTCCTTCGAGTAACGGCTCGTCCTCAGCACGCGCGAGTTCGGAAAGATCGCCGTGTACTGCGCGACCGCGGCTTCGGCCTGGTCGTCGAACCAGAGGCAAGGCGAGATGCGCTGGATCATGGTTTTCTCCTCGTGAAGATCTGCTCGAGGACGAGCGGGCGAGCGTCGGGCCGACACGCACGACCTCAGCGCGCGATGAAAAGTGCAAGCGCCGCGCCGGCGAGCAGCGCGCCGTCCGCAATCCACGCGCCGTAGCGCTCGCCGGGACGATATGCCGCGACCGCGGCGCCCATCACGAGCGGGAGTGTGGCGAGAGCGCGCAGCGCGGGCGCGCCGAGCAGCGCGAGGCCGAATGCGCCGGCGCAGAATACGCCTGCGACGCTGCGCGCGCGCCGCGCGCCGAAGTGCGCCGCGAGACCCTCGGCGTCGCGCAGGTTCGAGAGGATCATGTTCGCCTGCACCGCACCGCCGATGATCGCCGCGACGAGCGCGAGCCGCGTGAGATCCAGCGCCGCGCTCTCACTCGCGGCCGCGAGCGCGGGCAGCCCGACGCACACCGCGGTCCAAGAGCCTGTTAGGTAGAGCGGCTTCGCCCATGCGAATCGCTTGAGCCGCCGATGCGCGAGACCGAGTGCAGCGACCCCAACGGCGAGCACGAGCGCGCGAACGCCCGCGAACGCGCCGGCGACGAGCGCGCCGGCGGCCCCGAGCGCTGCCGCGAGCTGCAGCGCGTTTCGATGCGCCGCGACGAATGCGCTGCGCAGCGGCGAGCTGCCCGCATCGCGCGCCAGATCGCGCACGCGGTCGACGCAGTAGATCGCGACGGTTCCGCAGAACGCGAGCGCGACGACGGACGGCGACAGCGCCAAGCCCAGTGCGCGCGCGGCCGCAGCCGCGAGCAGCGCCGCCGCGCACGCGACGAGCGCGCTCGAGAACGCGAACGCGTCCAGCGCGCGGAGCAGAAGCGAAGTGGCGCGCCCGCGAAGCTGCTCGGACCTTTCAGCCGACATGCATCAGGCGAAGCGCGCCTTCAGCCGCGGCATGACGTCGCGCGCGAAGCGCTCGAGGCTCGCGTCCATCGCCTCGGGCGCGATTCCCGGCGGCGCAGCCCAGCTCACGACGTCCGTGAATCCGAAGCTCGCGATGAACTGCGCGAGCTGCTCGAACACGGCTTCTGCGTCGCCGACGATCCACGTCTGCGGGATCGCGGTCGCCTCGCCGCTCATGAACGAGACCGCGTCGCCCGATTCGCGGATCCACTCGGCGTAGATGCGCGCCTTGTAGCGCTCGGCCTCCCGGATCGCGGGCCAATCGCGCGCGCGGTCGTCGGTGATCAGCCACGGGCGGACGATGCCGACGCGCAGCTGCGCCGCAGCGCGACCGGAGCTTGTTACGGCCGCGCTCCAGGGGTCGAGCACGAAGCGTCGATCGCCCTGCGGCAGCAGGTTCATGCCGAAACGCGCGGCGCGCAGCGCGCCGGCTTCGCTCATCGCTGCGAGCCAAAGCGGCGGGCCGCCCGGCTGCACCGGTCGCGGGCGCAGGCACGCGTCGCGGAACTGCCAGTGCTTGCCGACGAAGTCGAAGCGCTCGCCGGTGAATGCGCGCTGCAACACGGCGATGCCTTCCTCGGTGCGCGAGACGCGTTCGCGGCGGTCGACGCCGAACGCCGCGAACTCGTGTGGCGCATAGCCCATGCCGACGCCGAGCTCGATGCGGCCAGCCGAGAGGTTGTCGAGAACGGCGAGGTCTTCCGCGAAGCGCAGGGGATGCTGGAACGGCATCAGCACGATGTCCGAGGAGATCCGGACGCGGCTCGTGCGTGCGGCGAGCGCGCCGGCGACTGGCACGAACGACGGCAGGTAGCCGTCCTCGACGAAGTGATGTTCGGTGAGCCAGATCAGATCGAAGCCGAGGCGGTCCACCCGCTCGGCCTGCGCGAGCACGCGCGCGTAGAGGTCGGCGTTCGTGAGCCCGCTTCCGGGTGGGTTGCGGAAGTCGTAGGCCACTCCAAAACGCAGCGGCGGAGGCATCGCGGTCTCCCAGCAAGCGGCGCGACCGCGCCAGCGCGCAGCGAGCCGCAGGCGAGCGAAGTCGAACGAGCCGGGAGCGAGCTTGGAGCAGCGGCGCTTGGCGCGCCGCCTCACGGCGGCGGCGCGCTGCGCCGCTTTCGGCGCCCTGGCGCGCTGATTACTCTGGTCTGCTCATGACGCAGCAGGGCAGAGGACACGGGTCCATGAGATTGCCCGCGATCGTTACGGCGGGTGACGGCAAGGCGTCGCGCGCGGTGTACGGCGACGCGAAGGTCTACCTCGACGTCGCGGGGCGAGCGCTCGTCGCGCGCACGGTGGGCGTGCTGATGCGGGTGCCCGAGGTCACCGAGGTCTGGGTCGTCGGGAACGCGGAGCGGCTCGAGCGCACGCTGCGCGAGGACCCAGAGCTGCGCGCTTCGCTCGTGAAGCCGGTGTTCGTCGTGCCGCAGTACGGCACGCTCTACGAGAACGCTTGGCTGACGTTCCGGCGCCTGCTTCCGGGGGCGCCGCCGGAAGGCCGCGATCCGGTCGGCGCCGAGATCGACCAGGCCGTGCTCTACCTCTCGGCCGATCTGCCGTTCGCGACGCCGCAGGAGATCTCGGCCTTCGTGCAGCGCGCGCTCGCCGCCGACTGTGACTATGGCCTCGGTCTGGTGACCGAGGAATCGCTGATGCCGTTCTACCCGACGCACGGGAGGCCGGGCATCGAGCTGGCGTACTTCAACGTCGCCGACGGACGCGTGCGGCAGAGCAACCTGCATCTCGTGCGCCCGGCCCGCATGGGGCACCGCTGGTACATCGAAGACATGTACGAGCACCGCTACCAGAAGGAGCTGTTCCACGCGCTCGCGCTCGCGTGGCGCGTTCTCACCTACAAGGGCGGCGGGCTGCGGCTGCTCTCGTATTTCCTGATCATGCACGTGGCCGGCCTCGCGGACCGAGCGCGGCTGCGCAGCTTCGCGGACGCGCTGCGGCGCCTGGTCTCGTTCGCGCGCATCGACCGCGCCTGCTCGCAGCTGCTCGATACGCGCTTCCGGCTGATCGTCACCGAGGTCGGCGGCTGCGGGATCGACATCGACTCCGAGCGCGACGCGGACATTGCGCGCGAGCGTTTCGAGGAGTGGAGCAAGCAGCAGACGCAGCACGCAGCGCAGCTGCACGGACCGGCACTGCTGCCCGCGAGCGCGGGCGCGAGCACGGCGATCGAGCGCGTCGCGACCGCGAGCTCCCGGTGAGCGCGAGCCTCTACCGAATGGTCGCACGCGGAGTGATTACGGTGCGCGGCGAAGATCGCCAGCGCTGGCTCGACGGCATGCTGACTTGCAACGTGAAACAGCTCGGCCCCGGCGCGGGCGCGCACAGCCTTTTGCTGACGCCGCAGGGCCGCATCGTCAGCGAGCTCCACGTGCTCCAGCGCGGCGGCGAGATCTGGCTCGAGACGGAGGCGAGCGCGATCGCTGCGACGATCGCACGGCTCGAGAAATACGTGATCGCGGACGACGTCTCGCTCTCGGATGCTTCACGCGAGTGGGCGCGGCTCGCGCTCGAAGGGGCCGGCGCGCGAGCGCTGTTCGCGGCATGCGGCGGCGCAGCGCCCGCGCGCGAGCACGAGGTCGCGAGCTCGTCGATTGCGGGCTCGGAAATCGTCGCCGCGCGCTACGGCTTCACCGATGCGGAGGCGCTGCAGCTCTTCGTCCCGCGCGCGCACGAGTCCGCCGTGACCGACGCGCTCGTGGCCGCGGGAGCGCAGCTCGCGAGCGCGGAGGAGCTGGAGCTGCGCCGCATCGAGGCCGGCACGCCGTGGCTCGGCAAGGAGCTCGACGAGAGCGTGCTGCCGGCGGAAGCGCGCCTCGATGGCAAGGCGGTCGCGCTCGACAAGGGTTGTTATACGGGCCAGGAGGTGGTCGCACGCATGCGCAGCCGCGGCCGTCTCTCGCACCTGCTGGTCGGCCTGCGCTTCGCGCAGGGCGTGCTGCCGGCGCCGCGCAGCCCGCTCGGCGGCGAGCGCGGCGAAGTGGGCAGCGTGACGAGCGCCGTGCGCTCGCCGCGCTTCGGCGCGATCGGCCTCGGCTTCGTGCAGGCGCCGCTCGCAGAGCCCGGCACGAAGCTGCGCGCGGGTGAGCTCGAAGCGCAGGTCGTCGCGCTGCCGTTCGCTTGAGCAGCGCTCTCGTCGTCTTCGCGAAGTGGCCTGCCCCCGGCGCCGTGAAGACGCGGCTCTGCCCGCCCCTGACCCTCGAGCAGGCGGCGAGCTTCTACGACGCGATGCTCGGCGACGTGCTCGCGGCGATGTCGCGCGTCGCAGAGCCGCTCGGCCTCGAGCTCGTGCTCGCCGCGCATCCGCATGAAGCGCTCGCTGCGTTCGCGGCGCGCGCGCCGGGCTGGCGCGTCGTCGCGCAGGAAGGCGCGGATCTCTCGGCGCGCATGGAGCACGCAGCGGCGAGCGAGCTCGCGCGCGGCGCTGCGCGCGTGTTGTTACGCGGCAGCGACAATCCTGCGCTCGGCCCCGAGCTGCTCGAGAAGGCGCTCGGCGCGCTCGCTCGCTGCGACGTCGCGCTCAGCCCCGACCGCGACGGAGGCTATGGCCTCGTTGCGCTGCGACGCTTCGCGCCCGGTCTTTTCGCTCACGCGATGAGCACGAGCACTGTGCTCGCCGATACGCGCGCGGCCGCGGCGTCGCTCGGCTTCTCGACGGAGCTGATCGCCCCGGGCTTCGACATCGACACCGCAGCCGATTTCGCGCTGCTCCGTGAAGCGCGGCCGCGCGCCGCCGCGCTCTGCCCGCGCAGCTACGCGTGGCTCGACGCGAACGGCCTGTCGATCGGGATCTGACCGGCGCCCACCTGATCGGCAGCCGCGCAGCGAGCGGGCTGGCCGGCAAGACCGCGCCCCTTGCGCAGGCAGTGCGCGCTCAGGAAGTAGGCAGCCCGATTGCGCCGAACTGAGCCCAACAAGTCTCGATCGCGCGCGAACAGTGCCGATTCCGGCGCTACGCAAAGCTCGGCACACGCCTTGCTCACGCCACCCGCGGAACTTCATCCCACGGGAGGCTTGTGCTCATGTCTCGTTTCATTCTCACCGCACTCACGGTCGTCGTCTTCGCGGTTGGCGCGAACGCCGAATCCGCAGACGTCGACGCGCGCTTCGCAGAGATGCAGGCGCGCATCGAGCAGCTCGAAGCAAAGCTCGCCGCGCAGGGCCAGGAGCTGGCCGCGGCGAAGGCGACGGCTCCGCCAGCTGCTGCGACACCGGATGTGGCCGCCGAGCCGCCCGGCTTCTTCGACACGATCAATGCCAGCGGCTTCGTCGCAGCCACGTACTTCTACAACTTCAACAGCCCGCACGCGGGCGACCTGTCGGGCGGCAACGCGCCGGTCGACTTGCTGCATCCGGATGCGAACAGCTTCTCGCTGGATCAGCTGTGGCTGACGATCTCGCGCGACGCGTCGGAGGAGCAGCGCGCGGGCTTCAAGGCCGACTTCGTGTACGGCAAGACCGCGTCGATCCTCTCCGGCGACAATGTCGACGGCGGCGCGGGCAACGACTTCGATCTCTATCAGGGCTACGTCACCTACCTCGCGCCGCTCGGCGAAGGCGTGACGATTCAAGCCGGCAAGTTCGCGACGCTGATCGGAGCGGAGGTCGCGGCCTCGCGCGACAACTGGAACATCACGCGCGGCAACGTGTACAACTACATTCAGCCGATCAACCACACCGGCATCTTGGCTTCGACGCCGATCGGTCCGGTCAGCGCGACGTTCGGCTTCGTCGACGAGACGCGCGCGTTCCCGGCGACGAACGCGGACCCCAACCGCAACAAGGCGCTCCTGTTCGGTCTCGGCGCCTCGGGCGAGACGATCTCCGGCTCGTTCGCCGGCACCTGGGGCCGCGCACCGAGCGGCGCGGATGAAGACGACAAGGAGCTGATCCTCGACTTCATCGGGCGCTTCACGCCGAACGAGCGCGTCTCGACGTACGTGAACTTCGACTACATCTCGGTCGAGAACAGCGCGAGCCCGTTCGCGGAGTTCGATGGCTTCGGCATCTCGGGCGCCGCGCGCTTCGCGATCACCGACGACACGGGTATCGCAGGCCGCGCCGAGTACCTGACCTTCGATCCCGATGCCGGCAGCGACTTCGGGATCTGGGGCCTCACCGGCACCGTCGATCACAAGCTGACGACCGCGCTCACGCTGCGCGGCGAGCTCCGCTACGACGCGCTGACCGAGAGCGGCACGCTCTACGTCGGCGATGACGGTCCGGGCGACGACGACAGTCAGGTCACCGCGGGAGTCGAAATGATCTACGGCTTCTGAGACCGCGTTCTCTCTGCGCCTTAGCAAACGGGCGCGGATCCCAGCGAGGATCCGCGCCCGTTTCATTTTCCTCGTCCCCGGCCTCTAGGAAATTGCTCCTACCAGAGCGAGAACTTCGGCGTGATGCCGAGCTTGCCCATCTTCGTGTAGAGCGTGCGGCGCCCGATGCCGAGTGCGCGCGCGGCGGCCGCGCGATTGCCGCGCGCCTCGCGCAGCGCGCGCACGATCCGCCACCCCTCGGCGAGATCGACCCACTCGGTCAGGTTCGGCGCTGCGCCGCTGCGCTCTGCGGCGACCTCGAAGAAGCGCTCGAAGATCGCCTCGAGCGCGCTTGCATCCAGAGTTTCCGAAACAGGTGCAGACGACATGCTTGCAGACATGGGAGGGCCTCCATCAACGGCCCTTCACGACAGCAAACCGCGTTCCAACCCGCCGTGCGCGCACAGCACTTCGCACGGCCTGCGCTGCTTACGGCTTCAGCATGCGCTGCTCGCACGCCGAGCACGGCACGGCACACTCGGGCGCGCATCGGCCGCGTGCGTGCAGCGGCGCAGCTTTCCGCAGATGGCACGCGAGTTGCTCTTCTCCGACGGCGCAACGCCCAACTTCGCCCTGCTCCGCCGGATGTTTCGTGATAGGGTCCGGCCGCTTCGGGGCTCCTCAGGAGACGCGCCATGAAGAAAATCGAAGCGGTCATCAAGCCGTTCAAGCTCGACGAAGTGAAAGAGGCCCTGCACGAGATCGGCGTCCAGGGGATGACCGTCACCGAGGTGAAGGGCTTCGGCCGTCAGAAGGGCCACACCGAGCTCTACCGCGGCGCCGAGTACGTGGTCGACTTCCTGCCCAAGATCAAGCTCGAGATCGCGATCTCGGACGACTTGGTCGACAAGGTGGTCGAGGCGATCGCGGGCGCCGCCAACACCGGCCGCATCGGTGACGGCAAGATCTTCGTGCTCCCGATCGAGCAAGCCGTGCGCATCCGAACCGGCGAGCGCGGCGACGAAGCGCTCTAGGCGCACCCTCTTCCGCGCGGCGGACGAGCCGCCCGCGTCATCGCTCTCAACCCGAGCCAGAAGGAAAGACCCCCACCGATGACTCCGAAGCAAGTTCTCGAGTTCGCCAAGAAGAACAACGTCGTGATGGTCGACTGTCGCATCATCGATTCGCCCGGCTTGTGGCAGCACTGCTCGCATCCGATCTCTCAGCTCGAGGAGTCCACTTTCGAGGACGGCTACGGCTTCGACGGCTCGTCGATCCGCGGCTGGAAGGCGATCAACGAGAGCGACATGCTGATGATCCCGGACCCGAGCACGGCGTTCATCGACCCGTTCCTCGCGCATCCGACGCTCGTGCTGATCTGCGACGTCGTCGATCCGCTGACGCGCGAGCCCTACGGCCGCGACCCGCGCCACATCGCCAAGAAGGCGGAGCTCTACCTCAAGCAGACGGGCATCGCGGACACCGCGTTCATGGGCCCCGAGGCCGAGTTCTTCGTGTTCGACAGCGCGAAGTTCGGCTCGGGCGTGAACCATGGTTATTACGAGCTCGACTCGGTCGAAGCGGCGTGGAACAGCGCGCGCGACGAGGAGGGCGGAAACCTCGGATACAAGATCCGGCACAAGGAGGGCTACTTCCCGGTGCCGCCGCACGACACCCAACAAGATCTCCGCACCGAGATGTGTCTCGAGATGGAGAAGATGGGCATCGTGATCGAGACGCAGCACCACGAAGTGGCGACGGCGGGTCAGGCCGAGATCGACATGAAGTTCGACACGCTGACCGCGATGGCCGACAAGCTGATGAAGTACAAGTACGTCGTGAAGAACGTCGCCCGCCGCCACGGCATGACGGCGACCTTCATGCCGAAGCCGCTGTTCAAGGACAACGGCTCGGGCATGCACACGCACCAGTCGCTGTGGAAGGACGGCAAGCCGCTGTT
>Ga0187894_10004043_pt1 | contig 15998 bp, 13 predicted proteins | sample GBC1701081metaG_FD_136650 | JGI IMG/M metagenome (GOLD analysis project Ga0187894, IMG submission 136650) | White microbial mat communities from a lava cave in the Kipuka Kanohina Cave System on the Island of Hawaii, USA - GBC170108-1 metaG ... | reverse complement strand
TCTCATGCCCGCCTCCATCAGTACGTCGAGCTCAGACGTGAAATAAGGAGGACGGGTCGAGAGCATATCCGCCGTATTATCGACCAGAACATCCACTGAAACCTTGTCTGCTATTCTCATCGGTTGGCCTCACGACCGTATGCATAACACGACCGGTCCGTGTCATGCTTTTTTCAACGACATCCGTCCGGTCAAACTAATAATAATCTACGATTTGCGGGCAAAAAAGTTAACGCCCTGTACGTAAAGGTCTTTCGAGACCTTGATCCCGGCCGTGGTGTTCCTGTAGCAATCGAAGCGCTCCGTGATCCAGCAGTCGGCGAATCCGACGGATTCCGCTATCACGGGCAGCTCCTGCTCCGAAATATTTCGGAGCCCGATCCCGTATAAATCAATCGGCAACGGTCATGCCAGAATTAGAGACCGGCATATATATAATGATCGCGATGTGTTACAAATGTTTAATACGCCTTAAATCATAGCGATTGACGAGAAACCGCGAATTCTAATTACGAGATCTCGTAAATTACGAAAACTCGTAAGGAATTCCAGCTAATGCGTTCATCGTATAATTATTTGCGATGATTGAGTAATTTTTGTCTATTCAAGATTGGCACACTGCATGCATTATAGCTCAAACAGTTCTTGACGACAAAAAATCTAAAATAAGGAGGTAAGTAAAATGTCAGAACAAACAGCTTCAAAGGATTCGGTGGACACGGTTTTAAATGGTGTCAATGTAACTCAGTTATTTGGCGCCATTGAGCTGATTAGCGGTAATGCGGAGATCGCGAAGTTCAAATTCCGCAACAGGAACAGGTGGATCGACGGAGGTCTCAACCGCTCGAGCATAGACGGCTTTCACGGGGCGCTCGAAGAGCAGAGGAGGGAGACTCCTTTCGTGCTCGATAACGACGAGCCGCCCGTTCTCCTCGGGGAGGACAGGGGTGCGAACCCCGTAGAGCAGGTGCTCCACGGTCTTGCCGGTTGTATTACGACCACCCTCGTCTATCACGCGGCCGCCAAGTGTATAAGGATCGACGAGATGGAGACCTCATTCGAAGGCGACCTCGATTTGAGGGGACTCCTCGGGCTGCCGGGAGCCAAGAGGAACGGCTACGAGGAGATAAGGGTCCGCGTTAAGGTGAAGGCCGACGCGTCCAGGGAAGAGATCGAAGAGCTCGTAAAGCTCGCCGAGAGGCGCTCGCCTGTTTACGACATCGTAACGAACCCGGTGCCTGTAAAGGTAACAATCGATGTGTGAATCGCATGCGCTGCTGCGCTTCTTCCTTTAATAACGGAGGCGGCGCAGCGCTCATCCGTTTTATTATCCGGAGTTCCTCAGTATAATATGCATATGCATGAATAAGCCGGGTAGGTAATTCCGATGACCGTAAAGGACATTGTATTGAATGCGATTTCACCATCACCGCTTTTCCTCGTGGAGCTGCCGGATACCAAATGCAGGATAATTAAACACAACGGCTCGAAGGTGTACTGCGGCGTATATCCGCTCATAGGCGGGCTCTTCAGAAAGGACGTTGAGGAGACGAAGAAGTTCGGAAGGGCGATGTGCGACGCAGTCGCGGAGAAGATGAATAACCACGGGTTTTTTACTACCGATGAAACACCGGAGCATGGTATTTCGTACGGGTTATCCGAGAAAGAATATAAGCATATATACGAGCGTACGGGCGCATCCAGGGGCCGCCACCTTGTAGTCATGTTCGCATATCCCGAAAGGGAAGCCCTCGAGACTCAGACTTGCTTCGAGGAGCTCCTGAGAAGGGAATATATAAGATACAGGTTCGAGGACGCAGGGGTTTCCTCCGGCCTTGAGTTCCTCTACGAATAGAATTGGCCAAAGTCTAAATCGACGAAAAGAATTTTATGAGCTCGCCGCAAACATCTTCCGGTTTTTCTTCGGGGAGGAAATGGCCGCAGTCGAGCGCACGTCCCCGGACGTCAACAGCTTTTTCCCTCCAGGTTTGAAGCACGTCGTACGTGCGGTGCACGAACCCCTTCCCGCCCCAGAGCACAAGGAGCGGACACGTAATCCTCTTATTGAAGTCTTCCTCGTCGTGCACTAAATCGATCGTCGCCGCGGCCCTGTAATCCTCGCAGCTCGCATGTATCGAGGCCGGGTCGCTGAAGCACCTGACATACTCCATCACAGCCTTGTCGTCGAACCGTGCTCCCGGAGCGCTCCAGCGCCTGAGCTTCTCTCTCAGATAGTATTCCGGGTCGCACCCTATCATTTTTTCAGGGAGGTTGTCGGGCTGAATGAGAAAGAACCAGTGGTAGTACCCCGTCGCGAACGCCTTGTCGGCGCGCTTGAACATCGTATGCGTGGGGGCGATGTCCATGACCGAGGCGGCTTTCACGCGGTCGGGATAATCGAGCGCCATCCTGTGTGCGACCCTCGCGCCCCTGTCGTGCCCTGCTGCGAAGAAGCTCTTGTATCCGAGCGATTCCATCACCTCTACGGAGTCCCTGGCCATGGCGCGCTTCGAGTACGCGTAGTGGTCGGGTGTGGATTCGGGCTTCGAGCTGTCCCCGTAGCCTCTTAAATCCATGCACACGACGTGGAATCTTTCAGCGAGCTTTGGCGCGGTCTTATGCCACATGACGTGTGTTTGCGGATAACCGTGGAGGAGGAGTAAAGGTCTGCCCTCCCCGCCGTGGACGAGGTTTATGAGAGCGCCCGAGGTTTCGATTTTAGCCGATTTAAATTTGTGGCCGAACATTATCGATTGCTTAATACATTACAACCGGATACAGGTACTGTCGAGCGGTTCGAATTTCCAAGTCAGATAGAAGGGTATTGTATTGACAGTTAATTTAGAATTGATTTATAATGGGTCTGACAGGAGGGGAGAGACAGGGCGGGGTGATTTATAAAGCCGAATAATCTTACTTCAGATTCTACTTCCGTTTACTCGATAACTCCGCCCGTCCCGGTATCTGAATTCTCTTACACTTATTAGTATTTTATCGGTATTTGCTTTTCTGCGTTTGAGTAATGCGGGTTGAAGACGGCGATGAGAAGCCCCGTCTGCACGAAAAAAATGATTTCATGCCGCGTACTGAGGAGTAAATTCTTCCGGCAGCGGCAGGTATTGTTACTGCATTAATGCGTTAGAGAGGAGCAAGAGGCAAGCATCTCCAATGACGATACGTTTCGGTTTGTCATACCGGCGTATCCTTTCTAGAGTCTTGTCTCACAAGCCCGGAGTTTTATTACAGGTGCCTCGAATGAAATATGGGGAGGTGAGCGAATGATTCTATTTAATATTCTTAGCCGCGACTTAAATTCGTTATTCCGAATTGTGATCGTTATTTCCGTGACGATTGTCGGATCTAGCTCTCTAGCCAAGGCGGAGGAGTGGGTCCGGGTCGCATCGGGCGGATTCGGTTTATCGGAACAGGTGCAGCCGGATGCCATGGTGATATTTGATAATTACATATATCTCGCGACGAGTATAGTTCTGCCCGGCGGCGATAAGCAGCCGAAGATTTACAGAGCCGCGATTCATGACGATACCGCATGGAGCGAATTCTCTCCGCCCTGGGGGGCTGCCGGGGAAGTAACGGATATGGTCATATTCCAGGACCGTCTTTACGTCAGCAACTCGGATGGGCAAATATGGAGACTCGTTGGGGGAAGCTCGTGGCTTGATGTGACTCCGGATTGGCCCGGCAGCAGCATTGTGCATTCGATGGCGCCCATGCTCCCGAGAGCGGGCGGATTCAGGCTCTGCGCGGTGCGCGGAGGGATCGAGATATGGTGCGGAACCCCCGGCGGAAGCTGGGACCGGATTTCCGTCCCTCCCGGGTTCGACGGCGACCCAACGATACAGAACGCGGTTCTGCGCAGGCTAGGCCGTAATTTATATCTCGGAGTCGGCGGCGAGTCAGCAGGCAGCAGGCAGTGCGAGGCTTGGAAGCTCACGACGCCTGAAAGGTTTATGACGTCAGTCGATTGGAGCCCCGTTACGACTGACTGTTTCGGGTTCGGAGACGAACTGACATGGGTCTCTGCAATGGCGGAGTTCGATTTTATGCTATATATAGGCACTGCAGGACATGGAGCCCCTGCGGTGGTCTATAGGACTAACGGCAGTGAATCGGAGGATGTAACTCCGTGTCCGCTCTATGCCGATTGCTCGATGTTCGCTCTCCCTCCGCTGCTGGCGCCGGTGAGGTACGGCTCGATGGCCGCGACCGGCGATAGAATTTACGTAGGTACGAGGACGCCGAGCCTGCCGGGTGAGCTGATGGGCGCGGACGTTATCTTTACTGAGGGTGACGGTCTCTGGGAAAAATCAAATGAGCCTGGATTCGGTGTTATGGGAAATGACGCGGTAACGGCTCTCGGGAGTGAGCGAGGACACCTGTATGCGGGTGTCTTGAATATTGTAAACGGACTCGAGGTATGGAGGCGTACACCCGCACTCATCGAGCTCCTGCCTTTCATGCTGCGTGATTTAAAGGAGATGGTGATACTGAAATCACGTCTCCAGCGCTGTCTATTTCCGCCTTCACCTTTTTGCCCTTTTAACCTTGTACCGTTTTCTTTAGTCTTCGAAGCGATTCATACAGGGTTCGACAAAGCCGAGGCCGATAATAAGGACCTGCTTCAGGAGGCCAGGAAAATGATGGAACAGGCTCAGAGTCATCTTGCAGAAGCAGAGCAGCTCGCGGCCCTCGCCGACAAGGAGAATGACCCTCGCGCAGCACAGAAGCTCCGTATTCAGTCATTAAGCAGCCTGAATAAAACCATAAAAATTACACGCTTCACCTTACAAATGACAAAGAAGGCACTTCAAAACTAATTCACTGCTGTGCAGTCGCAGTGACCTGTAGTAGTGGGGGCATTTTTTTAATAATCAGTAAACCCATCCGAACGCGAGGTCTATGCCGCTCTCGCTGTTGAAATCGTCCGAGCCCAGCATCCGGTATACGTAATCGAGCTTGACGAATATCGAATTGACGAATGTGTATGACACCCCGCCCGTAAATACAGTTCTCTCATAGCGCGGATTGTCGAACAAAGCATCCCGCGGGTTGAAGAAGGTGTCGTAATAATCGACCCTGACGAACGGTTCAAGCCTGTGCAGATGATTGAGGCCGACGTAGGTATTTATGTTGTATCCGATCTCGCCCCAGGACGAAAACGCGTTGTCCGAGACAGCCGTTCTGGGTACGTCCAGATTGTTGGATAACCTCGCATTCCTTTCGGATATTTCTTCCGCGTCCCACAAGTGTCCCCATATAACGTCTCCGCTCCCCCGCCACCTGCCGTGCTCGAATATCACGTGCGCGTCCAGCAGCAGGAGCGGAGCGTCCACATCCGGCAGGTCGTCCTTTGGCCTGTTAGCCGACGTGTCGATTCCGTAATATGCGGACGTCCCGATAAGAAGGCCGTAGTTGGGAAGCTTGAAATCAATTCTGCCGACAAGCGCGAGGCCCGTTGCCTTTATCGTCTCGAATTTACCCTGATGGCCTTCCGTCACCCAGTTGAGCGAGCCGAATCCGGTTGAGTCGAGTCCGTTTACCACCTGGAAGGTAAGGTCCCAGTTGTCATTGACGTAATACTCGAAGCTCGCACCCATCTCGTCCCATACTGCCGGTATGACGTTCGTCTCGGACTCCGGTCGGCGGGCCGCGAGATAGTCAGTCGGCTTGCTCAGGAACGACATCAAGCCGAACGCGAGGTAAAACCGCCCGGCTTTAAGCTTTGCCCAATCGCCGAATTTTTTGTATAGGTAGAGCTCCTCTACATATACCTCGCCGCCCTTCTCGACTTCCTGCTCGAATTCTCCGAATTCCTCATACTCGATTTCGAATGCTGACCCTGTGCCTCCGTGCTCGAATTCTATCTCCGCTTCGAACCCCAGCCCGGCGAACATTTCCCCTTCGAGCTCAAGCACGAACCGCGTCAAATCGAACTCGAGCCTGTTATCCGAGCCAGAGCCGCCGGGGCGAGTCTGGTCGGGGCCGTAGCCGTACCAGGAGAAGAGGATGTCGGCGTAACCTTCCCATGTAAGCTTGAACAGTCCTTCGTCCACGAGCTTTTTATACGGCTTATCGCCGGCGTTTATCCTCTCGAAGAAATCTTCTTCGTCTATATCTCTTTCATCATCCTCGGCTGTGTATGTCTCCTCTTTCTCTGCCTCTTTCTCCTCCCCGGCGGGCGCCGCGGTCTTAGGCTGCTCCGCCGTGAGATCGTCTATGCGTTTTTCAAGGGACTGTATCTTTTCGGCGTTCTCTTTCTTGAGCTCCTCGAGCTCCTGAATCCGTTCCGCGTTTTCTTTTTTCAGTTCCAGGATCATCTCTTTTAATTCCTGAACATCGTCCTTGCCGGGCGCGGCTTGAGGATAAGCGGATATCGTTAGAAATAAAAGCGTCAGGCATATGCGCAGCGTGTGCAGGAGTAAACTATATTTTTTCATGTCGTTTTCCTTAGAGTGATTGTAAAAATTTGATGAGCTTCCCGCGCTCTTCCCCGGGCAGGCTCATGAAGCCGTCTTTCGCGTTTTCAGCTTCGCCGCCATGCCATAGAATCGCCTCTTCGAGGGTTCTGGCTCTCCCGTCATGCAGATAGTTCTGTAGTCCTAGAACAGTTACCGTGAGACCTATGGCCCATAGGGGCGCGGTCCTCCATTCCCTGCCCGTTGCCTGAAAATCCGGGCGGTGATCAGCCAGGCCTTCGCCCATATCGTGCAGGAGCAGGTCGGTAAACGGCTGGATTACCTGATTCCTCAACTCCGGGAGCTCATGGTCACCTGTCTCCAGCAGCGATAGATGGCATTGGCTGCACCCAAGATCAAAAAAGAGACCCTCGCCTTTCACCACGTCCGGGTCGTCCGTTTGCGCACGCAGCGGTACGGCGAGTGTTTGGGTGTAAAAAGTAGTCAGGTCGAGTGTTTCTTCGTCTATTTCCGGAACAGGGTCACCTCCCGGTATGTCGGGGCTGGATACGCCCATGTCTTCGGAGTATGCAGTTGCGGCCTGTTGTCTCAGGTTAGGGGCCGAAGCTTTGCGCCCGAACCTCCCGATTTCGGTCGTCGAGGTGATGTTGTTCCAGACCATGTTCGGTCTTCCCGATATACCGTCGCCGTCTTCATCACCGGGATCGGCAGCGGCGAGAATGACCTCCTCCGGTATCGCTTCGAGGAGCCCGAGGCCGATTACCGGCGGGGGAACCCTGACGGAGGTAAGATAATTGCTTCCGAGGGGTTCTCCGCCGGGAAGAATTATGGTAAGAAGCGGGCGTCTCAGGCTGTACGGAGTTCCGTCGGGATATGTTCCGGAAACCTCCTCCCACTCGAGCGTCACATCCGCTTCAGGCTCGAACCCGAACGTGGCGTGATCCTGGATCTGATTCCCAAGGCCTTCGACCGGGGGGTTTCCGCCGGGGACGTCCGGTGTTCCCCCGGGGTCGGAGATCCTGACAAGTGCGAGGCTCCTGAGCCCGGTGTTGCCGAATTCGGGAAGGCCTCTACCGTTTTTTATATGGCACGATTCGCAGGAGACGTTGTTAAAAAGCGGACCGAGTCCGGGATTGACGACAGCAGGGGGCGTTACGAAGACATCGCCGAACGTGATGTCGCCCTGTGCATGCTTTTCGAAAGATTCTTCGGACAGATTCGCGGCCGGTTCTTCGAACGCGAACGAGGTACGGTTTTCCACGCTGGTGTCGCCTCCAGCCCGAATCGGAGGAATCTCATCACCTGATCCTTCCCCGTCACAAGCCGCGAATAGTAATGCCGTTACCATCGATATCAAAACGAATAAAGAACCAAAAAATTTATAGAGATCTCCCGTTTCAGTCTCACCCGTACGAGTCATGTTCCCTCACCACGTTTACAGGCGCCAAATCCGGATCATTCATCCTCCGGAATTGGCGCCCGATCGTTTATTTATTGCTGGATTACCGGTAACACTTCTTCGTTCAAAGTATCGAAGACCCGTCTACAAGCTTCCTGCGCGGCTACGATCTCGTCAGCCGCGTCCGGGTCCAGGATCGCGTCCCTGAAAGGCTGAGGGATCGCTAAAATCGCCGCAATGGCTTCGTTGATCTCGTCTTCTGTCCTTTGAGCCAGCTCCGGGTCTGTCTCGGCGACGAGCTCGTTAAGCCCGGTGCCGATCAGCCCTAATCCCGGATGGTCTCCGGTATAGGCATGCAGTGCACCGCGAACATCGTTCGCAAAGTCCTGGCGTGAATTGAAGCTGAACTGGCTTTCTACAGCTTCCACGTCCTGATTGTCGAACGGCTCCGCGATCTTTCCGTTCGCGACTTCGTCGAGGATAATTGACATACCTTCGATTATCTGTTCGAGAGCGCTCACCTGCGAGGGGAATACGGCATTGTTGCCCGCGCCCTTCATTATCTCCCCGAACGGCTCATCGCCCTCAGCCCAGTCCGTGTAGAGCTCCTCTGCCGTAGATTCGATATCTCTCACGACGGATATGAGATATTCGAATTCTCTCGAGCCGAGCTCATCGACCTCAAAAGCGAAGAGGAGATATTCAGCGGTGTGGAACCCCTTGAGCGTGGGATCAAGGTTCCTGACGAATTGCTCGGTCAGCTCGTTATCGCTCTCGAGGACCGCGTCGAGGTCGGTCCTGTTGACGGGCCAGCTGTCGAGCGCGGGGTCGTGGCCTTTGAAATCTACAGGCCCGAAGAGCCATGCCTCGCTCTGCTCCCACGGTATCCTGGCTGCAAACCACGCCTGCCGGGCGGCATCGAGGTTTTCTTCCGTCGGGTCAGCTTCGAGATCTTCGCAAGCTTCTCTTAGTGCGGTTGACCGTTCGCGCAGCAGATCGTAGGTGGGAATAACTACGTTATCCACGTAGTCGTCGATTATACGCTGAAGGAATTCATCGTTATTACCGCCCCCGCCTCCTCCTCCAGAATCATCGGACCCCCCGCCCCCGCAGCTTAGAAAGAAAAGTACTGAAAACACAATCGACAATATCCTCTTCTTACTTACCATGTCTAATTCCTCCTCTTTGATTACAGGAGGCGTGTCGCCCCCATGAAATTGAATATGACTATCATTAACATATTATCGGTGCTAAATTGTTCTGTCAAGAAATAATGAATAATGAAGGATTGTTAAGTGGTAAGATATAGTATATGATAATGATTATCATTACTGTAATCATGCATTTAGGTGCATCTATTGCATAAGCAACAATTCAATTCATTAATTCTTGTATGAGATTATAAGTGAGCAATCCAGAGCTTAATCCGACTGATAGACTATGATTCTATATAAAGAGTGATGGGAGGTTAAAAGAATGATCCGCTGGTTTTTTTATGACTGAAGGGAAGTGCATGGGAAGATAGTGGTGCTCAGTGACTGAGCTGATTAAGATACGATTCTTTCCTAACCTATCGATCTTATCTGAATGGCATCTATACCCGAGCCGGCGATTATGTCCGAGATGACGACCACACGGTCCCCGGGCTGGAACCCTTCCCGTTTCTTCAATGTGGTAAAAGCGTTCTGAATCGTTTTTTCAGGGTCCTGGCTGAATTCTATCCGGTGGGAAACAACGCTGCGGTTTAAAAAGAGTTGTCTCCGTGTCCTGGGGTCATTGGTGAACGCGTATATGTATGTCTTGAATGGCCTGCAGTTGGTCAGGAACTGTGCCATAATTCCGCGCCTCGTTATCACGACGATACCGTTCGCGTTGATTGCCTCTGCATGCGCTACAGCTGTAGCGGCCACGTGCTGCTTGTCGTCTTTTTTAATTAATCCCCTGCTGAAGTTGAGACCCGGCAGTTTCTCGGATGCCCTGGCAATCTTGTCGATGTACTCGATACAGCGGACCGGGTACTTACCGACTGCGGTTTCCCCCGACAGCATGACGGCATCGACCTCTTCGTATATTGCATTTGCGACATCCGTTACCTCCGCCCGTGTAGGAATCGGGTTCTCGATCATGGACTCGAGGAGGTGAGTGGCGACGATAACGCGTTTCCCTTTCTCGGCGCACTTACGTACTATCGTACGCTGCACGTTCGGAAGCTCTTCGAGGTTGATCTCGACGCCGAGATCCCCGCGTGCGACCATAATCGCGTCCGACACTTCGATAATCTCGTCGATGTTGTTTACTCCCTGACGGTCTTCGATCTTGGAAACTATTTTTATCTTGTTTCCCTTGCTGCCCAGGAGCTCCTTTAACTGCAGTACGTCCCCCGCCTCCCTGACGAAGGAGGGTGCGATGAAATCCACCTCCTGATCCATCCCGAAAAAAACGTCCTTCTTGTCCTTTTCGGTGATCGAGGGCAGGTTGACACGGATGCCGGGTAGGTTGACGTGACGCTGGCTCTTCAACATCCCGCCGTGGATGACTCTGCACGTCATGGTGCCGTGAGATTTCTGGAGTATCTCCAAATTTATGAGACCGTTGTCGACGGTTATCTGGTCGCCTTCATTTACGGTATTGATCAGGTCTTCGTAGTTAATGCTGAAAGACGATCTCTCCACGTCTTCCGGGCGTACGGACACAGTGATAACGTCGCCCTCTTTTAGCTGGAGATCGTTCTGAAGAGTGCCCGTGCGTATCTCCGGTCCCTGAAGGTCGAGCAGTATCGGGATCGCGTCCTTTATTTTCTGGTTGATAGATTTGACGGCTTTGATGATTTTCTCATGGGAATCGTGGTCGCCGTGCGACATGTTCAGTCGCACCACGTTCATGCCGGCCTTATACATACCCATGAGGACATCGCGCGAGCTCGTCGAGGGGCCGATTGTGCATATGATTTTTGTCTTTCTCAAAGCGTTCTTCATAAGTGAATATTCAGCTTAAATTATGACGGGTAATTGATTAATGTAAATTTCCTGAACGTAACGAGAAAACTCCTTTTGGTATTTATTACCTAATGCAGGATGGTATTGATTTCCCCTGTTCTCCGGGCCCGGTTCCTGTCGGGGATTTCCGTAATATGGTATTAATTAAGCGCTAACTATTACTGAGCAGGACGGGATGAAGATTCTATGAATAAAATTACGAGCGTGTGGGAAATCGAGGAGAATGCCAAAACATTTCTCGAATGCGAGCGTGGGGCAGTCCCTGGCGCAGAATTGCAGTTGGAAATTATAGGAAATATTGCTCGGCAGTGGTGCGAAAATCCATTGAGAATTCTCGACCTGGGCTGCGGCGACGGCATTCTGGGCCGCTTCATGCTAAGCAGGTTCCCTTCCGCCTCCGGAGTATTTATTGATTTCTCGGACGCGATGCTCGATGCCGCGCGTAAAAATCTGAATGACCCGGGCAGGTCGGTTTTGGTAAAAGCAGACTTTGGTACACCTGAGTGGCTCGATTCCGTCTCCCCTTACAAACCGTTCGACGTCGTCGTTTCCGGTTTCGCCGTACACCATCAGCCGGACGAGAGAAAGAGGGAGCTCTATTCGGAAATCTACGGCCTCCTTTCCCAGGGTGGAGTCTTTCTCAATCTGGAGCACGTCGCGTCACCGACACCTGAGGTGGGAAAGCTATTCGAAGAATTTTACATAGATCATTTGCATGAATTCCAAATGAAATCCGATCCCGGCACGAGTAGAGAAGCGGCAGCCGATATTTACAGGAACAGGCCGGATAAGCATGAGGACAAGCCGTCGCCGGTTGATGAGCAATGCCGGTGGTTGAGAGAGATCGGCTACAGTGACGTCGACTGCTTTTTCAAGGTCTTCGAGCTAGCTCTATTCGGGGGAAGGAAATAATTAAGTATGAACAATAACGCAGAACGGCAGTCTTGAAACTTTTACTATTTCAAAACGTCTAATGCGATACGATATTTCCGTTGTTTACACTCTTAAATGGAGACAGTCATTCGAATCACAGTGCAGGAACGGTCCATGTACAGAAATCCGCCGGTCATTACCTCGAAGGTGATTCCGTCGTATAGACTGCAAGACGCTCAAATATTGGAGAGATTATGGCCGGAATATTGACGGTTTTTCTTGCCGCAGCGCTGCTGTTTTTCCTGTCGTTCGCGAACGGCGGGAATGACGTTTCCAAAGCCATAGCCACTCTCGCGGGGGCCGGGGTGACTTCCGTACGCGGCGCTATAGCATGGGGGACGCTCTGGACAGTGGCGGGCGCGCTTGCGGGGCTTCTCTGGGGCGGACTGCTCATAAAGAATATCAATGGGAGTATATATAGCGATGCTCATGATTTTTACATGCCGCTCGCGCTCGCGGTATCCATAGCACCCATCCTCTGGGTCGCACTCGCGACATGGCGAGGCTGGCCTGTATCCACGACCCACGCCATTGTCGGCGGGTTTGTAGGAGCCGGGCTGATAGCTTACGGATCGCAAGGCATAAATTGGTCCCAAACCTTTTCAAATATTGTATTGCCGCTTCTGGCAAGCCCTTTTATCGCGCTCACGCTTGCATGGTTTTTAACACCGTGGCTCGAAAGATCCGCACGTTTTACGAACCGCATAAGAGTATGTCTGACTCCCGTGCCCAGGGTCACGCTTGCAAACTCGGGCGGCGCTATGGTCCGTGGTGCTCAGACTGCTCCTGCGGAAGACTGCCTCGTCTGTGATTGCAACAGTCCGCAGGCGGGCCTCACGCATGGCGTTACGCTGTCGATCGACAATATGCACTGGCTTACGAGCGGGCTCCTGTCCTTTTCACGAGGCCTTAACGATACGCCAAAAATTATTGCAGTCGTCATGCCGTTCCTGATGCTGGACGGTCATCCGTCTCCGGAGTGGCTATTTTTCTGGGCGGCGCTTGCCATGGGCGCGGGAAGCTGGCTCGCCGGAAGAAACATTACCGAAGTGCTCGCGTTTAAAGTGACAAAGATGAACCACGAAAAGGGATTCTCGGCTAACCTCGTGGCCGCTTTTCTCGTGATTGGGGCAAGCCGTTTCGGCCTTCCGGTTTCGACAACGCAAGTCTCGGCGTCCGCGATCATGGGCGTGGGCCTCGGCGGGCAAAAGGGTCTTAACGCCGATACGGTCAAATCGATGCTGTTCGCATGGCTCGTAACCGTACCGGCCGCGGGAATGTTCGCCGCTCTCATTTGTCTGGCCGGGATTTCCTTATTTTGATTGAGGATTAAGGTACATTCCTGTCGAGGGAGCGGTACTGGATGGCTTCGGAGATGTGGCGGGAAAAGAGAGACGCAATGTCTTTCATATCACTGGTGAGCCTTTAGACTTTATTTGATCACCGTACATATCTTCGATATTCTAATGAAATGTCACTTGTAATTTCCGTGCTTTCCCACCATGGCCTTTGGCAGTCTACTGACCACCAACTAAGCCGAGAGGGAGAACCGATTCCCGACCCTTCGTTGAAAAATATCTATCTCGAAGAAGAAGATGGGAAGGCAATGATTGCATATGCTGGGGTTGGCAGTGTGGACAAAATGCACATTTCCGAGTGGATACGAGGTGTTCTACGAGGGAAGAAGCGAAATTTAGTCGACCATTTGAATGTACTCCGTGATGCGGCCAATCGAAAATTATTACCGATATGTAAAAGATATCGAACGCCTCACACTTTCTCCATCGCAGCTTATAAGAATGATCGACCTACGCTATATGTGATCACCAACCATATTATACAGGATGGGATACATAAAATTGGGGATGAGTTCGATTTGCGGCAACTAGTGCTGTCAGACATGCCGTATCGATTCGTAATAAATGTTGAGGGCCAAGGGGCATTAGCTGTATCGAAAACCGAAGGACAGGATTTGATTACCAAGACCATTCGGCGGCGTGCAGCGAAATTATTATTGGGTAAAGATGTAGCAGCGGTCTTAGCTCGCTTGAACGCGAAGGCAAGTCAAGATAAAAGATCAGAGGGAACAGTAAGCCAGAATTGCATGGTCACGTATCTTGCTAGTCCGACGGATGGCATGGACACTTATTTTTATGGCTGGGATGCCAATGTGAAAAAGCCGATGACGCAGCATTTAGGCCGAGGTTATGATGTAACTAATATTGTCGAGTCAATTCTTCCGTACATAACCGATAATATGATGAGAAATTTAGAAGCAATAAAAAAAGGAGAGCCCTTAGACGACGATATTGATGCCGACATTATGAATGATCTGTTGCGTCGTGGCCACAAAAAACCTTCTGACGAATTCAAATAGTTCACAATTTCCACATACTGCTATGGCTTAAAGTCATCTGCGCTTTTCTACAATTCTATTTATTACGAATACCAGTTTGCAATTTGTAATTAATTTTCAGGATTATTCAGTTAGACATCAAATTTTATCATATCTTCAACCCAGTCCTCTTCCCATACATTTGAAATTTTATTAATCTGTTCTACGATTTCCTGAATTTTTGCTAATGTTCTGTTAGTACTATTTTTTACGCTTTTACTTTTCTTCACTAACTTGTCAAAATCAGTAAATATTTCGGTTGTTCGTTTACGTAAGATTGCTAATTCAGTTAGCAATTGAGCACTAACCTCTACAGTTATAAAATCATTATTACATTCTTCACAAAGTCGTGCTCTCTTAAAAAATTTAATATCCTCTTGCGATTCGAAATACCACCTTTGAGATGGCTTATGGTTTATATTGGATAGACTTATAGTGGGGCAAACAGTTATTTTCTCACAATTTGGACACCATATTTTGGGTTTTGTAGCCCTTGGCATAATTATTTATAAAATAATCTCCTACGAAAATCAATAGCCCAAAGTCACTGCTTGAGTAAAAGTTAATTATTTTTCAATGCTATCAATCTGAGTGGAAATGAACTTGTGGAATTGTGACTATAACGTAAGAACGTTGTATTCACTATTCCATATTGGGGGGTCTTAACTACCTTGTTAATCTTTGAAAAATCTATTAATCCCCTTAGCTCAATCGAGTAATTATCATCAACAAATATGCCTACCTCGTTCTTACCGAAAAGGAGTATTCTCAGAATCTCGCGTTTATTCTCAAAACTCAGCCGGTCTAAATCTGCCTCAAGGTTGAGATTCAATTCGTTTATTGTCTTTAATCTCGTATCGACCTTATTTTTGTCCTTTAAAGCTTCGATGCTTTCTTTGATAAAGGCCATCTCCCGATTGAGCTTTTCGATACGTTCATTTAGCTTGGGCCTATCTATCTTTCCAAACTGATATAAATCGATTAGCCGTCCCTCCTCGGTTTCTTTTTGATGAAGGGCTTCCTCTAGGTCTTTAATCTTATTTATTTGTGAGTCCAACCTATCAGACTCAATTATTGCCCTTCTTAACAATTTGGGCGTTTTTAGAAGGGATACTCCATATCAGAGGTTCGATTTCATCAGCCCTGACGCTTCTAATGGGGCACTGAGATGCCAGGTGTTTCCTTCTACCATTCTGGCATACGTAGTAAAGTAGTTCGTTTCTGCCCTGGCTACACTCCCCGGTCATTTTACAGCCACAGGCTTTACAATAGATAAGTCCGCTTAATAAATACTCCCTCTTTGAGTTCCTCTTCGACAGTACCTGCCTGCCCCTCAGAACGGTCTGAGCTAGTTCAAAGGTGTCTCTCATGATAATCGGGGGCATTTCGGTTGAAACCCACTCCTCTTTAGGTCGTATTACTATTACATTCCGGGCCGCTCTCTTGTGCTTCCATCTTTTAAAATCCCCCGCATATGTAGAATTCTTGAGAATCTTAGTAACGGTTGATGTGGCCCAGGTCTTTGCTTTCGTTCCATCAGCCAGACCCTTAGTAATTGCAGGTGTAGGAGTCCCTAAACTATTTAGGTATCTGGTGATTTCCCTTACACTTGACCCCTCTATGCATTGGGTAAATATGGTTTGTACTACATTGGCTTCGGCTGCGCAAATCTCAAACTCTTTGGAGACCTCTTTATATGTGTAGCCGTAGAGGATTTTGCCGCCTATGAACCGTCCCTGTTTAGCCTTCTCTTTCTTACCCCTCATCATCCTTCTCAGTATCTTTTTTTTCTCATAAGCGGCAATCCGGCTGAACATATCCGACATAAACTCCTGGTCCTC
>Ga0187894_10004042_pt1 | contig 16003 bp, 16 predicted proteins | sample GBC1701081metaG_FD_136650 | JGI IMG/M metagenome (GOLD analysis project Ga0187894, IMG submission 136650) | White microbial mat communities from a lava cave in the Kipuka Kanohina Cave System on the Island of Hawaii, USA - GBC170108-1 metaG ... | reverse complement strand
CGCTCCAGTCGAAGAGGTCACGGCCGGCCACGAACGGGTTGGCGACGCCATCGGTCACGATGTTGATGTCGACGGGGCTCTTGTAGATGAAGCCCGCGGCAAAGAACTGGGCGCGGAAGAGGGCCTTGCGGTCGCTCCACAGCGAGGCCGCGGGCCGGTAGCGGATCTGCTGGTAACGGTCATAGCCGAGGTCGCGCCATTCCGCCGGCAGCGCCGCCGGGGCGGGCGCCTTGTAGGGCGCCATCGCGGCGCGGCGCGCCTCCTCGATCACCGTCTCGTAGCCGAATTCGGCGAGCGGCGGCAGCGGCACCTGGCCGGCCGGGGCCAGCTGGGCGCGCGCGGTCTGTGAGGATAACAGCGCGGTCAACAGAGCGCCGACAGTGGCGTCACGTCGCGTGCAGCTTTGCATGATCCGCTCAACCCCCATCGCACGGCGACGACCGTGGACGTTCAAACGCCCGCCGATCCATCGGGTTGCACGCCAGCCATACCGCGGCTTTGGGATCTCAATGCGGCGCAATCGAGCGCATCGCAGGGCGAAGTGCCCGAGTCCCGGGCAGAACGCCGGGTTTTGTTGTGACGTTATGGTGTCAGCGGCCGGCGGCCGAGATCGCTGAAGAAGCGCAGCAGGTAGCCGTCGGGATCGAGGACGACGAACTGGCGGTTGCCCAGGAGCTCATGGTCGCGCCGATACCATTTCTCTTCCAGGGGCACGAAGATTCGCGCCCCCGACGTCACGATCGCCGCATGCAATGCATCGATGTCGGCGACCTTGATCTGCAGATTGATGCCGCGGCCGTAGGGATGCTCCAGGGGTGCCGCGAGCCACGTCCGGTCGGTGGGCTGCTCGATCATGAGCTGGGCGCCCTCGCGCTCGAGATAGGCGAAGCGATCCTCCGGCCGCTGGTAGCGCACCGCGAAGCCGGCGATCTCGATGTAGAAGCGCAGGCTGCGCGCGAGGTCGGAACAGTAGAGCTCCGGGACCAGTTTGTTGAAGCGCATGGCAGCGCCTGCTTCGTTCATCGGCTCCGCGCCAGGGTTGCCGCGCGGCGGCACGGTCCGTCGGTCTCGGCGACGCTCAAGGTGCCGGTGCCGGTGCGGCCGCTCCAGCGCGAGCGCTGGCGCTCGCGGTCCTTCATCGAGCGCAGGCCGATGATGTCGATCACGCCGTTGGCACCGACCCGGCCGTTGAGCTGCCACAGCGCCGGCGGCGGCGGCAAGGTCTCGCCGCGCTTGCCCTGCACGCGCGGTGCGCCGCCGTCCGGCTCGGTGGCGGTGCCGTCGAGCAACCCGCCCTCGATGGTGATGCGCACGTCGAGCGCGCCGCAGGCGCTGCCGCTGCCGGCGGCACGGCCGGTCCAGACGCCGTCCACGGGTGTCGGCGCCGGTGCCGTCTGGGACCATGCCGGTACGGCCAGCGCCAGGACGGCAACGAGCAGAGCAGGCGCCAGTCGTAGCCGGGAAAGCCTGATCAATACCTTCCCCCGCTTGCGGGGCAGGGCATTCGCATATGGCGAATCTGTCATCCCGAGCGCAGCGAGGGATCCAGGGGCGGCGCCCGGATCCCTCGCTGCGCTCGGGATGACAGATGGTGTGGCGGCGCTGTTCTGCGTCATATGCGAATGCCTGGCTTGCGGGGGAAGGTATAAGGGGCGCGCGGTCCAGTGGAACCGTCGTGCGTCACTACCGGCGACCGAACAGGCGCTCGATGTCGGCGAGCTTCAGCTCGACGTAGGTCGGGCGGCCGTGGTTGCACTGGCCGGAGTGCGGTGTCGCCTCCATCTGGCGCAGCAGCGCGTTCATCTCGTCGACCGAGAGCCGCCGGCCGGCGCGCACGCTGCCGTGGCAGGCCAGGGTGCCGCACACCTCCTCCAGTTTCTCCTTCAGCGACAGGTGCTCGCCGAACTCGGCCAGCTCGTCGGCGAGGTCGCGCACCAGGCCGGCGACGTCGGTGTCGCCCAGCAGCGCCGGCGTCTCGCGCACGGCCACGGCGCCGGCACCGAACGGCTCGACCACCAGGCCCAGCTCGCCGAGTTGCGCAGCTCGCGCCACCAGGCGGCGCGCCGCGTCCTCGTCGAGTTCGACGATCTCGGGGATCAGCAGCATCTGGCGCTTCACCCCCTGCTCGGCCAGCGCCGCCTTCATGCGCTCGTAGACCAGGCGCTCGTGGGCGGCGTGCTGGTCGACGATCACGACGCCGTCCTCGGTCTGGGCGACGATGTAGGTCTCGTGAACCTGGGCCCGCGCCGCACCCAGCGGGTAGCGGCGCAGATCCTCGACCGGCGCCGCCTCGGCGCGCGCCGACACCTGGTCGACGCCGGCCAACGTGGCGGTGGTGGGATGCGGGGCGTAGAACGCCGCCGCGGCTTCGGCAAAACCGGGCGCGGGACGCACGGGATACGACGGCCACGCACCGCCACGCGGCACGCCACCGCCGATCGGCAGCGCGCCCACGGCCCGGGCCGCGCCCAGGGCTGCCTGCGCCACGGTCGTGCTGGCACGATGGCCGGCGACCGCCAAGGCGTTGCGGATGGCGCCGACGATCAGGCCGCGCACGATGCCGGCATCGCGGAAGCGCACCTCCGTCTTGGCCGGGTGCACGTTGACGTCGACCATGCCGCGCGGTGCCTCAAGGAACAGTGCCACCAGCGGATGGCGATCGCGCGCCAGGAAATCCTGGTAGGCGCCGCGCACCGCGCCCACCAGCAGCTTGTCGCGCACCGGACGGCCGTTGACGAACAGGTACTGGTGCTGCGCCGTGCCGCGGTTGAAGGTGGGCAGGCCGACATGGCCGGTGAGCCCGAAGCCCTCGCGCTCGGCGCGGATCGGCAGGCTGTTCTGCGCGAAGTCGCGGCCCATGATGGCGGCCAGGCGTTCCAGCCGCGCCGCATCCTCGCCGTCCTCGACCAGCGACGGCGCGATGGCGGCGTAGCTGAAGACGGTGCGGGCCTCGTCCTCGAGCGCAAACGCGATTTGCGGATGCGCCATGGCCAGGCGCTTGATGGCGTCGGCGACCTGGGCCGCCTCGGTGCGCGGCTCCTTGAGGAACTTCAGGCGCGCCGGCACGGCGTAGAAAAGATCACGCACCTCGACCCGCGTGCCCGGCGGATGCGATGCCGGCTGCGGCTGGCCCTTGCCGCCGCCCTCGATGCGCAATGCCCAGGCGCTGTCGGCGCCCCGGGGCCGCGACGTCAGGGTGAAGCGGCTGACCGAGGCGATCGACGGCAGCGCCTCGCCGCGGAAGCCGAGCGTGCGGATGTCGAGCAGGTCGTCGTCGTCGCCGCCCAGCTTCGAGGTGCAGTGTCGCTCGACGGCCAGCGACAACTCGTCTTGCGTCATGCCGGCGCCGTCGTCGGTGACGGCAATCAGGCTGCGGCCGCCCTCGACCAGGGTCACGGCGATGCGCGACGCGCCGGCGTCGATGGCGTTCTCGACCAGCTCCTTCACCGCCGACGCCGGACGCTCGACCACCTCGCCAGCCGCGATGCGGTTCACCAGCGTCGGCGGCAGGCGGCGGATGGTCATGAGGGTCTTCATTCGGACCGCGGGCGTCCACGCCCGCATTCGCTCGCAGCGACAGCGAAGAGCGAAAGTCTGTCGGCGCTGTCGCGCCGATGCGCGCGTGGACGCGCGCGGTCCGAAAAAGCGCTCATGTCTTCCCTGCCAGGTACTGGCGGGTCAGCACCTTGCCCTCCTCGACAGCGGGCTGATCGAAGGCGTCGATGCGCAGCAGGTCGGCGCCGATGATGGTCTCCAGCATGTAGTGCATCAGCAGCGCGCCCATCACCCGCTCGTCGAGTCGGGCGATGCGCATCACCCGCGTCGGTCGGCCGTTCTTCGCCAAGGTCGCGGCCGTCGCGTTGGCCTCGGCCAGCAGCAGGTCGCCCAGCGAATGGTCGGCAAGGTAGGCCAGCGACTTGTCGCCGCCCAGCGCCGCGGCCCGCACCTTGCTGCCCTCGCCGGCCGTGTCGCGGATCAGCACGGTGAAGAGCTTGTCGGCCGGGCCGTCGAGGTAGAGCTGCAGCTGGCTGTGCTGGTCGACCGTGCCCATGGCGCGGATCGGTGTCGTGCCCTTGCCCTTCTTGCCCAGGCTCTCGGCCCACAGCTGCCGGTACCACAACCCGAAATACGCCAGGCGATCGACATAGGGCATCAGCACCGTGGTGCCGATGCCGCGCTCGCGCCACAGCGCGATCGACAGCGCCGCGCCCACCGCCGGCGCGCTGTCGGTGGCGTTCGCAGCCGCCAGCGCCGGATCGAGCACGCCGGCGGCGCCCTCGCGGATCGCCGCCGCGTCCAGGCCCGCCACCATCGCCGGCAGCAGGCCGACCAGCGACAGCACCGAGAAGCGGCCGCCGACGCCGGGGTCATGGTCGAGGATGGTGCAGCCGACGCGCTGCGCGATCTTGCGCAGCGGGTTATCTTTCGGCTCGGTGATGGCCAGCAGGTGATCGGCGATCCTGGCCTTGCCGAGCTTCGCCTCCAGTGCCTCGAGCACGACGAAGAGCTGCGTCAGGGTCTCGGCCGTGCCGCCGGACTTGGAGATCGGCACAAAGGCGGTCTTCGCCAGGTCGAGCCGCGTCAGCAGCTCGGCGAAGGTCGCGGGATCGACATTGTCCATGAACCACAGCCTGGGCGCACCGGGCGCCGGGCCGAAGCCGATGTCGCTCAGCGCCGCCAACGTCTGGCCGCCCAGGCTGGAGCCGCCGGTGCCGAGGATCACGACGTGAGAAAAGCCGCGCAGGCGCTCGGCGTGCGGCTTCAGGGCATCAAGGTCGTCGCGCGCCGCCGGCAGGCGCAGCAGCGGCAGCGAGCCGTCCTTGTGCCGGCGCCTGACCTCACGCAGCGCCGGCACCGCCTGGTCGAGCTCGCGCTCGAAGGCGCGGCGGGAGAGGCCGTTGCCGCCGATGCTGGTGGAGAAAACGTCGTCGATCTGATGCGTGTACAACATGAGGGGGCTGCGTTCGTTGCTGCAAGAGTAGAGGAGCGCCGGACGTTGCGGAAGCGCCGGACGGAGCGATCTGCCTGTGGAATTCGGCGCGACGGGAGCGGGTCTCAGGCGCCCAGGGCGGTCGCCGTGGTCAGCTTGATGCCAGCCTTGGCCATCGCCTCGGCCTGGGTTGCCTTGCTGCCGCCGAGATCGATGGCGGCGCTGGCGTCCTCGACGACGGCGACGTCGAAGCCCAGCCGCCGCGCATCCAGCGCCGAATAGGCGACGCAATAGTCGAACGCCAGTCCGCAGCAGACCACCCGCGACACGCCGCGCGCCCGCAGCCAGCCATCAAGCCCCGTCGTGGTCGTGCGGTCGTTCTCGAAGAAGGCCGAGTAGGAATCGACCGCGGGCCGCATGCCCTTGCGCACCACCAGGGCGGCACGGTCGGTCAGCAGATCCTCGTGGAAGGCGGCGCCCGACGTGCCCTGCACGCAATGGTCCGGCCACAGGGTCTGCGGCCCGTAGGCGACCTCCACGGTCTCGAACGGCGCCCGGCCCTTGTGCGCCGAGGCGAAGGACTGGTGCCGGCGCGGGTGCCAGTCCTGGGTCAGCACGACGAGGTCGGCACCGGCGATCAGCCTGTTCACGCCCGGCAGCACGGCATCGCCGTCGGGCACCGCCAGCGCACCACCGGGGCAGAAGTCATTCTGCACGTCGATCACCAGCAGCGCCGAACCCGATCCCAGCCATGGCTTGTCGTTCATGGCCGGAACATGGGCGCCGCCGCAGCGGTTGTCCATCCGTCCGCGCGCCGCTGCCGGCCCAGGCCTGCGGCGCACGGGCTCAAGCTTGCGGCACAGATGACCCTGCCTCTCGTGGCCGAGATTGCGCGGTCCGCTGGAGGGTGACGGGTCCTTCTCCGGTAACGATGTTGCGCATAGCCACCATTGGCGCGGCAGAAATGGCAGAAAGGCAGAAATTCGTTTTTGGCTTATATTTCAATGGCTTGAAATGGCAGGCGGGGCAGGCAGAAATTGGCAGAAATGGCAGAAATTCACTGGAGACACACACTCTGACGAAGCCGCTCTTCCCCAGGCGCGATGCCGCGCCGATTGATCGGGTTCCTTCCCAAGTTCGTCGTTCTTCCTACTATATTCCCGATTCAAAGACAAGAACAAAATGAAAACACCCGCGCTATCGGCAGCCTGCAAATCCCCGGGTCAGGGTCTCCGGATGCGGGCCGGAATCCGTAGGCTGACTTTGGTCGGGCCGCGCCGCTCCAGCGGCGCTCTCAATCTTCTGCAAACGATGAAGAGGCGCCGCTGGAGCGGCGCGGCCCGACCAAAGTCAGCGCGGGGCTGCAAGCGCCTCGGCGGCGGTGCGGCGGACCTGCTCGTCGATGCCGCGCAGGGTGGCGATGGGGGCGCTGCCGTAGGTGACGAAGGCGAAGAGACGGCCCTCTCCACCGCTCTCGCGCACGATCGAATACAAGCGCGTCGCCGTCACCCGGCCGTCGGTCAGGCACACGCCTTCGGCCTGGGACCGGTCCGCCGACGTGCCGCGCAGGGTCCAGACTGTCTCGTCCGGAAAGCAATCATCGGCGTCCTGCAGCCGCAGGCGGTTCAGCAGCGTCGACGCGGGCTCGCCCGTGCGGAAGACACGCAGGCATGTAATCGCCGCCGTGCTCGGCCCCCATTTGTCGTCGCACAGGCGCTGGCTCAGCGGCCCGGTCGCCGCCCAGCGCTCGCGCGCGATCGGCACGTACTGACGCGAGGACAGTTTCGCCAACGCCGGCGCCAATCGTTTTTCCACGACGGCGGCCTGCTTCGACGACAGGCGTTGCTTGCCGCCCTCCTGGTCGGGGCGGGCACGCAGCATGATGCGGCGCATCGTCTCGGCCGCCGCCGTGGTGACGCCGATGTCGTCCGAGGCGGTGTGATAGAGCCACAATTCGCCGCCCGGCATCTCGGCGACCAGCGCATCGGCCCGCATATGCACATCAGGGGCGACGCAGTCGGCGATCAGCCAGTCAATGTCCCCGCCGGGCCCGACCAGGCGGCCGATGTACCAGCGTTGTCCTTCGCGGGCGGGACAATCGACGGCCATGCGCGACGCGAGCGCGCGAGTCGCCGCCTCGCGCGTGACGCCGGCGCCCGGCGGCACCAGCCGCAGCGACTGCCCGTGGCCGCCGACCTCTCCCTGCCAGTCCGGCGCACCGGGTGCCGGGGTCTCGGTCAAGCCGCCACTCATCTTGCCCAGCCGCGTAAAGCCGCGGATGCCGTACGTGTCGTCCGATTCGTTGGCCGGCGGCGGCTGGATCGCCGAGAGCATCTCGCGCCGCAGCTCGCGCGTGATGCGCGGCAGGCGGTCGTAGGGACCGGCGTCGGCATCGACCGACAGGGTATCGATGCGCCACGGCCCGAAGCGCGACCAGCACGCCTCGACGGCGGCCGCGAGGTCGCCGAGCCGGGGATTCGCGAAGCTTTCCGTCGATCCCTGGAACTGGAACGTCGCGCGCGCGGGCCACCCGGCCGGCTTTTCGCCGACGGGCAGCAGGAAGTAGTCGCGGACCCAGCGCTGCGCCGGCACCGGCCGCGCCGCGGTGTCGCCCCAGGTCAGCGTCACCGTCGCGCCGGTGCCCTGGCCATCGACCGTCCAGCGCGCCGACGCGGCGCCGACATGCCACTGGCCGGCCCGGTCGCGCGCCAGCATCAGCGAGCGGTAACGCCCCTCCACCTCCTCGCCCCAGATCGCGCGGCATTCCGACACGGCGCTGCCGAACGGCACCACCGGCCAGGCGACGACACCGTTCTCCTCGAACTCTGCCACGTCGCGCTCGGGCGGCGTCTGCGCACGCGCCGCGCCGGGGAGCATCATGGCGGCGAGGGTGGCCGATACCACGATGCGAAGATGCTGCCGCCATCCACGCATCCCTACCTCCCGGGGGTCCCACGATGACTGTTGCCGCGCGATTGTGCGGCCATGCCCCGCGCCGATGCAAGCGGGCCGCTCGCCAGCGACGTTGACGCACGATGGTGTGACTGGACCGCGCGCAACAGGTGGCTTGCAAGCAGGCACCGACCTGCCGCGCTCTTCGTCTTTTCGCCGGTAGACCATGAGCGCGGCAGGAGCCGCGCGGTCCGTTGCGCCATCGTGCGTTACAGGTGCTGCCGGCGGGCGCGGAAAAAAGCGGTCAGCAGGTCGGCGGCGTCGCTCTCCGCGAGCCCGGAATAAACTTCCGGCGCGTGGTGGCAGGTCGGTTGGGTGAAGATGCACGGCCCGTGCTCGACGCCGCCGCCCTTGGGATCGGCGGCGCCGTAGTACAGTCGGCGGATGCGCGCGAAGGCGATCGCCTGGGCGCACATCGGGCAGGGTTCGAGGGTCACATAGAGATCGCAGTCGACCAGGCGCGGTGCGCCGCGCTTAGCCGTGGCGGTGCGGATCGCCAGCAGCTCGGCATGCGCTGTCGGATCATTCAACGCCTCGACGCGGTTGCCTTCCGCCGCCAGCAACGTGCCGTCGGGACCGATGATCACGGCGCCGATCGGCACCTCGTCGCGGTCTCTCGCTTGGCGCGCCTGTTCCAGCGCCAGCTCCATCGGCGATGGCTTCATGATTTCACCCGCGCCCGCGGTAGGGCGCCACGCCCTGGTCAGGCAGCCACAGCCCGCGGGGCGGCGTGCCCGATTGCCAGAACACGTCGATCGGCATGCCGCCGCGCGGATACCAGTAGCCGCCGATACGCAGCCACTTCGGTCTCAACGCGCTCACCAGGCGCCTGGCGACCAGCAAGGTGCAGTCCTCGTGGAAGGCGCCGTGGTTGCGAAAGCTGGCGAGGAACAGCTTCAGCGACTTGCTCTCGACCAGCTTCGCCGCCGGCACGTAGTCGATCACGAGGTGCGCGAAATCCGGCTGTCCGGTCATCGGGCACAGCGCGGTGAATTCCGGCTGGGTGAAGCGCACGAGATAGAGCGTGCCGGGATGCGGATTGGGCACGGTCTCCAGCACCGCATCGTCGGGCGAGGTGGGCACGGTGGTCGGGTGACCGAGCTGCTTGAGGTGCTTGTATTTGGGCATCGCGATGCTCGATCAGTCCGTCATCCCGAGCGCCCCTTCGACGGGCTCAGGAGAGGGGATCTCGCGGGAATGGAGTCTCCTTCCGCGGGAGATCCCTCGCTGCGCTCGGGATGACGATGTGGTCGGTCGATTGCACCTTGTCTCATGATCATGTCGCTGCGATGCGGGTGATGGTGCCGGCCTGCAGGCGGAAGAAGGCGTCCTGCGGCTCGTCGAGGGTGACGATCTCGTCGGGCGAGAGGCCGGCGTAGGTACCGCGCAGCAGGCGACCGACGGCGCCGTGCGAGAAGGCGGCCACCGGCCGGCCGGCGGCCAGCTTCACCAGGTCGACCAGCACCGCCCAGGCGCGCGGCGCGGCCATGGCGTAGCTCTCGCCGCCGGGTGGCTGGTGCTGCCATTTCAGGTCGTTGCGTTCCGCCAGCGCGCCAGGTGAGCGGCGCTCGATCTCGGCCCGGGTCATGCCGTCCCAGTGGCCCCAAGTCACCTCGCGCAGCCGGTCGTCGAAACGGCAGCCGGCGAGGTCGATGCCGGCGGCGGCGCAAGCGATCTCGACGGTCTGACGCACGCGTCCCAGAGGACTGGCGACGATGGCGACATCCCGTGTCGCGATACCGGCCACACCCAGCTCGTCGCGCAAGGTCGCGCCCAGTGCGCGCGCCTGGGCCCGACCATGCTCGGTGAGCGACGAATCGAGGGCGCCCTGGATGCGCTCGATCGCGTTCCACTCGGTGCGGCCGTGGCGGAAGAGGTAGATCGGATGCGGGTTGTTCATGACGCGTGATACCGCAGGAAGACGATCCTGGCCGCACCGTAGCGACGCTCGTCCATCACCGTGAAGCCCGCAGCCGGATCCAGATCCTCCTTGGTGCCGACCTCCAGCGCGCAGATCGCGCCCGGTGCCAGCCAACCGACGCGGGCTAGCGCCACCAGCGCCGGCGGGCCCAGGCCGGAGCGGTAGGGCGGGTCGAGGAAGGCGAGCGTGCAGGCCGCGCCTGCCGGCGCCGGCTGCGGCTGCGTGGCGTCGGTGCGCAGGACGCGGGCGTTGGACGTCTCCTTCAGCGTGCGCAGGTTCTCGCCGATCGCGCGCACCGCCTCGGCCGAACTGTCGATGAAGCTGACATGCGCCGCGCCGCGCGACAGCGCCTCCAGCCCCAGCGCGCCGCAGCCGGCGAAGGCATCGAGCACGCGTGCGCCCGGCAACGGCGAGGTGCCGTCGCCCTTGAGGTCGGCATGCATGAGGACGTTGAACAGCGACTCGCGGGCCCGCGACGATGTCGGCCGCACGTCCAGCCCCGGCGGCACCAGCAGCGGCCGGCCGCGATGCGTGCCAGCGATGATGCGCGGCGCTACCGGCTCCGGCTCGCGCCGCGGCCGCGCCCCTGACGTGCGGCGAGTGACGGTCTTGCGCCGTGTCATGGCGCACCGCGGCCCGGGCGCGGCCCGGACCGGCCAGCTTCCCCGCGTGACGTCCGGTGGCGGCCGGGCCGCTTGCGCGCATCGCGCGGCCGCGGCTTGGCCCAGCCGGGCTTGCGGCCGACCGCCTCGCCGGACACCTGGGCCACCAGCCGCGGGCTCGCCTCGATGGTCTCGCCGACGGGCAGCTCGTCCAGGGTGAAAGGTCCGAACGCGACCCGGATCAGGCGGTTCACGCCCAGCCCGAGATGCGCCATCACGCGGCGCACCTCGCGGTTGCGGCCCTCCTTCAGCGCCACGCCCAGCCACAGGTTGCTGCGTTGCTGGCGCTCGATGTGCGCCTCGATGGCGCCGTAGGTGACGCCGTCGAGGGTCACGCCGTCGCGCAGGCGGTCGAGCGCGGCCTGGTCGATCTGGCCATGGGCGCGCACGCGATAGCGCCGCGTGCAGCCGCTGGACGGCAGCTCCAGCCGCCGCGCCAGCGCGCCGTCGTTGGTGAGCAGCAGCAGCCCCTCCGAGTTGAGGTCCAGCCGGCCGACCGACACGACCCGCGGCAACTCGCGGGGCAATGCCGAAAACACCGTCGGCCTGCCCTCGGGATCATGCGCCGTCACCACCAGCCCGGGCGGCTTGTGGTAGAGCCACAGGCGCGCCTTCTCCGCAGCCCCGATCTTCTTGCCGTCGACCCGGATGTCGCTGGCGGCCGTGACCAGGGTCGCGGGCGTGTCGATGCGCTGGCCGTCGACCGCCACCCGGCCCTCGGCCACCCAGCGCTCGGCCTCGCGGCGCGAGCACAGCCCGACCCGCGCCAGGCGCTTGGCGATGCGTTCGCCTTTGGCGGCGTCGGGTTGCGGCGGCGGGTGACTCATACGGCGGGTTCTAAGGTGGATTTGCCGGCAGCGGAACCATGCTCTTCATGTCCTCAGCGCCTCATGTCCCGCCCATGTCGTCGAAGCCGGGTTCCCGGGACACGAACGTCTGAGTACGAGAGAGCTCGCGACGCTTCTTGTCGGCCATGCTTCTTGACCAAACCTCGACCTGAGAATCGGGCGGCCAGATCCCGGCATGATGGGGGTTTTTTCCCGGGATCGGCTCAGTGCCAACCCTGAAGCCAAGCACCCTGACCAACTCGGCCTGCAGCTCGACTACGCCCTTTCCTTCCTTAAATGCATAGTGCGTCTTCTCCAATCCGGCCGCCGTCATGGGCGGCCAGCAATCAATGGACATACTTTTGCTGCCATCGTTCGAGTAGGTGAAGGCAGCCGATTGCGCTCTCCATTCGCCTCCGCGGTTGTTGTCCCTGGTCCACTGGATCGGGTGGACGTGACGGAGTATCGCCATCTCCGCCGGAATTGAGACGGGATCGTCGTGCGGTATGACGTTACCATCGGCGTCGCGGGCCGGCTGTGGATCCCACGCCACCGATCGCTCACGTCGCAGAGAGTCGAGCGATCGCTTCAGCCAGCCGAGGATCCGAGAGCGTGACATCGTCCTCGTCCGCGCCAGTTGTCACGTTGAAGAGGCCGATGTCAGGCCGCCCCTCGTCGTCGACGGTGATCTCCAGTTCCAGGCCGGCATCATACCAGGCTGCCTGCAGTCGACCGTCGGATACTGGCGCGATCGATGGCGGTAGTGTCGTCGGCCTTAGCAGGCCGTTGAGAAGCACCATCAGGTTCTGAGCCGAGCCCAAGCTAGGCGCAACCGAGCCCGGCCCGTCCCAGCCCGGCTCCAAGTCCAACAAAGTCAAAAGCCTCTCGATCGTTGGCCGCTGCCAAAGCGGCTCATTCCGTTGGTTCGTCGTGGCCGCGCGCGGCCCCGGCGGAGGTACATACTCCATTGACGCCGAAGACGTTTGTGCCGGTCGCCTCGTTACCAGCAACCGTGGTCGGTCAAGGTCCTCTGCGTAGGCCAGGCTCATTTCCTCCCCCAGATTTTATGCTGCTCATCAGTGGTCAGTTTGTCGAATGCGCGCACGATCCATTCTCGCGCCTGAAACTGACGGTCATACATCGCCTGCGCTCCACCCGAGCTTGGTTGAGGACCCCGCACGGTCAGCTCGAGCAACACGAGTGGCTCTCGTCGGGGGCCAAACCCGTTCTTTGCCGAGACGTAACCACGAGCCCAGTTGTCGCCATCGCTCGAGCGCAGCAGTAATTGCGCGTCGAACCGTGCCGCCTCCGGCGGCCCACCAATGGCTTCCTGCAACTGCGGCCCGATAAAGGAGAGAATCCCGCCCAAGTCGGGCGGTTGGTCGCCCGCGCCGATTCTGTTTACGTAGGTCACTTCCCACTGCGTCAGTCGCAACTCCAAACCTATGAATTTTCGCCACGCCTCGAAGCCCTGCCTGAATTTCTCATGGATTATCTCAAAATGTGGATACTCGCCCGCATCCGGACGGGCCCGCCAGTTGAACAGAAAGCGGTCTGGTTGGATCTGCAACAGCTCAGCATCATTCGCGCTGATGAGCCAATGCCGTGACTGATGGGGCTCCATCGAAAACTGCAGCTGTGCGCCGCTCCGTCTTGGAGCGAGGGTCTCAATCGGCTGCTCCAAAGATGGCTGCTCCTCGACACGAGGATATTGATCCAGCACTCGCTCCCAAAAGCGACCGACATGGGCGCCCGTAATTGGCAGGCCCACGTATTGCCCACCGATCACGACCTCATTGATCGGCGGACTCCGGTAGTCGGGGAGGTGGGGCGGGCGAGGCATCCTGGCGAGTGTCCTAGCGACGAGGTAACCGCAGTCGATTGTCTGGACGCAGTTGGACTCCGCTATATAGCCACTCGAAATCGCCGGAACGCGGCAACGACAGCATGCATCCTATGCAAGCATCGTGGCCCCTCTGGGGCCGGATGGAATAGGCGCGGCGGACTCGGGTCAAGGAAATTTTTGCGAACTGTTTGCAAGTCGGGCCAGAGGATCGGCGTTAGTCCGGTCTTCCAAACGAGGGCGCGCCGTTTTGGCGATTTCATGTGCAGGCCCTGTAGGCGCGGCACTCCGCGGCGAGAGCAGGTCGTTGGAGCGGAACATTGAGGGGATCTCCAGATGCACAAGGTATCCGCGGCAGCCGAGCAAAGGCGGTAAGCCCAAGATCGTGATCATATACACTATTCTTGATAGAAAAACAACAAAAATTTCATGTGCGTCGCACACCCGCAAGCGGCCATCACAGGTGCGTGCACGTGAATCGCGCGCAACGGGCTGTCCCGCAGCGTCGCTTTGGGCCACCGACTCAGAGCGGACCTCGCCTCGATGCCTGTTTTCAGCCGCCACTAGCGGCAACGAAGGCGGCGAAGATCCGCCGGTCGCCGTCGCTGATGTGGAATTCCGGATGCCACTGCACACCGAGGCAGAAGCGGTGGCTGATGGCTTCGATGCCTTCGATGACGCCATCGTCGGCGACGGCGTTGACCACGACGCTGGCCGGCTCATCGAGCGCCGCCTGGTGGTGGGCGCTGTTGACCGGCAGGCGGTCGACGCCGACCAGACGGTGCAGCAGGGTGCCGCGCTTCACGGTCACGTCGTGGCCGGCCTGGTCGCGCGGGTTGGGCTGCTCGTGCGCCAGCGCGTCCGGTATCGTGTCGGGGATGTGCTGGATCAGCTTGCCGCCGAGCACAACGTGCAGCAGCTGCTGGCCGCCGCAGATGCCCAGCACCGGCATGTCGCGGTCCAGCGCCCCCTGGGTGATGGCGAACTCGAAGGCCGTGCGCCGGTCCTTGGTCACCACCGTGGCATGGCGGGCGCCCCCGCCGTAGTAGCCGGGGTCGACGTCGAAGGCGCCGCCGGTCACCAGCACGCCGGCGATGGTGTCGAGGTAGGCGCCGGCCTGCTCCGGCTCGTGCGGCAGCGCCACCGGCAGGCCGCCGGCGGCCACCACGGCCTCGAAGTAGTTCTGACGCGCGGCGTACCACGGGAACTTGGAGTAGCCGCCGGGCTGCTCGGCGTCGAGGGTCACGCCGATGAGGGGTCTTGTCATGCCGCGAGGATACGCCGCGGCACGGCTCACATAAAGCGCACCTTCGGAATGTTGGCGCACGACGGTCCTTCCGGACCGCGCGGCTCCTGCCGCGCTCTCCGGTTTTCCGCAGACTGGGAGCGCCGGCTTCCAGCCGGCATCGGCGCAAAGCGCCGGATCATGAGCCGGCTGGAAGCCGGCGCTCCCAGGAGGCGTCAAACATGGCGTGGTCTACGGGTCGGCGTAGCGCACCAGGCGCAGCTTGTCGTCGCGCGTCACGAGGGCCGCGACCTGGCCGTCCGGCGTCGGCACGATCGCCTCGATTTCGGCGGCGTCGCCGAGCCAGAGGACTGCGCCCCGTGCGTCGGCGCGCACGATCCGGAACACCCCGTCCCGCTCCCCGGCCACGAGCGCGGCAAAGCCGTCGCCGTGCGCCATGATCGACCGAGTCTCGCCGAACGGCCATGGCGTGCGGTACCGGAGGCGGCCGCCGTCGTCGAGGAACAGCAGTTCACGCGGCGCCTTGTCCTCGTCCGACACCAGCAGACAGCCGTCGCGCAGGACCGCACCGGCGTAGTGGAACGGGTATGGCAGGCGCGTGCGCGCGAGCAGGCGTCCGCCCGGTGTGTAGCGGCGGATGAAGGGTTGTTCCTCACGCTCCGGCACCTCGGTGATCAGGTTCACCCAGCTGCCGTCGGACCTCTGGACCGTCGACCTGACATATTCCGGGAAACCGTTGCCGGCGCCGGCCTGCCAGACGCGGACGCCGTCGAGGCTGAACTTGCCCATCCACCAGGCGTAGGGACCGCTGCCCCAGGCACCCGTCAGCAGCAGGGCATTGTCGGGGGTCGGCAAGATCGCGTTGATCACGTAGCGGGCGCGCGGATCGTCGCGCCCATGGGCCGGGCTTGGCGGTCGGATCGGGGAGGTCTTCCTGAGACTGAAGTCGGGGGCCAGCCGCAGCAATGCCATCGCCTGTCGGTGTCCGATGCCATCCGGCGAAGGGCTGTTCCTGAACACAAGGATCGCGACATCGCCCGATCGCGCAATAGCGACAGCCGCGCCCTCGAACCAGAAGCCGCCGGCCCGCCTCAGCGGCAAGGTGCGGCGCAACCTCACAGTACCATCGGCACCCACCGCGAGGATCTGGACCCGCGCGGCGCGTGGCGGGGCCGACGACGCAGGGTCCCTGGCCGGCGTGACTTCATCCAGCAGCAGGTAGTATGCGCCGTCGCGCCCGACCGCGATCTTCCCTCTCATTGACCGCGTATCGATCCTGAAACCGTTGGACGACGGCAGCTCGACGTCGAGCGTGACGCGCGGCGCCGGCTGCGCCAACGGCCGGGCACAAAGCGCAAGCGACAGCAGCGCGATCGCGATACGCATCATGGCACAAGCAGTCCGCCGTTTTCCCGGCATTCGCATATGACGTAGAGCTGCGCCGCCACACCATCTGTCATCCCGAGCGTAGCGAGGGATCTTTGCGCCGCCCCAAGATCCCTCGCTGCGCTCGGGATGACAGATTCGCCATATGCGAATGGCCTGTCCGGGCATTGACGCGCATTCTCGATCCGGACCCGGCGTGTCACACTGCCGGGCGCGCCGACGCCGGATTTCCCGCG
>Ga0187894_10004041_pt1 | contig 16004 bp, 11 predicted proteins | sample GBC1701081metaG_FD_136650 | JGI IMG/M metagenome (GOLD analysis project Ga0187894, IMG submission 136650) | White microbial mat communities from a lava cave in the Kipuka Kanohina Cave System on the Island of Hawaii, USA - GBC170108-1 metaG ... | reverse complement strand
TCGCTTAGCCCTACCAGGCTGCGAAGAGTTTGTGTGTCGGTGCTGCGGTTGATCAGGTGAACCTCTATGCGGGTAATGTTTATCCCTGAGATTATCTGAGGTCTGTTTCTGAGCCATTTTTCATAATTTTCGCGAAAGAAATGACCCAGAAAAAAATGCCTGCTTTCGTCATAACCTGAAGCAATAAATTCAAATGGCCTTCCTTGTCCTGCACTACCACCGGGTATGTTGATGGACTCAACTTTTCCGCGCTGCGTGGATGCAATAGAAGTAACAAACAGTTTTCCAAACTGCATTTGGGCCTTTACCCCAAAAAGATTTTGAGAACCCTGAATCAATGTGTTGTTCAGCGGCAAACTTACATTACCAATTTCAAGTTTTTTGAGAATATCTTCTTTGAACCCCGTGTACTCCACTTTCATGTTGTTTTGAAAGTCGAAAGAGTTGTTGTTATCGAAGTTGGCACTCACGGCAAGTTTCTCGCCTACTTTGCCTACTACGCTCATGTTGATCTGCTGGTCAAACTCAAAGCCTCCGTTTTTTTGTTGCCGGATGGGAATGGCAGGATTACTTATTCTTTGAAAGGAGCCTCCGAAGTCGAGCGTAACAAATCCGCGCGGAATTAATTCCACATAGCTTCCGCCAAAAATCCTGTCGAGTACGGGGCTGATGTAAATTTTAGGTATTAACCCACGGCTGCTCACTGCACTTTCGCCATCCAGACTTTTTGATTTGCCCTGCCAATAGCTTTTTAAAATTTCACGGTCCTGATAATCTTTGAATTCCTGAAACGTCATGGTGGTGATGGGCCTGTAATTCAACTCACCCATCTTCTCATAGATGGTGTAGTTAAGTCCAGAGTCAAGTTCCACATCGAGGTTGACTTTGGTAGGGTCTTTCAGGAAAAGAGGAGATTGTGTGGTGATGTTGGAGAACGGATCGCCATACCGGTCGCGCAACAGGAAGGTTGGCCTGCGACTGGGTTTATAAGGAACATTCTTTAGGGTGTCCTGCTGAAGGCGCGAAGTATCCTGCTGCTGAAAAAAAGCTTCAGCTCGGGTGTTTGCAACACCCATCCACGCTATCAGCACGATGGCCGTGATAGCTATTGAGAACTTCGGTTTTACATGAGTCAAGCGTATCTCAGGCGTTTTTGAGTGCTTGTTTAACTAAATCTTCTAAAGTAAGGGTATTTCCCGATTTTTTCAGGACTCCATCAACACTTTTCTCAGCTGCGCCTTTGTTAATACCCAGTGTGATTAGAGCAGATAACGCCTCGTTGCGTAACGTATTGTGTCGAACGCCTGTGCCGGATGGAATTATTTCGTCATAGGCGTCTTTTTTGAGCTTGTCCTTTAACTCAATAATAACGCGCTGGGCAGTTTTTCCACCAATGCCCTTAATTTTTTGAAGTGTGGTGGCATCATCATGAATAATGGCACTTCGTAATTCTTCAATCGACATGTAGGAAAGCATGATAATGGCTGTACTTGGGCCTACTCCATTTACCGAGATCAGTAACTGGAACATTCTTTTCTCTCCTTCTTTACTGAACCCAAAAAGTATGTGGGCATCTTCGCGGATATTGAGATGGGTGTATAGCAAAATATTTTCCTGATCTTTAATTTCAGAATACGTCTGCAATGAAATATGCACATGATACCCAATGCCGTTTACTTCGATCACAACATAGGTTGGATCTTTATGAATGAGTTTTCCTTTTAAGAAAGCGATCATTTTAATGTGCGATTTACGATTTCAGATTTACGATTTAGATTTTAGATATACAATTTCTGATTTAAATAAATCGCACACCGAAAATCGTACATCTTAAAGATGGTCATTCTGATCGTGGAGTTGTGCGTCCACAACTGCAATCGCTGCCATGTTTACAATTTCGCGAATGGAGCTTCCAAGTTGTAATACGTGCACAGGTTTTTTCATGCCTAGTAAAATAGGGCCGATCGCCTCAGCCCCGCCAATTTCCATCAATAATTTGTATGCAATGTTTCCAGATTCAAGATTTGGAAATATGAGTGTATTGGCTCCTTCGTTCGAAAGTGAACTGAAAGGATAATTTTCTTTTTGTATCTCTGTATTCAATGCTACGTTTGCCTGAATTTCTCCATCAATTACAAGGTCTGGGTATTTCTTTTTTGCGAGACGCACGGCTTCTCTGGTTTTTTCCGGTACTTCACCTTTTGATGAGCCAAAGTTAGAGTAGGAGAGTACCGCCACGCGTGGCTCCATGTCAAAGAACTTTACACCCCGCGCAGTCAGTCCGATAATATCCACAAGCTCAGTTGCATTTGGATCCAGGTTAACCGTTGTATCGGCAAAAAAGAAAGTGCCTCGTTTATTTAAAATAATATACATACCGGCCACACGACTCACGCCTTCTGCTATCCCGATAATTTGTAGCGATGGTAAAATTGTTTTCGGGTAGTCTTTAGTAAGCCCCGATACGAGTGCATCAGCTTCACCCACCTCTACCATCATGGCGCCATAGTAATTTCGGTCGCGCAATAATTGCTGACAATCGCGTATCGTCATGCCTTTGCGCTGACGTTTTTTATACAGCAATTCCGCGTACTGCTCCACCTTCTCTTGTTCCTTGCGAGGATAAATAATGGGGCAATCAAGCTCAAGTTTATGTTCAATAATGAGTCGTTCGATTTCATCTTTATCTCCCAATAAAATGGGTTGGGCAATTCCTTCGTCTTGCAACACTTGAGCTGCCTTCAGAATTTTGTGGTGATGAGCTTCAGCAAAGACTACGCGTTTAGGGTTTTTCTTGGCACGTTCAATAATCCGGGTCATCAACTTGTTATCAATACCGATACGGTTCAGTAACTCCTGTTGGTATGCATCCCAATCGGTAATAGGTTTACGCGCCATGCCGGAATCAATGGCAGCTTTTGCAACGGCTGGAGATATCGTTGTGATTAGCCTCGGATCAAGTGGCTTAGGGATCAGGTATTCACGTCCGAATGATATTTTATCAGTGTCGTAAGCCTTCACTACCATGTCGGGAACAGGTTGCTTTGCCAAATCAGCAATGGCATGTACGGCAGCAAGCTTCATCTCTTCGTTTATTTCAGTAGCGCGTACATCCAGTGCGCCACGAAAAATGTAAGGAAAGCCCAGCACATTGTTCACCTGGTTAGGATGATCGGATCGGCCGGTAGCCATGATTAAATCCTCCCTGGTTTTTTTAGCAACCTCGTACGCAATCTCCGGATTGGGATTTGCGAGGGCGAATACAATTGGATTTTTAGCCATAGCCAGAATATCTTCTGGTGTTAGAACATCGGCTTTTGAAAGCCCCAGGAATACATCGGCTCCTTTAATTGCCTCCTGAAGGGTGTTGATTTTTTTTGAAGTGGCAAACCCTGATTTGATTTCGTCCAGGTCGTCCCGCTCTTTATTCATGACACCCTTACTGTCGCACATGATCAGATTTTCGGGTTTTAATCCGAGTGCGAAATAAAGCCGGGTACATGAAACAGCAGCAGCGCCTGCGCCATTTACCACTACTTTAATTTTGTCGATCTTTTTTCCCACAATCTCCAGGGCATTGAGAAGGGCTGCTGAAGAAATAATAGCAGTACCATGCTGGTCGTCATGCATGATAGGAATATTCATTTTTTCTCTCAGTTCCTGTTCAATCTTAAAGCACTCAGGCGCTTTAATATCCTCGAGGTTTACACCTCCAAACGTTGGCTCTAAAGATTTAACAATGTGTATGAATTTATCCGGATCGGTTTCGTCTATCTCAATATCAAAAACATCAATGCCTGCAAACTTTTTGAAGAGAACACCCTTACCCTCCATCACGGGCTTGGAAGCTTCGGGCCCAATATTCCCCAATCCCAGCACAGCCGTGCCATTACTAATTACAGCAACCAGGTTTCCTTTTGCCGTATACTTATAGACATTTTCTTTATTGGCAGCAATTTCTTTACAGGGTTCAGCTACTCCGGGTGAGTAGGCAAGCGCTAAATCCAGTTGTGAACTCAGTACCTTGGTGGGTATCACTTCGATTTTGCCCGGCTGCCCCTGCATGTGATAATTGAGGGCATCCTGTTTTCTGATTTTAATGGACATGCTGTTAGGGTTAAACAGCCAAAGATAGTATTCTGGGGTAAAAAAGACCTATTGTGTTGCAAAACCTGCCTGCCGGTAGGCAGCGCAGGCGGCAAGCTGACTAAAGTGCTATAACCAACTTTTGCCCCGGCTGAATTTTACTGTTGGCAAGGTTATTAAGCTGCTTGATTTTTTCAATCGTAAGTCCTTCAAACTTGCGGGAAATATCCCACAATGTATCGCCATACTGAACAACGTATGTTTTGGAATTTGGGATAGGTATCGTAACTGGTTGTTTTACCGGGGAAGTGGAGGCAAGAGCAGCGGTATGGCCCACAGGTTGCTTCAGCCAAATGTTTAATCGCTGGCCAATATGAATGGTGTTGCCATTTATATTATTCCATTTGCGGATGTCGTTCACACGTACGTGATAGCGCATCGCAATGCTACCGAGCACGTCACCACTTTTTACGCGGTACACTACCCTGTCGCGGCCATAGGTGCTGCCCTCGGTATTTTTAGCCAATGCCTCCAATTCTTTTTTGCCGACTTTTGATGCTGAATCTAAAATGGATAAGCGATTGATCATCAACTTATCGTTGGCGACTTGCGGAATTTTTATCGTGTACTTTTTATTGATTTGCGGGATTGCATTCCGCTGAACAGAAGGATTTAATCGTTGAAGATCTTCCAGGCAAATTCCGGTAAGATTAGCGAAGGTATTGAAGTGCAAAAATGTATTGACTGTCAATGTATCATACGGCATCATCAATTCCTGTCCAATATTATAAAAATTATGGTCGTCTAAATAATTCATAGCATATATGATAGCCACAAACTGTGGAACATACGACCTTGTTTCGCGTGGCAGGTAATTGTAAACTTCCCAGAAACTTTTTTTGTAGCCTGATCTTCGGATCGCTTTTTTTACATTTCCGGGCCCGGCATTATAAGAAGCCAGGGCTAGCTCCCAATTGTGAAACATGCTATACAGATCGCGCAAGTAACGACACGCAGCATCGGTGGATTTTTCGGGATCCATTCTATCATCAATATACCAGTCGTGATGTAAGCCATAGTGGCGACCCGTTGGAGACATGAACTGCCACAATCCAACCGCACGTGCTCTTGATACTGCTTTTGGATTTAAGCCAGACTCGATGATTGCGAGGTATTTCAATTCATCAGGCAATCCGTATTTTGCTAAATATTTTTCGAAGAGGGGGAAGTAAAGATTTTTACGGGTCGCTACCATGCGGGTATACGCGCGGTCGCGAACCGTGAAATAATTAATGAAAGAGTGAACGCGATCATTATAAACTAACGGGATCGTTTGTTGAATGCACTGAAGCTTATCCTGTACAACCGCGGGTAAGTCGTCACCAGGTATGTATTCTATTTCTACAGGCAATTCGTAAAACACAAAGCCAGTAGTATCTTCTTTATATAAGAATTCTTCTTCTGCTACAGCGATTTCAAGCGTATCGATTACGACCGTATCAGCTTCCTGCGCGCTTCCAGCACGTACGAAGAAGAAAAGAATAAAATAGAAAATCAGCCTCCTGGTCATTATCAATTCATATTCATAACTGTTTTCGAAAAATGAAACAGCTTCGATTCCTCAAAGTCATCGGCAATAATTTGTAATCCTATTGGCAATCCCCTTTCATCTGCCCCACAGGGAACAGATATGCCCGGCACGCCCGCCACGTTTGCCTGTACAGAAAATAAGTCTGTGAGAAACAATTCAATAGGATTGTTTGTTTTTTCACCCAGTTTATATGCTGTTGTCGGAGTTGTGGGCATCACAATAAAATCGTACTTCTGAAATATTTCTTTTGTTTTATCGCGAATTATCCTTCTTACTTTTTGAGCCTTTGTATAATACGCATCATAATAACTTGAACTTAACACAAAGGTGCCCAGTAAGATTCTTTTTTTAACCTCTTTTCCAAATCCGTCTGATCGTGTTTTTTTATACAAGGATGATAAATCTGTTGTGGCTTCACTTCTATGCCCGTATCGAACACCATCATAACGCGAGAGATTGGAACTGGCTTCCGCCATGGCGAGAATGTAGTACGTAGGAAGAAAGTATTCAACTAAAGGGAAGTCAATTGCTTCTACCGTATGGCCTGCAGCTTTCATCTTTTCAATTGCGGCTGTAATATTTTCTTGTATCTCTTTCTGTAAACCGTCTGATTCCAGCGTTTCACGTATGTATGCAATTTTATATTTTTTCCCGGGGATGCCAGACAGTTGCGATGTGTATTCAGGAACGGGTATTGCAGACACTGTACTATCATATTCATCTTTCCCCGCAATGACTTCTAACACCTGTGCTATATCTTCTACACACGTGCCAAGAATGCCGATACAATCAAACGATGAGGCATAAGCAGCCAATCCAAATCTTGAGATGCGCGAGTACGTTGGTTTAAAACCTACAATACCACAACAGGCTGCCGGTTGCCGAACAGAGCCACCCGTATCTGAGCCAAGTGAAACACGGCACATATCGGCTTGCACCGCTACAGCCGATCCACCGGAAGAACCCCCGGGCACGCGTGCATTATCAAGGTCGTTCAATACCGGCCCAAAGGCAGAGTTTTCATTCGCTGATCCCATTCCAAACTCATCACAGTTGGTTCTGCCTATGATAATTGCATCTTCATCTAATAATCGCTGAACAGCAGTGCTATTGTATTGAGCGGTAAAGCCATCTAAAATTTTACTACTTGCCTGAAGCGGATGATCTGTATGAGAAAGCACATCTTTTAGGCTAACCACCAGTCCGGCCAGTTTACCGGCTTTGCCTTGCTTGATTTTTTTGTCAATTTCGGAAGCGCGCAGAAGTGCTTCTTCCTCATACACGCTTAGAAAGGCGTTGAGGTTTTTTTTACTCTTGATGTTATTGAGATGATGCTTTACCAGGTCGAGAGAAGAGATGGTGCCGCTGCGAAGATCAAATTGTATGTCGCGAAATGTAGCGTACGATCTCAATACCGGTTAGTTACTTGTCTCCTTCTTCTAATTTTCCTGCAGGGCGAGCGCCTTCGTCAACCTCTTTTTTAACATCCTTAACAGCATCCTTAAACTCGCGGATGCCTTTACCTAATCCTTTGGCAAATTCAGGAATTTTTTTTGCACCAAATAGTACCAACACGGCAAAGGCGATGATGATCCATTCCATCCCACCCGGCATTCCAATCAAAAAAACTGAGTTCATATACATAGCGAGTTTAGCCGTGTAAAGATAAGTATAAGGATTGAACGAAAAAATGAAGGTTTAAGTACTAATTCTTAAGCCAAAGTTGCGGATCCAGGGCCATGGTATTTTTGTGGATGCGAAAGCGCAATTCTGAAATGCCCTCAGAATTCGAAAGAATCTGTCCTATTTCCTGCCCAATACTGACTTTTTGCCCCCGCTTTACATAGACGTCCTTTAACCCCGAATAAATGGTAAAGTATTCTCCATGTCGGATGATTACCGTATTTCCCCAGGGTTGAATAAGCGCGAGTTCCCGAACTTCTCCTTCGAAAATAGACCGTACTTTTTCGTTTTCGGAAGTTTGAATATTCACTCCTGTGTTTTCAATGTAGACACCTTTCAGCAGCGGGTGCTTTTGCCTGCCAAATCCCTGTGAGATAAACCCCTTTACGGGCCACGGAAATTTGTTTTTATTCTCTGCAAACGAGGAAGAAAGAACTGCAGAGGCCGTTGTGGTGGCATTGTTTGGTTTTGCTTTGGCCTCATGGGCTGCGCGCTCCAGTTCTTCTTTTATGATGTCATTGATTTTTTTATCTAATGCAACGAGCGCTTTTTTTGTTTCTTCTAAATCACGTTTGAGCGACCTCTCTTCTTTTTCGAGTGACTTTACCAACACATTTTGTTTCTTTTTAAGGCCGGTAAGATTTGTGTTTTCTGAAAGTTCCTCGTTTAATAATGTGTTTTTTTCAGATTTGATTAATTCGATTTGTTTTATTTGCCCCGAGAGTTCGCCCTGAACGGCCGTGATTGCTTTCGCCTGCAGTTTTCGTTTTTCAGCATATTGCTGCATGTAGCGCATGCGCATGATCAACTGTTCAAACGAGTTTGCCGAAAACAGAAATGTTAAACGCGTGGCGCTGTTATTCGCTTTCTGTGCCGCAAAAAGCATGGCCGCATACTCCGACTTGAGTTTATTTAAGTCTTCTTCCAACGCATTAATAAAATCATTATTTTCACCAATCTCTTTGTTTAGAAAATTAATTTCACCTTTAATTGAGCTGATTAGTTTTTCTTGTTCAACGATACGTTGCTTAAGGGCGGTCAGCTCTCCAACGGAGTTTTTCTTTTTGGTAGTGGTTTCAGTTAAAATTTTTTCTACCTCCTTAATCTTTTGCAGATTCTGCTGCTTCTCTTTTTGCAGTTGAGCTTTTGTTTTCTGTGCGACAACAGAAAATGCAAGGCAAACAAACAGGGTAAAAGCCAGTATACTTTTACCTGCGGTCATATTTTTTGGGTATGTTAAATGGGAATCTGAGTTCTTTGTCACCGACTTCTGCCTTGGTGTACTCAAAAATAATGGTAGTGTTCAATAAACCAGCAACTGTTTTATAAAAAAGATTAATCGTGCCATTGTACGGAAAAAGTTTATTCCCTACGGGTTGAAAATCACCATAGTTGATCGTGAGTGAGTTGTGTGTATCCGTCTCTTTTAGTTCAACTTTTTGAATTTTCATGGTAGACACGCTAATGTAATTTAATACATCTACATGGCCGGATGACTGACTGAGTAAATACGTTGCGCCTTTTTGCTCAACAGTATCTGTTGTTTTGCGCTCCATCAGTAAGTTACCAAGCATGGCAGATTGAATTACCTGGTAATTGATATCAAAATTAAAACGCTTAGAAAGTTCTTTATAATCAAATACGAAATACTCTTTATCAACATTGCTAATCACGGTGATGGAATCCTTATTGATGAGTGCGCGACCGCCCTGTACGCCAATAACTGTAAAGTTCATCCAGATCACACTGTCCTTCCGCACCCTGATATTAGCCTTCACCTCACGCTCCTTATTGCCATCTTTTAATACCATTCTCGCCTTGCCGTGCAGGTATTCGAAATCAATCTGCTCAATGGCCAATGAGGAACTTGGAATGAGAACGGAAGCAGTGGTGGGCGCTACCTTTTTACTGCAGGCAAAAACAAGAAGGGTAAGTGAAAGCAGTATCAGCCGTGCCCGGTTATTCATATACCTTTCGATTCGCAATTTTTTTATTTAACATTTCATTGCTGGTGCTCAGCATACCTCTGGCTTTCTCCCATTGCTGAACTGCATTTTCCACATCGCCTAACTTAAAAAGAATATCACCATAATGTTCAACGTGCGTGGCATTTGCCATGCCCGTACCAATTGCTTTTTCAATCACCTTTTTAGCATCTCTGTATTTTTCGCGAACGTAAAGCACCCATGCGTGGGTGTCCAGATACGTGGCATTATCGGGATTACTTTTTACCAGTTGGGTAGACATTCTTTCTGCTTTTTCAAGATTCGCTTTTCGAATAGCCAGGTAGTAACTGTAATTATTTAATATCACATCGTTATTCGGGTTGAAAGAAAGTGCTTCATCGTATGCTTTATCGGATTTATCATACTCTTTAGTAGCATTATAAGCATCTCCAAGCATGCCGTTTATTTCGCTCACCATTCCTGGATTTCCGGCAGAAAGTTTTTTTGCCTGCTCCATTGAACCGGCAGCTTCTTTATTTTTTCTTTTTCTAAGATATCCTATTCCGTTAAAATAATAGAGCATGGCCTGGTTTGGAAAATATTCAAGGGCACGTTCGGAATGCTTAATCACATTATCAAATTGTTCAAGTTGAATTTCAAGGTAAAGAAGATTTTGCCAAACCTCGAAGTTCGTAACTCCCGATTCGAGTGCTTGCAGGTACTGCTTTTGTGCATCCATGTTTCTGCCAATGGATAAATAAAGATCCCCGCCTATAACATGAACATTGGGTTCGCCCGGATATTCTTTTTCCAGTCTTGAGAACAGGTCTAATACAAATTTTTCCTTTTCAGGATCAGTTTGTTTTTTTTCTTTATTTTGGTTTAGTTCCGCATTGTAGGTTCCCAGCACAATTAATTTACTGGAAAGCTCCACATCAGGGTTATTAAAGATATTCAATAAAAGCTCTCTTGCTTTTTTTTCCTGGTTTGTATCACGATAAAGTCCGGCCAACAGCATACATGCATTGGGGGCAACGGTATTCTCGGTTATAAATTTTTCAAGAAGTGGTACGGCTTTTTCTTTAAATCCGAATTGTGATAGTGTTTCAGCAAGCCCAACCGCAAATTGTTCTTCATCCGGAAACGCCTGAATAAGTTTTTCACCTTCCTGAAAGGCTTCTTCGTTCTTGCCTTGTTCAAAGTAAATGCGTTGCTTTTGAAGGGAGGTAGTTTCATTAATACCAAAATGTGCTTCTGCCTTGTTATAAACCTTAACTGCCTCTTCAGGCTTATTGGCATATTGATACACCACTGCCAATTCATAGAGGTACTCTTCTGTTCCCTGAATCTCGCGCAGCATGGTTTCATAGATTTGTGCTGTCTTATCAAATCGGGTGAGTGTTGAGTAGATACGAGCTGCCAACAGGTAGAAATATTTATTCTTTCGTTCCAATGATAGCGCTTGCTCAATACTAAAGGTGGCTTTTAGTAAATCTTCCTGTTTTTCACTTAACGAAAGAACTTCCGCTACTTTATAGTGAACCGTAGCGTTTTCAGGATTTATTTCAAGAGCCTTTTGATAGTAAATGAGCGCCTTTGCGTAGTCTTCCAGGATAAAATATTTCTCCCCTTCGGTAAAATAAAACTCTGCTTCCCGAAGTTTCACGGAAGCGATCGGAGAAGAATCCGGGACCTTCTTTTTTCGCTGTGCTAAAATGGTTGTTGGGAGCACAACCATACACATCAGGATGAGAAGGAAGAAAGTATAGTTCTTTTTGTTGGCCAAGCTAAACAGTGAGTATGCAATTACCGTGACAAAATATCAAAGCGGCTCCAAAATTAACGAAATTTCTAAACTATGATGTTATTGGCTTACGTAACAGGCTGACGAAAATAGCCTCTTTCGAGCAGGTATATAATGAGTAGGTATACTAAAATAACGAGTATATGAAACCCTGTAGCCATCCATTGAGTGGAGAACTCAACTGCGTTTGTGCAATAAACAAGAACAGTAGTTATGATAATGTATCCCAAACCCTTTACCAGCGTATACGGAATTGGATAGAATCTTTGCCCCAGCACATAACAGGTTAATGCCATCGAGAAGTAGCAAATCAATGTGGCCCAACTACTCCCAACGTATCCAAGTTTGGGAATCAACAGGAAGTTCATGGTTATCGTAATAATGGCCCCGCCAACGGTTATTATGGTACCATAATATGTTTGGTCTGTTAGTTTAAACCATACACTGAAATTGTAATACACCCCAAGAAATAAATATGCCAGGAGGAGAATGGGTACAACAGTAAGCCCTTCCCAATATGCTTCATTACCCAGAAAATATTTCAGCAGGTCCATGTTGATCCCTACACTTAATAACAGCACACAACACACAATTATAAAATAGTGGTTAACCCTGGCAAAGAGTTGAGGTGAATTTTTATCAGCAGCGGTTGAGAAGAAGAAGGGTTCAGCGGCATATCGAAATGCCGTTACAGTCAGCCCCATCAGCATGGCAAACTTATAACACGCACCAAAAATACCCAATGCATACTCCGAACTTTGCCCGGAGTAGAAATTTTCAGGCAACCACCACTCCAGTGTCACTCTTGAAAACATTTCATTGGTCATTCCGGCTAGCCCCGTAATCATTACCGGGTAGGCATAGCTGAACATGGATAAAGAAATCTTCGGGTCAAAAACCGGACGCCATGAAAATAAAGTCTTGGCAAAAAAGAGTACATAAAATCCATTCGCAGCAAGTAGCGCCATCACTACAAACCCAACACCAATGGATGGGTTGTAAAATATTTTAAGGAAGGAAATGTTAAGCCCAACCAGAATGATCACATTAATCAGTTTTCCCGCGGCAAACTGCGCAGCCTTCCGCTCTAACCGAAGGCGGGCAAATGGGATAGCAACAAGGGCATCCAGAAACATAATAATGACCAGCCATAAAATAAGGTTTGACTGACCGGGTATATCCATCGCTACTGCCAGTGGATTCGCGAATACAATAAAAATAAGAGAGAGGAAAACGCTGATCGCAATAACAACCGTCTGTGCGAGATTAAAGATTCTCTTTTCGTTTGAGCCCGGTTTTGTTGCAAAACGGAAATAGGCCGTTTCCATACCAAACATAAAAACAATGTTGACAACTGCTACATACGCAAAGAGTTTGGTGATGATCCCGTATTCTTCCGGATTAAATACAGCGGTGTGAAGCGGAACGAGTAAAAAATTCAGAAAGCGGGGTACAATACTGCCCAACCCGTAGAGAACTGTTTCGCCTGCAAGTTTTTTAAGCTGGTTCATTCAATAAGAAAATCCGAAAGCAAAAGATAAGGTAAATTCTGAAAAATAAGTAAATCGGTCTGAAACACTGTTTTTAGGTAAAAAACTTTACTCCAAGTACTCATGTCCTCAGGAATTTGTATATTGAGAATCTATTAAAGTTGGAAAGCATGCAGGTTCGAGGTAAATGGCTTTTATTCACCATGGTAATGGCCTTGTCTATAGGGGGAGTGTTTGCTCAGGCAACCTTTACAACCACAGGCGATTGGGATAATTCTGCCAACTGGACAGCTGGTAATATTGGAGATAATATTTCCGAGGATGTAACCATTAATGCGAGCCGGGTGGCCTTGCTGCAAGCAGGATTCACCTATACCGTTGGTAATTTGGTATTGAATAATTTTTCAGGATTAACCATTGATGCAACCGGAAGCCTGGATGTGGGTCAATCCGGAACACCTAGGGATATTACCGCTGGAAGTAATGTAACTATAACAGTAGACGGTTCATTGATTGTTTGGGGCGACTTCAATGTAAGTGGTGATAATTTAACGTTGAATATCACCGGGACTTTAATTGTAAGAGGTGATCTTATTATGGACGATGCCGCATCCATCTCTGTTTCAGGTGACCTGATCGTAGAGGGAAATTTTGTCGCGGATGATAATACCAATTTTAGCATTTCAAGCGGAGGTTCCGTTTCAGTTACTGGAACTGTCACAGTCGGAGATAATTCAAACTTAGTAGGAGACCCCGGTAGTTTTTTTGCAGGAGGTGGTTGTACTGAAGGCTCAGGCAGTGTTTTCTGTTCCAGTGGAGTTCTTCCTATCAAACTTCTTTACTTTACTGCCGCATTAGAGGGAAGCGTAGTATCTCTTGATTGGGCAACTGAAAAAGAAGAGAATTTTGATCGCTTTATAATTGAGAAAGCCGCTGAAAATCTTGCGTTCTATACGATTGCCGAAGTACCCGCATTAGGCAGTCAGACTTCTTCTGTCAAACATTACTCCTATATTGACTCATCACCCTATTCCGGACCAAATTATTATAGACTAAAAGCGATTGACCTGGATGGCACATTCGAATATTTCAATATCGAATTTGTAAACTATAGGGGCGAAAGAAATGTAGAAGTCTATCCTAACCCTGTAACTTCCGTTTTAAAATTGAACATACCTTTTAACCCCACACCTCAGGATGGTATTTCATTATTTGATATGCAGGGAAGAGTAATGCTTACGGGTGCTATTACTTCTTCGGGGATACAGGAATTTCCTCTTGGCGAACACGTGAAATCAGGATTGTATATTTTAAAATACAATTCACCTGCATTTCAACGAGCCGTAAAAGTAATGGTGAAGCGATAAAGAATTAAGCTTCTTGCGCCAGCAAAGCGGGCAAGTGTTCTAAAATCTCGTTTGTCATCTCCTTTAATCCAAAAGAATTTCTCCAGCCCCAGTCTTTTCTGGCTGCAGAGTCGTCAATAGATTTTGGCCAACTATCGGCAATAGCTTGACGAAAATCAGGAATGTAACTAATCGAAAAATCAGGAATGTGTTTTTTTATTTCAGCCGCTATTTCAGCCGGAGAAAAACTCATGGATGAGATATTGTAGCTGGAACGAATGTTGATTTTTTCAGCTGGCGATTCCATTAAGTTAAGTGTTGCCTTCACCGCATCATCCATGTACATCATGGGAAGGTACGTACCGGGCTTTAAAAAGCACTCAAATTTTTTATCGATGAGTGCTTTAAAATAAATATCAACTGCATAATCGGTAGTTCCACCACCCGGCTTGGTTTTATAACCAATTAATCCGGGATACCGAAGACTGCGCACATCCACTCCCATTTTTCTATAATACCACTCGCACCAGCGTTCACCTGCCAGTTTACTGATGCCATAGATTGTAGTGGGATCCATGATGGTATCTTGTGGTGTATTTTGTTTCGGTGTGGTGGGACCGAACACAGCAATAGAACTGGGCCAGTATACACGATCTAATTTGAATTCAACCGCTGCATCGAGTACGTGAACAAGGCCATCCATGTTCAGGTGCCAGGCAAATTTTGGGTTTTTTTCCCCTGTAGCGGATAGTACAGCCGCCAGGTGATAGATTTGTGTGATCTTATTTTTTTGAACAAACTCGAATAAATGTTTTTGCTTGAGCACATCCAGTATTTCAAAATTTCCCTTTGAAAGGATGCCTTGTGGATCTTTAATGTCGGTAGCGATCACGTTCTCTTTTCCGTACAGACTCCAAAGCCCTTGGGTTAGTTCAGAGCCTAACTGGCCACCGGCCCCAATGATCAGAATTTTGTGTTGTTTCATATCCGCTAAAGGTGGCGGAAAGTTAAATAAAAATACGATTTCATCAGGGTTGGTAATTGTACTTTGTCAGAACCAATTACCTTTGAATCTATGAGTTTTGAAGAGTACCTGCTGAGTAAAAAAATTAATGCGCTGGCCTTTAAAAGTGCAGATCCGGAACAGTGGGAAAAGTGGCAACAAGAATTTTCGCGTATCCATCCTAATAGCTTTACAACACGAAATTTGTATTTGATTAATCCAATTCGCAGAAAATATCCACTACGAGAACAGCAAAAAATATAGCTATGTACAAAAAACTACAACCCGTTCTGCAAAAAGAACTTGAATCAATTCGTGAAGCCGGCTTGTATAAAAAGGAGCGGATCATTACCACTCCCCAGGGAGCCGATATTAAAACCAATACAGGGAGTGAAGTAATTAACTTTTGTGCGAATAATTACCTGGGCCTTTCTTCCCATCCGCGTGTGATTGCGGCAGCCAAACGAGCCATTGAAACGCACGGCTTTGGTATGTCATCGGTGCGTTTTATTTGCGGTACGCAGGATATTCATAAAGAATTGGAGAAGAAGATTTCTGAGTTTCTGGGAACGGAGGATACTATCTTATATGCCGCAGCCTTTGATGCGAATGGCGGGGTATTTGAACCTCTGTTAAGTGAGAAGGATGCTATTATTTCAGACGAACTCAACCACGCATCTATAATAGATGGGGTAAGGTTGTGTAAGGCCATGCGCTATCGCTACAAAAACAATGATATGGCTGATTTGGAAACTCAGTTGAAAGACGCAAAAAATGCGGGAGCAAACCAGATCATGATCGTAACAGACGGAGCATTCTCCATGGATGGTACAATTGCTCAACTTGATAAAATTTGTGACTTAGCCGACACGTATCAAGCTCTTGTTATGACGGATGAATGTCACTCAACCGGTTTTATCGGTAAAACCGGGCGTGGGGTTCCGGAATATTGCGGAGTAATTGGCAGGGTAGATATTATTACGGGAACATTGGGCAAAGCTTTAGGTGGAGCCTCGGGTGGTTTTACTTCCGGGAGAAAGGAAATTATTGAAATG
>Ga0187894_10004040_pt1 | contig 16004 bp, 11 predicted proteins | sample GBC1701081metaG_FD_136650 | JGI IMG/M metagenome (GOLD analysis project Ga0187894, IMG submission 136650) | White microbial mat communities from a lava cave in the Kipuka Kanohina Cave System on the Island of Hawaii, USA - GBC170108-1 metaG ... | reverse complement strand
CTCGCTTGACATCCTAATTGGGAATTTGCAAAATTGCAATATGTCAATCATCGAAGCAATCCGAGCGCTCGCCAACGAGCGAAGACTCCAGGTTCTGGAATGGCTGAAGGACCCGGAGGCGCACTTTCCGCCGCAAGTCGACGGAGATCTGGTCAAAGACGGCGTCTGCGTGGCGCTCATCGCCGAGAAACTCGGCATCAGCCAGCCGACAGCGACCGAACATCTTCAGGTTTTGTTACAAGCAGGGCTTGTCAGTTCCAAGCGGATAAAGCAATGGACGTTCTACAAGCGCGACGAGACTCGTATCAAAGAAATCAAAAAAGAAATAGCGAAAGTTTGACGCCTCATCTACCAGCGCCCCCTGATGCCGCGCTTCGATATTGGGACGACACAGCCCCAGAAGCGGACAGGCCTCAGCGCCGCATTTCACGCATCATCGAACTTAAACCAAGTTCTTCCGCCATTTAATCTAGCCGCTACCCTGGCACAATTTTTGACCTTTCATTTCTTATAGAGTGTTGAGTTGAAAAGTTAGCCTGCGCCGGATCAGTACCGCGAGCGGTAGCGAGCGAGGCTCCATCAAGAGGCCTCTTGATGGAGCCTCGCTCGCTACCGCTCGCGGTACTGATCCGGCGATGCGCCATCTGAGTTAACCTTTCAACGCAACGCTCTATATCTCCGCCCGTATGGATGTGGCGCCTGGCGCATGTAACAGACTGGCAGGCAATCGTCGACTCGTAATCGGATTGAGAGGGACTATGCAAATACTTCTGCGAGACCTGCGTTACAGCGTGCGAATCTTGCTGAAGAATCCGGGCTTTACACTGATTGCCATCATCACTCTGAGTTTGGGTATTGGCGTCAACACCGCGCTCTTTGCCGGCTTCAACCTCCTTCTGCGCCCGAGGCCAATAAAAGATCCTGACACCGTAGTCAAAATCGAGCGCCAGAGCGAAGACGCCGGCCACAATTTTTCGTACCTCGAATACGTTTATTTCCGTGATCATACGCAGACTCTCTCAGACCTCCTACCTACTATCGAAGAGAAGTTTCTGCTGAGAGAACAGACCCCGGATGTCGATCCGGTGGAGATCAAGGGGATATTCGCCTCCGACAACTACCTGTCCTCACTCGGCGGCAGCATGCGACAGGTGTGTATAGCCAGTTGCTGGTGCGCACCGCGCGCGACGCCGCCAGTATGAAAGAGTTGGCGCGCAAGGAAGCTTTCGCGCTAGAACCCGGATTGCATCTCAGCGTGGGAACGATGGAAGCGGTTTTCGGAGAAGCGTCAAACATCAATAGGGCCCGTATAGCAGCCGAGCTTGCGATAGCTTTAGGCAGCCTCGCGTTGCTTCTTGCGACGCTCGGCCTTTACGGAGTGATGGCGTTTACCGTCGCGCAGCGCACGCGCGAGATCGGCGTCCGCATGGCCCTGGGCGCGCGGGCCAGTCATGTGCAGATGCTGGTAATAGCGCAGGGAATGAGATTAGTCCTGATCGGCGTCTTGATTGGCGTTCCCATTGCAATGGCCGTATCGCAGGTGATGAAGAGCATGCTGTTCGGGTTGAGCGCGAGAGATCCTGCAACGTACGTTGGGATAGCGTTACTGCTTGCGATTGCCGGATTGATGGCTTGCTGGGCGCCGGCGCGGCGGGCGGCGAGAGTGGACCCGATGGTGGCTCTAAGAACCGAATGAAGATGCGATTGCCAAGCTCAGCGTTAAGCTTGGAAAACAACGGCGCGAAATCTACAATCAACGGCGACAACTCGGCAGGCGCCGTCAGCAGAGGAAAGACTTCATTTAACGAAGAAGTTTTCCTGAGCTTGGCAGCCTGCCATTACTATTCCAAAGATCAATAGGATGGCAAAAGAAAACTTGACCACAGCGCATCGCTCGGAGCGGATTCTGCAGGAACTCTTGCGCAATGGAGAGGTGATGGTGGACAGCCTGGCGCGGAGCCTCAGCGTCTCGGAGGCGACGATCCGCCGCGATCTCAGCGAGTTGGAGCAACAGGGACTGCTGCGGCGGAATCATGGCGGCGCCGTTCCCGTCGCCCCGATGCTTTATGAGCCGTTCCGCCACGTCTCGTCATTTCAAGAGCAGGAAGAAAAATGCGCGGCGGAAAAACGCCGGATCGGCCTGTTGGCGGCGAGTTTGATCGTAGACGGCGAGGTCATCGCGATCGGGGCCGGCACGACGACGACGCAAGTAGCGCGCAGCATCCGCCATCGCAAGGGCATCACCGTGCTGACCAACGCTCTCAACGTCGCCATGGAGCTTAGCCACATGGCCGACATCAAGGTCTGTATGACTGGCGGGTATCTGAGCGGCGACTGGTTCGCGCTCGTCGGAGATGTGGCGCAGCGCAACGTCGGCGAGATGTTCGTGGATAAAGTTTTCATCGGCGTGGATGGCATTCACCGCGAGCACGGGCTGACGACGAATTACCCTGACCAGGCGGCTATCCATCGCGCCATGATGCGCCAGGCCCGGCAGCGGATCATTGTCGCCGACCATCGCAAGATCGGCGTCGTCGGGACAACCATCATTTGGCCGCCCAGCGATTTCGACATCCTGATCACGGACAAGGCCACTACCAATGACGCGATCGCGCCCTTCACCAAAAAGAAGATCCGCGTAATGCGGGCTTGAGCGCCAACCGCCAACGATTCTCTTTCAGATCAGCCGGAGGAAGAGAGAATACGGAAAAGACGGAAACAACGGAACAAACGGAAGTTCATGGATAGTATTTCCCTATTCTTTTTTCCGTTTGTTCCGTTGTTTCCGTCTTTTCCGTATTCTCTCCTCTCTCTCTCCTGCGGACGCTTCCTGAGTCGAGCGGCAATCAAATCCCAGCCGAAAATTTCCGCCCAGGCGGACGGACGCTTGACCTGTGTTCATTCCGATGGTAAACACGCAACAAATTGTTCGCCAAAATAACTTGCAAGCACATTCTTGATTTCTCGTACTGATAACAAGCAGACAGTGGTTGGCTGAGTCTGGCGCATGAAATCTTTGCTGGGACCGATCTACACGAGCCACGGACGATCATCACATCGGCGTCGCATGCGGCGGCTTCGACAACAACTATGATCGGATAGCAGAAAAAAACGTAACTGCTCAACCCTGGGAGCGCAGGCGGCCTCGCCTGCGCTCCCAGGGTTGAGCAGTTACAAAAAAACTTACCACTATCTTCTCAAGGAGGACATCGTTATGGGTTCAGCCAAGTCAAAAATGCCGCTAGCCATCGGGGTATTGTTTTTCTGCGCGAGCGCGGCGTTCGCGCAATATCAGATGGAGGACTTGAGTCGCGGTGTTGTCGCCGTTCGCACCGGCAGCGCCCAGGCGTACGTCGGATGGCGTTTGTTAGGGACTGAGGCGACGGCGAACATCGGGTTTAACGTTTACCGCTCGACCGACGGCGGCCCCGCTGTCAAACTCAACAGCTCAGTCATAACGTCAAGCGCCAATTTCGTCGACAACTCGGCCAACGTGAGCCAATCGAACAGGTACTTCGTGCGCGCCGTGGTAAATGGGGCGGAGCAAGCCGATAGCGCTTCTTTCACTTTGCCGGCCAATGCTCCGACTCAAAACTATATACGCGTGCCGCTGCAGCGACCGGCCGGCGGCTCGACTCCCGTGGGTGAGTCATATACCTACAGCCCCGGCGATGCGTCGGTTGGCGACCTTGATGGAGACGGCGATTACGAAATTGTCCTCAAGTGGGACCCGTCCAACCAAAAGGACAATTCGCAGGACGGCTACACGGGCAACGTTTTTATTGACGCCTACGAGATCAACGGCACGCGCCTTTGGCGCATAGACCTCGGTCGCAACATACGCGCCGGCGCCCACTACACACAGTTTCAAGTGTATGACTACGACGGAGACGGCAAGGCCGAAGTCGTCTGCAAGACAGCTGACGCCACACGCAGCGGAACCGGCCAGGTGATCGGAAATGCAAACGCGGATCACCGCAACTCCGCCGGTCGCATCCTTACTGGTCCGGAGTTTCTGACTGTCTTCGACGGTCAGACCGGGGCGGTGAGGGCCACGGCCAACTTCGAGCCGGCTCGCGGCGCCATCTCTGATTGGGGAGATAATTACGGTAACCGCGGAGATCGTTTCCTCGCCGGCACAGCCTACCTGGACGGTCAACGCCCCAGCGTCATCATGGGCCGAGGCTATTACGCGCTCTCTAAGATCGCGGCATGGGACTTCCGCAACGGCAGTTTGACTTTGCGATGGTTGTTCAACAGCGCCAACGCCGGTTCCAGTTGGGAGGGAAGAGGCGCGCATTCGCTGTCGATAGCTGATGTTGACGGCAACGGCAGCCAGGAAATTATCTATGGCGGCATGACCATCAACGCGAACGGCGCGGGGCGCTACACGACTAACTTTTACGCCCACGGCGACGCCCTTCACGTCGGCGACTTCCTTCCCAGCCGCGCGGGCCTCGAAATTTGGATGATCCATGAAGGTTCCGCAGGGCCAGCCGCCACGCTTCGCGACGCCAACAACGGCGCCATCATCTGGTCCAAGCCGAACAACTGCAACTGCGAGGGGCCGGGCCGTGGCGTCGCCGGCGACATCTACGCCGGTAACGCGGGCGCGGAGTTCTGGGGCGCCGGCGAGGGCATGACAAACCTTTTTAACGCCTCCGGCGGCAACGTCGGGCGCAATCCCAGCTCGGTCAACTTCCTTATCTGGTGGGACGGCGACTTTGTTCGGGAACTGCTCGACGGCAACCACATAGACAAATATGGCACGAGCAGTGATACGCGGTTACTCACCGCCTCAGGCGCGTCATCCATCAACGGCACCAAAGCGACTCCGAATCTGTCCGCCGATATTTTCGGCGACTGGCGCGAAGAAGTGATTTTCAACGAGGCGAATACCGCTCTGCGCATCTACACAACAACCACCGTCGCCAACAACCGCATCTACACGCTGATGCACGACCCGCAGTACCGCGTTGAAATCGCCCGGCAGAACACCGCATACAACCAGCCGCCGCACCCAAGCTTCTTTTTGGGTAATGGTATGGGAACTCCGCCGGCGCCGAACATTGTATTGGTCGGCGGCCCGCCGCCGCCGGGTTCCACAACATACCAAGCGGAATCGGCGCAGTTTGGCGGTGGCGCTGTTCAGGAATCCACCAACGGCGGATTCAACGGCGCGGGCTACATCAACTTCCCGCCGAATGGAGGCTTCCTGCAGTTCAATAATGTTGACGGTGGAGCGAGCGGCGCCACAACCATGCGGATACGCTATGCGTTGGGTGTGACCAGTTCGCGCACCGGTCAGTTGACCGTCAACGGAGTGGCCCAAAACATCACCTTTAACCCGACAGGTTCGTGGACGACTTGGGCCGTGTTAGTAGTAAACGTGAACCTGGCTCCTGGCGGGGGAAACACAATCATCTTTCAATCTACTGGCCAAGACCTGGCTAACATTGATCAAATTCAGATTCCGTAACAACGATGAATAGCAGGGCTTCTGCAAAGCTGTCAGGAAGGGCCTAAAACCCAAGACCTACAACCTACAGCCTATAAATTTTTCCTCCGATCGCTCGATCAATAATGATTCGAAGGAAAATTTTATAGGTATTGAGTAGCCGGTCGCAGGTTTTAGTTTATAAGCAAAGGCCGCAACCGACTTTGCAAAAGCCCTGCAATGAGCGGAAAACTACTCTCTCGATCTTTATCACGTATGAAAAAACCGCAGATTCGACCAGCATTTCTACTAGCCTCCATCACCCTTATAGGCGCCCTCATAGGGATATTGACAGGCGCGTTGCTCCTGACGCCTCAATTTGCGCAGACGCAATCCGACGCCATCACAGTGCAGGTAGACCAGCCCGGCGCGGCCATCTCTCCGACGCTCTTCGGGCTGTTCTTCGAAGACATCAACTTCGGCGCTGATGGTGGCCTCTATCCCGAACGGGTGAAGAATCGCTCGTTCGAGTTCCCCGACCCGATGATGGGTTGGAAGTCCGTGGCCCGCGGCGACGCCAAAGGGACGCTGCAAATCTACGATGTGGGATCGCGGCTGAACACTCCCAACTCGCACTATCTGCGCATCAAGGTGGACACGGGCGGCGATGGCTTCGGCGTGACGAACGAGGGATTTCGCGGCATCGGCGCGCAAAAGGGAGCGGAGTACACATTCTCCGTCCGGGCGCGCAGCGTGAATGGAAATTCGACCGGGCTGCGGGTTGAGTTGGAAGACGCCGACGGAAAAAAATTGGGCGCGGCCCGAATCACCGGTCTGACGCCGGCGTGGAAGACCTACACCGCCGCCATTCATCCGTCAGAGACGAACGGCAAGGCCCGCTTGAACATTCTCGCGGAAGGAACCGGGTCGCTCGACATCGACCTGATCTCCCTTTACCCGAAAGAGACGTGGAAGAATCGTCCGAACGGTTTGCGCGCCGATCTGGCGCAACTGCTCAGCGAGATGAAGCCGGGCTTTTTGCGCTTCCCCGGCGGCTGCATTGTCGAAGGGCGGCATCTGGAGACGCGCTATCAGTGGAAGACGACGATTGGCGATTTGACTGACCGGAGACTGATCGTCAATCGCTGGAACAGCGAATTCAGGCATCGTCCCGCGCCGGATTATTACCAATCATTCGGCCTCGGCTATTACGAATACTTCCTGCTCAGCGAAGACATCGGCGCCGAGCCGCTGCCGATTCTCAACTGCGGCATGGCCTGCCAGTTCAATTCGTCCGAACTCGCGCCACTCGACGATCTGGATCATTACATTCAAGACGCTCTTGATTTGATCGAGTTCGCCAACGGTTCCGCCGCCAGCGCCTGGGGCCGCAAACGCGCCGCGATGGGCCATCCCGCTCCGTTCAATTTGAAGATGATCGGCATTGGCAACGAGCAGTGGGGGCCGCAATACGTCGAGAGGTATGAACGCTTCGCTCGCTCAATCAAAGCGAAGTACCCGAAAATCACACTTATCACCAGCGCCGGGCCGTTCGCGGGCGACGATCGGTTTCGTTATCTGTGGGGCGAGATGCGCCGCTTGAAGGCCGACATCGTGGATGAGCATTACTACATGGCGCCGAAATGGTTCCGCGACAACGTCGGGCGTTACGATGATTATCCGCGTAACGGCCCGAAGGTCTTCGCGGGAGAGTATGCGGCGCAGAGTTCCGGCCGCGGCGGCCTTCCCGAAAACCGCAACGACTGGGAATGCGCGCTGTCGGAAGCGGCTTTTATCACCGGCCTGGAGCGCAACGCCGACGTGGTGTTGATGTCGTCTTATGCGCCGCTCTTCGCGCACGTAGACGCCTGGCAATGGACGCCCAACCTGATCTGGTTCGACAACCTGCGCTCGTACGGAACACCCAGTTATTACGTGCAGAAATTATTCAGCGTGAACCGTGGCAGCCGCGTCCTGCCCCTCCAACTCAACGGCTCCGCGAAGAACGGGCAGCAGAATCTTTTCGCCAGCGCTTCGGTTGATGACCGGGCGGGCGAAGTAATTCTCAAAATTGTAAACGCCGAAGCTTCGTCGAGAGAAGTTCGCATCAACCTCGCGGGCGCGTCCAAAGTCGGCCAGACTGGCAAAGCTTTCATCCTGACCAGCTCTGATCTCAAGTCTGAGAATGGCCTGGATGAGCCGGCGAAGATCACGCCCGCGGAGCGACAGGTCACAGTTCCGTCAGGCGAGTTCGATTTCACGCTCGCGCCGAATTCGCTTTCCGTTTTGCGGATTCCGGCGAGATGACATTGCCCATCGCGCATCCCGCATTACACATTGTCTCGCAGGGAAATCTTTCCCCGAACCTTTTCACCCTGCCAATCAATGCGCAATGCGTAATGCGCGATGTGAGTACTATTTCCACCAATAAGGACAATTCATGAAACGACGTGAGTTCATCAACACCGCGCTGACCGGCGGTGTTTTCCTGCTGACTGGCGGCCGATTCGGCGCGCCCCAGGCGCGATTGGCCGATGCGAGAATCGACGTGTTGTTGGATGAGCCTATCGGCAGAATCGCGCCGGAAATCTACGGCCATTTCGTCGAGCATTTGGGCGGGGTGGTCTACGACGGCATCTGGGTTGGCGAGAATTCGAAGATTCCCAACATCGGCGGCGTCCGGCAGGCGGTGGTTGAAGCGATGAAGCGAATCAAAGCCAGCGTCATCCGCTGGCCGGGCGGTTGCTTCGCCGACAGCTACAACTGGCGCGACGGCATCGGGCCGAGGGCGCAGCGTCCCCGCCGCCCGAACTTCTGGGTGGATGCGCAGGAATGGCCGAAAGGCGCGCCTGATGGACCATGGAAATACGACCCCAATCATTTCGGGACGGATGAATTTCTGCGCTTCTGCCAGTTGACCGGCGCGCAGCCTTATCTGGCGGCCAATCTGCGCAGCCTGACGGCCAGGGATTTTTACGAATGGGTGGATTACTGCAACTCGCCGGCGGGCTCGACGACATTGGCCGAGATGCGCGCCGCCGCCGGACAGCGCGAACCATGGAAAGTGCGCTATTGGGGCGTGGGCAATGAATCGTGGGGCTGCGGCGGCAACTTCACGCCGGAAGAGTACTCCGTCGAATATCGCCGCTTTGCTGAATGGGTGCCCAGGTACGGTATGAACATGGCCTTCATCGGCTCCGGCCCGAATGGCGGAGACCTGGGCTGGTCTCGCCGGTTCTTTGGCCGCCTGGCCGAAAAGGGCGGCTTCGGTCGCATGTGGGGCTGGGGGTTGCACCATTATTCGTGGAACGTGAGCGGAGGACGTACCAACGACTGGTTCCAGGGCAAAGGCGAAGCGGTGAAGTATTCGAACGATGAATGGTACGAACTGCTCAACGAAGCCAACCGAGTGGAGACGCTGATCACCGATCATTGGGCGGTGATGGGCGAATTCGACCGGCAGCATCGCGTGAAGCTGGTCGTGGACGAATGGGGCGCGTGGTACAAACCGGGCAGCGAAGTTCACAACTCGCACCTGCTCGGCCAGCAGGCGACCATCCGCGATGCTTTGCTGGCGGGCTTGTCGCTCGACATCTTCCATCGCCACGCGGACAAAGTCGCGATGGCCAACATCGCGCAACTCATCAATTGCCTGCAAGCCCTCTTCCTCGCGCACGAAGATAAATTCATCCTGACGCCGACCTATCACGTCTTCGAGATGTACGCCGCGCATCAGGGCGGCCAGTCGGTCAGAACGAATGTCTCTTCGCCGCTCCTTTCGTACACGCGCAACGGCAAACCCGCCACGATGCGCGGGCTGAACGGATCGGCTTCGCTGCATGATCGGCGGCTGATTCTGACCGTCACCAATCCCGACCCGAACGCGGCCAGGGAAACGGAAATCGCCATACACGGCGCGGCCGTCAAAGAAGTCAGCGTCATCGCGCTGACGGCCAAAGACATTCGCGCGCACAACAGCTTCGACAATCCGCGCGCGATCGAACCGCAGCCGTCGCAGGCGGCGGTGAAAGGCGGCGGGACGCTGGTTTGCAACTTCGCGCCCGCTTCTGTGACGCGGCTGCAAATCACATTGGCTTGAAAAATTGGCTTAAACGACTCGGAAGCGTGTCGAGTCAGTACCGCGACCGGTAGGGAGCGTGGCTTCCGGCGGCGGCCGATCGCGGGAGGCCGCTCCCTACCGGTCGTGGTACTGATCCGCGAAGGCGGACGGGCGCAAGCTCCGCTACCGCTTCCCTCCACATTCCTATACGATGCTGAAGGCTAAACTCGTCTGACACGTCTCTTTTGATTGAAGTTGATTGAAGCTTATGAATTGGGAAGAGCGATGGCATCCGCTGCGCGAGGAATGGATCATTGTCGCCGCCCACAGGCAGAACCGCCCGTGGAACGGCGAAACAGTAGAGCGTGAAGTGTTGGCGCTGCCGGATTATCTGTCCGATTGTTACCTGTGTCCCGGCGCCACGCGCGTCAGCGGCAAGCGCAACGACGATTACACAAGCGCGTTCGTCTTCGACAACGATCATCCTTGCGTGGGCTTCGACGCGCCACGCGAGATGGTCGAGCCGCCGGGAATATACCGCAATCGGCCCGCGACAGGTCTGGCGCGCGTCGTCTGTTACAGTCCTCGGCACAATCTGACGCTCGCCGAAATCGAGACCGGAGAAATCGAGAACCTGTTGCGCGTCTGGCAAGAGCAATACGTTGAACTCGGCGCCCACGAGGAAATCAATCATGTGCTGATCTTCGAGAACAAAGGCGAGGTGGTCGGCGTCTCCAATCCGCATCCGCACTGCCAGATTTACGCGACGAACTTCGTCTTCAAAACGATTGAGACCGAAGCGCGCGTCTCCGAGCGGCATCTGTCCGAAACCGGGCGGGTTCTTTTCCAGGACATTCTCAAGGCTGAGCGCGAAGACGGGCGGCGCATTATCTTTGAGAATGAATCGGCGATCGCCTTCCTGCCTTACTTCGCGCGCTACGCCTACGAGGCGTTCGTCGCGCCGAAAGCCTCGCATGCGGGTATTGCGACGCTCAGCGATCCGGAGCGGCGCGATTTCGCCGCCGCGCTCAAACGCCTGCTGGTGAAGTTCGACAATCTGTGGCGAATGCCCTTCCCTTACGTCATGGCCTTGCATCAGGCGCCGACCGATGGCGCCGATCATCGGGGATTCCATTTCCACATCGAGTTTCATCCGCCGTTGCGGCGCCCGAATCTGTTGAAGTATCTGGCGGGTCCCGAGATCGGCGGCGGCAACTTTCTGAGCGACACCTCGCCTGAAGAGAAAGCCGCTGAGTTGCGCGCCCAGCCGGAGATCCACTACAAGCAATCGCGGTGAGGTAGATTGGGCCTCGAATATAGACATGTATCAGATCGTTCAAGGCAAAACACGTGGCCTGCCGGATGTGGCGGCCTTCCTCGATATTCTGAATGAGCTTGAGCGGGCCCCAGCGCCGGAGGCTCGCCAGATCTTTGATCCGGCGGCGGAACTCGTGGTCGCGCGCGCGCCGGGGCGATTGGACGTGATGGGCGGGATCGCGGACTACTCCGGCTCGCTGGTGATGGAGGCGCCGATCCGTGAGGCGACCTTTGTAGCCTTGCAGCGCGATCTTTCGCGTCATCTTAGGATCGTCAGCCTGTCGCAAGACGAGGCTCAGGCGCTGGCTTTCGAGATGGAGCTTGCCGATTTCGAGAGAGCGGGCGAACCGATTGAATACGAGAAAGCCCGCACCCGCTTTCAGCAAGATCAGGCGCAACACTGGGCGGCGTATGTCGCCGGCGTCTTCCTCACGTTGATGCGTGAACGCGGAGTCCGCTTCGAGCGCGGCGCGCGCGTTCTCATTTGCTCCGACGTACCGCAGGGAAAAGGAGTGAGTTCCTCCGCCGCGCTGGAGGTCGCGGTCATGCAGGCTGTCGCCGCCGCCTTCGATATTGGGATCGAGCCGCGTGAAATGGCTCTGCTTTGCCAGAAGGTCGAGAACCTGGTGGCGGGCGCGCCGTGTGGCGTGATGGATCAAATGACCGCTGTTTGCGGCCAGGCCGGCCATCTGCTCTCACTGCTCTGTCAGCCCGCCGAACTGCGAGGCGCAATCTCGATTCCCGAAGAGATCGCTTTCTGGGGTTTGGATTCCGGTGTGCGCCACGCGGTCACGGGAGCCGATTACGGCTCCGTGCGCGTCGGCGCGTTTATGGGATACCGCATCATTGCCGATCTGGCCGGGTTCAAAGTTGGTGAAGGCGCGTCGGGCGCCCCCGCGCAAATTGATGACCCGCGCTGGGGCGGTTATCTGGCCAACGTTACGCCTTCCGAATTCGAGCAAGGTTACGCCGCGCATTTGCCGGAGCGGATCGAAGGGGCGGAGTTCCTGTCCCGTTACAAAGGCATGACTGACGCGGTCACACGTGTCGTTCCCGAACGGAGCTACGCGGTGCGCGTCCCGACGGCGCACCCGATTTACGAGAGCCACCGCGTGCGCCTTTTTGCCGAATTGCTTCAGGGCGAGATCAGTGAAGAACGGATCGAGCTGGCGGGCGAGCTGATGTATCAGTCGCATGCAAGTTACTCGGCCTGCGGGCTGGGTTCGGCGGCCACTGATCGAATCGTCGAGCTTGTGCGCGAAGCCGGGCCATCGCATGGACTCTACGGAGCGAAGATCACAGGCGGAGGAAGCGGTGGAACCGTCGCCATTCTCAGCCGCCGCGACGCCGCGGAATCAGTCCGTAAGATCGCCGGCCGCTATGCTCAGGAAGCGGGCTATCCACCGTATATCTTCGCCGGTTCATCGCCGGGCAGCGCCGAGTTTGGATATCTGAGATTGACGCGAAGTGGGGCCGATCCCTTTGAAATAAGTTCTTAAGCCTCCGCGGTCAACTGGCGTTCGGTCTCTTCAGGCAAAATGTGATGGAAGGTCAAAACCGACCTCGTTCCGTCTCCGGATTCAACTTCGATCGCCTCGTCTCCCGGTATTTTGGACTCCTTAACCCAAACGCGTTTAGGATTATTGATGATGCGCGTTACGTTCGCGTCTTGTCTGCCGCCGACGATGATCTCGATCCGGTTCTCACGATCTTTGACGTCGGCGCTGATGCCCACCATCGGCAGACCTTTCGTTTCTTCCTGATCACCGATGTCGGAACCGATCACTTCCAGGGTGACAATCCACCCCTCATGTTTATTGCTGAAATCGTCAAAGTATCGGATCCATTGTTCGCGCGGAATATCTCTTGTGGCCATATCAAGCCTCCTTTCCTTCTAATAACCCTGAACTTTATATTCGCAAGCTGAATGCCTAAGCGCATCCATTCTGTAGACATCAAGAAAAAGAATGTTTGTAGTTCCGCCTTCAGGAGGTCTTTGCGACCAGCCAAACCAACCGCCTGAAGGCGGAACTACAAACACTGCTAATGAAGACGCTCTGAGCTGGAAGTCCATTCCATTACGTACTCGCGGCGCCTCGCTTGCTGCCAATGAGGAGATGGGGATAAGGTTGATCCATCAGGCTCTGCTTGAGGTTTGTTTGAGGTCATAAATCAAAGGAGACCATGCGCATGAAAGAGAAAAAAGAAAACCAATTCATTGAAGTCGATCAATTCTTTGGCTCCGTCAAAGCGGAGAGCGAGGACTTCGAGCCGAGTCGGGAAGTTGTAGAAGAGTTTGTCGAGGCGGCCAAACTGGCCTCCGGCTGTCAACTGCTTTTGAAAGAACTGCGGGAACATCACTCGAAATCCCCCAAACTTTCTGGCGGCGACCTCGATGCGGCGTGGGACCTGGCTGATGCGGGTGAAGAGACCGTGGGCGGTTCGTCTCCCACACCTGATCAAGATGTCGTCGATCAGCTTGGCGAAGCCGTTGGTCTGATTTATGCGGACAACGAACCGTTAGATACCGAGGAGAAAATCGCGAAACGAGACTGCCGGCGATGGGAACTCAACCCGGCCTCATCCGAGGACTACAAGACACGAATCCATTATGGCGGCCATTGTGGCAGATGGTTATGAATATAGAAGCAATGGAAACAGATGAGCCGTACATTGAGAACCCCTGCTGCCAGTGTCTGGGAACCGGGAAGGTTACCTGTCCGGTCTGCGGCGGCTCCGGCAAGATGCCCGACTCGAGCCTGATTGACGCCGAATGTCTGAAGTGCCGTGAATCAGGCCGAGTGACGTGCCCGGAATGCAGAGGCCGGGGGATCAGTTCCTTTATGCGATTTGATCACAAGCCCAACCATATTGCGCCTTCCTACGTTATTCTTTAAAGAAAGCTGAATCCGGCTACCTGCGTTGTCCGTATTCGCTGGCGGAATTTCCCAAGTTCAGTTCGGATTCAGTTCACCATCCATGAGCCACTGTAGCGCTGTCTACAGTGGTAGCACAAAATGCTAAAACGTGTAATTCCGCGATTGAACGGAGGGTGAGGGAAAATCCGGCGCGGGTTTTCGGCGCGTCGTGTCGTGCCACGAAAACTGAAAATATGTCATTCTTTTTGGAGACGGAACAGATGCGGGTAAAGAGTTGGAGCAAAATCTTAAAGGTTGTCGCCCTGTTAGCGGGCATAACTATCGGCCAGAAGGCGCTGGCGCAATCGGCGACCGCGACGTTGACCGGCGCCGTAACCGACGAGCGTGGCGCGGTCGTGGCCGGAGCGAAAGTGACCGTGACCGACATCGCCAGAGCGGTGCGGCGCGAGGTAACGACGGACCGTGACGGGCTGTTCATCCTGCCGCAGCTCGGGCCGAGCCGTTATAGCGTCAAAGTGGAACAAAGCGGTTTCGCCACGGCGGAATTGCCGGAGATTGTCCTCAACGTCGGCGAACGGAGCGCCGTCAACATTCAACTCAAAGTGAAACAGGTGGGCGAAGTGGTGACGATCACCGACGCTTCATTGATCGCCGATTCGTCCACGGTGGCGACGGTCGTGGATCGGCAGTTCGTCGAGAACCAGCCGCTCAACGGGCGCAGCTTTCAGACGCTGGTGGAACTGTCGCCGGGCGTGGTGGTAACGCCCGCCAACCTGGTCACGCCCGGACAGTTTTCGGTCAACGGGCAGCGCGCCGGGTCGAACTATTTCACCGTGGACGGCGTCAGCGCGAACTTCGGTTCGACGGCTTCGACGACGCTCTACGAAACGGCCGGCGGCGGCGTGCCGGCTTATTCATCGCAAGGCGGCACGGCCAGCCTGGCTTCGGTGGACGCCGTGCAGGAGTTCTCGATTCAGACTTCGACTTATGCGCCGGAGGTCGGGCGGCAGCCGGGCGCCCAGGTGCAGCTCGTCACGCGCTCCGGAACGAACGAGTTTCACGGCTCGATCTTCAATTACCTGCGGAACGACAAGCTCGACGCAAACAACTTTTTCGCCAACGCCAACAACCTTGCGCGCCCGCCAATCCGCCAGAACGATTTCGGCGGCGTAATCGGCGGCCCCGTGCGCTTGCCCAAGAAGGTTTTCGGGCCGTTCGGTTACGACGGGCGCAATCGAACGTTCTTCTTCTTTTCGTATGAAGGCGTGCGGCTGCGGACGCCTTTCGTGACCGTGCCGCTGCAAGTGCCTTCGCTGGCGGCGAGGCAGAGCGCGACGGGCGCGCTGCGCGATGTTCTCAACGCCTTCCCGCTGCCGACCGGCCCGGCCTTTGCGAACGCGCCGAACGCCGCGCCGTATCAGGCCGCGTTCTCGAAACCGTCCTCGCTCGACGCCACGAGTTTGCGCGTCGATCACACGTTCAGCCCGAAGCTGACCGTCTTTGGCCGCGTCAATCACTCGCCCTCCGTGACGGATGAACGCGCGCGGTTTTGCGCGGCGAGTTGCGTCGCGCGGCTGGCGTATAAGACCGACACGTACACGGGCGGCGCGACGATGGCGTTGACGTCTCGACTGAGCAACGACCTGCGCGTCAATTACAGCAAGGCGGGCGTCAATCAATCGTATTTCATCGACGGCTTCGGCGGCGCGGTCGTCCCTCCGGTGTCGAGCTTGTATCCGTCGTTCACCTCAGGGCCGCAAGGTTATATCTACATCGAAGTAGATCCGGCGGGCGATAACACGATCAGCGACGGGTTGTTCTCCGATCAACGGCAACGCCAATTCAACATCGTCAACAATCTCTCGTACTCCCTTGGCGGACATGCGTTGAAGCTCGGCGTGGATTATCGCCGCCTCGCGCCATCCGCCAACAGCGGCGTATACCGGCGGAATTTCATCTTTCCGAGCGTCGCGTCGCTGGTGGGCGGAGTCGCGCCGACAGTCTCCATCGTCGCGCTGGACGCGGTGTTGCGTCCGGTCTATCACAACTTTTCGGCCTATGCCCAGGACACATGGCGCGCCAGTGGCCGGCTGACGCTGACCTACGGCTTGCGTTATGAGGTGAACCCAGCTCCCTCGGAAGAGAGTGGCAATGAGCCGGTGACCGTGACGAACCTCGACAACCCGACGGCGCTCGCGCCGCGTGGCGCCCGCTTTTACGAAACGACATGGAAGAATTTCGCGCCGCGCGCGGGCGTGTCGTATCAACTCTTTCCGAAACTGGGCACGATGCTGCGCGGCGGGTTCGGCAT
>Ga0187894_10004039_pt1 | contig 16004 bp, 13 predicted proteins | sample GBC1701081metaG_FD_136650 | JGI IMG/M metagenome (GOLD analysis project Ga0187894, IMG submission 136650) | White microbial mat communities from a lava cave in the Kipuka Kanohina Cave System on the Island of Hawaii, USA - GBC170108-1 metaG ... | reverse complement strand
GACCCATGCAGCGCCGCCACGCCTCCCCTCACGCCCCGCTCCCTGCGGCGCGCAGAAAAAATGTGCCCGGGCTGTTGAAACATCGGACATAAGAGGACGACAGAAACCATTGAGCAAGGAGTCCTCCCCCCATGCCCGGACCGCTGCACGGATACCGCGTCCTCGACCTCAGCGCCGTGATCTCCGGCCCCTACGGCACCATGATCCTGGCCGACCAGGGCGCCGACGTGATCAAGGTCGAGCCGCCCGGACGCGGCGACTTCACACGCGCCGCCGGCAACAAGAGCGGCGGCCTGTCCGCCAGCTTCCTCAACAACAACCGCAACAAGCGGTCCATCACCGTGGACCTGCGCCATCCCGACGGCGTCGAGGTCGTCAAGCGCCTGGCGCGCACCTGCGACGTGCTGGTGCAGAATTTCCGGCCCGGCGTGGTCGAACGGCTGGGCGTCGGCGAGGAGGCGATCCGCGCCGTCGCGCCCACCATCATCTACGTCTCGATCAGCGGCTTCGGCGAGAGCGGCCCCTTCGCCCACAAGCCGGTCTACGACCCCATCGTCCAGGCGCTGTCCGGCCTGGCCTCGGTCCAGGGCGGCTCCGACCAGGCGCGGCCGCGGCTGGTGCGCACCATCCTGCCGGACAAGCTCACCGCCATCACCAGCGCCCAGGCGATCACCGCGGCGCTGCTGGCGCGCGAGCGCACCGGCGTCGGCCAGCACGTGCGGCTGTCGATGCTCGACGCCATCGTCGCCTTCCTGTGGTCGTCGGACATGGGCGGCCAGACCTATGTCGGGCGCGATGTCAGCGCCCAGCGCGCCGCCAGCTTCATCGACCTGATCTATGAGACGAAGGACGGCCACATGAGCGTCGCCGTCATGACCAACGACCAGTGGACGGCGCTGACCCGCGCCTTCAACCGCCCGGAGTGGCTCGAGGATCCGCGCTTCGCGACCACGGAGCTGCGCGACCTCAACATCGACGCGCGCCTGGAGCTGATCCAGTCCGTGCTGATCGAACGCACAACGGCGGAATGGATGCAAATCCTGGAAACCGAGGGCGTGCCCTGCGCCCCGGTGCTGAGCCGCCGCGAGATGATCGACCATCCGCAGATCGCGGCCACCGGCATCGTGGTCGAAACCGACCACCCGCAAGCCGGCCGCCTGCGCCAGACCCGCAACGCCGCCCGCTTCAGCGTGACCACACCCGAGCACCGCCACGGCGCGCCGACGCTGGGCCAGCACACCCGCGAGATCCTGCGCGAGGCCGGCTACACCGACGCCGACATCAGAAGGCTGCGGCAGACCGCACTCGGCGGCGCACCCGCCGCCGGGACATCCGCCGCAGCTGACGCATAGCCGGACGCCTCGGTGCCTGACGGAAGAAACGCTTCATGGTGAGCTTGTCGAACCATGAAGCGCCACAGACTGCCGGTGGGATGCCTTCATGGTTCGACCCGGCAAGACGCGAAGCGTCTGCCTGTGCTCACCATGAAGGTCAGGCTCTCAGAGCGGTATGACGCGACTGACCTCCGACGCCTTGTAGGACTCTGTGGTAAGCAGATCGGAGTTGTCCTTCAGCGCGTTCACCAGCTTGCTGCGCGGGACTTCCGTCCCGGAGTCCTCATGCCCGTGCACGTCGGCCAGAGTCGAGAGGACGCTCTTCAGGCGTCCCGGCTTTCTGGCCGGCCCCTTGTGGTCGAACAGTTTCCACAGGCTCTTCGGCGTCGCGTTGAGGCTGCCGTGATGTCCAACCTTGTAGAGGTTCACCCGGCGCAGCAGGTTGACGAATTTCTTCTGCTTGAGCGCGAACAACCAGTTCTCGATCTGCGCGTCACCCGGGAACAGCAGCAACTTGTCGCCAACCTCGAAGAGCAGGATCAGGCTCGTGTTGTTCATCTGCTTGTCGAGGACGCGGACGATCGACAGCATCGTATCCGCGCGCAGATTGCGCATGCGGAAGGCGAACCATCGGGCATCGATCGGCGTCGAGGGACTCCTGAATCGTGGGAACAGCGTACGCCCGTTGCCCACGCCCAGCCCGCCGGCTGCGGCCTGCAGGTGCCAGAACTCGGCGGCGTCCTTCGCGCGCTGCTTGGTGATCCCGTCTACGCGATCGTCCTGCTCGAGCGAGGGCGGACCGAGGATGTGCACCTTGACGCCCGGCAGCAGGCGCGCCACGGGCAGCTTGTCATCACATTGGACATAGTGGTTCGGACCCATCTTCATCAGGTTTTCGACGGCCGATCTGTTCTTGATGTTGTCCTGTCCGAGGTAGGTGAGCTGCCTCAGCGTATCGCCGTTGCTCACGCCCCGGCGCAGCACGCGGGCCGTATCGACGGCCGCGCTGGCGACTCCGTGCATGCGGTCGAGCGAGGTCGTGAACGCCATCAGCGCCTGGATATCGACCGGCGCGCTGTTCTTGGCCTTCTTGGCGTTCTTGGCGGCGCGCGGATCTTCGGTCCACGGCTGGACGACCATCCTCGGCTTGCAGCTGGCAATGATATTGCCGGGCGCCTTGCCCGCCTTGTTGGTCGCAAAGCCGCTGACGTGGTCGGTATGCCGATGCGTGGCCACGACGATGTCGAGCTGGCCGCCACAGTCCTTCCTGATCTGCTCGGCGACCTTGAGCATGTGGCCCTTGGCTGCCCCCTCGGGCAGCGCCATCGAACCAAAGTCGATCAGCACGTGCCGATCGCGCGCGGCGTATTTGAACGTCAGCAGGAAGCAGTCGCCGAAACCGACCTGGTAGGTACGAAGCTCGATGTTCTTGGGTCTGGTGGCCATGGCTTACCATTGCTCCCCGGCGAGAATTGGCTGCTGCAGGGCGCGTTCGCGGTGCAGGCGGGCGAAGTGGCGCTCGGTTTCGAATTCGCGTCGGAACGCGCCGCGCTGCCACAACTCGTTGAGCCGCTCGTTCTGACGCTTGCTGTCGAGGCGGTTGGCGATGTCGAACTTGAGATGGCCGAACTCGTCGAAGATCAAGGTGCCGCCGCCATAGAGCCGGACATTCTGCCAGTCCGGCATGCCGTCGGGCTTGCGCAGCCTGATCTGCCGGAGCTCGTCGGCGCGAACCGTCAGGAGCTGGAAGTACTCGACCACCACCTCGCGCAGCACGAAGCCGTCGGGTGCCACCCGGACCACCGGCCGCACCGACTCCACCATGGTGAAGGCGTTGTCGACGAGCTTCAGCAGCCTGCGGTTCTCCCAGATGAAGCGGAAGATGGCTTCGCGGTCCCAGCGCATCGCGTCGAAGTGCGCATGCCCGTACTGGAACCTGGCATCGGGTGTCTGCCAGAGACCCGGTTGCGCGGACGTGGAAGAGGAAGGCTTGATGCCGAAGGCGGCGAACGACTGGAGCAGGACGGTGCGGTACCCGTACTTGTTGTCGTCCGGGCAAGCCTGGACGTCGGCTGTGACCACGGCGCTCAGGAAATCGCCGAAGCTGATATCGACCGGCGGCAGGTAGTCCAGCGCACGCATCAACATTTGCAGCAGGTGCTTGGCCGTGGTCGCACCTTCCTCGGTCACGCGCCAGCCTTCCACGCGCCGCTGCGCGTCGGCGGTCGAAAGCTTCCGATCCATGCGCGCCGCCAGGCCCACCTTGCCCAGGAGCCGGTTCCACCACACCCGCAGGAAAGCCTGCATGACGGCCGCTACCAGTATCTCGCCACGCCTGTGGGCTTCCTGGTACTCCGCGCTCTTCAGGTACCTGGGAGACGGGTCAAGATTGACGGACCGCCGCAGCGCGTCCCGATGCAGGCCTTCCAGCTCGCGCCCCATTTCGTCCGCGAGGCCGACCAGGAAGGATTCATCGATGCCTTTCTTGACGTCGCCCAGGCGGAACATGTTGTCCTGGGTGCGCCTGACTGTCGCCAGGCCATGGCCGATCATCTCCTCGCTGCGGAACACGGACAGCAGCGCGATGATGTCGGCATAGCCTTCGTGGAAGGCCGCCTGATCCGCCGACGAGGGGCGCTGATACTGGCGCCTCAGGCCGTCGAGCAGGGCATGCGTCGTCTCGTGGACGATGATGTCATGCGACAGGCAGGTGAACACCGTGCGTTTGCCGGAGGCGGCGGGGAAATACCCGAACATCAACCCTTCGTCGCGGCGCGAGTAGAAGGCGTTGGCCTCGGCGAATGCGTGCGGCGCCACCTTGAGCTGGTGCGTCCGGTAATCGAACCCCCAGCTCACGTGCCGCCCAAGGGCCGCCTCGAAGGACAGCAAGGTGGACGAAACGATGGCGTAGGCGTTCTGGGCGTGGAAGTGAGGATGGGCCTCCAGCTTTGCGCGATCGTCGATACCGTCCCATTCGTCCTGGTCGAGCTTGGTCGTGCGCGGCCGGTAGAAGGTGTCGGTCGAGCTGTCGAAGTCGATGACATGGACGCGATGGCCGCGCGGACCGGGCGCCAGTTTCTCAGCTGGCACCTCGACCCTGGTCATGAGCACGTTTCCGTTCTTCGACGTGACGCCCGGGTCCTGGGCGATGACGGTCATGAGTCGCCTGGGTACCTTGGAGTAGACAGCCGTATCAGCCATTGTGCGCTTCCTCCCCCGACTGGTGGCAACGCACCCTCACCGCGCGCTTTACCTGCTTGCGATGCCGCGCCATCCGGCAGCCGTCGCCATACTGCGCCTGCGGGCGGCCGCCGGCCCATACGGTTGCCGGCCGATGCCCGCCACCGCAGCGCGGCAGTCGTGGAATTCGAGGTCTCGTCGCTGTCCGCGAGCGCCCGGCTGCCCGATGCCATCGGACAGCGGCGACTGCGCGGCCATCGCGTACCGCATCCCCCCGAGCTCCCCAGTTCCTTGGTTGTTGAGAGTGATACTACCACACCAGTCAACCGTGAGAAAGCCTTCCTCGTTGTCTACCCTCGTGCGTATGTCGGAGTGGCCTCGAGACTGCCCGCGGCGCTACGTCGGCCGCCACATCGTCGGCCAGCGCCAGGCACAGAGCGCCAGCAGCACGATGGCGCAGCTTGCGGTGACGACCACCGCCATCGGCGCCCCGAGCTGCGAGGCGAGCCAGCCCATCTGCAGCGTGCCCAGCTGCCCCAGCCCGATGGTGGTCGTCAGCACGCCCATGACGCCGGGCCTTCGGTCGGCCGGCGTGTAGGCCAGCACCTGCGTGCTCTGCATCGCGGCGAACCACGACATGCCGGCGCCCGCCAGGATGAGCGGCACGATCGACAGCGCATAGGTCGGCGACAGCCCGAAGCCGATGGCGCCCAGCGATACGCCGAACGAGCCGGCCAGGAAGGCGCGCCCGAACCACGACGGCCGCACGAAAACGGTCAGCACGATGGCACCCATCATGGCGCCGAACCCTTCGATCGACGACAGCAGCCCGACGTCGGCCGGCGAGGCATGCAGCACGTCCTTGCCGATCACCGGCACCATGCTGGCATACGAGAAGCCGAAGAAGTTGAGGCTGATGCTGACGCCGAGCACGCCCTTCACCGGCGCGCTCTGCCGGATGATGGCGAGGCTCTCGGCCACGTCGTGCCACAAGCGGCGTCCCGCCATCGGCGACGGCGCGCCGGCGGGCATGCCCCAGGCCAGCGCCAGCGCGCCGGCGAACCAGGCGACGCCGAACAGGCAGGTGGCACCGAAGCCGTAGGCGGCGTACAGGGTCCCGCCGGCGAACGGCCCGGCCAGGCGCAGGGTGTTGATCGTCGACCAGTCGAAGCTCATCGCCGTGCCGGTGTTCGCGACGCCGGCCGCGGCGCACAGCAGAGTGCGGCGCACCGAGTTCTCCGAGCTCCAGTAGGCGCCGATGATCAGGGCGCCGGCGCCCACATGCCAGACCTCGAGCACGCCCGCGAACGCCAGCGCCGCGAGGATGGCGTAGGTCAGCACCATCACGATCAGGCCGGCGCGCATCAACCGGCCCAGCGGCAGGCGCGCCGCCATGGCGCCGAACATCACGCCGGCCATCATCGGTGCCATGCGCATGAAGGAGACGGTGGCGACCGCGGTCGGCGACCCCGTCAGGTCGAACACGTAGATGCCCGCCACGACCATGTCGAGCCAGCGCATCACGCCCGTCGTCGCGCCGATCAGCCACAGCCGCCGGAACGCGCTGTCGGCCAACAGCGCGCGCAACCCACCCTGCTGCGACGCCACGCCCGCTCCCGTCTTGCGCATCCGGTCGAAGCCGGACGCGTTCCCTCCGTTGCGGGCAGTGTAGAGGATGGCGCTCCCGCTTGCGCGCCGCGTCGCATCAAGGCAGCCCTGCCGTTTTGGCCTTCTCCCCGCGAAGGCGGGGAGAAGGTGCCCGAAGGGCGGATGAGGGGCTTCGCGGCGCAGAAGCAAACGAGCGCCACGGATTTTCGTTCGCGGCATCGCGAAGCCCCTCATCCGGCGCTGCGCGCCACCTTCTCCCCGCCTTCGCGGGGAGAAGGCATGACTCCGTCACCGTTGTTGTCGCTTCGCCGCCAGTTCGGCGGCGAACACTTCCTGCGGCGGCGCGCTGCCGGGGTCGATGTGGCGCAGGTGGTGGAACGCGCGGTAGGGCGCGAACTCCTCGCGCACCGCCCGGATCTGGGTGACGGCGTCGGGGTGCATGTCGACACGCAGGTCCAGCTCATCGTACGGCGCGCGCCCATGCACGATCAGGACGGCGGAGCGCTCCGGCAGGTGGCCCTGGCTGCCGACCTGCCCGCCGGCATCGCGGCCCGCTTCAAGGGCGCGCAGCAGGCGATCGTCGAGATCGGCGTCGGCGGCGCCGACGAAGGCCTGGGCGATGGCATCGACGACTTTCTGCCCGGCCAGCACGTTGCCGGCTGCGACGTATCCCGGGCCGGTCTTGTGGCCGCTCCAGGGTCGTGTCCGCCCGCCGGTGTGCGCGGCGCCGCGGCCCATCGTGTCGAGCACGAGGACCTGCCTGAAGTCGATGTTCGGGTCGGCAGTCTTCAGCGCGCCCAGCACCTGCTCCGCCGGCCACGCCTGGCGCAACAGGCTCAGGCCCAGCGTGCGGAACTCCGGATTGACGAAGGCCTGACTCGCGATCACGCCGGCATTGGCGGCGATCGCCGGGCACAGCGCCCCGACCACAAGCGAGTAGGTCGCAACGCCGATGCCGACCTGCCCGCTGCGCTCACAGAACCCAAGAATCGTGTACGTCATCGCTCGCTCCGTCGTTTCGCGTTTCCTGACCTTCCCCCGGAGGGGGAAGGTGCCCGAAGGGCGGAAGGGGGATGTTCGACCAATCGCGGGCTCTGCCCGAAGTACCGCATTCGAACGAACATCCCCCTTCCGGCGCTACGCGCCACCTTCCCCCTCCGGGGGAAGGAAGTGATTGGCCGCCGATTTGGTTGGCCAGATGCAATAGCTCCACTACACGACACGAATGCACTTGACCCAGTGCCCGGCCGACACCGCGTGCGGCGGCGGGTCGGTTTCGGCGCAGGCGGCGATCGCGATCGGACAGCGCGTGCGGAACCGGCAGCCCGACGGCGGGTTGGCCGGGTTGGGCAGGTCGCCGCTCAGGATCACGCGCTGGCGCGCCCGCTCCAGGTCGGGATCGGGGATCGGCACCGCCGACATCAGGGCCTTGGTGTAGGGATGCAGCGGCGTCCGGTAGATCGTCTCCTTGTCGCCCAGCTCGACGATCTTGCCGAGATACATCACCGCCACCTGGTCGCTGACGTGCCGCACCACGCTGAGGTCGTGCGAGATGAAGATGTAGGTCAGCGCCAGCTCGCGCTGCAGGTCCTGCAGCAGGTTGACGATCTGGGCCTGGATCGAGACGTCGAGCGCCGAGACCGGCTCGTCGCAGACGATCAGCTCCGGCTCGACCGCCAGCGCCCGGCAGATCGCGACGCGCTGGGCCTGGCCGCCCGAGAGCTCGTGCGGATAGCGCTCGACCAGATGCCCGGCCAGGCCCACGAGGTCGAACAGCCTGCGGATGCGCTGCGGGCGCGCCCGGCCCGGATGCAAGCCGTGGATGTCCAGCGCCTCGGCGACGATGTCGCCGATCGGCATGCGCGGATTGAGCGAGGCGGCCGAATCCTGGAACACGATCTGCAGCCGCCGCCGCGCCCGGCGCAGCGTGGCGCCGTCCAGCCCGCACAGGTCGACATCGTCGAACACGACGCGGCCGGCAGTGGGCCGCTGCAACATCAGCACGGCGAAGCCCGTGGTCGACTTGCCACAGCCGGATTCACCAACCAGGGCCAGCGTCTTGCCGCGCGCGATGCTGAAGCTGACGCCGTCAACCGCCCGGATGGCGCCGCGCCGGCCGAACCCGCCGCGCCCCGTCGGGAAATGCACCTTCAGGTCTTCGACCCGGAGGATGGGCGGCACCTGGGTCACGTCGCGGCCTGCCGCCAGTGGCCGGTGAGATCGGCGAAGCAGCTGGCGCGGTGTTGCGGGCCTACGTCGCGGTCGGGCGGCGGCCGGTTGCGGCAGTCATCGAGCGCGAAGCGGCAGCGCGGCAGGAACGGGCACAGCGGGATCGGATCGATGAGGTTGGGCGGCAGGCCATCGATCGGCGTCAGCCGGTCCTGGCCCGCGCCGTCGAGCCGCGGGGTCGATCCCATCAGGCCGAGCGTGTAGCCATGCGAGGGCCGGTAGAACAGCTCGCGGATCGGGCCGGTCTCGGCGATGCGCCCGGCATACATGACGTTCACGCGGTCGCACATGCCGGCGATGACGCCGAGGTCATGGCTGATCCAGATCACCGCCGTGCCCAGCTCGCGCGTCAGCCGCTTCACGAGGTCGATGATCTGGGCCTGGATCGTCACGTCGAGCGCCGTCGTCGCCTCGTCGGCGATCAGCAGCCTGGGATTGCACGACAGCGCGATGGCGATCATCACGCGCTGGCGCATGCCGCCGGAGAACTGGTGCGGATAGGCCGCAAGCCGGCTCTCCGCCGACGGGATGCCCACCATGTCCAGCAGCTCGACGGCGCGTCGGCGCGCCGCCTGACCGTCAAGCTTCAGGTGTCGGCGCAGGGTCTCGGTGAGCTGGCGGCCGATCGTCAGCACCGGGTTGAGCGACTTCATCGGGTCCTGGAAGATCATGGCGATGCGCGCGCCGCGGATCTCGCGCGCCTCGGCCTCGCTCATGCGCCGCAGATCGAGGCCATCGAAGGTGATCTCGTCGGCGGTCACGCGACCCGGCGGTTCCGGCACCAGCCGCATGATCGACAGCGCCGTCACGCTCTTGCCGCTGCCGCTCTCGCCGACCAGGCCGATGACCTCACCGTCGGCGAGATCGAAGGACACGCCATCGACGGCGCGCACCACGCCCTGGTCGGTGGCGAACTCGGTGCACAGGTTCCGAACCCGCAGGAGCGGCGCCGCGGTCATGCCGCGTCATCCGTTCGTGCGGTGACACGCCGGCGCGTGCGCCACGAGCGCGGGTCCAGCGAGTCGCGCAGGCCGTCGCCGACGAAGTTGATGCTGAGCACGCAGACCATGATCGCGCCGGTGGGCGCCAGGAACATCCAGGGGGCATCGGCGAGGAAACGCCGCGCCTCCGACAGGTCACGGCCCCAGCTCGGCTGCGGCGGCTGCGTGCCCAGCCCGAGGAAGCTCAGCGACGCCTCGGCGACCACCGCAGCGGCGAACACGATGGTCAGCTGCACGACGATCGGCGACATGATGTTGCGCAGGATGTTGGACAGCACGATGCGCAAAGGGCTGGCCCCCAGCGCGCGCGCCGCCGTGACATGCACCTCCTCGCGCACCGCCAGCGTGCTGCCGCGCACGATGCGGGCCAGGATCGGCGCCTGCACGATGCCGAGCGCGATCATCACGTTCTGGATGTCGGGACCGAGCAGACCGACGATGGCCACGGCCAGCAGCAACGGCGGGAAAGTCAGGAAGGCATCGACCACCCGCATCAGCACGTTGTCGACCACGCCGCCGAAGAAGCCGGCCATCAAGCCCAGCGGCACGCCGATCGACACGGCAAAGGCCACCACCAGCAGCCCGACCGACAGCGAGACGCGGCCGCCATGCAGGATGCGCGAGAAGATGTCGCGGCCGAAATGGTCGGTGCCGAGCCAGTATTCCAGGCCCGGCGGCCGCAGCTTGGCCGACAGCTTGATCTGCACCGGATCGTACGGCGAGATCAGCGGCGCCAGCGTCGCCGCGACGCACAGCAGCGCGAGGCAGACCAGCCCGACGGTCGCGGCGCGGTTGCGCACGAACTGCCGCGACGCCAGCCGGATGCCGCCTGCGATCCGTGCGTCATGGGCCGCGACGGGGAGCGCGACAGCCATCGGCTCAGATACCTTCCCCCGCTTGCGGGGGAAGGTGCCCGAAGGGCGGATGGGGGGCGCCTGCCACACACTCCGCCTGCCCGCAATGCACCCCCATCCGGCGCTGCGCGCCACCTTCCCCCGCGGAGCGGGGGAAGGTAAGGGCGATACGATCGACGCGAGTCATGCCCTAGTACCGGATGCGCGGATCGAGCAGCGAATAGAGCAGGTCGGCGACGATGTTGGCGAACAGGAAGAACGCCGCGATCACCAGCGTGAAGCCCTGGATCACGGGGAAGTCGCGGTTGACCACGGCGTTCAGCACCGCCGAGCCCATGCCCGGCACGGCGAAGATGAACTCGATGGTGACCTGCACGCCGATCAGGTAGCCGAACTGGATCGCCACCATGGTGACGAAGGGGATCATCGCGTTCTTGAGCGCGTGCACCAGGATGACATTGGGCGGCATCAGGCCCTTGGCGCGCGCGGTGCGCAGGTAGTCCTGCCCCAGCACGTCGATCATGCTCGAGCGCAGCAAGCGCGCGAAGATGGCCGTCTGCAGGGTGCCGAGCGCAATGGCCGGCAGGATGAAAGGGCTGAAGCGCTCCCACAGCCCGCCGGCTTCGCTCGCGCTCGAGCCGATGCCGGTGATCGGGAACCAGCCGAGCTTCACCGAGAAGACGTAGATCAGGATCATCGCCAGCGCGAAGTTCGGGATCGCGAAGCCGGCGACGCTGTAGCCGGTGCAGAGGTAGTCGACCCAGGTGTTGCGGCGCAGTGCCGCCAGGATGCCGAGCGGCATCGACACCAGCAGGGCGAACAGCATCGCCGCCGTCGCCAGCTGCAGGCTGATCGGGAAGCGCTCGGCCAGCAGCACCGTGACCGGCGTGTTGAGCCGGATCGAGCGCCCGAGGTCGCCGACCAGGACGTCGCCGACCCAGCTCAGGTACTGGATCGGCAGCGGCTCATCGAGGCGGAACTCCTTGCGCAGCGCCGACACGGCCTCGGGCGAGGTCTGCATGCCGAGCATGATCTGGACCGGGTCTCCCGGCGTGGCGCGCACCACGACGAAGATCGTCAGCGTGACGACGATCAGGACCAGCGGCACCTGCACCAGGCGCCGGGAGAGGTAGCGCAGCACAGCTCAGCTCGCGGGCACAAGACGGTCTCGTCCGCGCAGGCGTTACGTCCAGTGCACCGTGTCGAAGAGCTGGATGTACTCCTGCGGCGAGGGATCGTAGCCGGCCAGCTTCTTGTTGAACACCTTCAGGTAGTTGGAGTTGAGGTGGTAGATGAGCGGGCACTCCTCGAGCGTCGTGTCGACGATCTGGTGGTACATCGCCTCGCGCTTCCTGGCGTCGGTCTCCGCCCGCGCGCCGTCGAGCAGCCCGTCCATGGCGGGATTGCGGTAGCCCGAAGCCGTCCCCTTCGAGTGCAGGAACCACCACGAGGTGGCGTCGGGGTCGGGCGCCACGAGCGTGATGTCCTCCAGGTGCTGCTCGAACTTGCGGTTCAGCCACAGATTGTTGAACCCGCCCATGTCCATGTTCTTGATCTTGTAGTTGATGCCGACCTGGCTGACCATCGCCGCCACCAGCTCCAGCTCCTTGCGCAGCCAGTCCTTGTCGCTGGTCAGCACCTCGACCTCGTAGCCCTTGACGCCGGCCTGGGCGATCAGCTCCTTGGCCTTCTTCAGATCGCCGTTCTTGGGGTAGCGCAGCAGCGATGCGCGGTGCCCGAGATAGCCCGGCGGGATCTGGTTGTCGGTGATCGTGGCCTCGCCATAGTAGATCTCCTTGGCGATGGCCTCGCGGTCGATGGCGTAGGAGATCGCCTGCCGCACCAGCTTGTTGTGGTACGGCAGCTCCGGCCGCACCGTCAGGTTGAACTGCTGGTAATCCCAGTTCCAGCCCGGGATCGACATGTAGGTATAGTTGGCGTTCTTCTTGACGTCGCCCACCTCCTTGGGATCGGGATGGGTCATGAAGTCGAGCTCGTTGCGCATCAGTGCCTGCAGGCGCACGGTCGAGTCGGGGATGGCGCGCATGACGACGCGACTGAGCTTCGGGAGCCCGGGACGCCAGTACTGCGGGTGCCTGGCGAGGATGACCTCGGTGCCGCGCACGGACTCGATCTGGAACGGCCCGTTGCCCACGGGCGTCGCGCTATAGGCCTTGCCCATCTCCTTGTGCGCGGCGGCACAGGCAACAAGGCCGCCATAGCCGAGCGTCACGCCGGGGAAGGCGCCGAACGGCTGTTTCAGCTTGATCTCGACGACGTGCTTGCCCTCGGCCTTGACGGTGTCGACAGGAAACAGCGCCGTGCCGACCTGCCAGCTCTTGGTCTCGATATGGGTGTTCCAGGTGTAGACGAGATCATCGGCGGTCAGCTCGCCGTAGCCCTTCTGCCACTTCACGCCCTCGCGCAGCTTCACCCGCCACGTGAGCGGATCGGGGTTGGTCCAGGCTTCGGCCACCAGCGGCTCGATGGTGCGCTTCTTGTAGTCGATGGCCACCAGGCCGTCGAAGACGTTGTAGACGACAAGCCCGCCCTGGATGTCGTGACGGATCAACGGACTCAGGTTGCCGAAGTCGCCGCCGAACACGCCGACACGCAGGTCGGAGCGGCCCTGCCCGATCGCCGGCGCCACACCCGTACCCAACAGAAGCCCGGCGCCCGCCGCCGCCTTGCCAAGCTGGCGCCGCGTCAGACCGGAACTCGTCACTCGCACAGATCTGGTCATCGTAAGGCCTCCTCATCCCCAGGCCGTTCGCCGCCCCTCGCGTACGCGTTTGTTGCAACTTCTCTGCCACACTCCTCAGGCAAGCGCTTCATGGTGAGCCCTGAGCTTGTCGAAGGGTCGAACCATGAAGCGCCGCTCCACCGCCCGTTGGACGCCTTCATGGTTCGACAAGCTCCCCATGAAGGCTCAGAAACCGCGGTCGTAGCTCCTCAAACCGTTGCCGACGACTTCGTGCAACAGCGTGATCAGGCTGGTCTGCACTTCGAGCCGTGTCCCGTCGGCGTACGGGATCAGCCGCGCGTAGGCACCGTCCATGGCGCCGGCGGCCACGCAGCGCTCGATCACCCGCCGCTCTGTCGCTTCGTCGTGCAACGCCTCGCGATTTTCGGTCAATCCGGCGATCGCCGCGGCGATGCCGTAGGCGCCCCAGTTGGAGACGCTGGCCATCACCAGGATGTCGGTCTCGCAGACGGTGATGATGCTGCCCTGGCACGGGCACTGGCAGCGGCGGCCGTAGGGCTGGATGTCGCGCGCCGCCTCGGCGATCACGCCGCAGCCGATCTCGTTGCCGCCATCGCCGACACCGATGGTGAGAATGCCGCGCGACCGTGCCGCCTCGGCGATGAAATGGGCATTTGCCATCAGCTTGGGCTCGCGCACCGAGCCATTGATGCTGTGGAAGACCCCCTTCTCGTTGGGCCCGGCCTTCTCGATGAAGATGACCGCCGCCGGATCGTACCTGTCGAGATATTCGGTCGCCGCCTTCTTGCCCGCTTCGGGGCCCAACGGCATCTCGATGGCGAGCGCCACGCCGCCGCGCTGCTTGAACAGGCCCTCGTCGACCACGGCAACGCCGGCAGCCTCCACCGCGGCGATCACCGGCGGCATGTTACGATCCTCGGAGATCAGGATCGGCTTGCCGCCCAGCCCGACGTCCAGCGCATGCGCGATGGCGGCGGCGCCGGGCGGGCCATCCGTCTCACCCTTCGGCAGGCCCGGCGGCATCCCGGCCCCGGTGACGACCAGCACGTTGCGGCCGCGCGCGACGCGCTTCTGCAACGCCTGCGCCGCCATGAAGCAGAGCGGCTGGCCGTGCTTCTGGCGTGTCGCATCGTAGAGACGGTGGATCACGCCGCGCGGCAGCCCGGCGCCGAACCGCATCTCGATCGAGATGATGCGATCGATCGAATCGCCGACAATCTCGTCGATGGGCATGACCGCTGCTCCTTCCTGCTAGAACGGCCGCTTGAACCCCTGCACCAGGCCGTTGCGCACGATGCAGTTCAGCATCTCCACCAGGCCGTAGTGTACTTCGGCCGGCATGCCGTCGACCGCGAGGATGTGCCGGCCGGTCGAGCCGTCAACGCCGCGCGCCGCGACGCAGGCCTCCAGCATGCGGCGCTCGACGCTGGCATTGTGCATGATCTCCGGCCGCTCCAGCAGAACCGCCAGCGCCGCCTCGATCGCGTAGGCACCCCAGTTCGACGTATTGGCCGGTACCAGGACGTCGGTCCTGACCCGTGTGCCCAGCCGGTCGCCGGCCGGCTTGTACTTGCGCACGGCATCGAGGATCAAGCCGAAGCCGATCTCGTTGCCGTTGTCGCCGATGCCGAGCGACGCGATGCCCCGCTTCGCGCCGAGGTCGAACAACACCTCGGCGCGCGCTCGATCGCCGGCCGCAGGCTTGCCCGACGCGGTGTGCGCGACACCGTCCGGGTTGGGCCCGATCTTCTCGATCGAGATCAGCATCGCCGGCGCGAAACGATCGAGATACGAAGCCGCCTGCGCCTCGGCGGTGTCGTCATGCGCGAGCGGCAGCACCGTTGTCGCGAAGGGCGTGGTCGTCGCAATATCCGGAGGGCGGATGCCCAGGCCGGCCGCCAGCACTGTCGCTTCGAGGTTGGCGACGAACGCCGCCTCGGTGAGCAGGATCGGCTGCGCCCCGGTGGCGGCATGGATGGCATGCGCGAGGGCGGCGACGCCGGGCGGGCCATCCGTCTCGCCGGCCGGCAGGTAGCGCGGGTCGCCCGCCCCCGTCGTCATGAAGAACGTCTTGCCCGGCCCCAGGTGCTTGAGCACGAACCGCGCGCCCAGCACGGAGAGCGGCCCGCCGCCCTGGGCCTCGCAAGCCGCGTTGTGCAGGTTGGCGATCACGCCGCGCGCGTAGTCGGAGATGCGCGCCTCGACCGTCGTCAGCCGGTCGATGTTGCGGCCGATGATCTCGATCTGCCTGTCGTCGAGCGGCATACGATCCCCTCTTCCTCGCCGCGTCTCTCAGAGCCTCACCGAAAACCGGGGAAGCGTTTCATGGTGAGCCCTGAGCTTGTCGAAGGGTCGAACCATGAAGCGCTGCACCACTGCCCGTGCGAGGCCTTCATGGTTCGACAAGCTCACCATGAAGGCTACTGGCACGCTGTCACACCCTCAGTGCGTCAGACCCGTCGACGTGCCCTCCAGGTTCTTGCGCACGATGTTGCCGAGGATCTGCACGGCCGCCATCGACGTCTCGCCGTCGAGACCGTCGACCAGGAAGTCGGTGGTGCAGTACATCGCCTCCAGCCCGCCGTTGTCGAGGCAGGCCCGCACCATCCGCTCCTCCAGCGCCGGCGTGTGCATCAGGTCGGGCTTCTTCAGGAGCCAGGCGAGGCAGGCCTCGACGCCGTAGCAGCCCCAGTTCGACATCATGGCCGGGATCACCACGTCGGTCTTGATCACCGTCGCCAAAATCTCGCCCTTGGGCATGGTCTTGGCGACCGCATCCCAGATGGTGCCGAAGCCCAGCTCGTTGCCGTGATCGCCAATGCCGACCGAGAAGATGCCGCGCTTGTTGGCCTCGGTGACCACGCCGGAGATGTCGATACAGCCGAAGTACTTGGCGTCCGGCCCCTGCAGCGGCTGCGCGGTGGCGCTGTGCACGATGCCGTTCTTGCCCGGACCGAGGCGCTCGGCCGCGACCACCGCCTTGGGCTTCATCTCGGCGTAGAGCTTGCTCACCCACGCTTCGACCTTGGACTGGTCGGTCGGCGCCATGGCGATCGCGGCCCCGAGATGGCGG
>Ga0187894_10004038_pt1 | contig 16006 bp, 18 predicted proteins | sample GBC1701081metaG_FD_136650 | JGI IMG/M metagenome (GOLD analysis project Ga0187894, IMG submission 136650) | White microbial mat communities from a lava cave in the Kipuka Kanohina Cave System on the Island of Hawaii, USA - GBC170108-1 metaG ... | reverse complement strand
GCATCCGGCGCCTCAGCCGGCGACGCATCCGGCGCCTCAGCCGGCGACGCACGCCTGGTGCGTTGGTTGTGTCGCTACCAATCGTCAACGGGCGATCAGGTCGGAGCCGGCTGGGCCGAGTGGCAACACCCGGCCCTCAGGGACTGAAGCGCCTCCGCTTCACCTGGGCGATCGCCTCGGTGACCTTGATGCCGCGGGGACAGGCCTCAGTGCAGTTGAACGCCGTCCGGCACCCCCAGGCTCCGGAGCGGCTGTCGAGGATTTCCATGCGCTCGGCCCCCGCCTCGTCGCGCGAATCGAAGAGGAATCGGTGGGCCCCCACGATGGCGGCCGGCCCAATGTAGGAACCACCCCCCCAGAAAACGGGGCACGAAGTGGTGCACGCGGCGCAGAGGATGCACTTGGTGGTGTCGTCGAAGCGGGCGCGGTCGGGCGGACTTTGCACCCGTTCGCGACCCGAGGAAGGCGGCGGTCCGGCCCGAAGCCAGGGCTTCACGGATCGGTACTGTTCGTAGAACGGCTCCATATCCACGACGAGGTCTCGTTTCACGGGGAGACCCCGCAGCGGTTCGATGCGCACCCGCGGCCCCAGGTCGCTCATCATCACCGTGCAGGCCAACGCATTGGCGCCGTTGATCACCATGGCATCGGAACCGCATACTCCATGAGCGCACGACCTCCGGAAGCTCAACGTGGAGTCCCGGTACCACTTGATCTGGTGAAGGACGTCGAGAAGGCGGTCGCCCGGCTCCGCGCTGACGGCATAGGACTCCCAGTGGGGGGCCTCGTCGCGCTCGGGGTCGAACCGGCGGATCTCGATGCGATAGTCAGCCACAGCTGTCGGACCTCCGGAGTCTTGCGATGAGACTCAGTACTTGCGTTCGACCGGGAGGTAGGAGCCACCGACCACCGGCCGCTCGGCGAGGGTTATCGACGTGTCGGCGCCCCGGACGGCCAAACTGTGAATCCTCCATTGTTCGTCGTCGCGCTTTGGAAAGTCGTCACGAAAGTGGGCTCCTCGGCTCTCGGTACGAGCTGCCGCCGCCACCAACAAGGCTTCGGCCAGGTCGAGGAGATAGCCCAGCTCCATGGCTTCGGTCAGTTCGTAGTTGAAGGCACGTGACGGGTCCGCCACCCCAACGTCGTCGTAGCGCTGCCGGAGCGTGCGCAGCACCCCCAGCGCGTGGTCGAGGCTTTCCTGGGTGCGAAAGACCGAGGCGTTCATGGTCATCTCGGCCTGCAGGTCGCTGCGGATGGCCGCCACGTTCTCGGTTCCGGGTGAGGTCACGAGCGCATTAAGCGCGGCCACCGTGGCCGCCGCAGCGCGATCGTCGAGTGGCGGGGGGGCGTCGCCCTGGGCAACGAACTTCACCATTCGGGCCCCGGCCCGGCGCCCGAAGACCACGATGTCCAGCAGCGAGTTGGTGCCCAGCCGGTTGGCGCCGTGAACCGAGACGCAGGCGCACTCCCCGGCCGCATAGAGGCCCGGGATCGTCGTGCCCAACCCGTCTATCACCACCTCGGTGTCCACATTGGTGGGAATCCCGCCCATGGCGTAGTGGGCCGTGGGGGCGATCGGAATCAGGTCGGTCTTGGTGTCGAGACCCAGGTACGTCTTCACGAACTCCGTGATGTCGGGCAGCTTCTCGTCGATCTGCTCGGCAGGCAGGTGCGTGAGGTCGAGGTGGAGATGGTCACCCTCCGGCCCGCATCCCTTGGACTGACGGATCTCGCTCAGCATGGCCCGGCTGACCATGTCGCGAGGTGCCAGGTCCTTGACTGTCGGGGCATAGCGCTCCATGAACCGCTCCCCGTCTCGATTGCGCAGGATCCCGCCCTCGCCTCGAGCCGCCTCGGACAACAAGATCCCGAGCTTGTGGATGCCGGTGGGGTGGAACTGAAAAAACTCCATGTCCTGGAGCGGGATCCCTCGGCGCCACAAAAGGGCCGGCCCATCGCCCGTAAGGGTGTGAGCGTTGGAGGACACCTTGAACATCCGTCCGAATCCGCCGGTGGCGAAAAGCGCGGCCGAGGCGGAGAACACGTGAAGGTCGCCACTGGCAAGTTCGTAGGCCACCACTCCGGCCAGGCGCCGGGGAGTGCCCTCGAAGACGGCGTCGAGGACCTGGAACTCGTCGAAGAACACCACATCGCGAGCCAGGCACTGTTGGTAGAGGGTGTGAAGGATCAGGTGGCCGGTTCGATCGGCGGCGTAGCAGGCCCGCTTTACCGGGGCCTCACCGTGATTGCGTGTGTGCCCACCGAAGCGGCGCTGGTCGATCCGGCCGTCGGGGGTCCGATTGAACGGCAGGCCGAGATGCTCGAGTTCGACCACGGCATCGACCGCTTCGCGACACATTATTTCGGCCGCGGGCTGGTCGACCAGGAAGTCGCCCCCCTTGACGGTGTCGAAGGCGTGCCACTCCCAGGAGTCCTCCTCGACGTTGGCCAGCGCCGCGCACATACCGCCCTGGGCTGCGCCGGTGTGCGACCGGGTGGGATGGAGTTTGGACAACACGGCGGTCCGGCATTTCCCGGCGGTTTCGATGGCCGCCCGCAACCCGGCGCCTCCGGCGCCCACGATCACCGCGTCGAAGCGGTGGTGATGGATTCTTCGTGGTGGCGCCGTCACTCGACTTGCAGCGGACCCTGGAGAACGGCGTCCAATTCGTATCCCGAACCCGATTCGCGCAGCGACACCTCGTAGGGCCCATCGCTCAACTCGATGAGGTTGGCGTCCTGGGAGCCCTCGGCCGTGGTGATCTTCAGGGCTCCGGTGGCCTGGGCGCGACCGGGGCCGGTGAAGCGTTGATCCTGTGCCGGAGTTTTCGCGGTTACCTCGCCCTGGATCACTATGGAAGTCGTCGAGTCGGCATCGAAAGAAACAGAATCGGCGGGCTGGGCCAATCCGGTGCTCCCCAAGGCCACCGGGGCCGAGGCGCGATAGCGGCCCGGCTGTAGGGCCCGAACGGTCCCGTCACCCAATAGCCAGCGAAATCCGTCGTCGTCAGCCACCAGGTCGGCAGAATCGAGTTCCACACCCCCGTCGCCCACCAAAGGCAACGGGCTTCCGCCATTCCAAACAATGGTTGTCCGTTTGCCTGCCACCAGAGCATCTTCGATCGTGGCAGCCCCGGTGGCGGGGCCCGCCGTTACCAACGTGAACGGCGTCACCAGGCGGCCACCCTGGGCATCGTCGAGTTCCACCCGGCTGACCGATCCCGTGACGAAGACCTGTCCGGCAGCGGGAACGACCTTGGGCGGCTGGGTCACCAAAGTGGTGGGGGGCGCCTGGGATCGAGAGCGGGTAAAGGCGACCACACCGACCACGGCCGCCCCGCACACCACCACCAAAGCGACCACGAACGCAACGACGCGTGTCAAGACCCAGAGGCTACGTCGTCTGGTGTCGGGCACCCGGGTCCTTCGGACCACGCCCGCCACACCTTCGGCGGGGCCTCTGCCCCGCCGCCTACTCGGAGGTGCGGCAGGTTCAGAAAGTTCCGCCTTGCGCGCAGGGCCGATCGGGGCGATGATGACAGAGTTGTAATTACAAATCCTCAATCGCGCCGAAGCCTTCTGTTCCGAGGGTCTCCGATTGCGATCGATCTATACGTCTGATCCCGATCGAGATTTGCACTAGGCGTCACCGAGGGGCGGCCGATGAAGCAGCAGGCGACGGAGCAACGAGTCCGTGAACTCAATACCGAAGCGACCCCGGCCGGGGATGCGACTTCCGCTGCGGACCGCAGGTTTCCTGCTGACCAGGATGCTTCGGTAAGCGTGGCCTGGGCTCCCGGCTCGGTTCCAGCGCCCCAAGCGCGGCCTTCGGATTTGCCGAGCGGAGACCCTCCTCGCCGGGGCCATCGCTTTGATTTGGGCGACCGGACCTGGCAGTGGCAGGCCAACTGCATGGGCGTGGATCCCGACCTGTTCTTTCCAGAACGGGGTGCGTCAACGCGAGAGGCCAAAGCGGTGTGCCGCGGTTGCGTGGTAGCTGCTGAATGCCTGGAGTACGCCTTGGTCAACGGCGAGAAATTCGGAATTTGGGGCGGGTTGAGTGAACGTGAACGTCGCCGCCTAAGGCGCGAGCGAAGCCTGAACCGCAAGCCGGTCGACTAGGCCCGCCCCACTTCGCCAGGGACCGCCGGGCAGACCACGACCCTGTCCGGCGGTCCCGGCGTTACCTCGTCTCGCCCTGCGAGGCCTTGTAAATCAAAGAAGTCAATCGATGTTCGATGGTGTGAGCGAGATCCAGGCCGAGCGACGTCCACCGCTTCTCGGGTATCGCCGCCAGGACGCCTTCGGGTAACAGACCGACCAGTTCGGCCCCTGCCACCGGACCCAGGCGGTTCACCATGTCGAACGCCGCGGCGGGACCGACTTGAAACGGATCCACCAGATTCATCGACACCTGGATGCGGTCTCCAACTGCCAGAGCGAGAGCTTTCACCTCTCGACTGCGGACCGCTCGCGCCACCGACCGGGCCGCTTCCAGTTCGGCGTCGGGACCCAGCCACAGGTTGTAGGCCACCAATACGGGACGCGCACCTACGCAGACGGCTCCTGCGCTGGGGTGAGGAGTTGGCGGGCCGTATACCGGCGCGATCGCGCCAAAGGCGTCCCGTCGCACTTCGGGCAAGGACGGGGCCGGCGGATAGTCCGTGGCAAGCACACCTTCGGGCTCAGCGACAGCGGGTCCGTAAATGAAGCTCGGAACCTCGTATTCGCTGGCTATCCAGCGAGCGAAGTCGTCGCGCGCAGAACAGGCGTCGGCTGGGGTGGCGCCCTCCAGGGGCACGAAGGGCACGACGTCGATCACTCCCAGCCGGGGATGGACGCCGCTGTGACCCGTCAGGTCCAGGCGCTGGATGGCAGTTGTGGCCAGCCGGCGAGCGGCCGCTTCAACGCCGTGCCCGGCCAGGGTGAAGACGCTGCGGTGGTGGTAGGGATCGCAATGAACGTCCAGGAGGCACGCTCCGGCTGCCCGACTCAACTGATCCAGTACCAACGAGCTGCGGCCCTCGCTCACGTTGATCACGCACTCCAGCACTGCGCTACCTCCCCACCAGAGATGGAGTTACGCTACGGCCGTGCCGAATCTCGGTGGTAGCGAGTTGATAATTCTACTTGTCGTGGTGCTGTTGCTCTTCGGCACTTCACGGCTGCCCAAGCTGGCGCGCTCCATGGGCGAGGCGTCCAAGGAGTTCCGCAAAGGCGTCCACGAGGGATCGAACCCCGAGGTGGGCCCGGCCGCCGACGCCAGTGTCACGATGAGCCAGGCGGAGTTGGATGCCATGTTGGCTCGAGCGCGGGCGCAGGGATCCAAGGACGAGCCCCCAGCCGGTCTGTAGCTGAGCAGATTTGCGACCGCTGTTCGGGGCCGTGGTTACGGCCCCCGAGCCAAGGCGCATGATCTTTACGTTGCGCTACCAACTGTCCTGAGCTTGGTAGCAGCTGCCCGTTCGGCCCGACGACGGCGGGCAATGCGACGCCGTTCCCGCTCCGAGGCTCCTCCCCACACTCCGTGGTCGATGCTGTTGCGAAGGGCGTATTCAAGACAAGGGCTCTGAACGGGACAGCCTTCACAGACCCGTCGAGCCACCTCTACGCCGACTCCGTCGCTGGGAAAAAACAGCGAGGGAGGTTGGTCGTGGCAGTTACCTTCCGCCATCCACTGCGTATCCATCGCGGTCCTGGGCCTTCCGGCGGACTTCGCCTGATCGGGTTGCGGCAAACCGAACCTTTCGGTTGCCCTGTTGATTGCTTCGTGCTGTGTGCCTTCGATCTGTTCGAGCGCTGCAACGCTACGTCTGCACCCTGCCTTGACTACCAACGCTGGGAGCGGTAGCGACGTTCCCGTTTTCTCGGCTCCCTTGCCCGATGCCTTTACCCCACTCTTCCTACGGAGGCACGCCTACCGGCGGATCGTCGGCTCTTCGGCAATCCGCGGGTAGTTTGAAGTGTGTCCATGACTGAAGCTTCCCTTGAATCCCAACCCCCGAAGGGACACGTGCGCGTCGTCTACCTGGGTCCGGTGGCACCGCACTGGGAGGTCGTGGCCGAGTTCGGCGATCGTCTGACGGTGGAGCAGTTCCGCCAGCGGGCCATGGCTCGCCTTTTGCTCCTGCCGCCGCACGATCCTCAGTTCCGGCGAAACCGGGAACGGGTGGTGCGTGACGCAGAACGCGAGGCACTGCTACTGGATTGGGACCTGGGCGTACCCGAGGAGGAACTCCCGGCCGAATCCTGAGCACTCGTGAATAGCAAGCCTCCGGTGAGTCACGGTTTGCACCGCCGGCGGGCCTATCGTATGTAAGTGCAGCCATTCGCTGGTTTTGGGCTGGCAGCGGCCGTTGGTGTGGTCGCTGCGGTGTTGCTGATCTGCCTCGTAACGGTTTCGCGCTCTCGACGGAGCTTGGCCCGGCGTCTGGCCGCGCTCAGCGCCCGGCTCAGCGACGAGGAGCTGCGGCTTGAAGGTCGCGGCGGCGAAGGGCTCATCGACGGGATCGAACGCTTGGTCGACGCCAACGTCACTGCCGCCGGGGAAGCGTCGTTGGCCTTGGGCCGGATGGAGATGGTCCTGGGGGCCATTCACCAAGGCGTGGTGGTGGCCGACCACGACGGCGAGATCGTCTTCGCCAACCAGCGGGCCGAGGAACTTCTCCGGGGTGAACAGGCGGGTTCGTCCACCCGCACCATGATCGAGGAAATGCTCTTTTCCGCCGCCGAGGGGGCGTCGCATCAGGCCACGCTTGAGGTAGCCGGCGACTGGCCTCGCACCGTGGACGTGGTGGCCTCTCCCTTGGAAAGTCGCTCCAAGGCCGTCGGGGGCGTCGCTTTGTTGGACGATGTCTCCAGCCGGCAGCGCCTCGACGAAGCCAGGAGAGACTTCGTGGCCGACATCGGCCAGGAACTGCGGGTGCCAGTGGGCGCCATTGCCCTGTTGGCCGAAACCGTGGCAGCCGATGCCCACCAGCCGGTGGTTGAGCGCCTGGCTTCACGCATCCAAAGCGAGGCTCACCGCCTGGGACGGGTGATCGAGGACCTCATGGCGCTCACCCGGCTGCAAGCCGAAGGTCCTGCGGCACGCGAACCGGTTCTGGTTCACATGGTGGTGGCCCAGGCCGTCGAGCGGGTCCGACTGCTGGCTCAGGAGCGACGCATGACCATCAACTTCGGCGAGCCGGTCCGCCGCCTATCGGTATTGGGTGACCGTCGCCAACTGGTGGCGGCCGTCTTCCATCTGGTTGACAACGCGGTGAAGTACTCGCCGGAAGGAACCACGGTCGAGGTCCGGGCCCGGCCCGATGGCGGCTGGATCGAGCTGATGGTCCGGGATCATGGCGTGGGAATCCCTCAACGCGACGTGGGCCGTGTCTTCGATCGCTTCTTCCGCGTCGACCGGGGCCGGCCGACTGCGGTGGGCGGATCGGGTCTCGGTTTGGCGGTGGTGAGCCATGTGGCCGCAGCTCATGGTGGCGAAGTAAGGATGGACTCGCGCGAAGGCGAGGGGTCATGCGTCACCTTGAGGCTGCCCGCCGCTGTCTCCACCACGGGGGCGTCGCGCGTCGCTCCCCGAGTAATCGCGCCGCCGATCACGCTGGCTTCGTCGCCGCAGCCGGCCTCGCCTCCACCACCGGCCTCGCCTCCGCCCGTAGCAGCGCCCCCGACCCTTTCAGATCGCGCCCGCGGAAACCCGAAAGCTGCTCGCTCAACGGAAGGGACCCCCAGCCGGCCCACGGCCTCGCGTCAAAATGATGTCGCTCCGACCATGGACGGCTGGGACGCTGTGGCGGTGACGGCTAGCGGCGCGAGTTGGCCCGAAGCCTGACCGTGGCGCCCTACCCCCGGATTGACTCGGTCGTCAACGACCCGGGCCGGCCGGCGTTCGGTCGCCTGGTGGGGGCTCAGGTTTTCGCGGTGGCAGGCGACACGCTGGTGACGCTGGCCATGGCCGGTTCGCTGTTTTTCTCGATCTCCCCCGACGCCGCCCGAGGCCGGGTTGCGCTCTATCTGCTTATGACCGTTGCCCCCTTCGCAGTACTGGGGCCTCTGGTCGGTCCGGCCCTGGAGGCCAGCCGAGGCGGCCATCGGATGATGCTGGTGACCACCGCAGCCAGCCGAGCCGCTATTTGCCTGTCCATGGCCGGTCACCTGCAGAGCTGGTGGTTGTTTCCCGAGGCGTTCGCCCTGCTGGTGTTGTCGAAGGTTCACCTGGTAGCCAAGAGTGCGCTGGTTCCGTCGATGGTGCCCGAGGACCGGCATCTGGTGGCGGCAAACTCCCGGCTGGCCATCGCCGCCGCGGTTGGCGCCATGGTGGCCGGATCCATCGGGTTGGCGGTGGTGAACCTCGGGTTTTTGGGCGCCGACTGGGCGGTGAGATTGGCCGGAATGGCCTTTGCCGCCTCCGCAGTGGCCTCCTTTCGCATCCCCAGGGGGATCCATCGTCCTGATGGCGAGATGAAGCCGGGCGAGATGCCGGGCGATGTGCCATTGGCAGACGCATGCGAGTCGGCCGACCGCCGTTACGCGGTGGCGAGAGCGCTTCGGATCGCAGCGGTCGGAATGATCTCCTTGCGGATACTGGCCGGCTTCGTCACTTTCGCACTGGCCTTTTCATTTCGCGACGCCGGCGCCCCACCCTGGCATTTCGGCCTGGCCCTGGGTTTGAGCATGGCCGGGGCGCTGCTCGGCTCGGCGGTGGCGCCGCGCCTCCGCAGCTACCTGAGCGAGGATCGGATCTTGGTGTCCGGACTCGCCGCCGTAGCGGTGGTAGCAGCGGTCGAGACGCGCCTGGGCGGTTGGGCGGGCGCGGCCCTGCTGGCCGGAACCCTCGGAGTGGCTACGACCGCCGGGAAGCTGGCCTTCGACAGCGTGGTTCAGCGCGACGCCCCCGAGGTGGCTCGGGGGCGGTTGTTCGCCCGCTTCGAGACCCGCTTTCAGATGGGGTGGGTCGTGGGGGCGGGCCTCGCAGTAACCGTCCCCCTGGATCGGGGTGCGGCCGTCGGGCTTGCGGCCCTGGGTGCCCTGGTGGCGTTTTTCGTGTACCTGGGAGGAATGGCGTCGGCCACCGTTGGGGCTCCGGCGCCTCACGCCGAAGCGGGGACTCGGGTTCCCTAACCGGCGGGGCCAGCCAAGGGCAGGTCAATGCGAGCCAGCCACAGCCCGGGGGCATCGATCTCAGCCACGGTCGGGAGGTTGGCCGCCGCCGCCCATAGGCGGCCAGGAGTCTGGGCGTCGGATCGATTCACTACCCCAGCGATGAAGGCGTGAGCCCGCTCATACTGGCTGCGACCCAACTCCAAGCCCAGAAGCCGCCCCACGAATCGATCACCGTCAGACTCCTCCACCCGGCGGCGGGTCATAGCCTCGGAAATAGCCGCGTACGAGCTGATGAGGCGGGGACCGAGAGTGGCGAGGAGATGATCCACGTAGCCGATTACCGGCAAGACCACCGCCTCGATTCGGCGCAAAAGGCCCTCCTGGGCCGGCGAAACGAGGAGTCCCATGAGGCTGTCGGGATTGCTGAACATCGCCGACATCCCGGCGGGATCGGTGGGATCGAACTGGCCGAGGCCGGCCTCGAGCGAGTGGGGATCGAAGTGAAAGGCGCCGACGTATTCCAACAGCAGGTCGGTCAGGCGCCGGTGCACGTGGGGCAGGCTTAGGACGGCATGCAGGCCGACGTCACGCAGGGCCACCCAGAGGCGGAAATCGTCCGGGGGGAGGCTCCATTCGTCGATGAACACGTTCAGATTGGCCGGTACCACCAGAAGCTCGTCGCTCAGTGGCCGCGGTATCGTCAGGTCGTAGCGGCCGAAAGCCCGACGGGCCAGGTGACCCATCATGGAGCCAGCCTGTACGCCTAGTAGCACCGGGCTGATCATGCGGCCCAGGTCCCCCATCATGGCCATGGCTTCGCGGCCTGCCCGATCACTTGGGTGGCCGGTATCGCCCGACTCGGCCCCTGCCTGCGCCTCGGGGACCACCGCTGAGAGGGCGGTCGCTAACCGCTCCAGAACCTCGTGAGTCTCCGAGAGGGTGCGCGCGGCCCAGTCTCGGCGGGTGACGGTGACCACTCGCAAAAGGCCGCCGGCGGGCGCGGTGGGCAGGCCGGTGAATTGGCCGACGTGCAACTCGGCCACCCGCAGCAATTCGGAGAAGGCAATACGCTCCAACGGGTCGGGGTTGGGCTCGTCCTGGCCCTCGGTGGCCACCCAGGTCGCCAGCTGGCCGGCCACGTCCCAATTCACTGGGCCCTGATTGGAAAGCATTCGGGCGATATCGCCGAAGATGGGCATGTTGGAGAACGGATTGGAGTCGCTCATCGCCTACCTCCGAGAGCCTGCGTTCTCGCCGAATGTGCCTGCGTTCTCGCCCAAAGTTGCCGATTCGGTGGCGGGCCGACCGTCGCGCAGGAAAGAAACGGCCACCACGTCGCCTGGACGCTTAGACCTCAGCGCCACCACCAGGTCGCTCATGGACGACACGGCGTGTTCGTCGAGAGCCAGAATCACGTCGCCGGGCCGAATGCCGCTGCTTTCGGCCGGCGAATCCGGCTGAACCGACCACACCACGGCCCCTCCCTCCACGTCCAGGTCGGCGGCCGCCTCGTCGTCGACGTCGAGCCCTTCGACTCCGAACCACACCTTCTGGGCTCGGCCGCGGTTCATCATCTGTTCCGCTACCCGGCGCGCCACGTCGATCGGAGTGGCGAAAGTCGGGCGGCCGGTGCCACCAGCGGCTCCCGAAGTGATGGCCACCACCGAACCTCCGACGTCGACCAAAGCGCCACCGGCCGAGCCCGGATCCAGCGCCACGTCGGTTTGGATCATGTCGAACAAGGTGGAGCCACCGCCCGAGGCGACAAGTTCACGGTGCAGGGTACGCACCACCCCCACAGTCACCGACGGCCCGCCTGCGCCGCCACGAGCCGCCCCGACGGCCGCGACCTGGTCGCCGACCTTGAGGCCGGCCGATGAACCCAAGTCGGCCTCGAACAACTCCAGACCGTCCACTTTGACCAGCGCGACATCGGTGTCGGAATCATGCCCGATCAGTCGGGCCGGACGGAGAGTTCCGTCGGGGGTCATTGCGGTGATGGCATCGGCGGGGTCCAGAACCTGAGCACTCGTAAGGAGGTACCCATCGCGATGGAAAACGACGGCTGAGCCGCTCCGGCCGGTGCCGGTGCGCAGCTCGATAACCGAAGCCTGCGCCCGTTGGGTCCTGTTGGTCTGGGGGGCGGCCGGGGCGACGAGGCTGACGCTCTGGGCGGTGGAGACGACGGGGATGGGCGAGGCGACGGTGGTGGTCGGTATGCGGCCCGACGTCGAAACCAACGCTCCGCTCATGGAGATCACCACGGCGGCCGAGGCCACGCCGGCCCCGAGCGCCGAGGCCACCGCGACAGGCCAGACCCGGCGGGGGGGCCCGAGACGCAGGGCGGGAATCTCAGCGACCGCCCCGCTCCATTCCGAAGGATGGCGCCACAAACGGTCGTCTAAGGGCAGGGGATCTCGATACGAAGGAGGTTCGTCTTCGTAATCGCCGCACTCCATCGCCGCCGATCGTACCGGCGAGGACCGGTCTGCGAGGCGCGGCCAGGCCTCGGCCGCATGCCTGCCTCTCCGAACGAAGCCATGATCCACTGTGGCCCACCGGTAGCATCGGAGTTCCGTGATCTCCCCACCGCCCCCCTCCAACCTTGACTGGGTTGCGATCACCGGCGACGGCATCGACGCCGACTGCTTCTCCCGGTGGGTGGCCGACCCCACTTCGGGAGCCACAGTCACTTTCGCCGGCACCGTACGAAACCATTCCGAGGGTCGCGCCGGGGTCACGGCTCTCAAATACGAGGTCTACGAAGAGGAGGCTTTGGATCGCCTGAAGACCATTGCCGCCGGGGCCCGGGCTCGATGGCCGGAAATCATCCGATTGGTGCTGGTGCATCGGATCGGAACACTGGCGGTAGGGGAGACATCAGTGGTGGTGGCCTTGTCCTCTCCCCATCGCGGCGATGCCTTTGAAGCTGCCCGGTGGTGTATCGACACGGTCAAGACCTCCGTGCCGATCTGGAAGTTGGAGACCTGGCCCGAAGGATCAGCCTGGTCGGCGTGTTCCCATGCGGTGGCGCCAGTACCGGCGACGGAGGGCGAGGTTCGATGAGCAGTCTGGTGTTTTTGGGTCTGGCTGTGGTCTTGACCCTGTGCGGGTGCTTGTTCTTATGGCTGCGAAGCAGGCCCCCCCGGTCCATGGAGGCCCACATCCGTGACTTCGCAGCCGAACTCGAAGCCCTGTCTCCCGACAAGCCGGTAAACCCGGGACCGAATTCTCCTCCGAGAAAGGGGCGCCGGTCTGGCTAGAGACCTAGCTATCGACTTGGGTACGGCCAACACCCTCGTCTACGCCAAGAGCCGAGGCATCGTGTTGAACGAGCCCACGGTGATCGCGCTAAATGTACAAACGCGTGACGTCTTGGCCATGGGCCATCAGGCCTGGCAGATGATCGGTCGAACTCCTGGTTACATCCAAGCGGTTCGCCCGCTTCGCAAAGGGGCCATCACCGACTTCGAAGTGACGCAGCGGATGATCCGCCTGCTGTTGCAGCGAGCCGGCCTCTCTCGCTTTCAACGCCCTCGCGTCTTGTTGTGCGTGCCTTCGGCTATTACCGAAGTGGAACGACGAGCGGTGAAGGAGGCGGCGCGCCAGGCTGGGGCCACCGATGCCCAACTGGTTGCCCAACCGATGGCAGCGGCCATCGGGGCTGGCCTGCCCATCCACGAGCCGCTGGGCAATATGGTGGTCGACATCGGGGGCGGTACCTCGGAGACGGCAATGATTTCCCTGGGCGGCATCGTGGCGTTGCAGGCCATACGGGTCGGATCCTTCGACATCGATGCCTCCATACAGGCCTATGTCCGACGCGAGTACGGCATGGCCATCGGGGAACGCACCGCCGAAGAGATCAAACTGGCCATCGGCTCGGCCTATCCAACGGACGACGAACGCAAAGCCGAGGTCCGCGGTCGCGATCTGATGAGCGGTTTGCCCAAGACGGCCATCCTCACACCCGAGGAGGTGCGCATGGCCATCGAGGAACAGGTGAAAGCCATCTGCGAATCGGTGGTGCAATGCCTTGGCCATGCCCCTCCCGAGCTGGCCCAGGACCTGATTGCTCAGGGCATTCACCTGGTCGGAGGCGGCGGCTTGTTGAGGGGCCTCGACCGGCGCCTCAGCGAGGAAACCGATCTGCCTGTGAACTTGGTAAACGCGCCGCTCGAGTGCGTGGTGCTGGGGGCGGGCAAGTGTCTGGAGTCCTACGAGTCGCTCCGGGTGCTTTTCATGGGCGTCGAACGCTGATCAGTCTTCGCTAGGTGCCTGGGTCGGATCGGGGCCAGGATCGGCGACGTGATCCCTGGCTGGTTCCGGGCCACCGAATCGATCGGTGATCAGGTCCTCGGCTGCTTGACGGACCTGCCAGTCCCGGTCTTCGAGGGCTCTGGCCAGAGCGGCCTGCACCGGGGGACCGTCGAAGTTGGCCAGCGCGATGACGGCGCGACGCCGGATGGCAGGCCGGTCCGTGGTGGCGTCCAGGATGTAGCTCAAAGCGGCCTGATGGCCTATGGCCCCCAGGGCAGCCACGGCCGCTTCACGGCATAGCGGTTCGTTATGAGCCGACGCCACCAGGCCCAACCGTGCCACCACCTCCGGCTGTGCTTCCCCCCGTTCTCCCAGGGCCCAGGCTGCCGCCTCCACCACGAGGTCGTCGTCGTCCAGCAGCCTTACCAGGGCGACGGACGGATGGCGCCAGGCCAATTCGCAGGCCCTTCGTCGTACCGCACAGTCCTGATCGGCCAGCGCCTTATTCACATCGGCGGCCGTCAGTGTCCCCAAGCGGTCCAACGCCCCCAGGGCGGCGACCCGCAAAGGAACCTGTGGCGAGACCAAAGCGGCCCGGGCCGTGGGTTCGTCGTTGCGGTAGCCGGCGAGAATCACCCCTGCGTGGCTGAGATCGGACCGTTCGGGAGCTTCGGGACCCGCGGGGCGGCCTGGCCTCGGATCGGTCAATCCGTTGTGCCAAGCTCGCGACAGTGAGTGGTCACCGTCCGAGGCGCCTGGTCGCGCTCCTCCTGGGAGTGCTTTGGTGGGGTGGTAGTTGCGCGCCCTCGGTGCGGCTGGCGGAGCCTCCGATCGAGGTGGAGAACCCCAGCCTCGTCGAAATGCCGGTGGCGGAAGTGCCCGAAGAGTTGCCGGTCGTCACCCTCGCTCCCAGGATCACCGCAACCGGTGGCGTGGCCATTCCCCCCCAACCGTATGCGCCCGAACCCATCGTCGAAGTCGGCACGATCGAAATACCCGCAATATCCCTGGCCCACAAGATCTACCAGGGCGTCACGCTCAACAACATCGACAAGGGTCCCAGTCACTGGACGGGCACTGCTCTCCCGGGGGAACCGGGCAACGCCGTCTTCGCTGGCCACCGGGTGACTCGCACGCGGCCGTTTCGCAATCTCGACGCCCTCAAGGGCGGCGACGTGGTTGTGTTCAACTTTCTCGGGCGCCGCAGCGTTTACCAGGTGAAATCGAGTCAGGTGGTGGAACCCACCGCGCTGTGGATCGCCGATCAGACGCCGGGATACACCGCCACTCTCTATGCCTGCCACCCTCCGGGCTCCGCGCGCCAACGGTTTGTGGTCCACCTCGAGATGGTGGCGCCGCCGGCGTGACGCGCTACTCGCGCCAAAGCGCTGGGGTGCAGCCGTCCATGATCCAACCAGACGCCCGGGGCGTGGTCGCCGCCGCCCCGAAAGAGCCGGCGCGCATGGGTCGAGGTGTCTCGTGGCTGGCCCGTTTGGCAGCGGTAGTGGCCGTGGCTGTGATGGGGACCAGCTTTGTCCGCCTTCCCTACGACACCGTGGCGCCCGGTGACGCAACTTCGGTCGGTCCGCTGGTGAAGATCGACGGCTACCCGTCCTACGCTGCCAAGGGCGAAGTGCTGAGCACCACGGTGTCGGTGCGAACCGAAGCGAACCCCTACCAGGTCCTCCAGGGCTGGATCGACCCGGCGGTCGACGTGTTGGAGCGGCGCCAGTTCCGGGGCGACATTCCCACCACGACGTTTGAACAGCTCAATAGCGAAGCCATGGCCGACTCCAAGACTGCAGCCAAAGTCGTGGCGCTGCGCCGCCTCGGATTCGACAACCTGGGGGTTGGGGCCGAGATCGTGGCCGTGGACCGAGGCTTTCCCGGGGCGGCCGGGTTGAAGCCTGGTGATGTGGTCATCGCTGTCGACGACCGGGCGGTCAACGACAGCGACAGCATGGTCTCGGCGATAAAGGCCAAGAAGGCCGGCGATGCAGTGGTGATCGGGATCGCCGATGGGGCCGACCCGTCCACGGGCTCGCGGCGAACGGTCGCCGCCACCTTGGGGGCGGCGCCGGACGGCAGCGGCCGATTGGGGGTGCAGCTCACGACCAAGGTGGACTTTCCGTTCAAGATCTCCATCGACTCGGGGACGGTGACGGGCCCATCGGCCGGCCTGGCCTACGGCCTCGAGCTCCTGGACCTCCTGACTCCCGGCGAGCTGACCGGAGGCGCCCTGGTGGCGGCAACGGGGGATCTGACCATCGACGGGAAGGTCGGATCCGTCGGGGGGGTTCGCCAGAAGACCCTGGGCGTCCAGCGGGCTGGCGCCACCGTCTTCGTGGTGCCCAAAGGCAACGAAACCGAGGCTCGGGCCGCAGCCGGACCGGGTCTGACCGTGTATGCGGTAGACAACTTCGACGAGGCGGTGAGGCGCCTTGGGAGTCTGCGGGGTAGCAATGCCGTCGCATTGGGACCGGCCGCTGGTCCGGGCGTCAAGTAACCCAGGCGCTCACTGCCGCCACCAATGGGCGTGGTCCGTAGGACCCGGGTGCCCGTTGGTCATGAAAAGGCCTGCGGCGGGGTTGGGGCCCTGCCGCCACCAATGGGCGTGGTCCGTAGGACCCGGGTGCCCGTT
>Ga0187894_10004037_pt1 | contig 16007 bp, 11 predicted proteins | sample GBC1701081metaG_FD_136650 | JGI IMG/M metagenome (GOLD analysis project Ga0187894, IMG submission 136650) | White microbial mat communities from a lava cave in the Kipuka Kanohina Cave System on the Island of Hawaii, USA - GBC170108-1 metaG ... | reverse complement strand
TGCTCAGCGGCAGCTACGACATCCGCGGCTATCTGGACGGCTATTACAACGAGAGCGTCTATTTCCACAACCCGGTTGATTACCTGTCGAATTTGGACGACGACCGTCATCTGCCAATCCTGCGACACGACAACCGCACGATCATCATCTTCAGCGGGCAGGGCGCGTATGAAGCGCCTGATCGTTCGCGACGCCTTTCAGACATTCTCAACAGCAAGGGCATCCCACACTGGCTGGACATCTGGGGTCACGACGTGAATCACGACTGGCCCTGGTGGCGACAGGCGATGCCGTATTATTTTGGTAAACTCTTTGGGTAAAAGATCAACTCCGGCGGCTTCGACTGCCGTGGCATCAACAAGAGAGGTTGAAATAAAGCTATGAAACAAACTATCAAACCATTCGCATTGATCGTCGCCGCCGCGCTGTCGCTGTCGGTGTTCGCGCACGACAAACATGACAAGAAGGCTCACGACAAAGGAAAAGCTCAAGCCGCGAAAGCGGCGCCAGGGAAATTTCTCGGTAAAGGCGACGGAGTCACAACCTGCCCGGTAACCGGCGAAGAGATTCACAACAAAGACGTCAAGGGCCAATTCTTCAGCCGCACGGTCTATTTCTGTTGCGCCGGTTGTCTGGATGAGGCCAAGAAGAGCCCGGCGGCCTACATCAAGAAGACTCATGCGCAACAGGTCGCCGCAACGAAGGACCTGCCGAAGAGCGAAGGCCATCATGACGATCATCACGCCCAGAAGCCAAAAGAGGATTCAAAGGGCGGCGAGCAGAAATTCCTCGGCAAAGGCGATGGCGTCGAAACCTGTCCCGTGAGGGGCGAGCCTGTGAATAAAAATCTCAAGTATGAGGTTGACGGGCGGACGTTTTACGTTTGCTGCGAAGGCTGCGCCGACACAGTGAAGAAGAATCCGAGCGCTTACCTGAAGCCGGTCGAAGGCGAGAAGAAAGAGGGCGAGAAGAAAGAAGGCGAGAAGAAAGAGCAGGCTTTCCTCGGCAAAGGCGACGGCATCACGACTTGTCCCGTGATGGGCGGGCCTGTGGACAAGGACTTGAAAGGCGAAGTCGACGGGCAAACGTTCTATGTCTGTTGTCCTGGCTGTATTGATACGGTGAAGAAGAATCCTGCCGCGTATCTCAAGAAGGCCAGCGCCAAGTAGACTCGATCGGGCTTAACGAGACCGAGAAAAGATTACGCCGCTGCGTGAAAGTCGGCGGACGATTCACGCAGCGGCGTTTTCATTATCGTATTGCTTTGTCCGGATCTCAGTCCTTCACGTCTTTCAAAAACTGCTGATAGAGCGCCTCGGTCTGCTCTTTGGTCAGCTTGCCGGAGTTGATCAGCACGCGGAAGCGGAAGGTCGCTTTCTGCCCTGGCTCGATCGTGTAGTTCAAGGTCGTCGCGCCTTTGGTGAACTCTTTCGCGCCGAACGGATTCGCCGCGAATAGGCCGTAGCCGCGCGAATGCCAGTAGGTCGGATAAGTCGGATTCTTGGGATGATCGAAGATGCCGATGGCTACATCTTCACCTTTAACATTGCCTGAGAGCGTCATCCACTTGGCGCGTGTGCCCCAGGCGTCCTTCTCGCCGACTTTGCCTTCGCTGCTCAGATAGACGCCGGCGACGCCGGTGTTGTCCATCACCGGCACTTTGGTCGGATTGCCGGCTTCATCGGTGAATATCTCGGGCTTGGTGGAAGGCTCTTCGAGTTGGCGCGTGACGCGGATGCCCAGCGCGCCTTCCTTGCTGTCGCCGAAGACGACTTTCTTGTCCTGCGCCGTCAGCGTGATGATGCGGTCAATGATGCGGATGTCCGTTGTGGCGCGGAAGATGATCGTCTCGTCCTGCCGCATCACTTTCGAGCCGTCGGGCATGATCCAATCCATCGTCACATCCAACTGCGCCTGGCCCTTGCCGTTCTTGATCGTTTTCACCTCGGCGTGTTTGATCGCGCCCATCTTCTCGGAGTTGCGGCCGCCGCTGTTGTTCCAAAAATCGACGCCGTTGATGTTGCCGTAGTTGAACCACATCGAGATGTGATGCGGGTGATCGGTACGCTCGCCCGCGACTTTGGCCAGCGGGAAGTTGCGCGTGACGACTGTTCCTTTCGAGGTCTTCAGCGGATAGAGGATCGGCTTTTTCTGATCGTCCCAGTAAAGGTAGGAAGTGAACAACTGGCCGTCAACAGTTACGTCGAGTTGTTTCTTTTCTTTCGATTCAACGATCTTGATGTTCTGCGCTTGGACGATGCTCGAACAAAGCGCGCTCAAAGCGAGCGAGAGACAGCATAAGCTTAAGTGTTTCATGTCATCTTTACCTTCAGAATCAAAGAATGGTCAGATATGTGTCCTGTTCGGTAAGCGGCAACAAGCGTAAGGACTGACTGCTCAAATCCGGCTCAATACCCATAGCTTCCAGCGGGATAACGCCCAACAACGGCCGCTTGCCACCCGGCAATTCCAGACACTCGAAAGTGCCTTCACGACCGAGCAGAGAAATGCTGGCGTCACGGTATATGTGTGTCTCCGCCACTCCTGTTGCGGTTTCAACTGGAACTGATCGCAATGGTAGCAGGCCGAGTTGAGCGATAACCTCGCGAGGCAGACATAAGGTAGTCGCGCCGGTGTCAACTAGAACATCTGAAAGCGTCACTGAACGTACTGTCTCCGCCGGGATTATCCCGGTTTCGGCATTGGCTTGGTCAATCCGGTTTGTGACCGTGATCGTCGTAAAAATTTTCCCCATTTCCATTTTGACTCCTAACAGGGTGGTTCTTTGATCAGAATAGGCGCGATGGGGGATGAAATCCCTCGGGTCTCTCATCCCTCATCTTTGCGCCCCTATTCTAACCCGTTACGACCTCCTGTTTCTTGTCGTCGAACGTGACGCGCTTGCCGGTTTGAATCGCTTTGATCGTCATACACAACGCGACCGAATGGTTGTAGGCCGCGTGGATGTCGGCGTTGGTCTTCTGGTTGCGGTCGCGAACGCACTGCATCCAGTTGCGCACGTGCGCCACTGTCTGCTTGTCCACTCCGGTGTTGGCCGCCGTCTCCATGCCGCCCTCGTCCGAGAGCGTGAACGGTTCGAGCAGGTTCGCTTTCTTGTTCATCGGCTCGGCGTAACGCGCCTTCAGGCCGCCTTCGGGCGTGACCTTGTTGGTGTCGAGGTTGAGCGTGCCGGCGTTGGAATAGTAAATCTCCTTCACGTCGCCCGCCTCGTTGGTCATGCGGGAGGAGTAGAGCACCTGGAACGCTTTGTCAGTTTTCGGATTGTGATAGTCGAAGACCGCCGTCATCGTGTCCCAATTCTGGCGTCCGTCATCCCACAGGTAAATGCCGCCGTTGGCGACGACGCTGCGCGGATGCGGGATGCCGGTGAACCAGTGCACGGTGTCGATCTGGTGAACCATCCATTGATCGGGAATGCCCGACGAGAACGGCCAGAAGAGGCGGAATTCGAGATGATGGCGCGGATTGAACGGAAGCTTGGGATCGCGGTTGATCAGGAAGCGCTTCCAATCCGTATCCTGCTCTTTCATCAGATCGACGGTTTTGACGCGCCGCCAGCGGCCCGGCTGGTTGACGTTCCATGTCATCTCGGCCATCACGATGTCGCCGAACTTGCCGGAATCGAGATATTCCTTGGCGCGCATATAGCTCGTCGTCGAGCGGCGTTGTGTGCCGACCTGGAAGACCTGCTTCGAACCGCCGATGACCTTCAGCGCTTCGTTCGCGTCTTTCATGATGTTGGCGAACGGCTTCTCGGCGTAAACGTCCTTGCCCGCCTTCACGGCTTCGATGGCGTGGTAAGCGTGCTGGAAGTCGGCGGTGCCGATCATCACCGCGTCAATATCCTTCATCGCGTAAAGCTCGTCGGTGTTGCGCGCGGTGGCGATGGTTTGCGCCTTGGCCTTGTACTTCTCGTTGCCGGCGATCTTGGCGGTATTGGTCTCGCGATGGTGTTTCCAGATGTCGCAAACAGCGACAAGCTCGAAGTTGAGTTCTTCGGCCAGACCGAAGAAGGCCGGGACGAGCGAACTCATCATTCGGTCCCCGGCGCCGACGACTGCCACGCGAACGCGGCCGTTCGCGCCCTTTACGCGGTCGGGTCGAAGGATGTTGAGATTGGTCAGCCCGGCGCCCGCCGCCGCGGCTGAAGAAGTTCGAATAAAATCTCTGCGCGTGGTCTTGCTCATAATGTCTCCCTTGAAAATGTAGGGCAAACTGTCAGTTTGCCTGTGTTCTATCAATAGGTCCTTCGCGAGGTCATGGGCAAACTGTCAATTTCCCATGTTCCATCAATAGGTCCTTCGCGAGGTCATGGGCAAACTGTCAATTTCCCATGTTCCATCAATAGGTCCTTCGCGAGGTCATGGGCAAACTGGAAAGTTTGCCCTACATTCATTTCAAATACCGGTCGAACCACTCCCAAATCGCCGGATAATTTTTTTCGATTCCCAGCCAGTAGGTGTGTGGGGCGCCAGGTTGAACCACCAGTTGCACGGGCCGCTTCAACTCTTCGTACTTCGCTTTGAGAATTTGCGATTGTTGCGGCGGCACGGTTTTATCGGCGTCGCCGTGAATCAACAACAGCGGCGGCGCATCCTGATTGACGAAATTGATCGGAGAGATCGATTTCAATTGCGATTCGAGATCGGTCACCTTGCCGAACATCTCTTGAAAGAGCGTCGGCCGCAATTTCCCCACGTTCTTATATGCGTCCTCGGCGCCGAAATTGATCAGGTCGGTTGGCGGAAACCAGGCGACAATCGCCTGCGCGCGGCTGCTCACCCGTTCCACCGGGTCTTTCGCGTCCGCCTTGCCGTCGTCGGCGCCCATCGCAGCCATCAATGCCAGGTGCCCGCCGGATGAAGCTCCGGAAATACCAATGCGGTTCGGATCAATGCCGTAAATTTTCGCGTGGAATCGAACGAACCGAACCGCGCGCCGAACATCAGAGATCATTTCCGGGATGAAATAACGCGGGGTGCTGCCGTGTCTAACCAGAAACAGCGTGTAACCGCCATTGAGCAAGCCTTGCGCCCAGTGCTGGCGCCGCTGTTTCTCCTCGTCTTCAGAGACTGTGTTTTTGCGCGATTTCCAGCTTCCGCTGACAATGAATATGACGCCGATGTTTTTAGGTTTGGTTTCAGGAATCAGCGCGTCCATCGTCAAACCCATTCCGTCTTTCTGCCCGTAAACGATGTCTTCAATCGCGCGGTATTTGATCGATTCCCATTTGAGATCCTGCGCCCGCGCGACGCCGTAAAAACACAGCGTCAACAACAGACAGGCGCCGAGCCGGTACTCCTTCATTAGCTCTTACCTCCGATTCCCCTGTGAAAAATGTTCGCGTTGAAAAATGTTCGTAGTCCTTCGCCGAGGCGGAAGCGGTTTGGTATCCAAACCGCTTCCGCCTCGGCGAAGGACTACGAACGTTGCGGGATTACGAACGTTGTAGCCGACTGAAAGATCAACTTCAAGCCGACCCTCGCGTTGCGCGGCGGATTGGCCTGGCCTGTGAATTTACCGACTCCCAGCTTGCGCGTTTCATGAACGACGATCTGTTGATGAAGGAATTTATTTTCAGTGAAGGTCTGCCGGCGCGATTGGCCAGCGGGCGGGATTATATGCTGTCGCGCGGCGGCTGTCAGCCCCATTCGGCCAATTTGTTATACCAAATTGGCCGAATGAAAACCGGGGCGGCGCCGGTCGCCGACGCTCCCGACTCCGCCCCGATCCGCGATTCGATCTGAAATGTTCGGCGGCGATTACTTCTTGACCAGCACTACGGGCGTCTGTTCGACCGCGCGTATCCGCTCGAAGAAGCTTCGCACCGACGTGTACTGCTCGACGGGAATCGTTCCCGCCCTGAGCGCCAGCGAGCGCCGGAAGATCAGGTGGCCGTCCTTCACTTCGCATTTCGCCGCGTAATTGCCGAATGGCTGGTTGACCTCAGCGGCGTCGGGCATTTCGTCAACATCGAAGCCTTCGGGCAATTTGATCTTGACCGTTTCGTCGTAAGCTTCCGAATCGAGCACGACCGGATGTTTGCGTTTGGCTTCAGTCAAAAAGACCGACGAACGGCGTGAGACAATCGCCGGCTTGAAGACCATCAACTTGCCGCGCATCAATTGCGCGTAATTCGGCGATTTGAATTCTACATCGAGCGCGAATTTGCCCGCGTGCGCGTCGTCGTTCGGCTCCGATTTCAAAACATTCGCGCTCGGCGCGGTCTGCGTGATCCAATGTTCGATAAGTTTGACGTATTGCGGACGGGCGGCGCGTTTGAAGAGGCGGCGCTCTTCGACCGCGGCCTGCCCGAAGGAACGCTCGCTGACCTTCGCCGTCAACGTTCCGTCGGCGCCCAATTCGGCCTCGACCGTGCGCTCCAACCGGTTGGCTTCGGGCGGCGTGACGGGCATCTTCATCAAGTCGCCCGCGTCGCCCGCGACAATCAGCGCATAACTCCCCTGCTCGTGATCGGGCAGGTCGCCCACGGGCGTGTCGTCGTCGGTCGGGTCGAAGATCAACAACCGGCCGAGACTCGGATGTTTGACGATTGTCGAAGTCTGCGTCTCGTCGCCCACCTTCACCGCGATAATGCAATGATTGAACTGCTGCGGCGAAGGCCATTCGGGCTGGACGCGGTTCGGGTCGCCGGAGTAAATCGCCACCGGGTATGATTCGACGCCCAGCGATTTCAGCATCGCGCGCATCAGGTTCGCCTTGTCTTTGCAATCGCCGTAATTCTTGTTGAAGACATCCACGGCCGAATGCGGGCGGTAGCCGCCGCCTCGCCCGATGTCAATTTGTATGGAGATGTAATTGACTGATTGCGCGTAGCGGCCGATGGCCTGAATGCGCTCGAACTCGGTCTTGGCGTTGACCGTCAGCTCGCGCGCCTTGGCCGCCATCGGTTCGTTGAAACCGGCTTGCGGGTCGCTCAGCTCGCTGTTGTAGCGCGAGACGTCCTTCCAACTGGCGAAGCCCCTGAGCATCGTCGCTTTGCCCTGCGGGGGGAAGATGTTGACGGCGATATAGGCGAGGAGTTTGGAAGTGGGGCTGGCCGGTTCGATTTCGACCGGCGGCAGGTTGCGAAGCTCCCAGGTGTAGCTATTGCCGCTGACCGACGGTTCGATCTTGTCGTGGTTGAAGGTAATGGCGTCGGCGCGCCAGCCCGGTGGCAGAGTCACCGTCAGGCGCGACATCACGACCGGGTTGAGCGACTGGAAATACCAGACGGACTGCAAAAAGATATCGCGCCCTTCGGTGATGATCTCGTACCCGAAAACGCAGCCGGCGTCGGCGTCGTCCTCGACAGAGATCTCTTTCTTGCGGACATCGTTGTAGACGTCGTTGGCGGCTAGCGCCAGGTCAACGGTTTCTTTCTTGCCGTAAGCTCTGACTTCTCCAGTCGGACGGATCATCCAGGCGCGCATCTCTTTGATCTTGCCGGAGCTTGTGTAGTAACGCTCGCTCGCCTGGGCGTAACTGCGTCCATCGCGCGAGAGAATCTTCACCGCCCACCAGGTGGTTGTAAGGATTTTGCCGTCGTCTTCAACCGTCTTGCGCGACTCATCGTGCAGCACGACGGCGTGGACTTCCTTGCCGTAGGTTGGGACGTTCACGGCGGCGGCCTGTTTCAACCACGCCGGAGGTTCATCGGCCAGCGCGATTGAATTGAGGATGAATACCGCGAAAACGGAGACAAGCAATCTTTTCAACATAATATTATCTCCCTGAGACTCTCAGAGGTTTTCAAAGTTACGGCTTCGCGGCGGTCGCCGCTCCCTGTTTGAGCGTGATTGTGTGATTATCGCGCTGATGCAAAACATCGAAGGCCTGCTTCAGGGCCGGATAGGTCGTCTTCGGAAACATCAGCCCGGTGAACCGGAAGTCGCGTTTGTATTCGAGCGCCCGCTGATCCTTTGTGATCCCGATTTTGATTTTGCAATGGCCCAGGTCGCCGAAGGCCATGTCGCCAGGGGCATCGGCGTTGTCCAGCGCATAGCCCGCGGGCAACTCGACCACCACGTGATCATCTTCAGTCCACGGGAAATGGAAGTAGACGTCGTGCTGGCGCCCGCTGGTCGGGAACATCTGCGCGACGCTTTTCTGGAAGAACGCGGGTTGCAGGAACAACCGTTTGCCGGTGCGTTCGGCGTATCCGGGCACGCTGATTTTGTACGAGTAGACGAACGGTTTGAGCGGATCATTCGCGCTTTCGATCTTGATCTCTGAAATTTCAGCGCCCAGGCGCTCCTTCGCCTGATCTCGCAGCTTCTTTTCGCGCTGTTCCTGCGACTCTTCGTCGTAATCCTCTTTCATCGAGACGGCGAAATGACCCGTATATTCGACTCGCACCTCGCCTTCGAGCGCGCCGTCTTCCGCAAGCCGCAACTTGGCTGATCGCTTCTTCATTGATTTCTCGGCGGGCGAGAGCGGCGTTTCGACGAACTGCGGCTCTTTCGGATCAGTCACCAGCGCCTGGATGCCTTCCTCCTGCCAGCGCAGCATGCCGAAAGGGATGTAGCTGCTGCCCGGATCGAAGAAGCGCCACTGGTCGCCGAGCTTGACCGCGATGTTGTAAGCGCGCATGAAGTACGTGTCGGTGAAACTCGGGTCGAAGAATTTGCGGCTGCGGTCGCCGATCCTGACGTAACGGGTTTCAAAACCGGCGGCCGTCGCCAGCGCGGCGAATAGGAAGTTGATGTTCGGGCCGTTGCCGTATCCGCGTTTGAGCGTGTCGGCGGGCGATTTGTTCTCTTTGAGTTTTTCGAGCTGCTCGCTTGTCAGCCCCGAAGCGTCGTCGGAAACATTTTTGATCTTAGTGCGGCAGAAGTTGAAGAGCCGTTCGAGCTTCTGCTCCGGAGTCGCGGCGTCGCCGATGGCTTCCGTGGCGGCCCGGCGGATGTCGTCGTTGATCTTCATGTCGCCTTTGCGATTTTCATACGTCCGCTTGCCCTCTTCTTTCCAATATTCCATCGGCGCTTTCTTCACGTCCGGCGCGTAATAGACCAGCATCCACGACTTCACTTGGTCCTCCGGCGGCATGTGCGGCTCCTCGCGGAAGGCGGGCATGTTGGTCAACTCGATGCGGTAATAACCGTCCTTGTCTTTGACGAACTGTGGCGAATTGACTTGAAAGGACATCGTCTTCATCGGCCCCTCGGTGACATACGGATTGGGCTTGAGATAGTAGCGAACCATTTGCGCCGGGATGTCGCGTTGCAGCTCCATCTTGACGTAGTTTGTTATGTAACCGTAAACCTCGCGCCAGCGGTATTCGATAATCGCGCCAGGTTCGATTCCCGGCATGGCGAACGATTTGGCTTTCAGCTTGAAGCGGCCCGATTTGATCAGCTCGCGGTCGAAGATGGCGTCCTTCTTCAGTTCGATGATTGTCCCGTCGGGTTTGATGGTGCGTCCGGAGATGTCTTTGACCGAAACGCCGGAGAGGTACGGAATGTCGATCTTGCTTTGCGTCTCCTTGCCGCGCTCGGTGAAGATTTTGACGCGGACGAGGTGGATGAAGTCCGTGCCCGAATCCGAAGCTGTATTGATGTATACCTCCCACAACAGCGCCTCGGCGTCGGCGTCTTTTTCGACCACCGGAGCTTTGAGCGCCAGATGCGCGGGATCAATCGGTTTCCAGGCTTGAGCCAGCGCCGGAGCGAAGAGGCAGAGCAGGTAGACGAGAAGACAGGTCGTAGTGGTTGAGGCGGAGATAAAGGAGTGACGGATTTTCATGGTGGTTCCTCTTGTGAAATCACGGATCTGCGGTCAGGGGCGCAAATTCACGATAAATCGGGTTTGTTGCGGAAGAGCCTGGTTATGGAAAAATGGTCCCGATGCGGGCCGAAGTTGTCATCGTCAATTCGTTATTTCAATCAGTGGCTACAGCCAAGCAGGTTTCAATGATAGCTACTTTTATCTTCCATCATCCCCTTCGTTCCAAAGGCTGATCTTTGGGGCGCCGAAAGGCCAATTGATGGATCAAGCGGGAACCGGATATTAAGGTGGCTTGAGATGCCGGCGCAACAAAAATCTGTTGTCTGATCGCTTTAAAACGTCGTTAAAAATTCGCGCGGCGCAAGGCCGAATCAGTACCGCGAGCGGTAGCGAGCGTGGCTCCCGTCAATAGCCCTTTGTGGAAACCACGCTCGCTACCGCTCGCGGTACTGATTCGGCGCGAGTTAACTTTTCAATGCGATGATCTGTAAACGTTGACTTGGCGAGCGGCTTAGTGATCTAATTCGCGCCCGAAGTGGCGGGCGACGCTCGTTTACGCCTTATTGCCCTACTCTTTGATCGCTGTTTTGATCCGCTTTGAATTTGTCTCCGCAACATACCCGACCCGCCGATTCTGCCCCCCGAAACAACCAATGATTGCTCAATGATCAGCGTAGGAATAACTACGCCTGAATCGCCGCAATGAAACTCCACAGGAGCAGTTGAAAAATGAATATTCCCAGGTTCACGAGCCGCGAACTCTCCTCACCCTCACGACAATTTCCGATTGCGACTTTCATCCTGGTTCTCGCAGTTTCAGGCTCGGCTTTATGGGAGAGAACCTCCGCGCATTCTTCAAAGCGTCTTTTCGGTTCAGCCGGTTCGGCCAATTCAGCCGCTGTAACTGAAACCACAATCACAACGATCGCCGGCGGCGGGTTCGGATCGAGTGTGCAGGCCAGACAGGCTCCGATGGCGCTGCCGACGGGGGCCAGGCTCGATCCGCTGGGCCGAGGCTTTTACGTGATTGACGAAGTCGACGGATCGAGTCTGGCGCGTTTCGTCAACACCAGCGCCAGTCCCGTCACGCTTGCCGGCGTGACGATCCAGCCCAACAGCATCAACCTCATCGCGGGCGGAGGCCCGCAGACGAATGACGGCGCTCGGCCGCGCGACGCCGACCTGGCGGAAGTCACCGGGTTCGCGGTCGATCCTTCGGGCGATCTTCTTTATCTGGCGATTCCGGCCTACTCGGCGATTCGCGTTATCAATGTCGGAGCGCAGAACGCGGCCGTCCGGGGTAAAACCATTGCGCCCGCGGCGATCAATACCATCGCGCTGTTGGACCTCGCCGATTTTCGCGCGCTCGCGATTCATCCTTCGACCCGCGAGCTTTACTTCACTAGCGGGCGTCTGGTCTTCAAACTCGACGCGTTGGGCGCTCCGGCGCTGATTGCGGGCGGCGGCTCCGGCTCCGGCGCGGGTGATGGCGCCGCCGCCACCCAGGCCAGACTTGTGGCGCCGATCGGATTGGCTTTCGACAACGGCGGCAACCTGCTGATCGCGGACGGCGGAGACGCGCGCGAGGCGTCAGGCAGCGTGCGAAAGGTCAATCAGAGCGGCGTTATCTCTTCGCTGGCGACGGGACTGGAATTTCCGACCGCCGTCACGACCGCCGCGAACGGCGACGCTTATGTGGCGTTGGGCAATGCGCAGCAGATCGTTCGAATCACTCAGGCCGGCCTCAAGACGATCGTCGCCGGTAACGAGAACAAACTGGCGTGCAATATGAACGTGAGCCCGACCTGCGGCGATAACGGTCTTGCGACTGAAGCGAGCCTGAACATCCCCGACAGCGCCGTCAGCAAAACCCTGATCCTGGCTGTTGACGCGAAAGGGCTTTATCTGCCTGATTTCCGGTTCAAGCGTGTGCGTTACGTGAATCTGGATAACGCGCCCACGACCGTCGCAGGCGCGACTGTCGCGCCGCAGCGCATCAACACCATCGTCGGCAATGGACTGCCTTCGCCTTACGACGGCGTGGCGGCGACGAGCGCGGAGCTTTTCGTTCCGACCGGAGTGGCCGTTGATACACTGGGCAACCTCTTCATCTCCGACTCCGGCGCCAATCGTGTGCGATTCGTCAACCGCACATCCGCGCCGATTACGCTCTTTGTGACGACGCCTTTCGCCACAACGGTTCAACCAGGTCAAATCGTCACGCTCAACAGAGACGCCGGCGACGCGAAGGTGGACGAACGCGTCACGACCACGACCTTTTTGACGCCTCAGGGATTGGCCGCCACACCGAACGGCCTTCTGATCGTCGATTCGCAGGCGGGCGCGCTGATCAAAATCCCGGCGAACTCGGTCACGGGCCGCCGCAGCGGCGTGATTCGATTCCTCAACACCTCGGACATTAACGTGACCTTCTTCCCTAATGGAGGGCCCAACGGAGAGGATGCCAAAGTCGTCATCCCGCCGGGCCACATCAAAGACATTGCCGGTGTCCGCCCTCCAACAAATCCGCAGGTTCTGGGGGACGGGCTGGCGGCTAACAAAGTCGCGTTCTTCCCCGCCGACGTTGCGGTTGACCGCGCAGGCAACCTCTACATCGCCGATCAGGGCAACAACCGCGTCCGCCGAATTGACGCGCAGACCGGGATCGTCAGCACGGTTTACGGCGACGGCCATACGGCGACTCTGAACGGGCCGGCGGGGATCGCTTTCGACAGATCGGGGCGGTTGCATATCGCCGATACCCGCAACAACCGCATCATTCGCCAGAGCGCGCCCAGCGGCGGCGGCTTCAGCGTGATCGCCGACGGCGCGCTCAACATCAACCGCCCGCGCGACCTGACGATTGACAACGCGGGCAAAATCTTTGTCACGAACGCCGGGACTCATCAGATTCTCGACCTCGAAGCCTTCGGATTCACGCTTGGCCAGACGAGCGTTGTGGCCGGCACGGGGGCGGCTGGCTTTTCCGGCGACGAAGGATCGGGCGCGCAGGCCAGACTCAATTTGCCCAATCCCGGCGTGGCCATCAACGACATCCAGGTTACGGCCAACATCATCACGCTGCCCAACGGAGACATGATCTTCGCCGACACGGGCAACAACCGCATCCGCTACCTCAAACTCAAATCGAGCACGCCGCCCGTCGCCAGCGTCTCCGCCGCCAGCTTCGCCGGAACCGAACTGGCCGGCGAATCGATCGTGGCCGCGTTCGGCGACAAACTCTCGACGGGAACGCAGACGGCGGCGTCGGTCCCGTTGCCGACTACGCTCGCGGGCACGGTGGTCAGGGTCAGAGATAGCCAGGGGGCCGAGCGGCCCGCGCCTCTCTTTTTCGCCGGCCCGTCGCAGGTGAATCTTCAAATCCCGCCAGGAACCGTGAACGGGCCGGCGTCCGTCACGATCACGAGCGGCGACAACACAGTCTCGACCGGAACGATAAATATCTCCACGGTCGCTCCGGGAATCTTCACGGCCAACGCCAGCGGTCAGGGCGTCGCCGCGGCTGTGGTGCTGCGTGTGAAAAATGGCGGGGCGCAGATCTTCGAACCTGTCGCTCAATTCGATTCCGGCCAGAACAAGATTGTTCCCGTGCCCATTGATCTGGGCGCGCCGGGCGATCAGCTCTTCCTGCTTTTATATGGAACCGGATTCCGCTTCCGCAGCAGCCTCCAGGCGGTGACTGCGATGATCGGCGGGACGAATGTTGACGCGCTTTATGTAGGGCCGGTGGAAGGTCTCGTCGGGCTGGATCAAGCCAATATACCCATCCCACGCGCGCTGGCCGGACGCGGAGTGGTTGACGTCGCCCTGACTATTGATGGCAAGCCTGCGAACACGATCACCATCCTGATCAAATGATTATTTTCCAGTCGAGCCGAACCCGCCGTCGCCGCGTTCGGTCTCGCCCAGCTCATCCGCCCAGACATAATCGCAAACGGCGGCGCGCTCGATGATCAATTGCGCCATGCGCTCGCCCGCGTCGAAGCTTACCGGAGTCTCTCCTGTATTGACGATCAGCGCCATTAGTTCTCCGCGAAAATCGGAATCGACAACTCCGGCGAGAGTATCAATGCCATGACGGGCCGCTAACCCTGAACGCGGCGCGACGCGGCCATACCAGCCGGGCGGGATCTCGACGACCAATCCTGTCGGCACGGATTTTCGTTCGCGCGGCCCGAGCGTGAAGGCTTCCAGACAACGCAGATCGGCGCCCGCTGACCAGTTCGTCCCGCGTTCAGGCAATTTGGCCGCCGGATGAATCCGTTTGACCTTAACGCTGAAATCGAATTTGGAATCGCCGGATTTGGAGTCGTCGGATGAGGTTGAATCAGTATTTTGCCGCATAACTCGCAGGTTCTGTCACAGGTTGGATTTGATCGGCGCCGGAATCGCCGCGCGCCGGCAATTTGATTGAGAATTCGCTGCCCGCTCCGACCTGGCTTGTGACGTAAGCTTCGCCTCCGTGCGCGAGCGCCAGGTGTTTGACGATGGCCAGTCCGAGTCCGGTGCCTCCGGCTTCGCGCGAGCGCGCTTTGTCCACCCGGTAGAAACGCTCGAAGACGCGCGGCAGGTGTTCGGGCGGAATGCCAGGGCCTGTGTCGCACACCTTGATCGTTTGACTGTCTCCCGCGGCCTGCGCGAGCACGGTGACGCCGCCGCCGGGGTGGTTGAATTTGATCGCATTGTCCACAAGGTTGATCAGAATCTGATCGAGCCGCCGCCGGTCGGCGCTGACATAGAAATCTTCGGCGACCTGATTGTGAAGCGTAACCCCGTGTTTTGCCGCGCGATGCGAAAGGCCGTTGAAGACATCGCTGATAACCCGGCGCAACGGCAATCGCTCAATCGTCAATCGCGCCGCTCCCGATTCGATAGCGGAGAGTTCTGAAATATCGTTGACGAGGGCTTTCATCCGCTCGGCGTTGCGCTGGATCGTGTGCAGGAAGCGCAGGCTGTTCTCCTGATCGTCAATGCCGCCGTCGAGCAGTGTTTCGGTGTAGGCGGTGACCGCGGCCAGCGGCGTCCTGAGTTCGTGCGAGACGTTCGAGAGGAACTCCTGCCGGACGCGCTCGAGCATTTCGAGTTTGGTGACATCAATGAACGCGCAAACCACACCGTCAACCTGGCCGCCATCGATCTGGTCGCCTTGGTGGCTGGATAAGCGCAGCGGCGCCGCGTGCAGCCTCAGGATACGGCGATTCCGCGATCCGGCGCCGCCCAGCGCGGCCGGCGTGGCCGGTGTGGCCGGCATAGTTGGACGCGTTTCGATGCGGGCTTCGGCGCGTTCGCCCGTGGCCAGCACGTGCGCAAAGACCTTGTGGAGTTGCGGGTCGCGGCTGATGTTGGTGAGCCGGATCACCGGGCGCTGCCCCGCGCTCAACAGCTCGCGCGCCGCGTCGTTGATGATCAGCACGGTTGAATCACGGCCCGTGATGACCAACCCTTCAGCGACCGAAGCCACAATCGAGCGCAGCAGATTCTCGTCGAGTTCGGATTTACCCAGCGCGTCCTGCAACCGCTGATTGGTTTGTTCGTGTTCGCTGAGCAGGCTCACCTGCTGTCTGAAGACGTATCGGGCGATGAAGATGGTCGTGACGCCGACGACGATGGTCGAAATGATGTGTGAGGTGACGACTCCCATGTGCGGAAAGACCACGGTCTTTGCGGTCTCATAAGCCGCAAAGAATGTGACCACCGCAATAGTGGCGAGGGTTATTTTTTTTGTCTGAGCCGTCATCAAGGCCGTTCAGTCTATCGCATCTACGGGGTCCACGCCCGGACGGAAACGATAACCAATGCCGATCACCGTTTCAATGCAGCCGCCGCAGGCGCCGAGTTTCTTTCGCAGGCCGCTGATGTGGACATCCAGAGTGCGAGCCTCGCCGTAATATTCCAGCCCCCAAACCTGGTCGAGCAATTGTTCGCGCGGCGCCACCCGGCCTTTGTTACGCGACAGGATCGCGAGCAGTGCGAACTCCTTGCGGGTTAACTTGATGCTCTGCCCCTGGCAGGTGACTGAAAAATCGGCGTAATCGATCTTGAGTTGGCCGTCGTCGTAAAACTTCGGCGATTTCTCTTCGTATCCCGAACGGCGCAATGCGGCGCGCACGCGCGCGACAAGCTCGCGCACGCTGAATGGCTTCGTCATGTAATCGTCAGCGCCGAGGTCCAGCCCGCGGACTTTGTCTCCCTCCTCGGTTCGCGCCGTGAGCATAATGATCGGTGTGCGCCGCGTCTCT
>Ga0187894_10004036_pt1 | contig 16010 bp, 10 predicted proteins | sample GBC1701081metaG_FD_136650 | JGI IMG/M metagenome (GOLD analysis project Ga0187894, IMG submission 136650) | White microbial mat communities from a lava cave in the Kipuka Kanohina Cave System on the Island of Hawaii, USA - GBC170108-1 metaG ... | reverse complement strand
CTGTATCACGATCGATCGGGCGGAAGTTGCTCATCTCGCTGCCTTGCCGAAGAAAGGTGACATGATTATCTCGCATCCACCCTCGTTAAGCCCGACAGGCTGCTAGCGTCGCTACATCGGGATGTAGTCGCCTGTCGGTGCGCAATCGGCGGGCGTAAGCGGCGGCGGTGCGCCGGGCAGCAGCCGCAGCCGCGTGACCTTCACCAGCGAGCGCACGTACGCATCGGTGTAAACCGTCGAGCAGGCACGCGAGGCGTGCGAGATCTCGGGCAGGTAGAGACTTCGCGTCACCGGGTCGTCGCTGCCGTGAATGCCGGGCGCGCCGGTCGCGGCTAGCAGGGGCTCCCAGCCGCGCTCGCGTGCGATCACCCGCTTCTCGAGCGCGACGTAGAAGCCGGCTGACGGTGGGCGCACGTAGGCGATCTCCCCGCCGTGCGCGCGCAGTTGCGCAACTGCCTTGATGCTGCGCTCCAGAATTTCGGCAATCAGCCCGTCGTCGACGGGTGGTCGCTGGTTGCCTCGCGCCCAGAAATGGCGCGCGTGATCGTTGAGATAGCGGTCCGTCTCGAGGCGCCTCCATAGCGCCGTCTGGCGATCCTCGCCGGTGGTCGCGACTTTCCACGGACTATCGTAAGGTCCCGCGGTTCCGGCGCGCGCGCCGCGATCGAGCCGTTGCACCAGCCGGCTGAGGCGGTAGTTCTCGTCGAGGAAAGCCAGCTCACGCGAGAGTGCGCGGTGCAGCACGAAGGAACTGCGTTGCGCGGGTGATTCGTACTCGTAGCGATCGAGCGCGTCCGCCATCAGGCCGATCTCGCGGCGGAAATAGGACATGTCCGCGAGACCCACGACGAGCAGCCCCTTGAAGTCGGGATCGGCCGCGACGTTCTCCAGGAACGGCAGGCCGTTGGTGCCGGGCAGGGCGAGCTGCACCGGGCGCACGCCGGTGAGCGCCTGGAAGCGATCGAGGTCCGTGTCGAAGAGAATGCGCGAGTCGCCGACGATCGCCACCTGCACGTCGCCGGCGTCGAGACGCCGACGCTGCTCGGCCCAGAACGACGGACCGTCGCGCAGATCGCCGGCCGCGAGCTCCAGGCTGCGCATGCGCCATTCCCAGATCGCGGTGGCGAGCACGACCAGCACGACCACGGCGAGCATCATCGCGCCCCACGGTTTCACCGGCACCGGCCGCTCGGGCACCGGCTGCGCGACGCCCGGCCGGTCCGCGGCCGTGAGCCGCTCGTAGCTCGCGGTGCGGCGCTGGACGGCTATCGCTGCAGTGCTGGCTTCGGTGCTGGCCATGTCAGTGTCCGCAACTCACGCCTCAGAACTGGAAATAGATGAACGCATTGCCGGTTCCCTGCTCGACGATCACGGCGAACGCCATCGCCGCCCACGCAGTGGCGAGCACAGGTGCCGGCGTTGCGGTCACCAGCGACTCGAGCGTGCGCGTGCGCATGCGCCAGTGCGTGAACACGATGCCGCCGACGATCGCGGTCACCGCCGTGAGGTGCACTGCAGGCAGGATGGGCTCGGCTGCGGCGTTGAGGCCGAACATGCCCTTGAGCACCAGCCACGCCTTCTCGAACGTGGCCGCCCGGAAGAACACCCAGGTGACGTTGACGAGCGCGTAGGTCAGCAGGCCGAGCATCACGAACGTGACGGGCCCGGGTCGATAGTCGCCGAACGCCTTGCGCAGCCAGCGTTCGACCGCGAGATACACGCCGTGCAGACCGCCCCAGACGACGAACGTCCAGTTCGCGCCGTGCCACAGGCCGCCGAGCAGCATCGTCATCATCAGCGCGAAGTACGTGCGCGACTCGCCGTGACGGTTGCCGCCGAGCGGGATGTACAGATAGTCGCGCAGCCACGAGGACAGCGTGATGTGCCAGCGCCGCCAGAAATCCGAAAAGCCGACCGCCGCGTAGGGGAAGCGGAAGTTGTCCGGCATCTTGAAGCCGAGACACAGCGCTGCACCGATCGCCGTGGTGGAATAGCCTGCGAAATCGCAGAAGATCTGGCCGCTGAAGGCGAGCGTGCCGATCCAGGCATCGAGTGCGCCCGGCACCTTCGTGCCGTCGAACAGTAGTTCCGCGGGCTCGGCCAGGAAGCCGTCGGCGAGGACCACCTTCTGGAACAGGCCGAGCGTCATCAGCGCGAGGCCGAAGCGGAGCTGGTCGAGCGTGGGGCGGCGCGGCTCCTGAAACTGCGGGACCAGCTCGGTCGGACGCATGATCGGGCCGGCGACCAGGTGCGGGAAGAACGTCACGAACAGGGAGAAGTCCAGCACCGAGCGCGTCGGTTGCGAACGGCCGAGGTACACGTCCAGCGTGTACGACATGGTCGCGAACGTATAAAACGAAATGCCGACCGGCAGCACGATGTCGAAGTCCGGCGGCTGGTACTGGATACCGAAGCCGGCAGCGAGCGCCTGGAAATTGTGCAGGAAAAACTCGCCGTACTTGAACCAGCCGAGCATGCCCAAATTGGCGACCACGGAGGTCGCCATCCACGCGCGGCGCCGCGCCTGCGTGCGCGCCAGCGGAATGCGGTTCGCCGCCCACCAGTCGACCACGGTGGAAACCCACAGCAGGATGATGAACGGCGGGTTCCAGGCCGCGTAGAAGAGATAGCTGGCGACGAGCAGGATGATCTTGCGGGTGGCCCACGCCAGCGGCAGCGTGAACAGCACCAGCACGATGGCGAAGAAGACGACGAAGGTCAGCGAGTTGAAGACCATCCGCGGATGCCCCCTGCGACCGCGCGCGTTCTTGTGTCTTCTCGGCTGCGCGCGACGTGGCGCGCGGGATCATAGCAGGCTAGCGGCGCGGGTTGGGCAGATTGACGATGCCGTCGCCCCTGAACAGCAGGCCGCCCTTGATGACGATCGCGACGTTCTCGAGCAGCGCGACGTCGGTGAGCGGATCGCCCTTGACCGCGATCAGGTCGCCGAGCAGTCCCGGCTCGAGCGCGCCGACGCGTTCGGACCAGCCCATGTAGCGCGCCGCCACCGAGGTGGCCGACTGGATCGCCTGCATCGGCGTCATGCCGTGCTTGACCATGACGGCGAACTGGCGGGCGTTGAGGCCGTGCGGATAGACGCCCGAGTCGGTCGCGTAGACTATCGGCGCACCGGCGGCTTGCGCACGGCGGAACGCCTGGCGCTGCACGTCCGTCGTTTCGAGGTTCTTGCGCAGGAATTCTTCGGGCCACTTCTGCCTGCGACCTTCGGTATCGATGTAGTCGCCGTTGTAGACGTCCATCGCCAGCGCCACGCGCCGGTCGCGCGCCAGCTCGATCCCTTTCTGGTCGATGAGCGAGGCGTGCTCGATCGTATCCGCGCCCGCCAGAATTGCTTCCTTGATGGAGCGCGCACCGTGCGCGTGCGCAGCGACCTTGAGCCCCGCCGCATGCGCGACCTCGGTGACCGCTTTGATTTCCTCCGGCGTCATTTCCGGCTCGCCGGGTACGCCGCCGTAGGCGAGCACCGCGCCCGAAGCGATGACCTTGAGTACGTCGGCGCCGCCTTCGATCGCGCGCTGCGCGTTGCGACGGAATTCCTCCGGCCCGCGCGATACGCCCTGGCGCACGCTGGCCGGAATGTCGGACTCGGGAACGCCGGGAATCAGCAGGTCGCCGCCGCCGCCGGAGATCGTCAGGTAGTAACCGGCGATCTGCATGCGCGGGCCGACGACCTTGCCGGCGTCGATCAGATCGCGCAGGTCGCGGTCGATCCAGGCGGTGTAGTTGCCGACGTTGCGCACGCTGGTGAACCCCGCGTGTAACGTCGCTCCGGCCTGCGTGCGCGACACGTCCGCCTGCTGTTGCGCCGTGCGATCGAAAACGACGCGCAGGTCCGCGGTGTCCTCGGGTCGATCGGTGATGTGCGTATGCATGTCGATCAGCCCGGGCAGGCACGCATGTCCGGGAAGGTCGAGCCGGGGCAGATCGGCAGGTTCCTCGCCGGCGCGCATCAGCCGCTCGATGCGCCCGGAGCGGATTACCACGCTGACGTCGCGCATCGCGTCGTCGGAAATGCCGTCGATGAGCGCTGAGCAGCGCACGACCAGCGAGCCGGTGTCGGGCGCGAACGGCGCCTGCGCGAGTGCGATCCTTGCAGTGGGCATGGCGGGCGCAGCGCGCTGCACGGCAGATGTGCAGGCGCTGGTAAGGAAGACCAGCGCAAGCAGGATCAGTTCGATGCGCGCCCTGTCTGCGAACCGCGCCGCTGCCTGCCGCGGCGTACCCCAGCCGGCTGTCACGCCGGCTTGCCCGGGACGGACGATCCTTTGCGCCCGAGCAGCGACGAAAGGTAGACGACCGCGCCGACCGCTGCGAGACCGAGAGCCCAGAGCAGTTCCTTCCATCCGACGCCGAAGAACGCCCAGACACAGAACGCCCCGGCAAGAACCGCCGCAGCCATCAGCGCCAGGTGGCTGCCGGTGAGCCGCGCAATCTCACCTCGTCGCCACAACACGAGCACCGCCAGCGAGCAGCCGAGGTAGAGCGGCAGGTTGGCCGCCGTGACGACCAGGCTCAGGAACGTGAACACGCCGACCATCGTCTGGTTGTAGTTGGCGAGCAGCATCAGGCTGGCGACGGCGCCCGTCAGCACGAAGGCCTGCGCCGGTGCGGCGTGAGCATTGGTGCGCGCGAGCAGGCGCGGGAAGCTGCCGTGCTTCGCGAAGTTCATGGTCACTTCGCCCACCACCAGCGTCCAGCCGTTGAGTGCCCCGATTCCGCTCACGATCACGAACACGGCGAGCACTTCGGCCGAGCCGGCGCCGAGATATTTCGCGAACAGATCCGAGAACGGCGCGTTCGAATTTACCAGCTCGTCCTGCGGGATCAGCAGCATCGGTATCAGCGAGATCGCGATGTAGACGAAAGCGGTGATGACGGTGCCGATCATGGTGGCACGCGGAATCGTGCGCTCCGGGTCCTTCACCCTGCCGGCCGGAACGGTGGCGCACTCCACGCCGAGCATCGCGAAGATCGCGGTGGTGGACGCGGTAACCACGAGGTTGAGATCCATCGGCGTCGGCGGCGGATGCGCGCTGTAGGCGCCCGGGTCCGTGAACAGCGTCCACAGGCCGAGCACCATCACGGCAACCATGGGCATGAGCTTGATGACGGTGGTGAGGATCTGCGCGCCGCCCACCGTGCGTGCGCCGCGCAGGTTGAGGAGCACGAACAGCCAGACCAGCGACAACGCGATCACCGGCGGAATCCACGGGCTCGAGTTGACCTGCGGTACCAGGATCGACATGTACGCGACGACGCCGATGGCGATCGTGGCGTTGGTGACCCAGGTCGCGACCCAGTAGCACCACATGACCATGAACGCGGTGCCCTCGCCGAAAGCGCGCTGCGTGTAGGCGTAGGGCCCGTCGTCGTTGGGAAATGAGCGGGCCAGGCCGGCCAGCACTCGGGCGATGAACAGGAAACCGATCAGCGTGACGATCCAGCCGATGATGGCGTTGAAGCCGTAGGGTGCGAGGGACGCCGGCAGGACGAAGATGCCCATGCCGATGGTGTTGCCGACGACCAGCGCCGTCGCCATCCAGAACCCGAGTGCGCGCGGCGTGGCGCCAGCGCTCTGATCGCTCATGCGGTGCCCCCGTAACGATAGAATCCCGCCGTCCCCTCGAGGGAGCGGAACGATGAAGCATCTTGCCTGCCTGCCCGTGATCCTGCTTGGAATTCTGAGCGCGGCGTGTGCCGGAGCCGCAGCGCCCGCCGGTGCGCCGATGCGCGCGCGCGACCTGGGAATCCCCTTCGATGGCGAGCCCGGACCGCTCAACGCGATCACGGACGTGGCTGGTGTGACCGTCGGCCACACCACGCTGATCGAAGCGCGCGGGGCCGGTCACGAAGTGCGCACCGGCGTCACCGCGATCCTGCCGCGCGGCGAGGCCAGCGCCCGGCAGTCGGTGTTCGGCGGATGGTTCGCGCTCAACGGCAACGGCGAGATGACCGGCACGACGTGGCTGGAAGAGTCCGGCCTGCTCGAAGGTCCGGTGATGATCACCAACACGCACAGCGTCGGCGTGGTTCGCGATGCGGTCATCGACTGGCGCGTGCGCAAAGGCGCGGCCGACGCGAGCGGCTACTGGTGGTCGCTGCCGATCGTCGCGGAAACGTGGGACGGCCATCTGAACGACATCAACGGTTTTCACGTGAAGCCGGAGCATGTGCACGCGGCGCTCGATCGCGCACGTGGCGGACGGGTGGAAGAGGGCAACGTCGGTGGCGGCACCGGGATGATCTGCCACGAGTTCAAGTGCGGCATCGGCACCGCTTCGCGTCGCGTGAGCATCGAGCGCAAGCCGTTCGTGGTCGGGGCGCTGGTGCAGGCGAACTACGGCATTCGCGACACGCTGCGCATCGCGGGCGTGCCCGTCGGACGTCATTTGCGGGAGAACCGCGTCTACAGCGAAGAGGACGCGGCGGACAGCGGCTCGATCATCATTGTCGTCGGCACCGATGCTCCGCTGCTGCCGCATCAACTCGAGCGCATCGCGCGGCGCGCCGCGCTCGGTCTCGCACGCAACGGTAGCTACGCCGGCAACGGGTCGGGCGACATATTCGTCGCATTCTCTACCGCCAACGGCAGCGTCTCGGGCGGCCAGGCGATCGCATCGGCCACGTTCGTCGCCAACGAGGCGATGGATCCGCTGTTTCGCGCCACTGTCGAGGCGACGGAAGAGGCGATCGTCAATTCCATGATCGCCGCGCGCGACATGCGCGGTCAGGACGGGCACTTCGTCAACGCCATCCCGCACGATCAGCTGCGCGCCGTCATGGCGAAGTACGGCCGTTCGCCGGCGCCTTGAGCCAGCGGTCGTACCATTCCAGGTTGCGCTGCAGGCGATCGCGCCGGTAGCTCGGCACCGAGAGTCCGTGGTTCTCGTCGGGGTAGAGGACGAGCTGGCTCGGCACGTCGAGCGAGCGCAGCGCCTGGTACATCTGCTCCGCACCGAGGCACGGCACGTTGTAGTCCCTGGTGGCGCACTGGAACATCGTCGGCGTGCGGATGCGGTCGGCGTGCAGGAACGGATAGCTCACGCGCACGTAGGCGTCGAAGTTCTTCCACGGCGTGCCCAGCTCGTACTCGTACTCCCGCGTGTACTGGTCGTGCCCGAACATGCCGAGCATGTTCGCGCTGCCCGCGCCGCTGATGGCGGCCTTGAAGCGCGTGGTTGAGGCGATCAGGTAGTTGGTGAGGATGCCGCCGTAGCTCCAGCCGCCGACGCCGATGCGCTGCGGATCGACCCACGGCTGCTGCGCGAGGAAGTCGACTACCGCGAGCACGTCCCGGACGTCGAGGTTGCCCCAGTCGCCGTAGATTGCGCGCGCGAACTCGAAGCCGCGCCCCGACGAGCCGCGCGGATTGATGCCGACCACCACGTAACCGGTCGCGGCGTACAGCTGCCAGTCGAACATGAACTCGTGCGAGTACTGGTACACGGGCCCGCCGTGCACGCGCACGATGACGGGATAGCGCTGGTCCGTGCGCGCGCCGACCGGGCGCACGACGAATGCGTCGATCCGCTCGCCGTCGTTGACGACACTGATGTCGTCGGCAGTGCGCAGCTCCACCTGGTCGAGAAACGCGTTGTGGCGCGTGAGCCCTCGGCGCGTGACGTTGCGCGCGCTGGCGGCCGTGGCACCTGGCGCCGACGCGTCCATGGCATCACGCCTCGGCGCGTCGATGGCATCGCGCCTCGGCGCGTCGATGGCATCGCGCCTCGGCGCGTCGATGGCAAACAGCTCGTAGGGCGTGTAGTCGTCGCCGTCCAGGAGCACGATGCGGCCGTCGGCGGCGACGTCGAAGTCGAACGCGAAACGATTGCCGCTGGTGAGGTAAGTCACCTTGTCGGTCGCCGGATCGATGCGCGCCAGCCACGTGTTGCGGGCTTCCTCGATGAGCGCCAGGAGGAATCTGCCGTCCGGCGACCAGCGCGGCTTGTAGAAGCAGCGATCGATGCGCCCGGGCGTGGTTACCTTGCCGGTGGCGAGGTCGGCGACCGCGAGCTGCCACGGCGCGTAGTAGATCCACTTGCCCTCGTCGCTCTGCAGCCAGAGCAGCTTCCTGCTGTCCGGCGACCACTGCGGCCGCGATTCCCAGTACGGGTCGACGTCCGTGCCTTCGAACGTACCGACGCGCCGCGCGGTCGCGCCCGCCTCGGGCGCGATCACGAACACGTCGAAGTCGAGGCTGCGATCCGCATCGCCGCTGCGCTTGCTGACGAACGCGATCTGCTTGCCGTCGCGCGACCACGCCGGCAGCCATTCGTCGTAGTCGCCCGGCGTGAGCAGCGTGACCTTGCCGGTATCCACCTCGAGCAGCCACAGGTGCTGGCGAAGCGCGGTGAGGTAGTCGCGCCCGTCTTCCTTGAACTGAAAGCGCGTCGTCACGATCGGCGGCGGCGGTTTGTCCTCGCCGCGCGAGTCCTTGCGCGTCTCGGGCGGCTCGTCCTCGGCCACGAACACGATGCGCTTGCCGTCCGGTGCCCAGACGAAATCCGACACACCCGCGCGCACGCTGGTGAGCGCGCGTCCTTCGCCGCCTTCGGTGGGCATCAGCCAGACCTGCGTGATCTCGTCGTCGCCGCGATCGGACAGGAACGCGAGCGCCTTGCCGTCCGGCCGCCAGCGCGGCGCCCATTCGCTTTCGTACGGCGTATGCGTGATCTGCTCCGGCTCGCCGCCGCGCCAGCTCACCCGCCACAGGTCGCTCACCGTGGCATCGCTGTCGAGGTTGTGCGTGCTCACCGTGTAGACGATCGCATCGCCGCCCGGCGCGAACGCCGGCTCGGTGAGGTCCTGGAGCCGATGCAGGTCGTCGAGCGCGATCGGGCGTTTCTGCGCGAACGTCGGAGCCGCGAGAAGCGTCGCACAGGCGACGACCGCCGCAAGGCGCAGATCATTTCGCATGGGCTTTGCCCTCGTAGACGGCACGCGCGGCACGCAGCCACTCGAGGGTGCGTTCGCGTTCGCGTTCCGTGTTGTAGTCGGTGCGCGCGCCTGCCGCGTCGATGATGCGATCGATCCACTGCACGAAGTAACGGGCGTCTTCCGGGGCGGGCGTGGGCGTGCCGGCGTCGATCCAGACGGGGTTGGTCGTGCCGTACGGATACAGGTCCTGCACGAGCAGATGCGGCTCGCGATTCCAGGCGCGCAGCAACAGCCAGCCGCTGCCGGCGACCGGCACCTCGCCCGCGAAATCCGCGCTGCGTCCGGAGCGGTCGGTGCGCAGGCGCCGGATGATTTTGCCGTTGAACACCAGCTCGACGTCAGACAGCGGGACGATCGAACGCACTGCCGCGTCGACGCGGACCCGGCGCTGGTCCGCCTTCAGGCGAAGGGTATCGCCGGGAGCGGCGTCCGCGACGCGCAGGCCGAGCAACGGCGCGTTGGTGGCAAAGCTGCGCCCCGAGGCGAGCGCAGTGCGCAACCCAGCGGCCGTGCGCTCGTCGGTTGCCAGGTACACGCGATTCAGGCCCACCGGTCCGCGCAGCGACGCGTAGTTGCTCATCGCGTCCGTGCCGGCGCCCGCCGGCAGCCGGAAACCGAGGTTCAGCAGGCGATACCACACCTCGGCGGTGGCGCGATGGTCGGCGAAGGACACCACTTCGAGGTAGTCCGCCTTGCCGAGCGCGACGTCGACCGGCAGCGCATGCGTGAGCGACTTCTCCCTGGCCGGGTCGATGACCCAGTCGTACGGATGTACGTAGCCGACGAGCGCGTGCTGCTCGTGCGCGCGGTCCGCGATCGCGCCGTTGTGCGGCCAGGGGGAGGCGAGGGCGGTGTGGCGGTAGGCCGAGAAATCCGGAAGCAGCGGGCGTTGGTCGAGATGCAGCAGGCCGAGGTGGCCCCAATAGCTGGTGTGGAACTCCTGCCCCTGGAAGAGTGTGGTCGGGCCGAGGGCCGCGTTCGGGCCGGCGATCTGCCGCGCGTCGGGGGTGAACTCGCCGATATCCGGAATACGCTGTTCCTTGTTGACGATGAGGTTGTAGACGACGTCGAGATCCTCGGCCTGCGCCTGGGCCGCGAGGCCTTCGGCGTCCTGCCGGTAGTGCCCGCCGTAGTTCATGTGAACGTGCAGGTCGGCGCTGGTGTATTTGCCGAAGCGCTCCGGCAGCGTCAGCGGCTCGAGCTGGACTTGCAGCTCGCGACCCGCGGGCGGCACCGCGACGGTTTGTACGAGGGGCACCGTCTCGAGGCCGCGCATCGCCGTCACGGTCGCGTTGCCCGGCGGCACGGTGAGGCTGCAGCGGTCGTAGCAATGAAAATAGAGGCGCTCGAACGGTTCCTGGCCGTGCACGAAGTCGTCCGCGTGCGCCCAGCGATCGTCGGGCACGTAGTAGCGTGCATCCGCCGCCAGCACACTGACGCGGGCCGCGAGAGGTGTGCCGTCCGCGTCGCGCAGCGACACGTCGAGACTTGCCATGGTGCGGCGGTATAAGCGGTCGCGCGGAACGATCCGCATTCGCTTGCCATCGAGCAGATCCTGGACCCACAGGCTCGTGTTGCCGCTCTCGTTGCTGATATAGAGAACGCGCTCGCCATCGGCCGACCAGCGCGCGTTGCGCCGGTCGAATTCGCCGAACGTCAGGGGCAGGGGCGAACGGCCGTCGGGTGTCGTGAGCCAGAGCTGGTGCCACTGGCGCCCCTGGTAACTGCTGTAGAGGAGTCGCCTGCCGTCCGGCGACAGCTCGGGCCGCGCGGCCCAGGTGGTTTCATCGACCAGCACGCGTTGCCGATCCTGCGGGTCGTCGACTGCGACCGACCAGATGTCGCCGCTCCCCCACGCGACCTCGGGGTTGCCGACGTAGTAGACGCGCTTGCCGTCGGGGCTGAAGCTCGGGTTGATCGCGTGATCGAACGTCGAGTAGTAGTAGCGATCGATCTTCGATTCTCGGGACGGCACGAGCGCGCGCACGTTGCCGAGCCCGTCGGTGCCGAGATCGGCGACGAACAGGTTGAGGTGTCCGGTGCCGCGCGTCGAAACGAAAGCGATACGCTTGCCGTCGGGCGACAGGCGCGGTTCCAGGTTCGCGCCGAGCGCGTCGCTGGTGAGCGCCTGAAGGCGTCCACTGACGAGGTCGATGCGCCACAGCTGCAGGGTGCGTTCGTGTGAACGCACGAAGACGACCGTGCGTCCGTCGCTCGACCAGTCCGGCTGCAGGTCGTATCCCGGCCCGTGCGTCAGTTCCTCGGCGTCGTCACTGCCGAGTGCCTGCCGCCACAGCGAGCCGGCCATGCTGAACACCGCCTCGCTGCCGTCCGGCGAGAACGCAGCGGCGGACGGTCCGCTGGTCACCTGCGGGATATACATCTCGCGCCAGTAGTAGCTGTGCGGCAGATCGATCTGCGCGAGCACGGGAACGCGAGTCGCCGCAGCGGCGGGCGGCGCCGCGGCGGGCGGCGCAGCGGCGGGCAAGGTGGCGCCAAGCAGGGTCGCGGCGACGGTCGCCGCGAGCCGGATCATTTGGCCAGCGCCTCTTTGAGGCTGGTCTCGATCATGCCCATGGCTTCGTCGACGTGCTCGCGCGAGACCATCAGCGGCGGAATGAAACGCACGGTGCTCTGGCCGCAGGACAGCAGCAGCAGGCCGTTGTGGAATCCGCGCGTCAGCACGCGATCGGTGAGCTCGCGCGCCGGTTTGCGACTGGTGCGATCCTCGATCAGCTCCATGCCGATCATCAGGCCCTTGCCGCGCACGTCGCCGATGCACTCGAAGCGCTTCTGCAGCTCGCGCAGGCGGCCGATGAAGTAGTCGCCGACCTGCGCGGCGTTCGCCGCGTACTCGCGTTCGACCAGGTCGAGCGTCGCGAGTGCGGCTGCGCAGCACAGCGGGTTGCCGCCGAAGGTGTTGCCGTGCGCGCCGCGCTTCCACTTCTCCATGTGCTTGCGGCGCGCGACCACCAGGCCGATGGGCAGCCCGGAGCCGAGCCCCTTCGCCAGCGTCATGATGTCCGGCGACACGCCCCAGTGCTGGCTCGCGAACATCTTGCCGGTGCGCCCGACGCCGCACTGCACTTCGTCGAAGATGAGCAGGATGCCGTGACGGTCGCACAGCTCGCGCAGTCCCTTGAGGAAGCCGTCGGGCGGCACGAGGTAGCCGCCTTCGCCCTGCAGCGGCTCGACCAGGATCGCCGCCACCTCGCTGGCCGGCACGTTCGAGCGGAACAGCATGTCCTCGATGTAGTTGAGCACCGCCGCGCCCTGGTCGGCGCCGGCGAACAGCGGCCGATAGGTATTGGGGTACGGCACGTGGGTGACGCCCGGCATCGTCGGAAAGAAACCCGCCTGCTGCGTGTACTTGCTGGCGGTGAACGCGAGCGAGCCCATGGAGCGGCCATGGAACGCGCCGAGGAAGCCGATGAAGCGCGGGCGGCCGGTGACGTAGCGCGCGAGCTTGAGCGCGCCTTCGACCGATTCGGTGCCGCTCTGGCAGATGAGGATCTGCGCCGGCTCGCGCATCGGATCGAGCTGGTTGATCTTCTCGCCGAGGCGCGTCATGCGCTCGTGCCAGTAGTCGCTCGAGATGTGCAGGAAGTCGTCGGCCGCATCCTTGATCGCCTTTACCACTGCCGGGTGCGCGTGGCCGGTGCTGCACACGGCGATGCCGGCTGCGAAATCGAGGAAGCGGTTGCCGTCGACGTCCCAGACCTCGACGCCGCGGCCCTTCGCCATCACGAACGGATAGTCGCGCGGATACGACGGCGTGGTGACCGCGCGATCGCGCTCGATCAGTGCTCGCGCCTTGGGTCCCGGCAGCTCAGTGCGGATGTGTGTCATGTGCGCTCCCTCCGTTCACAATTTCGCCGGCAACGCGATGCGCACCGGCGCCGCGTGCGCCGCCTGGGTGCGCGCGTGCAGATCGCGCAGGCAGGCGAGGTCGCGCGGATCCGGTGCCGCGAGAACTTCGACCTCGGGTGCCACGCGCAGTGGCCAGCCCGTCGCGGCACGCGCGGCGTCCACCGCTACCCCGGGATACACGGCCGCCAGCTCGAGCTCGTCGGTGTCCGCCCGCGGTCGCAGGACGCCGAAATCCGTGATCACCGCGCGCGGTCCGCTGCCCGGACAGCCGCTCGCGCGCCGCGCGCCGCCGCCGTCCAGGTATCCGCACGAAGTGCGAAAGTCGAGCTGCGGCACGAAGCTGCGCGGCGATTGTTTCATGACCACCAGCACTTCGCGAGCATGCGTCGCAATCTCGGGCGCGCCGCCCGACCCGGGCAGGCGCACGCTCGGCCGCGCGTAGCTGCCGATCACCGTGCTGTTGAGGTTGCCGAAGCGATCGATCTGCGCAGCCCCGAGAAATCCGACGTCGACGCGGCCGGCCTGCAGGTAGTGCGCGAAGATCTCCGGCAGGGGCACCACGCAATCGGCGGTCTCGGCGAGCTCGCCGTCGCCGATCGACAGCGGCAGGACGCTCGGGCGCGTGCCGACGGTGCCGGACTCGTAGATCAGTACCAGGTTCGGAGCGTGCGTGAGGCGTGCGAGGTTGCATGCCGCACTCGGCAGGCCGATGCCGACGAAGCACACAGCGCCGTCGCGCAAGTGCCGGGCGGCCGTCACCGTCATCATCTCGTCCGCGGTCCACGCGCGCGCGGCGGTTCGTGCCGCGGCGTTCATGCCGCCACTCCGAGCGCGCGCAGGAACTGCGCGTGATCGCGCACGTCGAGCACGTGCTGCTGCATCCACCGCCGGAACGTCTCGCGATCGCGTGCGATCTCGTCCCAGGCGAGATAGAAACCGTTGTCCCTTGGATAGTAGCCCTGCGCGTAGGAAGGGTAGGCGCCGCCGGGCACGACGCTGACCGACGCCACCAGCCAGGAGGGCAGGATGAGAGCGTTGCTCTCCGTGCGCAGACGTTCCACCCGCTCCTCGACCGTGACGACGAGGCAGCGTGCGGCCATCGCTGCTTCCTTCGCTGCGCCGACGATGCCGCGAATCAGCACGTTGCCCTGCGCATCGACCTGCTGCGCGTGCAGGATCGTCACGTCCGGTTTGATGGCCGGCACCGCGCTCAGCGTCTCGCCCGTGAACGGGCATTCGATCGGTTTCACGACCGCTTCCGGCAGCGCCGCGAGATCGGTCTGCACGTGGCGCTGCATCAGGCCGAACGGCAGTCCGCCCGCACCGGCCTGGTAAGCGACTGCCATCTCCGCGTGCGTGCGTTCGACGATCGCGAGCGGCGCCGGCCAGTGCTTTTCGACGGCGTCGCGCAGGCGATGCAGCGAACCCACGCCGGGGTTTCCGCCCCATGAGAACGTGAGCCGGCTCGCGCAACCCATGCCGATCATCTGGTCGTAGATCAGGTCGGGCGTCATGCGCACGAGGTGCAGGTCGCGCCGGCCCTGGCGGATGATCTCGTGTCCCGCCGCGAATGGAATCAGGTGCGTGAAGCCCTCGAGCGCCACGCTCTGCCCATCGCGCACGTGCCGCTCGATCGCATCCCTGAGTGGCAGCAGCGCCATGCGATCATTCCACCACGGTCTGTGACTGCTCGCGCAGGTATTGCGGCAGGTAGTAGGCCGAGCCGATCGCCTTGCCGGTGGTTCCCGAGCCCTTCCAGCCGCCGAACGCCTGGTATCCCGGCCACGCGCCGGTCGTCGCGCCCTGCGGACGATTCGCGTACGTGGTGCCGGCTTCGATGTTCTCCTGGAACCAGGCAACTTCCGCGGCCGCGCCGTAGAAACCGGCGGTGAGGCCGAGCGGCGAAGCGTTCGCGAGTTGCATCGCCTCGTCGTTCGAGCGCACGCGGTGAACCATCAGGATCGGCAGGAACATCTCGTGCTGCCACAGCGCGTGCGCGAGCGGTGCTTCGGCGAGCGTCGGTTGCACGAAGAAACCGCGCGCGAGGTCGCCCTGCATGAGGCGTTCACCGCCCGCGAGCACGCGCGCGCCTTCGCTGCGCAACTGTGAAGCGTAACGGGAGAAGTCAGCGTAGCCGCCGGCGGTGGTGACGGGCCCCAGCCAGTTCTCCTGGCGCGACGGATCGCCGATGCGCATGGCGCCGATCTGCGCGCTGATGCGATCCACCAGGGTGTCGGCGACTTGCTCGTGCACGTACAGGCGCGAGGTTGCGGAGCATTTCTGTCCGCCCATGCCGAAAGCCGAACGCACGATGCCGGTGGCCGCGCGCTCGAGATCGGCGCCCGCGGTGACGATGCACGCGTTCTTGCCGCCCATCTCGGCGATGCAGGGTCGCGGATAGCGTCCGGCCTGCATTGCGCGCGCGATGCCCATGCCGACGTCGTAGGAACCGGTGAAGGTCACGCCGGCCGTCAACGGATGCTCGATGAGCGCGGCGCCGATGGCGCGACTCGAACCGCTGAGATAGTTGAAGACGCCGGGCGGGAAGCCGGCATCGCGGATGCAGTCTGCGAGCAGGCGCCCCGCCCACGGAGTTGCAGTGGCGCCCTTGAGCACTACCGCGTTGCCGGTGACCAGCGCTGCTGCGACCGGTCCGCCGGCCAGCGCGAACGGAAAATTGAACGGCGCCACGATTACCCAGACGCCATAGGGCTTCAGCACGCTGCGATTGCGCGAGACGTGCTGCGCGAGCGGATCGTTGGGCAGGGAGCGATCGAAGCCGGCCTGGCGCTCGAACTCGTCCGCGTAGGCGTAGAAGAAATCGGCCGTCTCCTGCGCTTCGCCGAGGGCTTCCATGCGATTCTTGCCGACCTCGAGGGTGAGCGCGGCGCCGATATCGTAGACCCGCTCTTCGATGAGCTGGCCCACGCGGCGTATCAGGCGCAGGCGCTCGGAGGCCGGCGTGCGTTTCCACTGCGCGTAGGCGCGCTGCGCGGCTTGCATCGCATCGTTCACGTGCACGGCGCTCGCGGCGGCGAAGCGGCCGAGCAGGCTGCCGTTGTCGGCCGGGTTGCGCTTGTCGAGCGTCTGCCCGAGCGGGAGATCCACGCCGCCGACGTGCAAGCCGTGCGTTGCGCCGAGCCGTTCACGCGCCCGCGTCATCGCGGCGTCGAACTGCGCGT
>Ga0187894_10004035_pt1 | contig 16012 bp, 11 predicted proteins | sample GBC1701081metaG_FD_136650 | JGI IMG/M metagenome (GOLD analysis project Ga0187894, IMG submission 136650) | White microbial mat communities from a lava cave in the Kipuka Kanohina Cave System on the Island of Hawaii, USA - GBC170108-1 metaG ... | reverse complement strand
TTGTCGTATAACTACTATTCGACTGCAACGCTGGCATCTGCCATGTGATGCCGACATCTGGTGGTGGATGCGAGCATCTTGGCGTGGATGCGTGCCCGGGCATCTGCCTGGAGATGCTCCGCTGGATCATCAGCATCCTCCATTGGATGCGGGCTCGTCGACGAGGCGGCTACTCAGGCCGAGCGCGACCACGTGATCGTAGCGCAACTGCCAGACCCTTCGCTCTGGATTCCACGTCCCGCCGGCCTGCTTGACCCGGTTGCGGATCGAGACGTCGGCGTACGCGACGCGGAGCGCGACGATCTGGTCGTGAGCGATTTGAGATCGTGGGGGGTTCCACTCGCGCTCGGCGACAACGAGCTCCACGGTCTTGAATCGCCTTCTCCGCTGCGCATCGTAGCGATAGCGCACGCAGACGAGGCACTCACCGTACTGTGCGAGGAGTTGCTTCGTGCCTTTCTGGCCTGGCTTGAGGTGCAGCCGCACGCGCGCAGAGGAAGATTCCCGCGAGCGCCGGACGGCCACGCCGGGAGCGGACGATCCAGCCGGGGCACGCGCTGGAGTACCGGAACGCGGCGCAGCAGGGCGCGGCTCGTGGAGGGCGGACACCGATCTCCTGTGGGCGCCTTCCGGCAACACGGCGTACGCGAGCGGGCGAACCGTGAGAACGCTGGTCATGTGACGCCCTCTTTCCAGGCGACCGCCAGCGTAGACGATGAGCCGGAGCAACACAATGTACCGACTCGGATACTGCGCGTCTCAGGACAGCGAACGGCGCTCCGCGCCCGGACGTGGCGTCCTCAGTTCAGCAGCCCGTGCGTGGCCTCCGCCCCCAGGCGCGAGGCGAGCGGGGTGGAGGACAGTGACTAGCTTCCGCTCGCCGTCGAGCGGGGATCGCGAGGCCAGCACCTGCCGGACGAGATGCGCGGTCGGGTCGGAGTCCAGGCCCTCGAACAGGTGCTCGGTGGAGGCCGCCGCACCCGCGGACCGGCTCAGGGGCGCGCCGCACTCCCGCAGAACTTGTGCGCGTCGGGATCCGGGTGCGAGCTGGCCGGGCACCGCTTACGTCCCCGTCAATACGGATTTGCGATCGGCAGCTCGTCGGCCGGGAACAACGTGATGATCTGTGCGCCGGCCGGCGTCACGATCACCTCCTCCTCGATGCGCGCCGCCGAGGTGCCATCGGTGGCGGGACAGTACGTCTCGACCGCGAACACCATGCCCGCCTCGAGCTCCATCGGCTCCTCGAACGAATTGAGCCTGGAGATGATCGGCCGCTCGTGCAGGCCGAGCCCGAGCCCGTGGCAGAAGTTGAGCCCGAACGCCGCCATCTCGCTCTCGAAGCCGATGTCCTGCGCCCGGGGGAAGCAGCGCGCGATGCGGTCGGTCGAGACGCCGGGCTTGATCAGCGCGATCGCCTTGTCCATCCACTCGCGCGCCCGCTTGTAGGCGCTCCGCTGCGGCTCCGTGGCCCGCCCCACGCTGAACGTGCGGTAGTAGCACGTGCGATAGCCAACGAAGGACTGGATGATGTCGAAGAACGCCTGGTCGCCGGGACGGATCAAGCGGTCGGTGAAGTTGTGCGGGTGCGGCGAGCAGCGCTCGCCCGAGATCGCATTGATGGCCTCGACGCAGTCCGAGCCCATCTCGTAGAGGCGCTTGTTGGCGAGCGCGACGATGTCGTTCTCGCGCACGCCGGGCTTCAACGCCTCGAAGATGTCCTGATACACGCCGTCGCCCATCGCGGCGGCCATGTTGAGCAGCACCAGCTCGTCGGCGTTCTTGATGACCCGCGCCTCGAGCATCACCTGCTGGCCATCGCGCACCTCGACGCCGAGCTTCTGCAGGGCAAAGAGAAACGGCGGCTCGACCACGTCGATGCCGACGGGCATGCCCGCCACGCCCTCGCGCTTCAGGATGTCGGCGATCTCGCTCGCCGCCTGCTCGAAGAGCCCGGCCTTGGCGGACACCGCGCCGCGCATGCCCACCATGCCAGCCAGGCACTGATTGGCGGGAAGCCACGGCGTGTACAGGCGATGGTGCCGCGCCGCCGAACCGAAGTCCCACACCCAGGGCTCGCCGTTGCCGGTGAGCAGGCCGTAGCGGATCAGCTTGTCGCGCGCCCACTCGCCGATCACCGTGCCGGAGATGTAGCGGATGTTGTGCTGGTCGAAGACGAGGAGCGCGCCCAGCCCCGAGCGGGCGAGCGCCTGGCGCACGCGCCCGAGCCGGTAGGTGTGCAGGCGGCGGAAGTCCACGCGCTCCTCGAAGTCGACCTGCGTGTGGCCGGGCGCCTGGATGGGCCGATCCCAGCGGTGGCGCGGATCGGTCCCGTTGGGGCTCGAAACGGTGGGTGAGACGGTCGCCGGCTTCTTCGCCATGTCGCCCTCCCGGATTGTCGGATTGCCATTCCGCGCCGCGGCGGCCCACGGTTCGCCGGTCGGCGTCTTGCTGGAGTTGTCGCCGGTGTGAGCCTACCACCTGAGCGCGCGCCTCGTTCCTGCCGCGGCGGCGAGGTCGTGGACCGAGCTCAGAGCACCTTGAGCTCCGGCCAATCGAAGGCGTACCCGACGGCGCGCTTCACCTCGCCGTGTCTGGCCGGCGCGACGACCCCGATCAGCCCGCCGACCCGGTTGGTTGGGATGACATGGATGTTGTCGAAGTTCGCCACCGAGGGCCGCCCGAGCCCCTCGCGCCGGCCCATGGGAACTTCCTGTGGAATGGCCCTGACCGTCGTCGTGATCTCGGCGACGATCACCTTTGCGAGGTATTCGTACGCGGGTGTCCGCGTGAGGAGGAGCACAGGCCGCCGACCAATGGGCTCGGGAAGGTTGGCCCACCGGACCTCGAACTGTCTCAACGGCGACGCCGAGCGCGCGGGGTGGCTTCCCAGACCGCGGCGTCGAGATACGCGTCGTTCGCCGAATCCGGCTGGCGCGCATAAGCTTGCGCGGTCGCGCGTTCCTCCAATTCCCACAACGCCCGCCGAATCGCTGCCCGGATGAACTCGGAGCGCTGTCGCGACCGGGTCGGCGCCACTCGCTCGAGTTGTGCCGACATTTCTTCATCGATTTCGATGAGCAGTTGTTTCATATGGAAGAGTATATACCGCGATACCCATTCCGAGTGCGCCGATCCGGGGAGCCCGCTCAGCCGTCCAGCACCTCGCGCACCTTGGCTTGGAGGCGGCTCGGGGTGAACGGCTTTTGCAGGAACGACGGCGGCTCGTCGTGGGCTCCGCGATGCACGAGCGCCGCCTCCGTGTAGCCGGAGACGTAGAGCACCCTCATGTCGCGTCGTCGCGCGGAGAGCTCGGCGGCGAGCTGCGGTCCGCTCAGGCCACCGGGCATCACCACGTCGGTCAGGAGCAGGTGGATCGCACCAGGGTGGGAGTCGCACAGCTCGCGGGCGCGTTCGCCGGCGCTGGCCGCCAGCACGGCGTACCCGGCGCGCTCGAGCACGTGCGCCATGAGATCCCGGATCTGATCGTCGTCCTCCACGAGGAGCACGGTCTCGGACCCGCCGCGGAGCCCCGAAGCGGCCGGCTGCGCCTTCTCGACCTCGGCCGTGTCCTCGACGCGCGGCACGTACACCTTGAACGTCGTGCCCCGGCCGGCCTCGCTGTAGAACCAGATGTGGCCGCCGGCGTCTCGAACGATGGCGTGGACGGTGGCGAGACCGAGCCCCGTCCGGCGCCGGGTGCCTTGGTGGTGAAGAACGGCTCGAACACGCGGGCGCGGGTGAGATCGTCCATCCCGACGCCGGTGTCACTCACGGCCAGCATCGCGTAGAGACCGGCGGCGACCCCGGCGTGCTGCTGTGCGTACGCCTCGTCCAGCTCCGCGTCGGCCGTCTCGATGGTGAGCTGGCCGCCGCCGGGCATTGCGTCGCGCGCGTTGAGGGCGAGATTGAGGATCACCTGCTCGAGCTGGGTGGGATCGATGCGGACGCGGTGGAGCAATGGGTCGAGCCGCGTGATCAGCTCGATGTCCTCGCCGATCAGCCGTCGCACCATGCCGATGACGCTGCCGACGATGGCGTTGACGTCCACCACGCTGATCTGGAGCGCCTGCCGGCGGCTGAAGGCGAGGAGGCGCCCGGTGAGTGCGGCCGCCCGCTCGGCGGCGCCCCGGATATTGGCGACATGCTGGTGGAGCGGCGACCCCTCGGGCAGGGCGTGACGCACGAGGTCGGCGCTCCCCAGGATCACGGTGAGGACGTTGTTGAAGTCGTGGGCCACGCCGCCGGTAAGCCGCCCCACCACCTCCATCTTCTGCGCCTGGCGGAGCTGGCTCTCCGTCTGCTCGCGCACCTCGATCTCCGCCCGGAGCCGCGCAATCGCCGCGGCCAGATCGGCGGTGCGATCCGCCACGCGGGCCTCCAGCTCCTCGTTCGCGCGTGCGAGCGCGGCCTGCGCCACACGGCGTTCCTCCACCTCGCGCACGAGCGCGCGCTGGAGCGTGCGGACCGCGAGGTGGGCGCCCAGGCGGGCCAGCACCTCCTCCCGGTGGAACGGCTTCACGATGTAGTCGACTCCCCCGACGAGGAAGCTCTTGAGCCGGTCGCCCATGTCGGTGAGCACCGTGATGAAGAGGACGGGGACGTCCCGCGTGCGTCCGTCCGCCTTGAGCCGACGGCACGTCTCGAAGCCGTCGATGCCGGACAGCACGATGTCGAGCAGGACCGCATCCGGAGGATGCTGCCGGCACAGATCGAGCGCGCGCTCGCCGTCCTCGGCGACGGCCACCGCATAGCCCGCCGCGCCGAGGCACTCGGACAGCACGTCGACGTCGGCGGGTTCGTCGTCGACGATCAGGATGCGCGGCTCGGCCGGCCTACTCTCCATCGCTCGCGTCGCTCAAGTACGGGCCGAGCCACTGCTCGATCTCCCGGCCGCGGTAGCGCCGCGCGAGATCGTAGAGCGGCGCGATCGCCTCGCGTCGGTGCGGCTCGCGCCGCTCCAGATCGTCGAGCTGGACCAGCAGATCGCGGAGCCATCCGCGCCGCGCCAGCTCGTAGTACTGGCGGGCTTCGTCCGGCGCGAGGGCCGGCGAAGGACTGCCGCCCGCTGGCTGGCCACCGTCGCGAGAGGCACCGTGCGCGACCGTGGCGGAGACTTCGCTCACCCAGGCCAGCGCGAGCGCGCGTCCCACGTGTTCCAGCAGTTCGTCGTGGTGGACTGGCTTCGCGACGAAGCCGCACGCGCCGGCGGCCAGGCTCTGTGCCCGGTCCTCCGCGGCCACCCGGGCGGAGACCGCGATGATCGGCAGCTGCTCGAGCCCGGGCAGCCCGTGAATGCGCCGCGTGGCTTCCCAGCCGTCGATCCCGGGCATCGCCACGTCGAGGAGGACCAGGTCGGGATGGCGCGTCCGCGCGACCTCCACCGCCTCGAGGCCGTCGGCGGCTTCGCGCGACGTTGAGGTCGTCGAAGCCGACGACGGCCACGTCACTCGGCACGCGGCGTCCCGAGGCCTGCAGCACTTCCATCACGCCGACAGCGTTCCGGTCGGTTCCCGCCACCACCGCGGTGCACGGCAGTCCAAGGGCCAGCAGCTGCCGGCCGCCGGCGCGACCGCTCGCCCAATGGTTGTCGTCCACGGCCACCACCAGCTCGGGCGGGCACGGCAGGCGCGCCTCGGCCAGCGCGGCGCGATAGCCATCGTACCGCTCGGCGATCGAGGGATAGTCGAGCCATCCGACGAAGGCGATGCGGCGATGACCGTGGCCGATCAGGTGGCGGACGACCTGGCGCGTGCCGTCGACGTTGTCGGCGAGGACGACCGGACACGACACGTCCGGGTGTCGCGATGCGATTGTCACGAGCGGGGCGCCGAGGCCGGCGAGGGCGGGCAGACCCTCGGCGGAATGGACCGCGATCCACCCCTGGACGTCGCGGCCGAACGGAGCGGCGGCCACCGTGCCCGGCGTCCCGCGGAAAACGAGCACTCGGGCATCGCGCTGGCGGGCCGCGCGCTCGATCGCCCCGAGGATGGCGCCGAAGTAAAACCCGCCGAGGACCTCCATGACGACGCCGATCGTCGGCCCGCGGATCATCGGGTTTCCGTGGAGCCCAGCGCGGCAAGGCCCGACGTGGGCCGCCCGGAACGGGCGCGCTGGTCTGGCGGTGGCGCGGCGATCGCCGCTCTAGCCATGTGATGCCAACCTCGGCGCTGACGTCGGGCCTTCGGAACACCACCACCTGGCGCGAAGGCGCCAACTATAGCGCAGCCGCACCACGGACGCCAATTGGCCGGCCAAGGCGACGCGGTCGACGGATCCGACGTGTCTGGCGCGCCCGGAAGAGCGCATGCCGCTTGCTATACTCCGCTCGTGCGCGCCACTCCCACGCGTCACGACCTCGTCCTCGTGGGCGGCGGCCACGCTCACGTCCAGGTGCTCCGGCGATGGGCCATGGCGCCGCTGGCCGGGGTCCGTCTCACGCTGATCGTGGACCGGCCCGTCGCGATCTACTCCGGGATGGTGCCCGGCCTCGTGGCGGGCCAGTACCGCAAAGACGAGCTGGAGATCGACGTGTGGCCGCTGGCGCGCCGAGCGGGCGCTCGGGTCATCGCCGCGCGAGCCACTGCCGTCGACGCCGCGGACCATCGCATTCATATCGAGGACCGCCCGCCCGTCGCCTACGACACCGCGTCGTTCGACGTCGGCTCGACGGTGAGCGGCCTCGATCTGCCGGGGGTGCGAGAGCACGCGCTGCCCACGCGGCCGATCGTGGAGCTGGTGGCGCGCGTCGAAGGGCTGCTGGCCCGGCTCCGCGGCCGGACGCGCCCCCGCGTCATCGTGGTCGGCGCGGGCGCGGGCGGCGTCGAGCTGGCGTTCGCGCTCCGGGCGCGGCTCGAGCGGGAGGGCGTGGAGGGCAGCCGCATCACGCTCCTCGAGCATGGACCCGCCGTGCTGCCCGGGTATCCGCGAAGCACCGCGGCGCGCGTCGAACGGAATGCGCGGGCTCGCGGAATAGAGGTCCGCTGTGGCGCGCCCGTGGCGGAGGTGCTGGCCGCCGGCGCGCGGCTCGCGAGCGGCGAGCAGCTCGATGCCGATGCCGTGATCTGGGTGGCTGGCGCGGCAAGCCTCCCGCTGTTCACGGACAGCGGGCTCGCCACCGATCCGCGCGGGTTCGTGCGCGTGCGTCCAACCTTGCAGCTCATCGGGCACGACGATCTGTTCGCCGTCGGCGACTGCGCGAGCTTCGATCCCCCGCTGCCCAAGGCGGGCGTCTACGCAGTCCGGCAGGGCCCCGTGCTGACGCAGAACCTGCGCGCGCGGATCGGCGGCGGCGCGCTCTCCGCGTACGAGCCACAATCGGATTTCCTCTCGTTGCTCAATCTCGGCGACGGGCGCGCGATCGCCTCGAAGTGGGGCCGCTCCGCCGAAGGCCGGGCCGTGTTCCGCCTCAAGGACTGGATCGACCGGAAGTTCATGCGACGCTTCCAGGTCCTCGCGCCGGACGACGGACTCTCGGAAGAGTTCGAGCGGGCCCCGCGCATGGGCGGCGCCGAGGACATGCTGTGCGGCGGCTGCGCGGCGAAGGTCGGCGAATCGGTGCTGTCGAAGACGCTCGAGCGCATCGGATCGCCGGCCGATCCCGCCGTGCTGCTCGGGCTTTCCGAGCGCGACGACGTGGCCGCGGTGGCCACACCCCGCGGCGAGATGGTCGTGTCGAGCGTCGACGGCTTCCGGGCCTTCACCGACGATCCCTACGTCGTCGGCAAGGTGGCCGCCGTCAACGCCACGAGCGATCTCTGGGTGAAGGGCGTGGCGCCGAGCTTCGCGCTCGCCCAGGTGACGATTCCCGACACGGCGCCCGAGCGGGCCGAGGAGGCGCTCTATCAAGTGATGGCGGGGGCGCGCGCCGCGCTCGACGCCGAGCAGGTGACGCTCGTCGGCGGCCACACCACCACCGGGCCGGAGCTGGTGGTCGGCTTCGCGGTCTTCGGCGTCGCGCCGTCCATCGAGCCCTTGATGCGCGTGGGCGGCCTCGTGCCGGGAGATCAGCTGGTCCTCACCAAGCCGCTCGGCACCGGCGTGCTGTTCCAGGGCGACATGCGCGGGCTGGCGCGCGGCGAGTGGGTGCTGGCGGCGCTCACCTCGATGGCCCGCTCGAACGCTCACGCCTCGCGCATCGCGCGTGAGCGTGGCGGATCGGCCGCCACCGATGTGACCGGCTTCGGGCTGGCCGGCCACCTCGGGCAGATGCTGCGAGCAAGCAAGGTGGCCGCGCTGATCGATCTCGATGCGCTCCCGTTGCTGCCGGGCGTGGCGTCGCTCCTCGCGCGCGGCATCCGGAGCACCTCTCACGAGCAGAACACACGGGGCCGGCGCGGCATTCGCATCGCCGCCGCGGCAGCCGCGCACTCCTCCGTGGAGGTGCTCTTCGATCCCCAGACGTCCGGCGGCCTCCTCTTCGGGATCGCGCGCGAGCGAACGCGCGAGGCCCTCGAGCGCATCCGCGCCGCCGGCGACTCGAGCGCCGCGGTCATCGGCGAGGTGACACCGGCCCACCCCGACGGCGCGCTCTTCGAAGTCGTCTCGTCCAGTAGCCGCGACGTCGATTTGCACGCGACCGCTCGCCGCACCTGAACGAGAGCGCGGCCCACCGGGGGCCGACGGTCCGACGTGGTATTCTTTTTTTGCGCGCCGCGTCCGGCGCTCGCTGATTCCCCCACTCTCGCGCACAGGAGGAACCGCATGGCGATCAAGGTCGGCGACCGGCTACCCGAAGGAACCCTGACCGAGATGATCGACGTCGAGACGCCGGGCTGCGCCATCGGCCCCAACCCCTTCGCCGTCGCCGACCTGACCAAGGGCAAGCGGGTGGTCATCTTCGGCCTCCCCGGCGCGTTCACCCCGACCTGCTCGGCCAAGCACGTGCCCGGGTACGTCGCCAACCACGATCAGCTCAAGTCGAAGAAGGTTGACGAGGTGTGGTGCATCGCGGTGAACGATGCCTTCGTGATGGGCGCCTGGGGCAAGGACCAGAAGGCGGGCGGCAAGGTCCGGATGATGGCCGACGGCAGCGCCATCCTCACCAAGGCCCTCGGCCTCGAGATGGACCTCACGGCGCGCGGCATGGGCGTGCGCTCGCAGCGATACTCGATGCTCGTCGAGGACGGCGTCGTGAAGACGCTGAACGTCGAGGCGCCCGGCAAGTTCGAGGTGAGCGACGCCGAGACGATGTTGAAGCAGGTCTGATCGCGGCTCGCGCGATCGGCGATGACGTGCCCCGGGTGACGGCGACGGGTTCGGAGGATCTCGGGCGCGCCGCGCTGCTGTTGTGCCTGGCCCAGGAGCCGGCCGCCGGGAATGCCCGGGCGCGAGTCCATCGCACCCTGAAACCTTCCACCAAGCGCTCGCCCCGCGCATCCCCGCCTTCGACACCGATCACGCGAGCGTGGACGACATGAACCTGCTCCATCGCGGGAAGCGTTCGGGACTCGAGGTCATCCTCTTGGTTTCGGCCCTCCTCGCGTGTGCCGGATGCATGGTCGGGCCGAACTTCCAGCGGCCCAAGGTCACCGTATCGGCGGATTGGCTGGAGGCCGGGGACCGGCGGGTCAGCGCCGAATCGGCCGCGTACCGAGATTGGTGGAAGGCCTTCGACGATCCGGCGCTCGACCGCCTCATCGAGCGCGCCTACCGGGAAAACCTCTCGCTCCGGCAGGCCGGTGTGCGCGTGCTACAAGCCCGGGCTCAGCTGGGGATCGCCGCCGGTGAGATCTTCCCGCAAACGCAGCAGGGCGTCGGCGCCGTTCAGTACTACCGGCTCAGTGATCGGGCCGCCGTCGCGAGCGGCTCCTCCGCCGGCGGCGTCACATACTGGCAATCCCAGATCGGGGCCCAGGCCAGCTGGGAGCTCGATTTCTGGGGAAGGTTCCGGCGCAGCATCGAATCGGCCGATGCCAGCCTGCTGTCGACGCTCGCGGACTACGACAACACGCTGGTCGCGCTCACGGCGGACGTGGCCAACAACTACATCACCCTCCGGACCGCCGAAGAACGCATCCGAATCGCCCGGGAGAACGCGGTGACCCAGGAACAGATCCTGAAGATCACCGAAGCCCGGTTCGAGTACGGCACGGTGACGCAACTGGATGTCGAGCAGGCCAGGACATCGCTGTTGAACACCCTGGCGTCCATCCCGCCGCTCGAAACGCAACTGCGCCAGGCCCGTGATGCCTTGAGCGTGCTCCTGGGCATGCCGCCGAGCGACCTGCGCGAGTTCCTGGAAGGCGCTTCGGGGATCCCGGTTTCCCCGCGCCAGGTCATCGTCGGGATCCCGGCCGACCTGCTGCGCCGCAGACCGGACCTCCGGAGCGCCGAGCTGCAGGCCGCCGCTCAGTCCGCCCAGATCGGAGTAGCCAGGGCCGATCTCTTTCCGGCCTTCTCCCTGGTCGGCAATTTCGGTCTTCTCTCGACGAATCTGGGGACGGCCAAGCTCAGCGACATGTTCGGATGGGGAAGCCGCGCGATCCAGGCGGGTCCCTCCGTTCAGTGGAACATCCTCAACTATGGCCAGATCACGAACAACGTCCGCGCGCAGGATGCGTTCTTCCAGCAGTTGCTCATCGCCTACCAGAATGCGGTGCTCTCGGCCCAGCGGGATGTCGAGGACAACCTGATCGCCTTCCTCCGCGCGCAGGACCGGGCGGATCTGCTGGCCCGAAGCGTGACCTCCGCGAAGGCGGCGCTCGACATCGCCGTCCTGCAGTACCGGGAAGGCGTGACGGACTTCACCACGGTCCTCACCGCTCAGCAGACGCTCCTGAGCCAGCAGGACAGCCTGGCCAGCACGCTCGGCACCATCTCGACGAGCCTCGTCGGCGTCTACCGCGCGCTGGGCGGCGGCTGGGAGATCCGGGAGGCCGAGGACCTGGTGCCTCCCGAGATCAAGGCGGAGATGCAACGGCGCACGAACTGGGGCGGGTTGCTGGCGCCCGCGACCTACAATCTGCCGGCCTCCCGTCAACCCGATTCCGCTCCTCGGCTCCCGGACTGGTGATCCCACGATGACAGACGACTCGGGGACGATCGCGATGGGTTGCGGGCGAACTCCGGTCATGCATCGAATCGGAGGCGTCGCGGGCTGGATCACATTGTCCGCGCTCCTGTTGATCCTGCCCGGCTGTGGCGAGAAGCCGAAGCCACAGCCGCCACCTCCCCCGAAGGTGACCGTCGCCCAGCCCGTGCATCGGACGGTCACCGACAATCTGGATCTCACGGGAAATACTCAGGCCATCTACACGGTCCAGCTCGTCGCCCGCGTTGCGGGGTACCTCGAGCAGGTGCTGTTCCAGGACGGGCAGATCGTCAAGAAAGGCCAGCCGCTCTTCGTCATCCAGCGCAACACGTACGAGGACAGCTTGCGGCAGGCCGAGGCCAGCATCGCGCAGTACCGGGCGCAGGTCGTGTGGGCCGAATCCCAGCTCAGTCGCTATTCGAACCTCATCCAGCACAACGCAGCCGCCAGGTCGGACGTCGACAATTGGCGCTATCAGCGGGACACGGCCCAGGCCAACCTCCGCTCGGCGGAGGCGCAGCGGGACCTCGCGAAGCTCAACCTCGACTACACGGTGGTCACGGCCCCGTTCGACGGGCGCATGGATCGCAGGCAGGTCGACCCGGGAAACCTGGTCGGCTCCGGCGGAAACACCGTCCTGGCCGCGATCAACCAGATCGACCCGATGTACGTCTATTTCAACATCAGCGATCTCGATCTCGCCCGCTTGCTCAAGCGCACCGGCGGCATTCCCGGGCCTTCGGATGCCCGGAAATGGCCGGTGCACGTGGGTCTGCCCGGCGAGGACGGGTACCCGCGCCAGGGGCACCTCGACTTCGCCGCCATCAGTCTGACGGCCACGACGGGCACGCTGCTGATGCGGGGCATCTTGTCCAACTCGGACGGACGCATCCTTCCGGGCTTGTATGCACGTGTGCGCGTCCCGGTCGAGCAGAGAGCGGCGTTCCTGCTTCCCGAGGTGGCGATCGGCCACGACCAGCAGGGCGCCTACGTGTTCGTGGTGAACGAGAAGGACGTCGTCGAGCGCCGCAGTGTCACGACCGGCACCACAGTGGACAGCCTGCGCGCCATCGACGAGGGCCTCACCGGGAAGGAGTGGGTGATCGTCAACGGTCTGCTGAAGGCCGCTCCCGGACGGCAGGTCACGCCGGAGCGTGAGGGCGGCGCACGCCCGGCGGAGCAAGGGTCGTCCCCGGGTCTTCCACCGAGGAAGGCCCCGCCGTGATCTCCGCGTTCTTCATCGAACGGCCCATCTTTGCCAACGTCATCGCGTTCATCACCATCATCATCGGGGCGGTGTGCCTGTACCTCCTGCCCGTGGCGCAGTATCCCGAGATCGTCCCGCCAACCATCCAGGTGAGCACGCGATATCCGGGCGCGAGCGCCGAGGTCGTCGCGGCCACGATCGGAGTGCCGCTCGAGCAGGCGATCAACGGCGTCGAGGGCTCGATCTACATGTCCTCCGTCAGCGCCAGTGACGGCACCTACACGCTCACGGTCACCTTCGACGTCGGGACGGATCTCAATGCGTCGCTGGCCCTGGTCCAGAACCTCGCCAACAGCGCGCTCGCCCAGCTTCCGGCTGCCGTTCAGCCGCAGGGCGTCACGCTCCGAAAGGTGTCCCCCAACATCCTGCTGGTGGCGAGCCTCTATTCCGACGACGACCGGTTCACGGAGGTCTTCCTCTCCAACTACGCCGGCATAAATCTACAGAACCCGCTGGCCCGGCTGCCGGGAATCGGGCAGGTGCGAGTCATCGGGGCCGGCTTGTACAGCATGCGGCTGTGGCTGGACCCGAAGCGGCTCCAGACGTTCGGGCTCACGACCGCCGACGTCCTGACCGCCGTCCAGGGGCAGAACGTCCAGGTCGTGGCCGGCCAGCTGGGCGCGCCCCCGGTGCCGCCCGATCAACCGTTCCAGTTCACGATGAACGCCCTCGGCCGGCTCTCCGATGCGCGCCAGTTCGAGGACATCATCGTCAAATCCGCCACCGGGGCCGCGCCGCAGATCGTGCGCGTGCGCGACGTTGCCCGAGTGGACCTGAGCCAGCAGACCTTCAGCAACTATTCGAAATTCAACGGTCGCGAGTCGGCTCAGATCCTGGTGTTCGCTCTGCCGGGTGCCAATGCCATCGAGACTGCGAATCGCGTGTACGCGGCCATGGCCGAGATGAGCAAGCAGTTTCCCGACGGCATGAAGTACGCAATCCGCTACGACACCACGGTGTTCGTCCGGGAGGCCATCCGCGCCGTCTACGAGACGCTGTTCATCGCCGGCGTCCTGGTGCTCGTCGTCATCTTGCTGTTCCTGCAGAACCTCCGAGCGATGCTCGTTCCCGCCACGACCGTCCCCGTCACGATCATCGGCGCGTTCATCGCCATGGCCGGGCTCGGATTCACGGTGAACCTCATGACGTTGTTCGCGCTGATCCTCGCGATCGGCATCGTGGTGGACGACGCGATCATCATCGTGGAGAACAGCGCCCACTACATCGAGACCGGCATGCCTCCCAAGGAGGCCACCATCAAGGCCATGCAGGAATTGACGGGACCGGTGATCGGCATCACCCTGGCCCTCGTCGCCGTGTTCCTGCCCGCGGCCTTCCTGCCGGGAATCACCGGCCAGATCTTCCGGCAGTTCGCGCTCGTCATCGCCGCGACCGCCGTCATCAGCGCGCTGAACGCGCTCACCTTGAAGCCGGTGCAGTGCGCGTTCTGGTTGAAACCGCGTGGGGACCGCCGCCCCAACTGGTTCTACCGAGGATTCAACCGGACATTTCAAGCGACGACCGACGCCTACGTGGGAGTCGTCAGCCGAATGGTGAAGTGGCCGGCGCTCATGGCCGTGGTCTTCGTCATCATCGTGGCCGCCGCCGCCTGGGGATTCGTGCGGCAGCCCACGGGGTTCCTCCCGACCGAGGACCAGGGGTACGCGATCATCGTGTCGATCTTGCCGGAGGGCGCGTCGCAACCCAGGTCACGCGAGGTCTCGAACAAGATCGACGCCATCCTTCGGCGAACCGACGGCATCGCGGGCTGGGTGACCATCGGGGGGCTCTCGGTCCTGGATTTCGCGAACGTCCCGAACTACTCGACGACGTTCATCGTGTACAAGGGCTGGAAGGAGCGGGGCGCCGGCCTGACCCAGGATCGGATCGTCTCCGACCTCACCGGCGAGCTGAGCCAGATCCAGGAGGCCGTGGCCTTCGTCGCGATCCCGCCGCCGATCCGCGGCCTGGGCCAGACGGGCGGCTTCCAGATGATGGTGGAGGACCGCGGAAGCCTGGGCCTGGCCGAGCTGCAACGGGCCACGTCCGATCTCGTCCAGGCGGGAAATTCCCACCCGGACCTGCAACGCCTGGCAACCACCTTCAGCTTCCGCAGCCCGCAGCTCTACCTGGACATCGACCGGACCAAGGCGGAGTCTCTGCAAGTGCGGCCCTTGGACGTCTTCAGTACGCTGCAGGGCTATCTGGGCTCGTCGTTCGTCAACCTGTTCAACAAGTTCAACCAGGTGTTCCAGGTCTACATCCAGGCCGACAGCGCCTACCGCCTCCAGGCCAGGGACATGAGGAACCTGTACGTCCGCAACCAGAATGGCGAGATGGTCCCCTTGAACGCGCTGCTCGAGGTCAAGCGGACCCAGGGGACCGAGCTGGTGACGCGCTACAACCTCTACCCGTCGGCGGCCGTCTTCGGCTCCGCCGCGCCCGGTTTCAGCTCCGGGCAGGCCCTGAACCTCATGGAACAATTGGCCGCGGAGAGGTTGCCGCAGGGGATGGCCTACGATTGGACATCGACGAGCTACCAGGAGAAGAAGGTCGGCTACCAGGCCTACTTGATCTACGCGCTGTCCATCGTGCTGGTCTACCTCGTGCTGGCCGCCCTGTACGAGAGCTGGACGTCTCCCGCCGCGGTCATCTTCGTCGTGCCCATCGCCCTGGTCGGCGTGCTCCTGGCGCTCGTGAGCCGCGGTCACGACAACAACCTGTACACGCAGGTCGGCCTGGTCCTGATGATCGCGCTCGCGAGCAAGAACGCCATCCTCATCGTGGAGTTCGCCCGCGACCTGCACCGCGAAGGCCTGTCCATCACGGAGGCCGCCGTCGAGGCGACCCGGCGTCGATTCCGCCCCATCGTGATGACCTCGTTCGCCTTCATCCTGGGCGTGGTGCCGCTGATGGTGGCCGCCGGCGCGGGCGCGGCCAGCCAGCAAGCCATCGGCACGGTGGTGTTCGGCGGCATGATGGCCTCGACGCTGCTGGCCATCCCGTTCGTGCCGGTCTTCTACGTCCTCCTCGAGCGCACGATCGTACAAGTGAGGAGGGGCAAGGGTCCGCGGGACGCCGCACCGGATACTGAGCGTGACGCGACACGCCAGTAACCCAAGAGCCGCGATCACGTCTTCTTCGGCTCACGCGCGGCCCACGTCGCCGGCCACGCTGGCTCCCGGCCTACGGCGGCTCACGCTCGTCGCGATGTGCATCGGGCAGGGCATGATCCTGCTCGACAACACGATCGTGAACGTGGCGCTGCCCGCCATCCAGCGCGGGCTTCGTGTGACCCCCGGCGCGCTCGAGTGGACGATCAACGCCTACGTCCTCGCGCTGGCGTCGCTCATCGTGCTCGGCGGCACGCTCGGCGATCGCTACGGGCGAAAGCGTCTCTTCCTCGTCGGACTCGCGCTGTTCACCGTCTTCTCCGCGGCCTGCGGCTTCGCCCGGAGCGACGCCGCGCTGATCGTGAGCCGCGGCCTGCAAGGCGTGGGCGCCGCGATCATGGCCCCGCTCACGCTGTCGATCCTGGTCGACGCGTATCCGCCCGAGGGCCGCCCGACGGCCATTGGCATCTGGGCCAGCGTGGCCGGTCTCGGCTTCGGCGCCGGCCCCATCATCGGCGGCGCGCTCATCGGGATCGCCGGCTGGCCGGCCATCTTCTGGGTCAACGTGCCGATCGGCATCGCGGGCTTCGCCCTCACGTG
>Ga0187894_10004034_pt1 | contig 16014 bp, 10 predicted proteins | sample GBC1701081metaG_FD_136650 | JGI IMG/M metagenome (GOLD analysis project Ga0187894, IMG submission 136650) | White microbial mat communities from a lava cave in the Kipuka Kanohina Cave System on the Island of Hawaii, USA - GBC170108-1 metaG ... | reverse complement strand
GATCCAAAGCCTTTCCGTTGGACAAGATCCGCTGACGACATCCTCAACTCAATCGAGCGATTCTGTCGGCGTAATCAGCCCGCAAATGCTTAAGCAAACGAACTTCTGGTTCAGCACACTAGAGCGTGGACTCATAACGTGGCGCTCGCCGCAACTGGCGAGTGCCTGCTGTCTTGATAGCGCCCGCGCATGGCACCGAGCATCCAGGCTTCTCCATGGCCAATGGCTATGGAACCCATCCGCACTCGGCATTTTCTGTTCCTTGGCGTCGCTGCGATTCTGTCTCCATCGCCGTGACCACTCGGGTCCCGGCTTCAGCCTGATGGAGATATCGATGATCGAGAGGACCCTCGTGACTTCGGCCCTTTTGGCCGGCTTCGCCTTCAGCGGCTCCGCCTTTGCCGGCGAATGCCCGGTTGGCCAGATGCGCCCCGATGCCACCAAACCGTCGACCGCGGCTGCCAAGGCCGTGACGGACAAAGTCCTGGCCCAGATCGATCTGGCCGACGAAAAGCTGGCACTGAAAGGTCACATGATGCGTGTGCGTCGCCTCGAGGTGCAGCCCAGCGGCATTGTTCCCTGGCATAGCCACGCCGATCGCCCGGCGCTGATCTATGTCGTCTCGGGCGAGATCTACGAGAACGCCAGCAACTGCGGCGTGCCGATCCTGCATAAGGCGGGTGAGGTGGCGCGCGAGACTCATGCCACCGCGCACTGGTGGCAGAACACCGGCAAGGTGCCGGTGGTGCTGCTGTCGTTCGACATCCAGCGCGACCCCAACGACCACAACATGTAACGCCGCTCCAAGCGTCGAAGAGACGGACCATGACCGGTGCCCTGCGTGCATTCACGATCGGCCTGACAGCCTTCCTGACGGTGGTCGATCTTTTCGCGACGCAGGCGATCCTGCCGGCGCTGACCCGGGCCTATGGCGTCACGCCAGCGGCCATGGGCTTCGCGGTCAATGCCAGCACCATCGGTATGGCGGTAGGCGGCCTCGCCGTCGCCCTGTTCGGCCAGTCGATCGACCGGCGCCTTGGTATCCTGGCGAGCCTCGCCCTGTTGTCGGTGCCGACGGCGCTGCTGGCCACCATGCCCGACCTGCCGATCTTCACCCTGCTGCGTGTGGTGCAGGGCCTTTGCATGTCGACGGCATTCGCGCTTACCCTTGCGTACCTTGGCGAGCATACCGGCGCTCAATATACGGCAAGCGCCTTTTCCGCCTATATCACCGGCAATGTCGCCTCCAATCTGATCGGCCGGCTGGTTGCCGCGGGCCTGGTCGATCACTTCGGGCTATCGACCAATTTCTGGGTGTTCGCCGGCCTCAATCTCTCGGGTGCCGTGCTGGTGTGGTTCACCGTCGAGGGCATGCAGCCAATGCCCCACACTGACGTGTGCCGCAGCGCGCCGCTTACCAGCTGGCTCTTCCATCTCAACAATCCCGCCCTGCGCGCCGCCTTCCTGACGGGCTTTGTCATCCTGTTCGCCTTCATCGGTACGTTCACCTACATCAATTTTGTCCTGACGCGCGCTCCCTTCTCGATCGACATGATGATGCTGGGCGCAGTCTACTTCGTGTTCTTGCCCTCGGTGATCACCACGCCGCTGGCCGGCAAGGTTGCAGCGCGCTGCGGCATCCGGCCGACCCTCTGGATGTCCTTTGCAACAGCCGCCGCCGGGCTGCCCTTGCTGCTCAGCGTGCACTTTGGCGTTGTGCTGCTGGGTCTTGCCCTGGTCGCGGTCGGTACCTTCTTTGCGCAGGCAACAGCCACCGGCTTCATCGGCCGTGCCGCCACCTCCGACCGCGGCTCGGCGAGTGGCCTTTACCTCGCGAGCTACTTCCTGGGTGGCCTGTTGGGCAGCGCCGTGCTGGGCCAGGTGTTCGATCGCCTGGGCTGGACGGCCTGCGTGATCGGGATCGGCGTCGCGCTGGCGCTGGGCGGATTGCTGGCCTTTCGCCTCGAAATCCGTCCCGCCGCGGTGTCCGCGCCAGCGCACCCTGAGTAACGTCCCGATCGCGAAGATCGCGTCGGGCAAACAGCGTTCACAACAACGGAGATGGACGTGTCCAATTGCATCACCCAAGTCCGCGTCGCGAGCCTGCTCGCCCTTTTCCTGATGGTTTCATCAATAGCGCCGGGTTCAGCCGAAGGCCCCAAGCCTGTGGTTCCTCCCTCAGGTGTCATTGCCACCAAGAGTGCCTACGCGATGGCCGAAACTGTCGATCGCCTGAAGAGGGACATTGCCGCCAAGGGCATTACATTCTTCCAGGAGATCGACCAGGCTGCCCTCGCGGCGAAGGCCGGCATCGAGCTGCGCCCGTCGACTCTCCTGATCTTCGGAAATCCACCGCTCGGCACGCAGTTCATCACCGCCAACCCGCAGGCCGGCCTCGACTGGCCGGTGCGGCTCCTGGTTTATCGCGACGAGTTGGGCGCCGTGTGGACGGCCTATACGGACTTCGCCTGGATCGCCAAGCGCCATGGCGTGCTAAGCCGCGACGCGCAGTTCCACATGGCTTCAGGCGTTGCGGCCTCGATCGTATCGAGCGTCGCTGCGCGCTGACGAGCAAGACAGACGTTGGCATGGTGGGGCGGCTGAGGTGCGCGGCGCAGACCGGAACGAGCGGCGAGTTTCGCGAGACGAGTCGGTTCGACGCACCATGTCGCGTGGCCGGAATATGCCAGTGATGCAATGGTGCTGACGAATAGCGATGCGTCATTGATTTGATGCGCAGTGTGTCGGCCATAGCGTCGGACTATCGAATACCAGCCAATTCGGCATTTCAAGTCGCCGAGCCCGCGCCATAGCGTGCAGGCCCTGACGCAGGAATGAGGAGCCCGACGTGACTGGAACTACCGCGACCGCCGCCACCGAACCGGGTCAGATCGTCCTCGTCTTCCAAGGCGGCGGTGCGCTCGGCGCCTATCAAGCCGGCGTCTATCAGGCGCTGCACGAAGCCGGCATAGAGCCGGACTGGATCGTTGGCACCTCGATCGGCGCTATCAATGCCAGCCTGATTGCGGGCAACGAGATCGAGAACCGTCTGCCGAAGCTGAAGGCGTTCTGGCAGCGCATGGAGGACAAGTCGCTATGGCACGCGTTCTCGCCGTGGTCTTGGGCGGCGCAGTCGCTGTCCTACTGGCGGACGGTCAGCGCCGGTATTCCTGGTTTCTTCGAGCCCAATCTGCCGGCTTTTGGGGGACCGCACGTCCGGCTGGGCGCCGATCGCGTGGGCTACTACTCGACGGCGCCCCTTGAAGCAACCCTGCTCGAGCTTGTTGACTTTTCGCTGATCAATCGCTGCCAGCCGCGGCTGACCGTTGGCGCCGCGCACGTGCGCACCAGCCAGATGCGCTACTTCGACGGTCGCGACATGGAGATCGGCGTCAAGCACATCATGGCATCCGGCGCTTTGCCACCAGCCTTTCCGCCGGTGCGCGTCGATGGCGAGCTTTATTGGGATGGCGGCATTCTGTCCAATACACCGACCGAGGTCGTGTTCGAGGACAACCCGCGGCGCAGCTCCCTGATCTTCGCCGTCCATATGTGGAACCCGACGGGTCCGGAGCCAGAGACGATCTGGGAGGTTCTGCATCGCCAGAAGGACATCCAGTATTCCAGCCGGGTCGCCAATCACATCGCGCGTCAGCTCTACGTCCATCGCCTGCGCCATGTCATCCGCAGGCTGATCGATCACATCCCGGAGCCGGCACGTAGCAGCGAGCTGATTCGCGACCTGGCGGAATACGGGTGCACGACGCGGATGCATGTCATCCGCCTGCTGGCGCCGCGTCTTGGCGGAGAGGATCACACCAAGGACATCGATTTCAGTCCAGCGGGCATTCGCAATCGCTGGAATGCCGGCTATATCGCCGCCCAGCGCGCGATCCAGCAGACCCCGTGGCAGGGCGAATTCAGCCCGCTCGACGGTGTCGTCCTGCACGAAGTAACGGACGCAGCCTGATCCTCAGATTGCGCCCGTCGGCAGGTTCCTGCCGCTGGTCCAGGCGAAACGCAGCGCCTCGTTGACGAAAGCGCCGACGGCGGGCGGCCGCGCACGGTGACGATCTGGACGGCGCGCACGACGTTAGGTTCGATCAGGGGGCAAAGCCCGCTGAGGGTCACCGAGTATTCCGGGATATCGGTAAAACCCAGGCCGGCCAGCGCCATGCTCTGGACCCAGTCGTCACGATCGCTGCGGAAGACCGTCATCACCTTGACGCCTCGTGCACAGAGCAGGTTGCCGATATACTCGTTGAACTCGCACTGTGTGCGGCCAACGTATGGCTCCTTGTCGAGTTCGGCCATGCGCACGGCATTCTGCCGCTCAAACGGATGGCCCGGTTGCACGCCGATCACAAACCGCTCCTCGTAGAGCTTGCGCGCATGGAATCGCTCGTCAATCCCCTCCGGTAGCCCGTAGATCGCGACATCGTGGTCGCCGCGCGCCAGCCGATCCTGCAAAGCTTGGGCGTTGCGGCCCTCGATCATCAGCTGCACCCGCGGATGGCGGTCCCGGAAGGCTTGCAGGAACGGGATCAGACGACCGGGCCCAATGGTGCACATCACGCCCAGCCGCAATGCGACGTCATCCATGCGCGCAAAGCTTTTGGCACGCTCCTTGGCAGCTCTGACGTGGCCGGCATTTTGGTCAATCTGGTGACGCAGTCATGGTAGAGGTATGCGTTGCTAGCCATTTCTCCTGACGTTTAGAACTCACCTGTCGAACCGCAGCGACTGGTGCACGGGCACGTCTCGGATACGTCCACCCACACGGCCGTGCGCATCGCGCGACCTCATATCCGGCGGGTATTGAATCGGTGCCGACCCGGCATTTTTGTTAAGGGCGCGCAACGCGCATGGTGATCGCCATCGAACAGGAGGGAGATTGTCCATGCTTCAAGGCAAGACCGCCATTGTAACGGGTTCGACCAGCGGCATCGGGCTGGGGATTGCCAACGCCTTCGCGCGTGCCGGTGCCAATGTCGTGTTGAACGGTTTCGGCGATACGATGGAGATCGAGCGAGTCCGAACCGAGATGGCAGCACGTACCGGCGTGAAGGTGCTGTATTCGCCGGCCGACATGTCGAAGTCGAAGGCGATCGAGAACATGATGCGCCAGACAGCCGAGACCTTCGGCGCGGTCGATGTCCTGGTCAACAATGCCGGCATCCAGCACGTGGCGCCGATCGAGGAGTTTCCCGAGGAGAAATGGGATGCGATCGTTGCGATCAACCTGTCATCGGCCTTTCATGCAACGCGCCTGGCGCTGCCGAACATGAAAAAGAAGGGATGGGGCCGCATCATCAACGTCGCCTCGGCGCACGCGCTCGTTGGCTCGCCGTATAAGGCTGCCTATGTCGCCGCCAAACACGGCATCCTTGGCCTGACCAAGGTGACAGCGCTGGAGACCGCGGAGGATGGCATCACCTGCAACGCCATTTGCCCCGGCTATGTGAAGACCCCACTGGTCGAGAAGCAGATCGACGACCAGGCCCGGGCGCACGGGATTGCCCACGACAAGGTGATTAGCGACGTGTTGCTGAAGAACCAGCCAAACAAGAGATTCGTGGAGGTCGCGGAGTTGGCGGCTCTGGCGGTGTTTTTGTGCAGTAACGCAGGCGCTTCGCTGACCGGTGCAGCCCTGCCAATGGATGGAGGCTGGACCGCACATTAGGCTAGGTGGCAACGAGGCCGTCGTTGGCCGTCACGGCTGAAGCGCGCCAATGCCGAACGTATTCACGACGACATCCCGCAACACCGCTCGGCAGAGGTCGCCTTCGCGATTTCACGTGGAGGCATTGTTTATTTTTCTTGATTTTAGAATTATAATATAGTACAGACTGGAGCGATACCCGCCGCCGGGGCTAACGAGCGTTTCGCCGCCGGGCCGACAGCGGGCGCTGCGCTGGTTGCCGTCGTCAGGCAACACCGTCCTCACCAGCATCGGGTACGCCCATGGCGACCTCAACTTCTGCGCGCGCCCTCGCAGCGCCCGCCGCGCTCTTTGTCCGCTGGCACGATCGTTCACGAGGGCGGCCATGAGCGCCCGCGATTTCGCCAGCCTCACGCACATCGACTTCGGCGAGCCCCTGCAATGGTGGCGCTATACCGACAGCTTCGCGACCGCGCTGTTCATCGATAAGCGCCGCCGCCGCAAGGTCAAGGCGTCGGCGGTGCACAACGGCCATCAGTGCTACTGGCACACGCCGCCGGGCAGCCTGCCGCTCTATGGTCTTGCGTCGCTGGGCGCCAAGCCCATCGCGCCGGTGTTAGTGGTGCAGAGCGAAGAGGCCGCCGATGCCGCGCGCGAGCTGTTCCCGGACCATGTCGGCATGACCTGGGCGGGCGGTCCCAACGCCGTCAATCAGGCTGACACGGCACCGCTAGGCGGCCGCGACGTCATCCTGTGGCGCGACAACGATCCGGAGAGCGAGACCGCGATGGCGCGCTTTGCGGTCCGGCTGCGCGGCTTTGCGCGGTCGGTGACGATCGTCGATGTGCCGCGGACGTGGCCGCAGAAATGGCACTTGGCGCATGACCTGCCGCCAGACGCCACCGTCGCGATGCGGCGGCGGATGCTGCCGCCGCCGGTGCCTCAGCGTGATGAGGATTCGGTGGCGCCGCACGTGCTGGGGGCGCGCCACTCCGTGGCGCGTCAAGCGAAGCCTGAAGCCGAGACGCGCGAGAGCGAACCGCCGACCGGCGTTTCCCATCGACATTCTGTCGCCGTTGTGGGGCGACTGGTGCCGGCACGCAGCGCGCACCGCCGGTGTGCCGATCGACTACGCCGCCATGTCGCTGCTGACCGTGGCGGCCGGCCTGATCGGCGGCGCGCGGCGCATCAGCCCGGTGCCGGCATGGCGCGAGCCGTGCGTGCTGTGGACCGCCCTGGTGGGCACGCCGTCGTCGGGCAAGTCGCGTGGGATGCAGGTGGCGCTGGGCCTGATGCATCAGCTGCAGCACGGTCTGGGCATGACAGGCGAGAGCGCGTATCGCCGCCACGCCGCCGCACGAGAAGTGGCGCGGGTGCATGCGCGCCTGTGGCGCCAGGACGTGCGCAACTTGGTGATCGCCGGCGCCGACCCCGATCCACTGCCGGATGACGCGGTCGAACCACCGCTGCCGCGCCGGCTGCTCGCCGATGACCCACGCCCGCGGTCGCTCGCCGATGCCTTGCGCGGCAACCCGCACGGCCTCCTGCTGTCGCCCGGCGATCTCGACAACTGGTTGGCGCGCGCCGCGCGGGCAACCGGCACCGATCAGCGCCTATGGAAGAACGCGTGGTCGGCCGCGCCGTGGACGATCACGCGGGCGCATCAACCGCCCGTCGAGATCCCAAGCGCGATCTCGATCCTGGGCACGCTGCATGCGGCGCTGCCGCCGGCCCGCGCCGGCGATGACGGCGTGCTGGCGCGTTGCCTGTTCGTCTGCCCGCCGCGCGCGCCGGCCCAGCCGTTGTCGCCGGCCGCCGAAAGCCCGAGCCCCGAAGCGCTGGCGGCATTGGCTCGGCTGCGCGATCTGCCGCCGGTGCCGCACGACATACCGTTGGCGGACGATGCGCTGAGCGCGTTCGAGGCCTTCCGGCACGCGCTCGATGAACAGGCGCAGGATCTGGACGGGCGCGCGGTGGCATGGTGGCGCAAGGGTGCGTCCGTGGTGCTGCGCCTGGCCGGCGTGCTGACGTTCCTCGCCTGGTCGGCCGGCGCCGCCGGCGCGCCGGAACCGGCGTGCGTGTCGGGGGACGCCGTTGGCACCGCCATCGGCCTGTGGCAGGACTACCTGTGGCCGCATGCGCGCGTGGTGTTCGACAGCGCCGGCACCGTGCAGCAGCGCCGCATCGAGCGCGTGATGGATTGGCTCGCCGCGCAGCGCCCGACCGAAGTGTCGCGCGAGCAGGTCCGCCGTGAGGCGCTGTCGCAGGATGTCAACGCCAAGGGCGCCGACGCGATCATTGCGGCGCTGGTCGAGGCGGGCGTCCTGCAGCAGGTCGGCCGACCCAGAACCGGCCCCGGCCGCCCGCCGCTGCGCTGGCGGGTCTGTTGGGAGGCTTGTCCTGAGGCGAAGCCGAAGGATGCCCCGAAGGGGCGGAGGGGAGCCGACGTGGTATCTGAAGCAGATGCACCACGTGTGTTCCCCCTCCGGCCTTCGGCCACCTCCCCCACTGCGTGGAGGAGGGAGGTTTCGGCAATTTCCGCAACCGATTCTGAATCGGAGATTCCGCGCCGCCGTCATCTCGAGCGCGGCGAGGGATCGCCAGTGGAAGACGCACGGGACGCCATTTACGGGAGATCCCTCGCTGCGCTCGGAATGACGCTAGGCCCGGCGCTAGGGAGAGCGGTTCCGGCAATTTCCGCAACCACATGTGAATCGGAGTCTGGGAGCGAACCTGATGTGCATGTGCTTCGCTTGACGCCGGCCCGTGGCCGGCCCCACGATCCGACCGCGCCTATTTTCACCGCTCCGGAGACGCCGTTCATGCCCGTGATCAACCGCATTGCCGACTTCCATGACGAGATGACGGCGTGGCGACACGACATTCATATGCACCCGGAGACGGCGTTCGAGGAGTTCCGCACCGCCGATATTGTGGCCAAGAAGCTCGAGTCGTTCGGCATCGAGGTGCATCGCGGGCTGGCCAAGACCGGCGTTGTGGGCGTCCTGCGCGCCGGTAGCGCTACCCGCGCCATCGGCCTGCGGGCCGACATGGACGCGCTCGATGTGCAGGAGACCAACAAGTTCGCGCACGCCTCGACGCTTCACGGCAAGATGCATGCCTGCGGCCATGACGGGCACACCTGCATGCTGCTGGGCGCCGCCAAGCACCTGGCCGAGACGCGCAACTTCGACGGCACCGTCTACTTCATCTTCCAGCCGGCCGAGGAGAACGAGGGCGGCGGCCGCGTGATGGTCGAGGAGGGCTTGTTCGACAAGTTCCCCTGCTCGGACGTCTACGGCATGCACAACATCCCCGGCATCCCGGTCGGCAAGTTCGCCATCCGGTCGGGGCCGATGATGGCCGCGTACGACGTGTTCGAGGTGATCGTCGAAGGCAAGGGCGCGCACGGCGCCATGCCGCATCACGGCATCGATCCGGTGGTGGTGGCCTCGCACATCGTGACGGCGCTGCAGTCGATCGTGGCGCGCAACGTCGATCCGATGGACACCGCCGTCGTGTCGACCACGCAGATCCATTCCGGCGATACCTGGAACGTGATCCCGCAGAGCGCGATGCTGCGCGGCACGGTGCGCACGTTCAAGGCCCACGTGCAGGACTTCATCGAGAAGCGCATCCAGGAGATCGCGCGCAACGTCGCGGCGGCGTTCGGCGCGTCGATCACCTTCCGCTACGAGCGGCGCTATCCCGCCACCGTCAACACCGACGCCGAGACCGAGAACGCCGCGCGCGCGGCCGCCGCGCTGGTGGGCGATGGCAATGTCAACCGCAACCCGACGCCGGCCATGGGCTCGGAAGACTTCGCCTGGATGCTGCGTGCCCGGCCCGGCGCCTACATCTGGATCGGCAACGGTGACGGCGAAGGCAGTTGCATGGTCCACAACCCCGGCTATGACTTCAACGACGAGGTCCTGCCGCTGGGCGCGTCCTACTGGGTGACCCTGGTCGAGCAGCAGCTGGCGCGGCAAGAGCCCGTGCGCCAGGCGGCGGAGTAACATCCTCCCCCACGGCAGTAGGGGAGGTGGCCGAAGGCCGGAGGGGGACCCGACGAGGTCCCCGCAACGAAGACCACGTCGGCTCCTCTCCGCGCACCGACGTTTCGACGCGAAGCGTCGAAATGTCGAAACGTCGTATCGGGGCACCTCCCCACTGCGTGGGGAGGAAGCTCGCTACCGAGTCCCCGTCGACTGCGGCGGCCAGGGGCGCGGCGGCTCCGGCCGCTCGGCGATGGCGCTGGAGGCGTAGCCGATGGCGCGGGCGTAGAGCGGCTGGTCGTGCAGTACGCGCTCGGCCAGCTCGATGTCCTTGGCCGGCGATTGGTCCGACGGCGGGCATAGCGAGCGCAAGGCACTGACCCGTTCGGGCGTGGGATCGCGCACGGTGTGCCATTCGGCCATGGTGCGGCGGACCTCCTGGGCCCGTTGTTCGAGCTCGCCGGGCAGCGTGCCGGAGTGGCTGAACTTGGCGGTGCACACGGTCGGCAGCACGCCGATCTCGGCCCAGGCATAGCCCGACGGCGCCAGCATGCGCGACCAGGTCAGGGTCAGCTCGCCGTCGTTGGGCAGCGGCACCACGGTCTGCACCGTGCCCTTGCCGTAGGACGTGCTGCCCACCACCACGGCGCGGCCGCGATCCTGCAGGGCGGCGGCCAGGATCTCGGCGGCCGATGCCGAGCGGCCGTTCATCAGCGCCACCATCGGCACGCGGGCCAGGAGCGCCGTGCCGCTGGAGCGGAAGGTCATGCGGCTGTCGGGATGCCGTCCCTCGGTGGTCAGCACCGTGCCGCTGTCCAGCAGCAGGCTCGCCGTCGTAATGGCGCGGTCGAGCAGGCCGCCGGGATTGTCCCGCATATCGAGGATGACGCCCGCCATGTTGGGGCCGATCTCGGCGGCGGCCGTTTCCAGCGCCGTCTTCAGGGCTTCGGGCGTGCCCTTGTTGAAGCCGGTCAGCTTGACGTGGGCAATGTCGCCGCGACGCTCGTAGGTCACCGTGGTCGGGATGATGTAGGCGCGGCGGATGCTGAAGACGATCTCGCGGGACTCGGAGGGACGCTGCACACCCATCGCGACAGTGGTACCGACGCGGCCGCGCAGCGTGCGCACGATCTCGCGCATCGGCTTGCCCTCGACGCGCTTATCGTCGATCGACACGATGCGGTCGCCCGGCTTGACGCCGGCGCCCTCGGCCGGCGCGCCGGCCTGGACCATGCGCACCACGGTCTGGTCGTTCTCGGTCTCGACGGTGACACCGATGCCGCCGTCGCCTTCGCGGTTGAAGCGGTTGTCGCGCGATTCGGCCGGATCCGAGTAGCGCGAGTTGCGGTCGAGCTTGCGCGCGGTGCCGTCGAGCGCCGCGCGCAGCACGCGGTCACGCCCGGCCGTGCGCAGGGGCTGCGAGGCGTCCATGGCGGCCCGTACCAGGCTGGCGGTGGCCTCGCCCCAGGCCGGGCCGTCATCGCGCTCGGCCGGGACCGGGCGCTGGGCGATGATGCGGTCACCCTGGAACAGCACCAAGGTGCCGTCGCGCTCTTCGACCCGGATCTGGCTGTCGAGCGCCGACACGCCCTTGATGGCCTCGGCGGTCAGCGGCCCGTAATCCTTGATGGCGGTGATGTAGCGGTCGGCGATGGCCGAATAGCCGCGGACAAGGACCCGGTCGATCGAGCTGTCGCGCAGGGTGGACAGGGGCGCCGGGCCCTCGGGGGCGGCGAGGCAAGACGCCACACCCATGGCCGCGACCAACACCAATACCGTGCGCCACGCCATGGCCTTTGCGGACATCCCACGACGGCCGCGAACTGTCAGAAAGCCCATATGGATCCTGCATATTTTTGCACTGACCGATGCCGGTCAGCACATCCCGAACCCGAATTTGTACTTTACCATAGCCTCGACCGCCGGACAGAGCCGATCGGTCCCAGAGCGAAACAAAAAGCGGTTAGACCAGAGGCCGGGACCGGACCCGCAGCGCCCACAGAACGCCGATGACCGCGCCTTTGACGCGCGGCAGCAGCCACAGGCTGAGCCCGGTGCTCAAGGGCAGCCACAGCAGCCCGTGCACCCAGAGCGCCGGCTCGTAAAGCTTTTCGACCAGCAGGACCAGGGGGATGACGACGTGGCCGACGATGAAGATCACGAAATAGGCCGGCGCGTCGTCGGCCCGGTAGTGTTCCAGGGCCGTGCCGCAGGCCGTGCAGGCGGGTGCCATCTTGAGGTAGGCCGTGAACAGGGTCCGGCCGCCGCACGCCGGGCAGCGGCCGGCCCAGCCGCGCCACAGCGCCGGCACCCAGTCGCGCCCGGTCTCGGGGTGGCCTTCGCTGTCCACGGCGTTACCGCCGGTGTTTGACGGGGCGGCGCGCCGTCTTGCCCGGGGCCCGGACGCGACGGCCGGCGGGATGAGGGCTGCCGGTGGCGGCCTCGACCTGCTCCAGCATCTCGAACAGCAGGCCGCCGGTGGCGACGTCGGCCTCGCGCAGGCGCACGCGGACCCGATCGCCCAGCCGCCAGGTCGTCCCGGTGCGGCGGCCGACCAGCGCCTGGCCCGGCTCGTCGTGATCGAAATATTCCTCGCCCAGGGTCTTGATCGGGATCAGGCCGTTGGCGCCGCTGTCGTCCAGCTCAACGAACAGGCCGAAGCGGGTGACGCCGGCGATGCGGCCGCCGAACTCGGCGCCGACCCGGTCGGCCATGTAGGCGGCCATGTAGCGATCCATCGCGGCGCGTTCGGCGGCGACCGCGCGCCGCTCGCACTGCGAGAGGCTGTCGCCGATGGTGGCGAACTCGGCGCCGGCATCGGGAGGCAGGCCGCCGTCGCCCAGTCCCAGGCCCGCGATCAGGGCGCGGTGTACCAGCAGGTCGGCGTAGCGGCGGATCGGCGAGGTGAAGTGTGCGTAGCGGCGCAGCGCCAGGCCGAAATGGCCGACATTCTCCGGGCTGTACATCGCCTGGCTCTGACTGCGCAGGATGGTCTCGTGTACCAGCCGCTCGTAGGGCTGATCAGCCGCCTTGCGCAGCACGCCCTCGAAGTCGCGGGGCCGCACACTGAGGCCGGGCGGCAGACTGATGCCGAGCGTCGCCAGGAACTCGCGCAGGGCCTGGATCTTGGCGGCGTCGGGCGGCGCGTGGATGCGATACATGCAGGGCTGATGCCGGCGCTCCAGCATCTCGGCTGCTGCCACGTTGGCGAGGATCATGAACTCCTCGATCAGGCGATGGCTGTCGTAGCGCTCACGCAGCCGGATCGAGGCGATGCGTCCTGTCTCATCGAGGCTGACCAGCCGCTCGGGCAGGTCGAGGTCGATGGTGCCGCGCGCCTGGCGGGCCTGCAGCAAGGTGGCGTAGGCGCCATACAAGGGAGCCACCACGTCGTTCATCAGCGGTGCCAGCTCGCGGTCGGGATGGCCATCGCGCGCCTGCTGCATGCGCGTGTAGGTGAGCCGCGCCGCCGAGCGGATCAGCGCGCGATGGAAGCAGTGGCGCTTGAGGTGCCCGGCGGCGTCGATCCACATCTCCGCCACCAGGGTCGGGCGATCCTCGTGCGGGCGCAGCGAGCACCAGCCATTGCTGAGCTCCTCGGGCAGCATCGGCACGACGCGATCAGGGAAGTACACCGAGTTGCCGCGGCGCACGGCGGCGCGATCCAGCGCGTCGTCGGGCCGCACGTACCAGGCGACATCGGCGATGGCGACGCAGAGATGCCAGCCGCCTTGATTGGCCGGATCAGGATCTGGTTCGGCCCACACGGCGTCGTCGAAGTCGCGGGCGTCCTCGCCGTCGATGGTGACGAACGGCACGCCGCGCATGTCGACGCGCTCGCCCAGTGGCGCCGCCACGGCCTTGCGCGACTGCACCAGCGCCGCTTCGGGGAACTCGACCGGGATGTCGTTGGCGGCGATGGCGATCAGGCTGACGGCGCGCGGATCGCGCAGCGTGCCGACCTTCTCCAGCACGCGGCCGCGGCGTGCCAGGGGCCCGCCCATCGGCTCGACCCACACCACGTCGCCGTCGACGGCGTCATTGAGGTCGCGCGGCGCGATCTCGATCTCGTAGCGCAGCTTGCGGTCGGTGGGGCGCACGATGGCGCCGAGCGCTCCACGCTGCGGGGCATTGCGCGCAGCACGCGGCGTCTCCACGACGCCCAGCACGCGGCGCGGGCCGTGGCCCACCTTGCGCACGATCTGCGCGTCGTAGCGGCTCTTGCTGCGCTTGCGCAGGCGCGCCAGCAACCGATCGCCGGCGCCGGGCGCGGCGTGCTCGCGCGACGGCTGCACGATGATCTCGGGCGGGGCGGCGCCGTCGTCGGGGTTCCAGTGCACCGGGCGCGCCAGCAGGTCGCCGTCGGCATCGGGGCCGATCACCTCGATCACGAGATACTCGGGCAAGGCGCCCGGATCCATGAGCTCGCGTCGGGTGCCACGCGCGACGGCGCCTTCAGAGCGCAGGCCGCGCAGCAGTTCCTTCAGGCCGACGCGATCGGCACCCCTGATGTTGAAGGCTTTAGCAATTTCGCGTTTGCCGACCGGCACCGGACTCTCGCGAATGAAAGCGAGGACCTGGTCGCGGGTGGGGAGGGGAGATGTCTGTTTCTTTGGTTTCATCAAATGTTGGCGGGTCGCGCGTTCAGGCGCGATGCTTGCCTATGCAGCCGCTTTCTTGCCGGCCGCTTTCTTCTTCGCGGCGCGTTTCTTGGCGGCAGGTTTCTTGTCTGTGGTTTTGGCTTCGGCCTTGGGCGCCGCGGCCTTCTTCGACGCCGGCCGGCGGTTGCCACGCCGACCACCGCCGCCGTTGGCGGCACGCGCCGCCAGCAGAGGCAGAGCCTGTTCCAGGGTCACGGCCTCGGGCGTCAGGCCGTTGGTGAGGGTGGCATTGACCTTGCCATGTTTCACATAGGGGCCGTAGCGGCCGCTATAGACTTCGACCGGCTGGCCATCGTCGGGATGTTCGCCCAGGGTGCGCAGCGCTTTGACCGGTGCGCGCGCACCGCGACCGGCCTTGGGTTCGGCCAGCAGCGCCACGGCGCGGTTCATGCCGATCGTCAGCACATCCTCGTCGGCCGGGATCGAGCGATAGTTCGAACCGTGCCGCACATACGGGCCGAAGCGGCCGATGCCGGCGACGATCGGCTCGCCGTCCTCGGAATGTTTGCCCAACTCTCGCGGCAACGCCAGGATCGCCAGCGCTTGCTCGAGCGTGACCTCGGTGGCGCTGTAGCCCTTGGGCAGCGAGGCGCGCTTGGGCTTCTCCTTGCCCTCGGCCTCGCCGAGCTGCGCGTAGGCGCCGTACGGACCTTGTCGCACCGTCACGGTCTTGCCCGTGCCCGGATCGATGCCCAGCTCGCGCGGCCCGTCGAGCGCGCCGTTGCCGTTGGCGTCGCCATTGTCGTTGGCCGGTGGCACCGCGAGCTTGCGCGTATAGCGGCACTCCGGATAGTTCGAGCAGCCGATGAAGCCGCCGAACTTGCCGAGCTTCAGGGACAGCCGCCCCTTCTCGCAGGCCGGACAACCGCGCGGATCCTTGCCGTCGGTGCGCTCGGGGAAGAAGTGCGGCCCGAGCTCGGCGTCGATGGCGTCGAGCACGTCCTTCACGCGCAGCTCCGTGGTGCCGTCGACGGCGCCCTTGAAGTCGCGCCAGAAGGCGCGCAGCACGGCGCGCCAGTCGACGCGGCCGCCGGAGATGTCGTCGAGCTGCTCTTCCAGGCCGGCGGTGAAGTCGTACTCCACGTATTTCGGGAAGTACGTCACCAGGAACGAGGTGACGATGCGGCCGCGGTCCTCGGGCACGAAGCGCTTGCGATCGAGCGTCACGTAGTTGCGCGCCTGCAGCACCTCGATGATGCTGGCGTAGGTCGAGGGCCGGCCGATGCCGAGCTCCTCCAGCTTCTTCACAAGGCTGGCCTCGGAGTAGCGCGGCGGCGGCTCGGTGAAATGCTGCTCGGGCTTCACGTCGCCGCGCTGCAGCGGATCCTGTGGCTGCACGTCGGGCAGGCGGGCGCCGTTCTCGCTCTCCTCGTCGTCCTTGCCTTCCTCGTAGAGCGTGAGGAAGCCGTCGAACTTCACCACCGAGCCGGTGGCGCGCAGGCGCACATTGTGATCGCCCGACTCGATGTCGACCGTGACTTGGTCGAGCACGGCGCTTTCCATCTGGCACGCCACGGTGCGCTTCCAGATCAGCTCGTAGAGCCGCAGCTGATCGCGATCGAGGTAGCGCGCCACGCTCTCGGGCGTGCGGAACAGGTCGGTGGGACGGATCGCCTCGTGGGCTTCCTGCGCGTTCTTCTGCTTGGACGTATAGAAGCGCGGCTGCTCGGGAACGTAATCCTTGCCGTACTTGCTT
>Ga0187894_10004033_pt1 | contig 16018 bp, 12 predicted proteins | sample GBC1701081metaG_FD_136650 | JGI IMG/M metagenome (GOLD analysis project Ga0187894, IMG submission 136650) | White microbial mat communities from a lava cave in the Kipuka Kanohina Cave System on the Island of Hawaii, USA - GBC170108-1 metaG ... | reverse complement strand
CGTATACCTTCCCTCCTGTTTGTATTATCTCGCGCAACATCTCGCGTCCGCGGGCGATGCGCGATTTGACGGTACCGATTGAAACTTCGGTCACCCAGGCTATCTCTTCGTAAGACAGTCCTTCGATATCCCGTAAAATAACGGCGATGCGGAAATCCTTCTTCAATTGCCTCAACCCACGCTCGATCTGCCGCCCGCGCTCCCGCGACAAGGTTTCGTCTTCGGGCGTCGCGTACCGGCTTTGCAGGTAATCAACCGCCGACCGCTGGTCGTCGCCATTCGCCCCCGTTGACGGCCCCAATGGGGCGTCGAGCGAAGTCGTGTCGTTGCGGCGGCGGCGGCGGCGCCAGCGTTCCGTACTGCGAGCCTGGTTGATCGCGATGCGGCAGATCCAGGTCTTCAGGCTCGCCTCGCCGCGGAAATTGGCGAAGTGCCGGTAGATTTTCAAAAATGTCTCTTGCGTCGCATCTCGCGCGTCTTCCGCGTCGTTCAGAATGCGAAGCGCGAGCGCATAGACCAGCGCTTGATACTCCTCGACCAGTTGATCGAACGCATCCATCTCGCCCGCCTTGAGACGGGCGACGAGCGTGGATTCAAATGGACACGGTTGCGCCAGCGGCGACGCCTCATCTTCCAAATCAGGCAAATCAGGCAAATCGGGTAAACCGGGTAAACCAGGCAAACCGGGATTCAGCCCGAACTCCAGCGTCTCGCTAGCAGAGCGCCCGAACTCCTCTAATCCGGCAACCAGCAATGCCTCTTTTTCGGCCAACATGCGCGCCCAATCTCCAATGGATTTTTTGGTCAAAAATTTAGGGCTTTACTTCGCGCCTCTTTCTCACTTCCAACGACACCAGCTTAGACACCGAGGGCGGGAGTAAGTTCCCGCGTGATCATAAATATTTACGAGCCAAGTGTGAAGTGAAGAGGTGAAGGGGTGAAGGGGTGACAAGTGACTTAATCACCTCTTCACCCCTTCACCCTTTCACCTCTTCACCCCTTCACCCCTTCACCCCTTCACAATGGCGCCAATCGCATCATCAATCGTCTTCAGCGCGAAATCGCATTGATCCCGATCAATCACTAGGGGCGGCGAGAGGCGTATCGTGCTTACGCCGCAGCCCAGTGTGATCAGGCCGCGGTTGAAACACTCCATCTCTACTTTGGCCATCGCGTCGGGATGCGGCTCCTTGGTTGTCCGGTCTTTGACCAGCTCAATACCGATCATCAAGCCTCTTCCGCGGACATCGCCGATAATCGTGTGTTTGTCCATCAACGCGCGAAAACCTTCGAGCAGATAAGCTCCCACTCTCGCCGCATTCTCAACCAGATGGTCTTCGAGCAACTCTATTGTGGCGAGCGACGCCGCAATCGCTACGGGATTGCCGCCGAAGGTCGAAGCGTGCGCGCCCGGTTGCCATTTCATCAGGTCGGCCCGCGCAATCGTCGCGCTGAGCGGAAGGCCGGAAGCGATTCCCTTGGCTGAAGCCAGGATGTCGGGCGTGAAATCGAAATGCTCCGAAGCGAACATCTTGCCCGTGCGGCCCATTCCCGACTGCACTTCGTCCGCGATGACCAGCACGCCGTGCCGGTCGGCGATCTCGCGGATCGTTTGCAGGAAGGACGCGGGCGGGACAATGTAACCGCCTTCGCCCTGGATCACTTCCAGGACGATCGCCGCGCATTCGTCGGAAGGCACGGTGGTTTTGAAGAGCAGGTCTTCGATCACCCGCGCGCAGTGTGGCCCTTTCGATTCCAACGCTCCGCAGGTTTCGGGCGTCATTTTGTAAGGGCAGCGGTAGCAATTGGCGTACGGAATGTGCGTTACATCCAGCGCCTGAGAGCCAAACCCGACGCGCTGCCTGGCTTTGCTGGCCGTGAGTGAAAGAGCGCCCATCGTGCGCCCGTGAAACGCGCCGAAGAAGGCGATCAGCTTCGGCCGCCTGGTGGTGTACATCGCCAGTTTGACCGCGCCCTCGACGGCCTCGGCGCCGGAGTTGCCGAAATGGATTCTCTTTTCGTAATTCCCCGGCGCAAGCTTGCTGAGCTTCTCCGCCAGCGCGGGCAATTGCGGATAGTAATAATCAGCCGCGCAGATGTGGATGAAATCGTCCACCTGTTTCTTGATCGCTTCGACGACGCGCGGGTGCGAGTGGCCGGTCGAGCAGACCGCGACTCCGGCGTTGAAATCGAGAAACAGATTTCCATCTACGTCTTCAATCATCGCCCCGCGCGCCCTTTTGATGACCAGCGGGTACGGGCGTGTGTAAGAAGGCGAGATGTATTTCGCGTCCTGATCAACAATCTCCTTGGCCTTCGGCTCTGGCAATTCGGTTTTGATCTGAGGAAACTTCGCGGATTTGAGTTCTGCCATGCCTTGCATAATGTTCTACCTCCGAATGATAGAGTGACAGACAAATAGGGCGGCCAGAAACGGATTTATACGGAGACGCCCATGGCGTCCGAACGACCATTCGCCTGATCCGCCCGCCGTTCGCCGTCAACTTTGATTGAATTTGCGGGATTATCGAGGAGTGAACCGCGGGAGTATTAATCCGCGAAGAGATTTTTGCGGGAGAGAGTGGGAACGTGCTGTTTAACCAGGAATATCATTGCTTGTAACTGCGCGTTGCGCTTCATATCAATTTCAGTTTCGCGACCCGTGGATCGGTAATAATCTGATCGTGCTCGAAATCGAGCTTGATCTTCCATTTCTGCAAAGTCGTTGCGCCGATGATCGCGTCCTCTGACAGTCCTGGCACGATCATAAACTCGTCGGTCAATCTCAAGCCGTTGAGATAAAAGTCCAACCGCGTCGCGTAGCTGATGCGCAGGAAAGCGCCTTTGCTTGCTGTTTCAACGTCTATCGGATCGGACAGCGGCAGCGATTGTTCCAAAGCTTCAGCTTTTTCCGGCGAGACGCAGGAATAGGTAGAGCCACTATCGAACAGCGTGTTCAACTTCTCGGTTCCGCGCGAACCGCGGAATTCCAATTCGCGTTCGAGGATCATCGCGTCTCCTTCATGTTTCAGAACTGTCACTTCCTGCGCCATCGTAAACCTTCTTTCGTGTCTTCGAGGATAATGCCCATTGCTGTGAGTTGATCGCGAATCTCGTCGGCGCGGGCGAAGTTCTTCGCGGCGCGCGCGGCCTGCCGCTCGTCAATCATCGCCTGAATTTCGGAATCGAGCAACTCCTGCTTTACTTCGCCGAAGACGTTAAAGACCGAGTCAAAGCGATCAAGGAGCGCGAGCAGGACACCGAGATCGTCGGCTTTGATCGCGCCCTGCGCCATTGCGGTGTTGGTTTCACGCACGAAGTCATGGATCACGGCGAGGGCTTCCGCCGTGTTCAGATCGTCATCGAGAGCGTCTTCAAAACGCCGCCGTGAGCATTCAATCAATTCGGCGATGGCGGGCGAAGAACCCGCTTCGGGCTTCAACTCCGTCAGCCGCTTCTTGAAATCGTTCAAACGATCGACCGTAGTCTCCGCCCCGCGCAATCCCTCGAATGTGAAATTTAGCTGTTTGTGATGCGGCGCGGAAAGCAGCAGGTAACGAATCGCGCGGGGCTTGTAACCTTTGGCGACCAGATCGCGGAAGGTGAAGAAATTGCCGAGCTTTTTGGACATCTTCTGCCCTTCGACCATCAGGAACTCGGCGTGAACCCAGTAGCGCACGAACGCTTTGCCAGTCGCGCCTTCCGATTGGGCGATCTCGTTCTCGTGATGCGGGAAGACCAGGTCAACGCCACCCGCATGGATATCGAATGTTTCGCCGAGTGATTTCATTGACATCGCCGAGCATTCGATGTGCCAGCCAGGCCGGCCATTGCCAAGCTCCGTCTCCCAGGAGGGTTCGCCTTGCTTCGCGGCTTTCCATAACACGAAATCGCGGGCGTTCTCCTTGTCGTATTCGTCGGCGTCAACACGTTCGCTGGCGCCGGCGACGTTGCCCTCGAAATTCATCTTCGACAGCCGCCCGTAGTTCTCGAAACCGGCGATGCGGAAATAGGTCGAGCCTTCGGACTGGTAGGTGTAACCATTTGCGCCGAGCCGTTTGATGATCTCAACCATCTCAGGAATGTAATCGGTGGCGCGCAGAATCTCTTCGGGCCGTTCCGCGCCCAGCGCGTCGAAGTCTTCAAAGAAGAATTGAATGTATTGATCGGTGAATTCCCGCAGCGACTTCTTATTCCGGACCGCGCGCGCGATGATCTTGTCGTCAACATCGGTGATGTTCATCACGTGCCGCAGCCGGTAGCCCTTATATTTAATGTAGCGCCGTAATAGATCGGCGAAGAGAAATGTTCTGAAGTTGCCAATATGCGCGTGATCGTAAACGGTCGGGCCACAGACATACATGCGCACTTCGGGCGGGTTGAGCGGTTGGAATTCTTCGACTCGATTGGTCAGGGTGTTGTATAGCTTAAGCATCGGATAATAGTCGGGTGTGGCCCTTTTGAAGCGACGGTAAAAAAAGCCCAGGAAAACGCGGAACACACGGAAAATGGGGGAAGACGCGGAAAAGAGTGGGAAAATTCCGCGTCTTCCCCCATTTTCCGTGTGTTCCGCGTTTTTTTGCCGCGCTAAAAGAGTGGCGCCCATAACACTTTCAAAGAAATTTGGTAATCGGAGTCGGACGACTGAGTTTATTGAAGCGGTTGAGAGCTTGTCAATCAGTGGTTTGCATGCGCCGTGGCGGTAGCCCGACCGTGAGGGAGGGTGAGTCCAAAGAGGGGTCAGTTGATGAGACCCGCCCTCCCTCACGGTCGGGCTACCGTCACGAAAACAAAATGGCTGGCAAGCCACAGCCTGCCAGCCGTCAAATCACTTAACTTCACCCCTCGGAAGGAACCACGAAGCAATTCAAGATCCAATTCAGGATCAATGGGATCAAACCTATTTGCTATTCTCGATGCGCAGATTGTTCTTCACCGAGAAGACGCCCGAAACGCCGTTGGCCGCGATGAACGCGCGCGTCGCGTCGCCTTTATTCGGCACGACACCTTCGAGCGTCACATTGCCGTTCCTGACGATAATGTGAATCGGCGGAACGGCCTGGATGGCCAGCCGGTCAAGACCAGGCTGACGATATATCGCGCGATAGACCGCAATGCGGATCCGGTCGTCGAACCCAGAAAGCGGCAGAACCTCGATGTTGTTGATCACTTGATCAACACCCACCACCCGTTCGACCACGCGCGCGGCGTCTTTTCTCAACGTCGGGCGCGAGACCTGACCGTAAAGCGTAACCACACCTTCTTCGTATTTGAAAGCCAGGTTGTCAAACACGCCGTAGAATGGCAGCGTGACCAATTCCTTGCGGATCTTCTTGATCGTCCTGACGTCGTCTTCAGCAGTGTTGTTTGGGTTCGCCGCAATCGGCATGACCGCAGCCATAGCCGTGACCAATGCAAGAACCATCCCAGCAAAAATCTTTTTCATAGCCTCCTCCTTCATTGAACGAGAAAATCGAGCGCCTCTCGATTTATATTTATCACTTCACCGCGCCGTCTTTGATGTGCCAAAGGCGCGGGGAGGTTGGTTGATTCCGGCTCCGGCGAATTTTTCTCATGCTCCGGCTTTTTGAGTCCGGTATTGTGTATTTTGGCTGACGAATAGGTCGAAGAGATGGCTAAGAACTGGCTTCTAGACATCATCTTTGCGCTCGCGTATATTGGTTGTCTTCCTTCAAGAATGAATTGAAATCCATACGGGGGCGAGTGATGCCAGATTTGAGGAATGGGCTGATCAAGAGTGTTGTTCCGGGCGCCGGCGTTGACGGCGGTGAGGTTATGATCATCTGCGAAGATTATGACACTTCTGATTACTCAGCCTGTAGAGTTTTGTTCGGCAATCAACGCGGCCGTCTGGTCAGCGCGTCCCCGTTGCGTGTGATCGCGGCGGTCCCCGATTGCGAAGTCGGCGCGAGCGCCGAGGAATTGCGACTTGTAAGCTCGACGACGGATTCTTCGATCCCATTCAAACGTGGCGCGAAGATCGCGGAGAACCTGCACCCGGTAGCCAACCCCGCGATTGATCGCGATGACGGCAGCATCTACGTGACGCTGTCGGGGCAGCGAGGTCAGAAGGTTCCCGTTTCGATCTATAAAATCACACCTGACGATACGGTCTCGCCTTTCATTTCCGACATTGTCAATCCGACAGGGATGGCGTTCAACCGCGAAGGCATACTGTATGTGACCAGCCGTTACGACGGCACTCTCTACCGCGTCTCGCCGTTCAAGGAAGTTCAAACCGTGGCTTCCGATCTGGGAATCGCGACGGGCTTGGCGTTTGATCTCAAAGGCGAGATTTATGTGGGTGACCGTAGCGGGACGATCTTCCGCGTGAACGAGATCGGTGAGTCGCGCCCGTTCGCCTCGATCGAAGCAAGCGTCGCGGCGTATCACCTGGCGTTCGGGCCGGATGGAGATCTGTATGTCACGGGGCCGACCCTCTCCTCGAGCGACGTGATGCGCATTGATTCAATGGGCAACGCAACTACTTTTTATGCGGGGCTTGGACGCCCACAAGGGCTGGCGTTCGACGCCGCAGGCAACTTGTACGTCGCAGCTTCATTGCGGGGACATCGGGGTATCGTCCGTATCACAGCCGACGGGCGCAATGCTGAAGTCGTGGTTTCCGGTTCGACGCTCGTCGGGCTGGCCTTCGACGACGCCGGCAACATGGTCGTCGTCAGCACACAATGCGTTTACCGCGTGCCGATGGGTATCAAGGGCCACTCTTTATATTGATTTTTGAATCGAACCCTGTGCGGCGGCAAAATTCTTGTTCAGACCGGGGCGAAATGAGCTAAGATTACCGCGCACTCCGACGGCGCCAGCGATAGGCAAATCCGAACCCCACAACCCCATATTAAACTGGCCCCGAAGAGGAAGCCATAATCACGATGAGAGCGGGAGAAATAATAGAAAAAACGGCTACGGAAGAATTTGAGAGCGGGGAATCTACACCGACCATCCCGGCGGCGCCGGCAAAAGAGCAGGAGCTTCGACGCGTCTTGCGTGAGATGGGATCAGTGATAGTAGCTTTCTCCGGCGGCGTTGACAGCGCCTATCTCGCCTACGCCGCCGCCGATGAGCTTGGCGACCGCGCTCTGGCCGTGACGGGTGAAAGCCCAAGCTACCCCGATTTCCAGCGACAGGACGCTCTCGCCATCGTCAACCAGTATTCGATCCAGCACGAATTCATCAATACCGACGAAATCAACGATCCGAATTACCAGGCCAATCCGGCAAATCGTTGCTATTTCTGCAAACATGAGTTGTTCACGAAACTCTCGGCGCTCGCCGCAAAGCGCGGTTACGCGTTCGTGTGCGACGGGAACAACGCCGATGACGTAGGGGATTACCGTCCCGGAAGGCAGGCGGCGAAAGAGTTGAAAGTGCGCAGCCCATTGATCGAAGCTGGATTGACCAAAGCCGAGATCCGGGCGCTATCGCAAGCCGCCGGGTTGCCCGTGTGGGATCGCCCGGCGTCGGCCTGCCTCTCTTCACGAATTCCTTATGGCATGCCGGTAACGATTGAGAAGCTTTCGGTGATCGAACGCGGTGAAGCCAGGTTGCGCGCCCTCGGTTTCAATCAAATGCGCGTCCGCCATCACGGCGATATTGTCAGGATCGAGATTGCGGTTGATGAGATGCCGCGAGCGCTGGATGCCGAAATGGCCAAGCGTATGGCCGCGGCGTTCAAGCAACTGGGGTTCAAATTCGTCACCCTCGACCTGGAGGGCTATCGCGCCGGGGCCCTGAACGAAACGTTGAAACGTTAAACTGCGAAATAACAGTAGTGAGTGTTATAGTTCGACCGTGAAATTGACCATTAAGATCAAGCTTCAACCCTCAGTAGAGCAAGCCACCGCTTTGCGCCAGACGCTCGAACTAGCCAATCAAGCGGCTAATGAGATCAGCCGTCTGGCTTGGGAAAACCAGACATTCAAACAATTCGAACTTCACAAGCTCTGCTATCGGCGCATCCGCGATCAGTACGGCCTCCCAGCGCAAGTGACTGTGCGGCTGATCGCCAAAGTCGCCGAACGTCTCGGATCTTGGGTAAGACCGGGAACGCCAGGGACGATTATGCTTATTGCGCATAAAGTCTATTTTGGAGGTGTTTGTGGCAGTAGCATTTGTAGATGATCTACGTCAAATCAAAGAAGAGAATCCATTTGAATCAATGATGTCGCGTTTCGATCACGCGGCCCAATTACTGAGACTCGACCCCGACCTATACAAAGTCCTGCGTGTCCCCAACCGCGAAATCACCACTTACATCCCGGTTTTTATGGACGATGGCCGTATAGAAGTCTTCACCGGTTACCGCGTGCAGCATAACTTCGCCCGTGGCCCGGCGAAAGGCGGAATCCGTTACGCGCCCGACGTGACGCTCGACGAGGTGCGCGCCCTGGCGGCGTGGATGACGTGGAAATGCGCCGTCGTCAACATCCCGTTCGGCGGGGCGAAAGGCGGGATCATTTGCGACCCCTCGCAAATGTCACAGGGCGAGCTTGAACGGATGACGCGACGTTACACCGCGGAACTGATGGACTTCATTGGCCCCGAACGCGACGTGCCCGCGCCCGATATGAACACCAACGAACAGACGATGGCGTGGATTATGGACACATACTCGATGCACGCCCGCCATACCGTCACCGCCGTCGTCACCGGCAAGCCGATTGACCTTTCCGGCTCGCAAGGCCGTCGCGAAGCCACCGGGCGTGGGCTGCTTTTCGTCACCGACGAAGCGGTCAAAAAGCTGGGGATGAAGGCCGAAAACACCCGCGTTGTGGTTCAGGGATCTGGCAATGTCGGCGGGACGGCCGCGCGGTTGATGTATCAGACTGGCTACAAAGTCGTGGCGCTCTCGGATATCCACGGCGGGATTTATAACCCGAAGGGGTTGGATGTTCCCGATGTGATGAGCTATCTGGCCAAACACAGGACCTTCGAGAAATACTCGAACGCCGAGCCGGTCTCGAACCACGAGCTGCTTGAAATCGATTGCGAAGTGCTGTTGCCCGCCGCGACTGAAAATCAAATCACGAGTCACAACGCTCATAAAATCAAATGCAAGATTCTTGCCGAAGGTGCGAACGGTCCGACCACGGCGGCGGCCGACGACATTCTCGAAAGCAAAGGTGTTTTCGTCGTCCCTGACATCCTGGCGAACGCTGGCGGAGTGACTTGCAGTTACTTCGAGTGGGTTCAGGATCGCATGGGCTATTTCTGGAAAGAGGACCTGGTCAACGAGCGATTAAATGACATTATGGTCGCCAGCTTTAATGATGTAGTTAAGTACGCCGAAAATCATGCTGTCAACAACCGCATCGCCGCCTATATGCTGGCGATTGATCGTGTCGCTTATATCACGCGGGTACGAGGCATTTACGCCTGATCTTGCAGGCCGCTGCCGGTTTAGACCGCAACCTGAAATTTGTTGATTGATTCCGATTCGACCTGGGGCCTACTTCATTAATGTAGTTGTGACTAATAAATGGGCGGCGGCGAGTAATAAACAACAGCAAGCAACCACGCTAAGTCTCTGTCAGGCTTGCAAGATTGGAATTGACACCATGGCGCCCCATCGTATAGATTTTGCGCGAACTTCTGTCCAGTCTTCACTCAACTGCGCAGTCAGCTTATTGCAGACAGGCCATTTTCGGCGAATTTCATTCGCTATTGATAACAGTTGTTCTTTGAGTTTATGAGTTTTTCGCGGCTCGATCATATCGGCTTACAACAAGTTGAATAAACTCGGTCTCTTGGTTCTCAATGTCTATGATGACTTGCGGGCGTGATAAATGGATGAGATTTTCACCCTCAGGTCATCATACAAACTAAGAAGAAAAACAAAATTGTCACCCAGTTCAGGAGGAGATATATGAGTTTTGCGAGAAGATTGCTCGGTCTGACGCTCACGCTCCTGCTCATCGGAGTTGTTGCCCGGTCGCAGACCCCACGCTCAACAGATGATCCTCGCAACCCGGCGCCAACCGTCAACGGCGGTACCGGGCTTTTCACGGTCTACGACGCCCAGACCTTGCGAAAAGGGGAGTTTAACGTCGGGTTCTTTGCCAACCATTTCCATCGCGATCCAGGCGATCTTGCCTGGCAGGTTTACCCAGTCAACTTCCAGGTTGGATTCAACGATTATTTGGAGGTCTTCGGTTACTTTGAAGCGCAACGAGTAGTTTCGGCCGGCCTGCCGGTTCTTCTAAGCGGCTTCTACCTTCCGGATGTCAGAACTCCGACACTGGCCGCCGGGCGTGTCATCATCGTTCCCGGAACGAATTCCGCGGCGTTCACACTCACCGATCCTTGCGGCAACGGTGGATTCGCAGGCCCCTGTAGAGGCGCCAGCCCAAACACCGGCCCCTTCAGAGCGCTTCCGGCGAACGATGTCGCGGTCTACCCTGGTCTGGGCGCGCCTGTCGGCGGCATTCTGCCGGCGATCCCGCCCAATGACCTGCCGAATTACTATCCCAATGCGCCTTTCCTGGCGCGTTTCTCCGATAAGCATGTCGGAGACGTTTGGCTCGGCGGCAAAATTCGTTTCACTGGCCCGAAGAATCCATTCGGGTTTGCGCTCATCCCTCTGTTTAAGATCCCGACGACCCGGGAGCTTAACACCGGCCTCGAGCGCGGGCGCGGCACTGGCGCTTTTGATTATGGTGTGATTGCGGCTCTCGATGGCCGTCTGCACAAGTTCATCAATCTCAGCACCAACATCGGATTCATCAAGAAGGGCGACCCGCAAGCCGACGATATGAATCTGGGACCGCTGTGCGTCGGTTGCGGAGTCATTCAGGGTTTCGGCCGCAGCGAAAAATCGCTCGATTTGCCGAACGAACTTCGCTCCGGTCTCGCATTTGATTTCCCGCTCAGCCCGCATCTGCAATTCATCGCCGAGATCACCTCGACCTATTACGTCGGTTCGCGCACGCCGAGCCTGCTCAGAAACAACCCGGTTGATTTCGTGGCCGGAGCGCGTATCTTCCCGTGGCGCTGGCTCGCGATCAGCGCCGCTTATCAGCGTCACCTCAACTGGTTCTCGGAACTGGACACGGTTCACGACCCGAACGGGTTCATCGCCGGCGTTTCAATCGGCCGCGCGAACAGTCGTGAAGAGCCGATCCTGCCGAATCAGCCGCCGACAGTGGCTCTCGGCCTCGGCGCCGTCGCGCCGGGTTCGACCGATGTGTTGCGCCAATCGGCCAGCACGGTTTGCGCCGGGGACAAGGTCGCGTTGACCGCCACGGCTTCCGATCCTGACGGCGACACGCTGCTCTATTCGTGGACGAGCACCGGCGGGCGTATAGTCGGTGATGGCGTGAACACCCAGTTCGACACAACCGGTCTCGCGCCCGGCGATTATACGATCACGGTTGAAGTCAATGACGGTTGCGGGTGCGTCGCGTTCGATTCCAAGACGATCCGCGTCGAGTCCTGCCCGCCGCTCACCGTCTGCTTTGGCCCGAACCTCGATCTGAACGCCAGCGCGACCACGGTTGACGCGGGTGAGAAGATCAACTTCACGACCACAGGCGTAACCGGTGGCCGCAACTACGGCGACGTTCGTTACGAATGGTCGGCTTCAGCCGGCACGATCAGCGGCAGTGGTCTGAACGCCACGCTCGATACGACCGGTGTCACGCCAGGCTCGACTATCGAAGTCACGGTCAGGGCAACCTCAACGGAGGGTAATTGCTCGGCCAGTGGCGCGACTCGCGTCAGCCTGAGAATGCCGCCGCCGCCGCCGCCGCCGCCGCCTACGTTTAGTGAGCTTGGCCAGTGCACGAGCTTCAAACGCAACAACGCTCGCGTGGACAACGCCTGTAAGGAAATCCTGCAGAATCGCGTGATTCCCGCATTGCAGGCCGATCCCGGCGCCAAGCTCGTGATTGACGGTTATCGCGCCGATAACGAGAAACCCGCTACCCTCGACCTGCAACGCGCCAAGAACGTGCGCGATCGTTTGGCCGATGGCAGCCTCGGTACTCAGATTGACGCCAACCGCATCGTCGTGCGCCCGGGCGGCGTTTCGACTGATGGCAGCCAGGTGAAGATCTTCTTCGTCCCGAGCGGAGCCGCTGATCCTCCGGGACCGTCCGCGGTGGACGCCGGACCGGTCACGCCGGAAAAGAAAGCCGCGCGCCGCAGAGGACGCCGTTAAACTGAAATCGCCATCCGGCGGTTGAAACCTAGAGGCAGGCGATCATAATGACCGCCTGCCTCTTTTTGCGTTAGTGGACGATTTTAGAAATGATCCTCTCTTGAAGGGTCTTGAATGACGACGATGAGGATTTGCCTTAGCGATTATGTTGAATAATAAGGCTGTCGAGGGAACTGAAATCAGACACGAGAGACTGATCTGCGCAATCATCTTTGTTTTGGCGGTCATCGCCGCCCTCTGGATCCGTTTCGCCCAGATCGGCGTCAAACCGTTTCACCACGACGAAGGGGTCAATTCTTACTTCCTGCTCAATCTGGCCAGACACTACGACTACAAATACGACCCGACCAACTATCACGGCCCGACGCTCTATTACTTCGCCCGCCTCGCGATGCTGGTCTTCGGCGAAACCGACCTCGCTTTACGATTCACGCCCGCCCTGTTCGGTGTCCTGGCCGTTCTGATGGTCTGGTTGTTGAGGAAGCGCCTGGGCCCAATCGGGACTCCGGTCGCGGCTTTTCTGATGGCCCTCTCGCCGGGCCTGGTCTATTTCTCGCGCGACTTCATTCACGAAATGTCGTTCGGCTGTTTCTCGCTCGGCGTTGTTGTGGGCGCGTGGCGTTACGCCGAATCGAAAAACTTCATCTGGCTTGCGCTGATGTCAACTTCCGCCGGATTGCTGTTCGCCACTAAGGAGACTGCGATCATTACCGTTGTCGTCCTGATCATCGCCGCCGTCTGCGCCGCAATCTGGGACATCGCGCGAAGGTTGATCATGCGGCGCGAGTTCAATCTCGCCGTTTTCGCGCGCGAATTCGGGCGCGATTTCACGGGTGCGGCGCCGTCACTCGATCACCTGCTGACCGCGATCATCATCTTCGTCTTCATCAATTTCATTTTCTACACCAATCTCATTTTCTACATCTCATTCTTCCCTCCGCGGACGCATCCTGACGTAAACAGGGGCCTCTACTGGAAAGGCCTGGCGGACGCGGTCAAATCCATCGCGCTCTGGACGGGCCGCAGCGGCAGCGAACACGTCAAAGGCTTCTGGTACTACTTCGGCATTCTGCTCAAACTCGAACTGCCTTTGCTCATCGGCTCGTTGCTGGCCGGAATCTTTGTCTTGTGGCGTGGGACGCGGTTCTGGCTCTTCGTCGCTGCGTGGACGCTGGGACTGGCGCTGGCCTATTCGATCATCGGATACAAGACGCCGTGGCTGATGATCAGTTTCCTGATCCCGATGGCCATTCTTTCGGGCTACGCCGCGGGGCAGATTTATGGCGCGATGCCTCTCACTTCCCTCAGGTTATTGTGGGCGCTGGCGCTCGTTGTGGCTCTGATCTTCAACGGCCACCTGGCGTGGAGAGTGAATTTCGACAAACACGACGACAACAGCAACAGCAGCGGATATTTCACCGGCGCCGGACGGAAGCTGGAGTTTAGACCATACATTGACGGGCTGTACGGTTACGTCTACGCGCAAACCGACAGAGGCATTCTCCAGCTTGTGCAGGCGCTCTCTCGCGAAACCGACAAACTGCCATCGCGCAATCACACGCCCATTTACGTGGCATCGCCGGATTACTGGCCACTGCCCTGGTACCTGCGCGATTACGACCAGGTGGCCTACACGGGCAGCCTCCCTGCCACCGTGGGCGGGCCGCCACAATTTTCCCAACCCATCATCATCGCCAGCGTGAGCCAACAATCGGAGCTCGACGGCCTGCCCGGATGGCGCGCGTTGCCGCAGGCGTTCACGCTCAGACCGGGCGTGGAGCTTGTCATCTACGTCCGTGACGAAACACAGCAACAATAGCTCAAACCCGCCACTTGACATTCAGCTTCACGGTAATTGAGCTGGCCGAACGGGTCGGCACGATTCTGGCGCTGATCTCGGGTTACGAACGCGACAAGCTGAGATTGAATGGCGAGATGGCCGCCCGGTTTGCGCTGGCGCTGGAAGTCTCAACCGATGAACTGCTCGGCCTGACGGGAACGAAAGCGACACGGGGCAAAAAGCCGAGCCGGAAAATTCTGCGACGGATGGAACAGATTGAAAAGCTGCCCGCGGCGCAACAGGCCATCCTGCTCAAGACGATTGACACCTTCATCAAGGCCGCGAGTAAGTGAGCAAGTGTGGATTCCCCAAGCTGAGGTTTGTGGTCTCTTCAATCCGCATGCAGTGTGAGTCGGTGATTCGGAAGGGTCGGCTGATAAACGCTCATTATGACCGGCTTCATCTGAAGAACAGGGCAGAAGTCATAATGCGGGTTATCATCCGCCCGGCTTCCGTTGATCCACCCCATCGCGCATCGGCTGCGGTGGCTGGCGGCTTCGCGGCTCGCGCACTCACCCGCTCCGCTGAACGTCCCCTCCTATGGGGGCTTGCGCCAGAAGTAGATGACGAACGAAAAGAATTCAACTGCGCGGGATCAAGAGCGAGGTTCAGGACACGGGCACTCTAAATTCACTACAGCGGTTTCAAGATGAGTGTTCAGGGGCAAAAGTCCGTCAGTATTGGGCGGCAATGTGTTTTCGACTGAACACGCGAGTTGAAACCGCTGTAAGCGTTTCGGCAAGTCCGGACAGCTAATCAGTTACGACAGGTGTTTACACAAAAGTTCTGATACGCTCGATAGCCTTACTTGATTACTGAACTTTTGAGTCCCCAACCTAACTACAGGACAAAAGTTTGATAACCTTCCGCCAGACAACAAGATCGAAGCTCTCGAAGTTGGTCACTAACCGGCACAAGATATTGAGCCCTCGCCGGAAGATGCTCTTTGGCGGATAGCCGTGTTTCTTCAGTTTCAGTTCTTTGACACTCGCTTGCCAGAGGCCGACGACGAAGGCCCATGTGAAGGCCAGCGCCAGTAACGCAAGCAATCGGCTCAATCGCTCCGAGTCTTGCAACTTGGTATCTTCGAGGTTGAAACCGCGCGATTTCAACGCTCCGAATAAAGTTTCAATGCCCCAGCGCTTTTTATATTGCTCGTGCGGCTTTTCGCAAAATTCGGACGAGACCAGAATCAAGTACTCACCATCCTTCAAGCGACAACCGCTCAAGTAGAGTTCCATGCCCCACATCTTCCGCGCTTCGGGGATGACCAAAGGGCAATTGATTCGTGTCCGACAGAACAACCGCCAAGCGTGCGCATATTGCCCGCGTCCGTTGCGGACCAGCGTGTTCTTGTGCAGGCGCATCTGGAATTTGATCCGATGCTTCTTGAGAAAGCGAAACCATTCGCGCCCGACGAATTCGCGATCACCCAATAAACACGCGATGTTTTGCGCGCCGAACAGATCAAGGAAGATTTCCATGACCGTCGTCCGTTCGCTGGTGTCGGAGTTGCCCGCTTTGGACAAGACGATCCAAACGACCGGAATCCCGACGCCGCGATAAACGATTGAGAGCATCAGGATGTTGAGGTCAACGGCGCCGACTTTCCAGTTCGTCCGATCCAAGGCTAGAGTGTAAGGTCCGGGAACGCCGAGCAACTTCACGATAAACAGCGCAAGTTGGGCATAGGGCATCTCGAACTCTCGCAGAAAGCGTTGGAGCCGCTTGTAATTTGACTCCTCTTTCGCGGTTCCTGAAAAAGCCGTGGCCAGGATCGAGAGGTTGACCGTCTGCACGGCATAGAGGGCCAAGAGAAAGCGGGCGACAAATTTGATGCGGGCTTTGTTCCAGGGTAAATTGTCAGAGAGCGTTTGTTCAAGTGAACGAATGTCTTTCATCGTGCGATTCCTTTCTGGGTTAGAGTTCCTGGAAAGTGTAATCGCACGATGACTTTAGGCGCTACGGCCACAATTCGG
>Ga0187894_10004032_pt1 | contig 16018 bp, 11 predicted proteins | sample GBC1701081metaG_FD_136650 | JGI IMG/M metagenome (GOLD analysis project Ga0187894, IMG submission 136650) | White microbial mat communities from a lava cave in the Kipuka Kanohina Cave System on the Island of Hawaii, USA - GBC170108-1 metaG ... | reverse complement strand
GACGGAGCTAGGGCAATAAAGACAATAACGATCTATAAACATTGCGCTCCTCCGGAGCGGGAAAACACCGACTTGTGTAGAAACCTTAGCTCGACAGTTTGCGCTACTCTCGCCGATGCGCTCTCGAAAAATTAAGATCGCATCCGGGCAAACTGTAAAGATTTGTGTAATGACAAGCCTCACGGCCGGGTTAGCGGCCACAGGCTGCAAATCCGCTTCAGGAATTGGTAGCAGGGCAAGCCACGCGCCGCGGCTTTGTTTGACTTCAGATCAGCGCAAAATGGGCATGTCTATTAGGCTTTGCGACTGACCGTCGTAGACGCCAGCGACGTTCCGGCGAAAGGATGAGAGGGAGTGTGGCAAACCACGACAACAAAGGGGAATTAGATTTCAGCGCAGTGAGACGGTAATGAACACTAATATAAGTTCCTATCCAGGTTTCGGAAACTGATCAGGAGAGACTGGAGTATGTGTATAAGCGGTAAGGCAAAAAAATAACACGAGGAACACAATCATGTATTCAAGAAGAGAGTTCGGGAAACTCGCTCTGGTCGGGCTGCCGGCGTCAGTCGCGCTCGCGCAAGGCTCTTTGAAGACCAACGGCAAGATCAACGGCGTGCGGATCGGCGTGCAATCATACAGCTTCCGCAGTCTTTCGCTGGACGACGCCATCAAGGCGATGGTTGAGATCGGCATCGGCGAATGTGAGTTGTACTCAGGCCACGTCGAGCCGCGCATCGGGCCTCCGGGTGGAGGCCGGGGGCAGATGACGCCGGAGATGCGCGAAGCGATGCGCAAACGGCAGGAAGAGACACGCAAGTGGCGTCTGACGGTCTCGCTCGACCATTTCAAAGACGTCCGCAAAAAGTTCGACGCCGCCGGGATCAAGCTGCAAGCCTACAATCTCAGCTTCAATGACAATTTCACCGACGAAGAGATTGACCGCGGCTTCCAGATGGTCCGGGCGCTCGGCGTCAAACTCATCACCGCGTCCTCGACGTTGAGTTCGGCGAAGAGGGTCGCTCCCTTCGCCGACAAATACAAGATCACGGTCGCCATGCACAACCATGCCAACCTGACCGACCCGAACCAATTCGCCAAGCCGGAAAGCTTCGCGGCGGCGCTGGCGATGTCGAAATACTTCGCGGTCAATCTCGACATCGGCCATTTCGTCGCCGCCGGGTTCGAGCCTCTCGCTTATATCGGGGAGAATCACGCCCGCATCACCAACCTGCATATCAAAGACCGCAAGAAAGAGGACGGCCCGAACACGCCTTGGGGACAGGGCGATACGCCGATCAAGCAGGTTCTTCAGCTCCTGAAACAGAAGAAGTACGACATCCCCGCCAATATCGAATACGAATACCAAGGCGAAGACGCCGTGGTCGAAGTCAGAAAGTGTTTTCAGTACATCAAAGACGCCCTGGCATAGGACGCTGGGACAGTACCGCGCGCGTAAGCAAGCGGTTTACCCAGGGCACAACCGCTTGCTTACGCGCGCGGTACTGTCCCAATCTCTTCAACTGACACCATCGGAGAATCGTGAATGAAACGAGACAAAATCACACGACGAAATTTCGTTGCGGGCACAACCGGCGCTGCGCTCAGCGCGATGATCGTCCCGCGTCGCGCGCTCGGCGGAACCGGCTACAACGCGCCAAGTGACACAGTCAATTTCGCCGTCATTGGCTGCGGCGGGCAGGGCAAGACCGACGCGGCGGAACTCGTGGTCGGCGGCCAGAACCTGGTGGCGCTCTGCGACGTGGACTTCGGTTTCGTTGACCGCGAGATCGCCGGAATGACCAGAGTCCGCGAAGCCAGGCCCGGCGCTCCGGCCATGAGCGAACAAATGCAGCGGATGATGGAAGAACGAAGGGCGCAGATGGTCAAACTGCAGGAAGCCTACAAGACGGCCAAACGCCACGCCGACTTCCGCAAGATGCTCGAACAACAGAAAGACATTGACGCGATCATTGTCGCGACGCCCGATCACACGCACGCCGTCATCGCCAAGACCGCGATGGAGTTGGGCAAACACGCTTACGTCGAGAAACCGCTCACCTGGTCGGTGAGCGAAGCCCGCGTATTGCGCGAGACAGCCGCGCGCACGAAGGTCATCACGCAGATGGGCAACATGGGTCATTCGAGCGAAAGCGCGGCGCTGGTCAACGAATGGGTTCAAGCCGGCGTGATCGGCCCCGTGCGTGAAGTCCACGTTTGGACTAATCGCCCCCTAGGCTTCTGGCCGCAGGGCATTCCACGTCCCGGTAAACCCGCCATCGTCGCGGACGCTCCGGCAAACGGGCCAGGGGCGCCGGGTGGAACGGGCTTCGGCACGGATTGGAACGCCCGCATGGTCAATCGCGCGCTGGCCGCGGCGATGGATGGCAATTATCCGGCGCCCGCAGGATTGGAGTGGGATTTGTTTCTCGGCCCCGCCCCCGAAGTGGCGTACCATCCGGTCTATCATCCCTTCAACTGGCGCGGCTGGCTGGATTGGGGCATGGGCGCGATTGGCGATATGGCCGCGCATCTGATGGATCATCCATACTGGGCGTTGGGATTCACCTATCCGAGCAGCGTCGAAGCCACCTTCACGCCGTGGGGCACGGACATCAAGAACACCAGGGTCACTTTCCCGATGGGAACCCACATCGTCTACAAATTCCCGGCGCGCGGCTCTCAACCGCCCGTCACGCTCACCTGGATGGACGGCGGGTTGACGCCAGGCCGTCCCGACCTGTTGCCGGACGATGTGCCGCTCGATCCTGGCGGAGGCGTCATCTTCATCGGCGAAAAAGGCATCCTCGTGCACGGCACTTACGGCTCAAATCCGAAACTCTATCCGCAGTCCTTGATGGAAGTGGCGGCCAAAGTCCCGAAGACTTATTTCCGCGTCGAGACCAGTGGCGAAGGCCCGATGCGACAGGCCAAACATCGGATGAACTGGGTCAACGCGATCAAGGGCAAAGAGAAGGCGACCTGTCCGTTCGAGTACGCCTCGCGGCTGACCGAAACGATGCTGCTCGGCGTCGTGGCGATGAAAGCCGGACAGGGCAAGCGGATCTACTACGACGGCGAGAAGGGTCAGATCACGAACCTGCCCGACGCCAACCAGTATCTGCAACGCGAATATCGCAAGGGCTGGAGCCTGTAGGCATCAACTTGATGTGGGCTTGATGGGGTAGCGCGCCGACCCCATCAAGCTGAATTTGGATGATGCTTTTTTGCCTGGTGTGATGATGATATGCTTCGCTCAAGGGAACGCGAATGATCACAGAGGTAACAATATGACAACGCAAACTGTAACGATCCAAGTTGACCAGGCAATCGCCGAAGTTGTGCGCGCGTTGATGGCGAAAGCCGAGGCGGCGGGGAAAAGCATAACGGCCTTGTTCGAGGAACTAAAAGAGACAGGGCAACCGTTGATGCTGGCAGTCGACGGCGCCGAGACGATCGTGCTACAGGACGCAGCCAGTTATCAAAAGCTTTTAGAAGAGCTTGATCGCGCAGAAGCCATCGCAGGCATTCGGCGAGGGCTTGAGGCGATGGACGCGCACGGCCAGTCAGGGAGTTTTTAGCTGAATTGCGAGAAGAGTTCGGCTTTCCTGAATCGAGACCGGATAAACAATGAGTTATCACGTCGAGATCACCGAACCAGCGGAACAAGACGCCAGAGAAGCTGTCCATTGGATTGTTCAATACTCGCCAGAAAAAGCCTCTCTTTGGTATTTTGATTTCCTGGAAGCTGCCAACAGCCTGCAGGAGTTCCCCGCCCGTTGTCCGATCTAACCCACGATAACTATTCCGTAAAAGGCAATCCCACATAATTTTCCGCCAGCGCCATAGCCGCCGCGCGCGAGCTTGTCACGTATTCCAATTCAGCCAGTTGAAGTCGCCGCTGGAACGGAGTGGCGTCCGGGAAACGGTGCAGCAGCGAAGTCATCCACCACGAAAAATGCTCGGCGCGCCAGACGCGGCGCAGACAGGTTTGCGAATATTGCGCCAGCAGATCGCTCTTTCCCGCGTGGTAATAATCGCCGAACGCTCGAGAGAGCGCGCGAATATCCGCGGCGGCCAGGTTGAGTCCCTTGGCGCCGGTCGCCGGCACGATGTGCGCTGCGTCTCCGGCCAGAAACAGCCGCCCATATTGCATCGGTTCGACGACGAAGCTGCGCATCGGCGTGACGCCCTTCTTAATGATCAAGCCCTCTTTCAGCGCCAAATCGCCGCCCGCGTGCAATCGTGTTTCCAACTCCTGCCAGACGCGGTCATCGGGCCAGTTGGCGATCTCTTCGCGCGGGTCACATTGAACGTAGAGTCGCGTGATCTGCGGCGAGCGCATGCTGAACAACGCAAAGCCGCGCTCGTGATGGCAATAGATCAACTCTTCCGATGGAGGTTTGGATTCGGCCAGAATGCCGAGCCAGCCGAACGGATAGGCTCGCTCATATACGGTCAGCGCGCCGTCGGGAATGGACGGGCGACAGACGCCGTGAAACCCGTCGCAGCCAGCGATGAAATCACAGGTGATCTCTTGGGCTTCGTCCGCCCGTCGAAAGCGAATCTTCGGCGTCTCGCTATCGAAGTCGTGAACGCTCAGATCCTCGACCTCGAAGAAAATCTCCGCGCCCGCATCGAGGCGCGCGTTGATCAAATCCTTGACGACTTCGGTCTGGCCATAGACCGTGATCGCGCGCCCGCGGGTCAGCTCATGCATATTGATGCGATGGCGGCGTCCGCGAAAACTGAGTTCAATGCCGTGATGAACCAATCCCTGCCGCCGCATCCGCTCACCGACTCCCGCTTCGTTGAGGATGTCCACCGTGCCCTGTTCCAGCACGCCCGCCCGGATGCGGCTTTCGATATACTCGCGGCTGCGGTTTTCGAGCACGATGGATTCGATGCCCTGCAACCACAGCAGACGCCCAAGCAGCAATCCTGCCGGGCCTGCTCCGACAATTCCAACCTGTGTTCGCATAGCTAAACTCAGGGGTAAAAATATTCAAGCGCCGTTATTTTTTTCATTTTCCATTTGCCGTTTTACATTTGTCATTTGTCATTGCCTGGCGAACCGATCGAGCAATGGCAAATGACAAATCGTAAATGGAAAATGGGAAATGGATTTATTTCGCATCCTGCGACAGCTTTTGCATTCGGGAGTAGCTCATTCGGTACGGCTGATACGTCGCTCTGAAAATCGCCGCCGACACGATAGAGGCCAACACGACGGTCAGCGCCAGCGACCAACCGACCATATTTCCATCGCGGAACAGATAATCGTTGAAGACGCCTGGCAGCAGCGGCCCCAGCGTCTGCCCGCCGAAACTGATGGTGAAGGCGAGCAGCGCGGCGACCTGGCCTCGCAATTGATTGGGGAAGATCAACTGCAACGCGGCGTAAGAACTCCCGACAGGTAACGCCAGAAAGAATTGCGCGGGAACCAGCAACACGAGCAGCCACGTCAGACTGGGCATGCTCATCGCCAGCCCGAAAAAGACGCCCGCCCAAACGGCGCCAACCACGCCGACTTTGAGCGGCGCTTCGTGAACCCGGCGCCTGACCCAACGGTCGCAAAGTTTGCCCCCCACGTACATTCCCGCAATTCCCGCCGTCAGAGTCATCACACCCAGCGCCAAACCCGTCCTGCGCGGCGTCCAGTCGTGGACACGGAGAAAGTATGTCGGCGCCCACGCGAATATCGCGTAATTGCACGCGGCCTGCGCCGACAGCCCCGCGCATACGCCAACCACCGACCGCCAGCGCAGCCTCACTTCGCGCAACGCTTCGCTAAGGCTCAGTTGCGAAGCCTGTCCCCCGGCCGTCCGCAGCAGATTGCGGCGCAGCGGTTCGCGCACGGTGTAAACCAACAATCCGACCAGCAGACCCGGCAATCCCACGATCAGAAACGTGAGCCGCCACGAAGCGATCTCGCCAATCAGGGGCAGCGTGACCGCAGGCGCCCCGGCCACCGCGCTGACCACCGCGCCACCGACAATCAGCGCCAACCCCGAACCGATGAAGATTCCCATCGCATAAACACTGAGCGCCCCGCCCAGCTTCTCTTTGGGAAAGTAGTCCGTGGTCAGCGACATCGCCGCCGGCCCAAGCGTCGCCTCGCCAACGCCGACGCCGAGTCGCGCGGCAAAGAGCGACCAGAAATTGCCCGCCACGGCGCACAGCGCGGTCATCAGGCTCCAGAAAAAGACTCCTGCGGCGATGATCGTGCGACGGCTATACCTGTCCACCAACCATCCCACCGGCAATCCCATAAAGGTGTAAAAGAGCGCGAACGCCAGCCCCTGCAGCAGGCCGATGCGCGTATCGCTGACGCCGAGATCATGCTTGATCGGGCCAACCAGCAAGCTGAGGATTTGCCGGTCAATGAACGAGAGCGTCAAACAGACCATCAATACAAACACTACGTACCAGGCGTACTTCAGGCCGGGCTCGGTTGTTTGTGATGTCGCCGCTGATTCGTGATTGGTTTCTACAACGGGAATGGACATGTTCTTGACGCCTCGCTTGCGGAGTATATTTTTAATTCAGTGATCAAGCCCACACCTCACGCGCGGTCTCAGCCACCAGCCGCAACTTCGCTTCCTGATCCGCTTCAGTCAACAGATTGCCTTCCAGCGTTGACGCGAACCCGCACTGCGGACTGAGCGCGAGCCGCTCCAACGGCACATAAGAAGAGGCTTCCTCGATACGGCGTTTCAAATCATCTTTGCTTTCGAGCTCGGGTTTCTTTGTGCTGACCAGTCCGAGCGCGACGACGCCTTCGTCCGGGACTTCGGCAAGCGGATCGAAGCCGCCGGAGCGCGCGTCATCGAATTCGAGCAGGAAGCGGTGGAAGCGGGTCTTGCGAAAGACCTTCGTAATCGGCCCGTAATCGCCCTGCGCGTAAAACCTGCTCTGATTGTTGCCCCGGCACAGATGCAGCCCGAATTGAACGCCCGCCCCCTTTGCCGCATCCTTTGCCGCCCCCCTTGCTGAATGCCCGCCGATGATGGCGTTGTCCATCTCAATCGAAAGATCGAGCAACCGATCCGGGTCATTGCCTCGCTTGCGATAACCTTCCCGCAGATCGGGATCGAGCAGCGCGGTGTATTGCGGCGAATCAATCTGAATGTACGCGCAGCCCAAACGGATCAGCTCTTCGATCTCGCCTCGCAGGATGTCCACGAGGTCCGCCAAATAAGCGTCAACAGTGGCGTAGGCGCCCTTCGATTTCTCGGCGTCGTAATAGGCGGCGGCCTGTTGCGCGCTGATCAGAGTGGTTTTCGCCGGACGTTTCGCTCTCGCCCGCAGCCACGTATATTCTTCCGCGCACAGATGCCTCTTGCGCCGCAGCCTGGAGACCACGACCGGGCGTTGCAGAATCAACTCTTCCCCCTTTTCATCGCGGAACGGAATCGCCCAGCCGCCATACCTATCGTAGCCCTCGACCGCGTCAATCAGGTGACCATAAAAAGCGTAGCGCCGCATCTCACCATCGGTGACGACTTCAATTCCGGCGCGCTCCTGCAACTCAATGGCTTCGGCGATGGCGCGATCTTCGATTTTTTTGAACTCCGCGTCAGTCAACTCGCCCGCTTCGTGACGAGCGCGCGCGTCTTTCAAATAAGCCGGGCGCAACAAACTTCCAACTACATCACTTCGGTACATAGATATTCTCTTTTTCATTTTCCATTTGCCATTTGAGATTCGTCATTTGTCATTGGAAGAAATTGGCTGAGCGGTTTTTCTTCCAATGACAAATGACGAATCTCAAATGGCAAATGGAAAATGCTTTCCGAATTCCGAATCAGGCAAGAGCCTGTCAACATCTTCAAAAACGGAGCTTCACGCCATACTGAACCTGAAACGGATTGGAGGCGTCGCGAGGCGTGTTGAATCCCAGAATCGGATTCGGCGCCAGGTTGAGATCTATCCCTCCGTAAACAGTGTTCAGGTCTGTGACGTTGACGCGATTGAACAGGTTGAAGAAGTCGGCGCTGAATTCCGCGCTGACGCGCTCGTTGAAGCGGAATTCGCGCGCGATGCGGAGGTCGAAACTGGCGAAGCCAGGCCCTTCCAGCGTGTTTCGGCCCAGAGCGCCCGGCCGGTCGGAGAGAGGGTTGCCGTCGCCATTCGCGTCCGAGCCGGCGAAGACGTTGAAGCGTCTGCCGCTCTGAGCGGTAAGCAACGAGCTGAACTTGAAATTGCCCAACACACCCACGCGCTCCGGAATCTGACTGACAAAGGCCAGCGTGAACCTGTGGGGAACGCTTTGGCGCGAGATGGCGCGCTCCGGGCTGATGCTTGGCCCTTCGGGCAAGTCGGCCAGGTTGGCCACCGATTCGGAGTTGTTGATGGTCTTGGAGAAAGTGTAGCTGCCGTGAAAACTGAATCCGCGCGCGAATCGCTTCTCGACCTCGAAGGTCCCGCCGTGATGGATGGAAAATCCGATGTCGTCGTTGACGTAGAAATCGCCGAGTTCCAGGAATCTCCGCCCGCCCGCCGCGCGTGCGAAGATGGGCTTGCCGGAAGGCAGTGTCCCCGTCTGCACTCCGTTGAGCAGCCCCGTATGCGCCGCCAGCTTAAGCCCGTGCACGTACAAGTAGCTTGCGGTAACCGCGACACCGCCGCCCAACTCGCGGGAAATTTCGAGGCTGGCCTGCTGGGAGTAGGGAGTGCGCAACGCCCCGTCCTTATTGTCCCTGAAGCCCGGATTGATGATGCCGCCGACCACGGGCGCGGCCGGAACCTGTCCGGTGGAAGCGAAGACGCACATGGCGAGTTGCGCCGCGCTCGTCGTCGTAATCGTCGGTCCTCCGGGACGACAGGTAGTGGACGTAGCCGCGACCGCGCCACCGACGGTAGGTTGAATAAAGCGGGCGCGAATGGGCGCCACTCCGGGGAAGACGACCTGAGCGTTCGGTTGATCGCCCGCGCTGCCCCATTCGCTGGTGACCAGCAACTGTCCGATACTCGAAAAGAGACGGTCGTTGAAGATCCCGAATCCGGCGCGCAATACGGTCCGAGGGCTGATGCTATAGGCGAGTCCCACGCGCGGCTGAACATTGTTCAGATCATTACGCTGCACATACGACGCGGGATAGGTCTCGAAGTCGTAACGAAGTCCCAAGGTGAGCGTCAGTGAACGTCCGGCTTTCCACTCATCCTGGCCGAAGAACCCATAAGAATTGTGATCCACGCTGGTTCTCGTGAGGGGCTCCAGGCTGCTGGGAACGTCCGCGGAGAAGGGGATGCTGAGCGCCGGGCGCGTCGTCGCGCCATTCTGCAACGGCCACCAGAAGACCACCGGCGTCTGGTTCAAAAAAGTAGGCCCGGCGACGCCCGGTCCGCCCAGGTTCGCAAAGATCACCCGCGCCGGGAAGAAAAGATCCCACTTGGCGGTGTTGCGAATGTTGTTGAAGTCGGCTCCTACTTTGAGCGCGTGCCCTCCCGCAATGACACTGAGGTTATCTGACATCTGCAAACGCGATTCACGATAGAAGTCCACGTCCGAGGTGCTCTTGCCGGTGATGATCAAGTTGGAGACTTCGAGGTCAGGCTCTTTGAGCGCAGACGGAAAATCGAAGCTCCGGCGGGACCACTGGACGCGGGCTTCATTGACCACGTTCCTCCCCAGCAACGCGGTTTCGCTGGCCACCAGAGACTGATCGAAGGTCTTGTTGTTCCTCCTCGTCGTCGAGGCCGGAGAAGCGCGCCCGCCGCCGCCCAGAAAACCGTCGGTAGTCGAATCCAGCAGATTGTAGCGGACGGAAAAATCGTTGTTGGTGGTGAGCTTGTGATCCAGTTTGGCTAGGAAGCCGTCATAATCGTTCGCGCGAAGCAGATCGGTCACCTCGGGCGTCAGCCCAAAGAACGCCTTGGTCACATTGATCGCGGCCAGATTGTTGAGGATGACCGACGAGAATTTATTGGATTCGGCGCGGCGCTGCCCCTCGTAGTTGCCGAAGAAGAATGTTTTGTCCCTCTTGAGCGGACCGCCGAACGTTGCGCCGTACTGGTTTTGCCGCAGCGCCGGATTCGGTCCGGTCAGGATGGGCCGCGCATTGAGCGCATCGTTCATTCCGAAGTAATAAGCCGAACCGTTGAAGCGGTTCGTGCCCGACTTCGTGACGATATTGACGAAGCCGCCAAGCGCGCGGCCATATTCGGCGAGGAAGGTGGAGTTCAGGACGCGAAATTCCCGCACCGCCTCCTGCGACGGGGTCACGCGCGGCAGCCCCGTAAAGGTCTGGATATTGTCCACGCCGTCCACCAGGATCAACGTGAACAGTTCGGATTGACCGCCAAAGGTCAGCCGCGGCGCCGCCGCCGAGCCGACGCCCGCATCCGGCTCTTTGAAGGCGCCACCGCCGACGTTCTCGCGGCCCGGCGCCACGCCGCTCGAAAGCTTGGCGAAATCCACGAAGTTGCGTCCGATGATCGGGAGCGATTCGATGGATCGCTCATTGACCACCCGGCTTACTTCCGATCTGGTGGTCTCGATGAGCGGCTCTTCCTGCTTGATCTCGACCACCTCGCTCACGCTTCCGACCTGCACGGTCAGATCCACCACCGTGGCGCCGCCGACGTTCAGGGTCACGCCGCTTTGCATCGCCGTCCTGAATCCGGCCCGCTCAGCGCGGACTTCATATTGACCGGGCCACAAATTGGTGAGGCTGTAGCGACCTTCACTGTCCGTCGTGGTGTCGCGCGTCGCTCCCGTGTTCGTGTTCTTCGCGCTGACCTTCGCGTCGGGGACGACCGCGCCGGACGCGTCCCGGATTACGCCGGAGAGCGTCGCGGTGGTGGTTTGCCCCAAGGCGGTCACACCTGCAAGCAGCGCAATCAGCGCCGCCGTCAATAAGGCTTTCCCGTTAGTCATGACCGTAGCTCCTTTCAAGCTTCGGCGGGAGTAACGCAAACTGTCCGGTTTGCGCTGCTTCCTACACTGAATTCCTGGGGGAAACTGGAGACTCGACGAGTTCGAGCGGTTTCCGCCAATAGACGAGTGGAGGAGACGCGCAAACCGGATAATTTGCGCTACCCTCGCTCAACTCTGTACTTTCAATCAAACAGCATTGTTACTAGCCTTAACCGGTTCGCGGTGAGGCAGAAACATTCATTTCGTCATCGGCTGATTATTTTCAATCGCCCGCAGCGCCTCGCGATAACTTTCCGGCGCCTTGCCGCCGAAATGATCGAGCAGGTTGAGCCGCGCAGCCCATTCCTGCCGGCGCGCCGCCGCTTCAGCCATCATCGGTTCGATCCCCGCCGCGCGCAGCGTCTCGGCGACCTCTTCCATCTCGCGCGCGCGGCGTTCGCCGTGTTCGACGGCGCGGCCGATCATGTAGCTCGCGAGCTTGCTCCAGTTCATCCCCGGAAACGATTCGTCGAGCGAGGCGAAGACGCGCTCATCCACGCCGTAATGCGTCGCGCCGAGCGCGCATTCAAACAACAAAGCTTCCAGCCCTTTGACGATGACGCTGCGACACATCTTGACCGCGACCGCCGCGCCGACCTGATCGGAGACGACCTCGAAGCGCATACCGGCAGGCGCAAGCAAATCGGAGAACGACTGCGCATGCGCGCCGCCCAGTAGCATCGGGACTTTGTGACCGTACGGCGGTACCGGCGCCATCACGGCGGCTTCGACAAAACGCGCCCCGGCGGCGGCAATGACCTGTTCAATAACGCGTTTGGTCTCCGGCGAAACGGAATTGAGATCGGCGTAATAATGATGCGCCCGCAAATACGGCGCGGTTTGTGAGGCGGCTTCCGTGGCGGAACCGGCCGTGACGACCGAAAGGAGAATGTCGCTCTCGCCGGTCAGGCGCTCTGATGATTCAAGCAGCGCGACTTGCGTTTCCGCGGCGCGGCGTTTGATTCGTTCGCCGAGTTTCGGCGCGCGCGCATTGATGTCATAAGCGAACAGGCGCCTGACGCCCGCGCCGCGCAGCCCTTTGGCCAGGTTGTAGCCCGCCTCGCCAAACCCGACGAAGCCAATTTTCAGTTCGTTGTTCATCTCAAAAACCAAGCGCATGGCGCCATAAATCCAGTTCGGGCTAGGGCGATTTTCAGATCGATGTATGGATTCATAGAACGCGGATGACGCGGATAGAATTGATGCAAACGCTAAACAATCACAGATGTGGCGTCCAGACGTCGAGCACGGCGCAGCGATGTTCCCGCCGAACCGCATTCAACGCCTCCGCGAGCGCGGGATTCAATTCTTCAGGCCGCCGAACGATTCGGGCGAAAGCGTCGCCGGCTGCGGCGGCGATTCCCGAATAATCCGGCGGCGGATCGAAGCTGACTCCGAGGTCTTCGGCCCGGCTGGCGTAACCGTCCGGGTGAATCGCCAGCGTCGAGAGTTTCGGCGCTTTCCATCCGCGGTTGTTGTAGATGACCTGTAGGAACGGCGTTTGATAACGTCGCGCGATCCAATGAACAGAAGATGGAGCGGAGAACATATATGATCCGTCTCCCGTCAGGCAGACCACCGTCTTGTCCTGACAAGCCAGCTTGACGCCGATGGCCGCGCCGCCGTTCCAGCCGAGCGAGCCGCCCCCGCTGGTAAACATCTGCCCCGCGCGGGTCGCGCCGAGGTGATTAATGATCGTCTGGTAGTTCGTGATCCCTTCGTTCAGGATGATCGTGTCCTGATCAATATGCTGTCTGACGCAGGCCGTCAGATATTCCGGTGTGATGACGTCGATCTCAGGCGCCTCGGCGCGGAGAAGTTTCTGGCGGCGCTCTTCGTGTAGCCGCGAGTAATGCGCTCTCCGCGCTTCAACCACTTCCGCATCCGGTTCGGCTTTGTCGAGACGTTCGTTGATTTGGCGCAAGGCAGTGGCGGCGTCCGCGCGGAAAACCCGTTTTGCCGGAATCTGCCACAACGGCATCTGTTCTTTCAGCGGATCAACATCAATCTGATAAATCGTGACGCCTCTTCGCGGCTTGTTGATCGTCGGAATCCAGGGCACGTCACTGTCAATCGCCAGCACGAGATCCGCTTCATCGAGAGCGCGGTTCTGCTGGGGTTCATTCCACTGGTTCCCTTGATACATAGGATCGTCCGCCGGAAAGTTGACGTAATTCGGAACAGACTCAAGAGCGCCAACGGCCAGACGACCGCAGAGACGAACGAGTTCCTCGACCGCCCGGGAATTCCGTCCGAGGTAGGACGTGACGATCAATGGACGCCGCGCTTTCAACAGGTCGGCGACAATCATCTCGACATCCGAAGACGCGATGGCGCAAGGCGCGACTGGAGGCCAGTTTTCGGAACGCGCTTCGACGGGCGCAACCTCTTCCTCCAGGACCTCGCGCGCGGCCATCAGGTAAACAGGCCCTTTCGGATCGCTGTGCGCGAATTGCATCGCCCGATGAACTATCTGTTTGATGTTTCTGCCGGTGCGAATTTCGTTGTCGTATTTCACATAGCCGCGCGCCAGACCACGTTGATCGAAGACGTCCTGGATCCACTGAATGAATTCGTTGCGGCTGCCGCGCAGCTCTCCTTCCTGCGTGAAAGGCGACGCGCCGGCGAAGATCAAGACCGGAATGCGGCCTTTGGCGGCGTTGTGTAGCGCGCCCGCCAGCGCCTGGGTCCCGCATTCGACGTGGACCAGGACGGCCTGCGCGCGGCCCGTGACCTGAGCGAAGCCGTGCGCGGCGCTCAACGCAACCATTTCGTTCGGACAGGTGACAATGCTCGGCGCCGCTCGTCCGGTCGCCTTCGCCTCGGCCAGGCTCTCGACAATCGCGGGGTGATCGCTGCCGAAGTTGGCGAAGATGTAGGAGACGCCCGCTTCGCGCAACGCCTCGATCAAAGCTGTGCCCGTGGTGTACATCAAAACCTCAACACGATAGACATTATCGGAAAAGGGTTCCTCCCGTGATCCCCGTGGTTGGTTCATCGCTTAAATCCGATAATGCCTAATGTAAATACCCGCCGCCGTCGCAGAGGATCATTTGCCCTGTGATCAGCTCGGCGTCATCGCTCGCCAGAAACGCGATCAGCGCGGCCAGGTGCTCCGGTTTGCCGCGCTTCTTGATCGCCTGATTCTGCATCACGCGGTTGAAGGCTTCTTCGTTGGAATGCGCCATAGTGCCTTCCGTGGCGATCATCCCCGGCGCGACGGCGTTGACCGTGATGTTGTCGTCGCCGAGTTCTTTGGCCAGCACGCGCGTAAATCCCATCACCGCGCCTTTCGCCGCGACGTAGGCCATCTGCCCCGGATTGGCCAGAAAGTACGTGCGCGAAGCCACGTTGATCACGCGCCCGCATTGACTCCTCTTCAGCAGCGGGTAGACCGCTTTGGAGACGAGGAAGTAGCCGATGTAATTGACCTGCACGAAGCGGTTGATCTCGTCATAAGTGAGTTGATGCCACGGCGTGCGGCCCGACAGGAGGCCCGCGTTGTTGACCAGAATGTCCACGTGGCCGTGACGCGCCTCGACGCCTTTGACCGCTTCGGCGATCTGCGCCTCATTGGTCACGTCGCAGACGGTTGAATGCGCCGCGCCGCCTGCCGCGCGAATCTCGCCCGCCGCCTCAGTCGCATCCTTGATGTCCAGAATTTCAATCTTCGCGCCTTCAGCGGCCAGACGAATCGCCGCCGCGCGGCCAAGCCCCGCCGCCGCGCCCGAAACGACCGCTATACGATCTTTCAAACGAGCCATTATTTCTCCTTAAACGTCCGACAAGCCGCCAGCCTATGAATCTACACAAGTTCTCGGCGAAGTGTCTTTCGCGGCTGTGCCGCCTGATGTAGGGATTTATTATTCATCTTTTTCCAGTTGAAGTTTTTGGAACTCTCCGTGCACCGCATGCAGCGACATCAGCGCCTGCAACGGATGCGCGCCCGCCGCGATCAAGGCCGCCGCGTTGTCGCTGATCTTCTTCGCCTGTCCGACCGTGGCGATGGCCCGCGTCGCTTCTTTCTCCTGCTCGCTCAGCCCCCATTCGGCGGCGACGACATCCAGTTCATTCAACAACCGGCGCCGCAACGTCGAATCGTGTCGCACCTCAAAGAGCATCTTGTTCAGTTTGTACGCCGACGCGGGCGGATGCTTGTAAAACTCGAAGCCCTGATTTTTGAACTGATATTTCGGCCGCGATTCAACCGCCACGGCTTTTGTCCTCGCCGGCAGAAACCTCATCATCGCGTGGCCGTGGTGCCACGTCGGCGTGTATTGCACCAGCTCGCCAGGCGCATAGCCGATCGCGCCGAACATGATCGCCCACGGCAGCAACTCCGTATTGCCGACTTCGTCGAGCTGCTCGGTCGTCAATTCAAACAACGCGTCGAAATTGCCCCGCTCCAGCTCGGCGATCATCCACTTGTCGAAATCGAATTCGGGATGCGGATATTTCCACGTGCCGGGGTAATGCGACATCCCGCCGCTGGCGATGATCGCGACGCGTTCGGGGCGCGACGCCACGACTTTAGCGATCTCGTGTCCGAGCGCGGCCGAGCGGCGCGGGCTAGGCAGCGGCGGCATATATACGTTGGTGTGAACCGGAATGACCGGGATGTCACGCCCTCCGATCAGAAACTCGAACGGCACTGCGAAAGTGTGGCCGAGCACGGCGTCTTCGGAATAGGCGATATCAAAGTCGGCGGCCACCAGCTTGTAGAGCAGATCTTCGGCCATCTCGCGATGAACCGGCAGGTCGTAACGGCGACCGGCGAATTCCGCGACCGCGCGGCTGCCCGCGAGGATCGCAAACGTCGGCACACAGCCGATGGAAAATGTTTCGAGATGATCGCTGCCGAGAAAGACGATCACGTCGGGTTCGGTCTCGTCGAGCAGCTTCCCCAGCTCGCGCATCCCCGCTATGGAAGCGTCGAGCTGCGCCGGATCTTCATCCGGCGGATATGTGAACAACTGCGGCGCGTGGCAGGTCGCCATCGCCGCGACTATCTCGCCCATCTTGGCTCCTCAGAAAGTCAACCACGAAGAAACGAAGATCACGAAGGTTTTTTTCTGGTCTTTCTTCGTTTCCTTCGTT
>Ga0187894_10004031_pt1 | contig 16023 bp, 17 predicted proteins | sample GBC1701081metaG_FD_136650 | JGI IMG/M metagenome (GOLD analysis project Ga0187894, IMG submission 136650) | White microbial mat communities from a lava cave in the Kipuka Kanohina Cave System on the Island of Hawaii, USA - GBC170108-1 metaG ... | reverse complement strand
CGGCAAATACTCAGTTGGCCGCGTCAGACAGAACTCTGACGACCTGGTGCTGACCATCGACGATGAGGACGGTCATTCAAAAGCAATCCGCACGTCGATACCAGTCCGGAACCTCGATCTCACCGATAAGGCCAAACTGGTTTTCCATCGTTATGGAGATCAGTATTTCCTTTACCAGGTGTGGCCCGCCGGCACTACGACGGGAAGACAGTTTCACAAATCTCGTAGCGAGCGCGATGCGCAAAACAATTTGGGGGCGAATCCAGCTGTCGGAAAGATGAACGGCAACGTATCCGTCGAGATCGTGAAAGTAGCTGCCATTTCACAATGAAACCTGCGCCACGATCATGAGCAAAAGGTTGAGGATATGACGGTAGATCTGGATGCACAACATGCTGCCGCCGGCGACATGGACGCGTTTGAAACGATCTACCGTCGCTATCATCAACGCGTTTACTCACTCTGTTTGCGTATGGTCAGAAACGCGACTGAAGCAGATGAGTTGACGCAGGAAGTTTTTGTCCAGCTCTTTCGCAAGATCAAGACCTTCCGCGGCGACGCTTCGTTCACAACGTGGCTGCATCGGCTCACCGTCAATCAGGTGCTGATGCACTTTCGCAAGCCTGCCATCAAGAGGGAAAAGACCACCCAAGACGGCGCCACACCGATTCGAATCGTTACGGGAACCGAGAATCCCGCCCGCATGTCGGTAATCGATCGTATTGCGCTGGACGAAGCGATCGGACGGTTGGCGCCGGGTTATCGCCTGATATTCATTCTTCACGACATCGAAGGATATGAACACGAAGAGATCGCGAAGATGCTTGGATGTGCAGTTGGCACATCAAAATCACAGCTTCACAAAGCCCGCATAAAGCTCCGCGAGTTCCTGCGCGGCCGGCGACCTCAAGACCGCCACCGAAGAACACCGAAACCCGACCCAATTCTTCCCGCGCATTTGTGCTTTCCGCTGAAACCGATCGGCTGCCCGGGAATAAGTTAGCCGCTCGCGCGGTATAGAGAGCGGAAGCGAACAAGTCGGGTGGGGTAAAGGCTGGTTCACCACAGGGGGGTGGGCCGGCCTTTCAAACTCATAAGTTTTCAATGGGGGAACGAACTCGTGGTGACCTAAATCAAGTTCTTCATCCACAGATCACACAGATTCTTCATCTGCGTAATCTGTGGATAGACACGTGACATTAGGGCAATTACCCACGAAGGGCACCTCTTGACTTCCAACCCTCGGTGAAACAAACTCCCTCCACCTTTAGAATCTATTCCACCTGCTATATGGGGCACGTTGGACCAACTAGCGGAACGCCGGACACCTTTTCCCCCTCGGAAGTAGACTCATCGCGAGAGAGAACGGAGGCGCTGCGGTGGCGATCCGTCTTCGACAACTCGGCCATCGGCGTTGCCGTCGCCGATTTGAATGGCTGCGTGCTGGCGACCAACGCTACCTACCAAAAAATGCTGGGTTACACGGAGAGTGAATTCGAGGGAATCTCATTTCTCGAGATCACTCACGAGGATTACCGTGAAGCCAACTGGGCGCTCGTTACCGAACTTTTGGACGGGAAGCGAGATCAGTTTCAGATCGAGAAGCAGTACCGGTGCAAAGATGGAAGCTCGGTTTGGGTAAGAGACAACGTATCGCTGGTTCGCGATCCCGAGAGCACGCCGCGGTTCATGCTCGCTCTGTCGGAAGACATCACCGAGCGCAAACAAGCAGAAGAGGCGTTGCAAGCAAGCGAAGAGCGAGCTCGTTTGATTCTCAATTCCGCCGGCGAAGGAATCTTTGGTTGTGATTCGCACGGAACGTGTCTGTTCTGTAACACGGCCACAGCGCAGATACTCGGTTACGACAGTCCCGAGCAGCTACTCGGCAAGAACATGCACGCCGTCGAACACCATACACGCAAAGACGGCACACCGTTTCCGATCGAAGAGTGCCCGATATATCTGGGTTTTCTCGAAAACCGCGGCGTCCATATTGACGACGACATTTTCTGGCGAAAAGACGGCAGCAGTTTTGCGGTTGAGTATTGGTCCCATCCGCTCATTCGCAACGGTAAAACCGTCGGCGCCGTGGTTACTTTTCTCGACATCACCGAACGAAAAAAAGCAGAAGAAGCACTGCGAAAGAGCGAACAACGCCAACACACGTTACTCGAGATCAACAACGCCATCATCAACAATCTGACTCGCGACGCGCTTTTCGCTTCAGCTTACGAAGCAATCCGGCGCGTCGTCTCTTTCGACCGAGCTGCATTTCTTCTTTATCAACCCGAATCCAATACGCTGAAGCTTCTGTCGATGGAAGGTCTGGAGGAATCTGATTTTTTCCGCGTGGGCAAGGAATACGACCTGCGAGAGAGTCGTATTTCAGGATGGGTGCTTGAGAACCAGGAGGTAGTTACGCGAGGTGATCTGAAGCGGGAACAGCAGTCGTTGAATGAAAAGCGGCTCGTTGCTGAAGGTATCCAATCGTATTGCGTGGTCCCACTCGTGGCGATGGGGAAGAGCATCGGCACTTTCGCCGTATGGAGTGAGACACAGAACCGATATACAGAATCGGATGCTGAGTTGCTCAGGGAAGTCTCGAACCAGGTCGCCTTAGCAATCGCCAACATGAAGTCATACGAAGAGATCGCATCTTTGAAAGCAAGACTTGAAAAAGAGAATGTGTATTTGCAGGAGGAGATACGCACCGAACACAACTTTGAAGAGATCGTCGGCGACAGTCCGGCGTTGCTGGCGCTGTTGCGCAAGGTTCATCAAGTTGCACCGACGGATTCAAGCGTGCTGATCTACGGCGAGACGGGGACCGGAAAAGAACTGATCGCCCGCGCGATTCACGATCGCAGCAATCGCAAGGACCGGCCGTTGGTGAAGGTGAACTGTAGCGCGATTTCGGCGGGGTTGGTGGAGAGTGAACTCTTCGGTCACGCGAAAGGCGCTTTCACCGGAGCCTTTGAACGCCGCATTGGCCGGTTTGAGCTCGCCGATGGCGGCACTATCTTTCTTGATGAAGTTGGTGAGTTGCCTTTGGACACTCAAGTTAAGTTGCTTCGCGTTTTGCAGGAGCGTGAGTTTGAGCCGGTCGGCAGCAATCGCTCCGTACAAGTTGATGTGCGGATCATCTGCGCCACGAATCGGAATCTTGAAGAGGCAATCGCGGCCGGTACGTTCCGCTCGGATCTTTATTATCGATTAAACGTGTTTCCGCTTGAGGTCCCACCGCTGCGTGAGCGCCGTTCAGACATTGACCAACTGGCGAAGTTCTTTATTTCCCGGTACGCGCGGAAGCTCGGCAAAAACATCACCGGCATTTCGGAGGCAGCAACCGAAAAGCTGTTGTCCTATTCGTGGCCGGGCAACATACGCGAACTGCAAAACGTTATCGAGCGAGCGTTGATTCTCTCCACTGGACCAATACTCGAACTGGAAAGCGATCTGAACAGCATCTCGACGTCTCCAGTTCATCTCGATGATGCGCCTGAAGTCGAAGAAGAGCTTCCTTACGCTGATCAGCCTCCCCTCAAGACCCTGCAAGAGGTTGAACGAGAGCACATCCTGGCGGTGTTACAACAAACTCACGGCGTAATAGAAGGCTCGAACGGTGCGGCCAAGACTCTCGGCATGCATCCGAACACCTTGAGACACCGCATGGAAAAACTGGGAATCAAACGTTCCCACCGCATTTCGTAGCTCGCCTGCAAGACTTCACTCGCTTCAACTCCCAAATATGGTAGACGCGGCACAATGGTCTACTCTGCGTTCATCTCGCGCGTTACGTTTATGCGCTTAACTCTCACACCTTCAACAGTTCAGATGACCAATAGCAATAACACTTCACACCAGGTTGTGCGGCACGCCGTCTGCACTTCGTCCTCCACAAATGAATCTGTGTAATCTGTGGTTGATAACCACCACAGCGAACACCGAGACGCAGAGAAAAGCGCATGCTGAAGATCACAAGAAGTGTTTTGTCGAAACAGGAAATCACGCTGCAACTGGATGGTCGAGTTACGGGCCAATGGGCTGAGTTGTTACGCGACTCCGCTGAGTCTGTGCTGAACGAAGGACTGACGCTCAATGTCGATCTCAAGAACATTTCTTTTGTCGACTGTGAAGGAATCGCCGTAATCAGGACCCTGATCCAGCGCGGTGCCCGTCACATAAACCCGCCGCTCTTTGTGGCCGAGCAGATCAGGAAGTGCAGGGAACCACAGACCTAATTACCGGGGAAGATCGGCAATGAAAGTCACCACGGGAAGTTATGAGGAGGCACTGTTACCGCATCTTGATGCGGCCTACAATCTCGCTCGTTGGCTCACTCGCGACGAAAGAGATGCTGAAGACGTCGTGCAGGAAGCGTACCTCCGCGCTTTCAAACACTTCGACGCTTTCAAAGGGGGCAACGCCCGGCCCTGGTTGTTGGCGATCGTGCGGAACACTTATTACACCTGGATCCAGCGCAATCGATTACCGGAAGTGATCACCGCGCCTTTCGATGAAGAGAAAGACATGCACATCTCGGATACTCCCGACCCGGAGACGCTGTTGTTGAAAGAAGCCGATAGAAAGATGCTGAGGCGCGCGTTGCGAAAGTTGCCGGCGGAGTTTCTGGAGGTGATTGTGCTGCGAGAGTTTGAAGAGCTGTCGTACAAAGAGATCGCCGAGGTGGTCCAGGTTCCGGTGGGAACGGTGATGTCACGTTTAGCGCGTGCTCGGAAGCGACTGGCCCAAATTGTTTCTGAATGCTGTAACGAAGTAACTACGCAGGGAATAATGATGTGAGTTTTTCTGTTCCTGCCACAAGGAGGCACAAGAAGCACAAAGGGTTTGCGAAGACACTTGTGCCTTTTGTGCTTCTTTGTGGCACAGATTACCAGGGAAGCATCGGGCGTCGGGCCGCCTCTGCCTCGGCGTCCGTTTGCGACAACGCCCTGACGCGCATTTTCAATTCCAGCGGGGTGCGGTAATAAAGCGAACTGTCCCGCAGAGATGAGCGTAAGGCCAGGTGATTGCGATAGGCGCGGTTGCAGGCTTTACATTCATCAAGGTGCCATTGCACCGCTGCTGTCTGAGCTTGGTCCAGCTCTCCATCGACGTAAGAACTAATTTCCGAAGCCCTCTGACAACTCAACTCAGACCTCCGCGTAAATTATCTGATTGTCGATGCGGTAGAACCCGCCTCTTGCAACCGCTGGTGAGCGGATCGCGCTTGAAATACGTTTTCCTTTTGCGCGATCCACCTTTAATACCCGCGAGGGTCCTTTTTTATTCCCGAGTCTTCTGTCGAATTGTCACTGCTCTGGCGAGTCTCCGGGTTCAGTGAGGGCGAAAGAGATCTTGTTCATCATAAATTCAGTCAGAAAGACTCTTGACACGATCAGTGGTCCTGTTTTATACAAGACGACCTGCGCTTGCGACAACTTGCACGCACGAGGTAAGAAGATTTTGATGATGATTAAACGGACATCCGAACACACGACGAAATGGAAGCCCGGCGTCACTATGCCGAGCGGCGCCATGCTCGCTGTCGTGTGTGCGTTAGGGCTGTCAAATAGCTTTAACGAAAGACTCGGATATATGCCGTACATAGATCGTCAACATAGTAGGCGTTAATTCAGCGGGAGCGGACTCCCGCTCCCAATTCCAACGAAAAATTCGCGAGGATTGTAAGGAGCGGGCAGCTTCCCTGGGAGGCTAAAGGCCCGCTCGTTTTGTTTTTTGACAATCGAAGTACCTTTTTGCGAGAGATGAAGGCAGGAGCCTTCAACCGGATGACGATCTCGGTGCTTTGCGAGAGTCCGAGAGATCGCCATCCTTGGGAGAAGTGTGTCTCGAAGTGTGTTCGCGACATTGTTCTCACTGCCTTCATCTGTTTTTTAGCATAACGAAATTTGATTTGCATGTGTGGCCGAGCAGCAAAGGCATCTGACTGTAAATCAGACGGACCTCATGGTCCTTCGTAGGTGCGAGTCCTACCACATGCACCAGGAATTTCTTTGGAAGGGTAGCCTAACTGGTAAGGCAGTAGTCCCGAAAACTACCGCGCACGTGACGCTTGCAGGTTCAAGTCCTGTCCCTTCCGCCAACTTTGAGGAGGCGTCGCCTAATTGGTATGGCAGCGGTTTGCTACATCGCCGCGCATTGCGCTTGCAGGTAGGCAGAGCAGCGCACTGTGGGACACGTGAGGGTTCAAATCCCTCCGATCCAGCCAAACGTTCGCTGGAGCTGTGGCCGAAAGGTGAGGCACCTGATTGTCGATCAGGCCGATGACGGTTCGAGTCCGTTCAGTTCCGCCATGCATTCGGGGTGTGGTGTAACGCAAGCATCCGAGTCTTGGGCACTCGTGGTGACAGTTCAACTCTGTCCTCCCCGACCAATTAAGTCAGCCACAGACTTACACAGACGAACACAGACCAGAACTACTGTCTGTGTCGTCCGTGTTTGTCCGTGGCGAAAACGATCTCACCCCACGACGACGGCGCAGGTATCTCACCGCTAAACCTGCGCCCCCCAACCGCGCGCGTCGCCAAGCGGCTAAGGCGCCGGATTGCAAATCCGGTACTCGTGAGTTCGAGTCTCACCGCGCGCTCCAAACTCAGCCACAGACCTACACGGACGAACACGGACCAGAAGTCTTCCTCTGGGTAATCCGTGTTCGTCCGTGGCTCAACTTTCACGAAAGGAGGTGCCGGGTAATGGCACTCAACGACAGAGTTTTATTGCTCAACCAAACCTACGAGCCGCTCGGCACCGTCAGTGTCGCGCGCGCGATCATCATGACCTTCAAAGATACGGTGTTTGTCGAAGAGTTTGACGGCAAGCGCGTGTTGCGTTCGGCGCATGCCGAATTTCCGGTGCCGTCGGTGATTCGCCGTCGCATTTACATAAACGTTCGCCGCCGGCGCGAGCAGTCGAGCATGAAGCGCATGCGAATCTACATGCGCGACAAGTTCCGCTGCCAGTACTGTGGCGACAAGAAGAGCGCCGCGGAACTGACGCTCGATCACATCCTGCCGCGTTCGCGTGGTGGCGATAACTCGCCGGTCAACATCGTCACGGCTTGTCTTCAGTGCAACAACCGGAAGGGTGATCGCACGCCGGCGGAAGCACGAATGCCACTGCTTACTTCACAAACGGCATTGCGCGTGAAGCTCGAACGCGTAGTGCTTTGTCACTATGCAGAGGCGCGAGCCGAGTGGCGCAAGTACCTGTTCATGGACATGCACGACGATCGTGATGTCATGGACCGGGTACAGCGCGAGCGTCAGCGTTAGAGCCACAGATAAACACGGACTGGCACAGATAGAAGGCTTTATTCGTGCGCGTCCGTGTAATCCGTGGCCCAACAAGGTCTTATCGGGGCGTGACTCATCCCGGCAGAACGGCGACTGCCTGGGACCGTGGAGTTTGAAGAGGCGCGTCGGCCTCACGCCCCGGCCAAATCGCCAATCGGCAATGTCCTGGCCCGCGTACCCCACTCCTCCGCGGGCTTCCAAAAATAAATCGGCTGTGTAGCTCAATTGGAAGAGCAAACGTCTCATAAGCGCGAGGTTGGTGGTTCGAATCCACCCACAGCCACCAAAGTTTCGAGTTCGACTCGGCCCTTTTTGAAAGTGATGACGAATGCCGAAAAGACTACATCACCAAACTGGTGGGGAGCCAGTGAGCCTTAGTGGAGTGTGATGACTCCAGCGGGCGACACCGTGCTCGCCGTCTTTTCACTCTTGTCACCCTAAGAACACCGATCCCAACCGAGATCTCTCAGGTTCGACTTGCATTTTTGTGGGTTCAATGCGGGGTTGTCTTTATTCCTGGCCTATTTCGACACTTTCTTTGATGCGGACCGTTTTACCTTCACTGCTGATCGTTTTGACCGGGCCTTCTTGCTCGCCGGCTGCTCCTTTGTGAGGTCGATCAATGTACCGTTTTTCATTACCCAAACCGGAGTTCCGGTTTGAAGTCCTAATTCCAAAGCGCGCTTCGCCGCACGCCGTAAAGCCCGCAGCACATCTCGTGCTTCTGGCGAAGGTGAACTTGTTCGACGGCTCATCAACTATCTCCAACTGCCTTCCTCTGAAATCAGCCGCGGTATAGGCCCGGAATTATCGTACTGCTCCCGCTTGTCTACCAAATCGCTATAGACCTCTTCAAAGTTACGCAGGCCGGATTCAAAGCGACGACGAACGTCAGCGTCCTACATTCACAAAGTCGGGGCAGTGCGCTTCCTTTTGCAAGTACTCGCGGGCAAAAGTCGTCTTGCCGGCGCCATTAGGTCCAGCGAGGATAATGATTCGCCGCTTCTTGGGCATGGTCTAAGATTACCAGACCCAATCGTCACTTTGGATCTAAATCCTGCGACACGAACTTTTGACATCTTCGTTCTCTCCCCGACTCTTGTAGCTCATTTCCAACTCATTAAGACTGGGGATGTTAATAAATAAGCCCGGTCAGCGTGAAGATCAGTGATGAAGATAATCAAACTGATTCTGAGCGCCGTTGCGGCCTGGGCACTCGGCCTCTTATTCATCGCCGCTACGCTTTACTTCACCAACGACGGTGCGGATTTCACGGCCACCGATCTCATGGGCTTCGGGACGTTCGCGATCGCGGCTTCGGGGTTGTTGATGCTGGCGCTGTATTTGCCGAGTCTTTACTGGCTGAAGCGGCGAAGAGGCGGGATCAAGCCGCGGATTGAGTTTCTCTTGCTTACGGGCTTGATATGTAATGTTCCGCTGTTCCTGCTCCTCCTGTCCTTAATTAATAGAAAGATGAGCCTGAGTGAAGCCCTTGGCTTTATGGCTACGTTCCTGATTATCGGCTCCGTCTTCGGACTCGGATTTACCTGGGCGCAAGGTGAAGCCAAATGAGAACCCGCACTTAACTAAGACAACCGAAGAAACTGTACGTTTACTCCTTCCTGCAAACGCGAGTCGTGCTGCTGAATCTCATCGCCAAATACCGGATCGTTGCGAAAGAAAGTGAAATTCGAAAAGAGATCAAAGAGCGTGCGGCCAACAAAACCGTCGACCTTCAGCCTTCCTCCCGATTCCAATTCCTTCCTGTAATACGAAGTTTGTATCGAAATTGCAGAAGGCCTGATCCCGATTCGCGAGGAAGTGAAAGGCGCTTGCGAGATACTTGGTCTCGATCCGCTTTACGTGGCGAACGAAGGAAAACTCTTCGCGATTGTCGCGGCGGACCTGGCAGAACCGCTGGTGTCGCGCATGAAACGGCACCGTTATGGCGCGGATGCGTGCATCATCGGCGAAGTCAAAACCGAGCCACAGGGAATCGTTTCGATTAGTACGGGTTTTGGCGGAACGCGAATCGTTGATATGCTCGTGGGCGAACAATTACCGCGGATATGTTAGAGAACCCTGGCTCACTCAATATATTTCTCATTCTAGGTATCGGGCTGGTCTTTGGTCTGAAACACGCCACCGAGGTCGATCACGTCGTGGCGATCACCACGATCGTTAGCCGGCACAAGAACGTTTTCCGTTCGGCAGTGGTGGGCGCGCTTTGGGGCATGGGCCACACGGCATCGCTGCTGATCGTCGCCGTCGTAGTGTTGTCGTTGCGGATCGCGATTCCGGAAGTCGTCAGCGCCTGGCTGGAGTTCGGCGTCGCACTCATGATCATTGGCCTGGGCGTGAGCGCTCTCTGGCGCGGGTTGCGGAAGAGCGGTCAGGTCCACGTACACCAGCATAGTCACGGTGGCCTGTCGCACACGCACGTTCACTTTCACGAGCACGAGTCCAGACACGCGCCGAGTGCGCATGCTCATCATTCGCATGATGTCTCGCGCGTCGGCTGGAAGCCAGTGTTGGTGGGTATGGTCCATGGCCTGGCCGGTTCCGGGGCCCTGACGTTGTTGGTACTCACGCAGATCAGTTCGCCGTGGCTAGGTTTGGCCTACGTGTTGACGTTTGGTCTTGGATCGATCGCCGGCATGCTCCTGATGTCCGGATTGATCGGCTTACCTTTCGCTATCGCCTCGGCAAAACTGACTCATCTCCATCGCGGATTACAAACACTGGCCGCCGTCCTGAGTATCTGTTTTGGTCTCTGGTACGCCTTCGCCGCCGGCGCCGGCGCGCTTTTGTTACATCGCTGAAGTTGCCACCCATGCCTCTCATCTCGTAATCTTACGCGCCACAAAAATAACGGGATAGAGGAGAGAAATGATTCTTCGCGCGACGTCCGTCGCGGGCTTCATAGTCTTCGCGGGAATTGCCTGGTTGCTTTCCACCAACCGCCGGAAGATTGCCTGGAAAACAATCGCCTGGGGCGTGGGCCTGCAACTCCTCATTGGTCTAATCGTTTTCCGCTTGCCCGTGTCGCACCGGATTTTTCTCTGGCTCAACGACGCGGTGCTGCTGCTACTCAACGCCTCGAAAAGCGGTTCGGCGTTCCTGTTTGGACCACTGGCTTTGAGCCCCGGAGAACAGGGATCGGTTGGCTTTATTCTCGTTTTTCAGGTTCTTCCGGTCGTTATCTTCTTCGCCGCCTTCACGGCCGTGCTCTATCACCTGCGCGTGCTGCAAATACTCGTGCGGCTGTTTGCCAAACTCTTGCATCGCACGATGAAGATTAGTGGCGCAGAAGCACTCTGCGGCTCGGCCAACATCTTTGTCGGAATGGAATCCGCTCTCGTGGTCCGGCCATATCTGGAAAAGATGACGCGCTCGGAGTTGCTGGTGGTATTGGCCACCGGCATGGCCACGGTCGCCTCGAGCACACTCGGAGTCTATGTCGCTTTTCTGGCCGGCGTGTTTCCGCAAATAGCAGGACACTTGCTTTCGGCTTCAATCATCGCGATTCCCGCTTCGGTCGTCATGGCGAAGCTGCTGGTGCCGGAAACCGAGACGCCGCTAACACTCGAGGGTGTTCCTCCCGAAGATGAATCGAGCCGGTCCAAGAACCTGATCAGCGCGATAATCGAAGGGTCGATGGATGGATTGAAACTGGCTGCCGGCATCACGGCGCTGCTGATCGCCATCCTCGGCCTGGTCGCGTTCGTTGACAAAATACTCGGCGCGGCCAGCTCGTGGCTTGGTATGAGCGAGCCGCTTTCGTTTGTCAGAATCCTGAGCTGGGTGTTCTATCCGTTCGCTTTCTTACTTGGCCTATCGCCGGCCGATGTACCAGTGGCTGCGCGACTGTTGGGTGAGCGAGTGATTCTCACCGAGGTTTTCTCATACAACCATCTCGCCGAGTTGATCTCCAGCGGACAGATCACCGATCCGCGAACGGTGGTGATTATGAGTTACGCGCTCTGCGGTTTCGCACACGTGGCGGCGCTGGCGATCTTTGTCGGCGGCACAGCGGTGCTTGCTCCTTCACGACGCGACGACCTCGCGAGCCTGGGAGTGCGGGCATTAGTGGCAGCGACTCTGGCGACATTGATGACTGGTTGTGTGGCGGGGATCTTTAGTAGCAGCGACGCGGTTTCGCTGTTACGCGCCGGTTGAGTTTGCGCCGTAGCAAACAGGCGCAATAAAGGAGTGATATAAGGGGTTGAATATGTCAACGGAAGTTTCAACGTTTACGCCGGGAGCGGCGCCCGCGACGCAGCGAGTTGCGTTGCGCTGCTCGGGATTGGTCAAAAGATTCACGGATGTAACGGCCGTCAACGGTCTCGATCTGGAAGTATTGGCGGGGGAGTGTTTTGGTTTGCTTGGACCAAACGGCGCCGGCAAGACGACCACCGTAGAAATACTTGAAGGCCTGACGCCCGCCGATGAAGGCACAGTCGAGTTGTTGGGCCAGCATTGGAACTCCGGCGACGATCGCGCACTGCGCGAACGCATCGGCGTGCAATTACAGGAGACGCAACTCGCGGAAAAAGTCACGGTCGAGGAAACCGTGCGGCTCTTTCGCAGTTTCTACCAGCGCGGTCACGGCGTCGACGAGGTTATTCGCACGGTCGGCCTGGAAGAAAAACGAAACTCACGAGTAGGCAAACTCTCCGGCGGACAAAAACAGCGGCTCGCGGTTGCGTGCGCGCTCGTGAGCGATCCCGAGTTGCTGTTTCTCGACGAACCGACCACCGGACTCGATCCGCAAGCGCGTCTTTCGCTGTGGGACATAGTCGAGAAATTCCGTGAAGGCGGCGGCACGATTCTGCTGACGACGCACTACATGGAAGAAGCGACGCGTCTTTGCGATCGCGTTGCCATTATGGACCACGGAAAAGTAATCGCGCTCGGAACGCCTGCGGAGTTGATCGAATCGCTCGGCGCGGATCAGGTCATCGAGTTCAGTGTTACGAATGGGCTGGCGGACGAAGCGTTAACCAATCTTCCCGGCGTTACTAATCTGCACAGGCGAGGCGAGGGCTACGCGCTCACCGTTTCCGAGATCGGCGTGGCGTTGCCTGCGTTGCTCTCTGAAATCAAACGGCAGCAGTCGGAAATCGTCACGCTCACCACGCACCAGGCGACGCTCGAGGATGTGTTTGTCAGTTTGACCGGGAGGATGTTGCGCGATGGATGAAGCTAAAGAAACCCTGATAGCCGGACCGGGTGAACTGAAGACTCAAAAACTTCATCCGCTCCTCGAGCTGACTCTGACGCGCGTGCGCGAGTTCCTGCGCGAGAAAGAGGCGGTGTTTTGGGTCTTCGTGTTTCCGGTGCTGATGACGTTTGCACTCGGGATCGCGTTTCGCAACACCGCTCCGGATAAAACGCCGATCGCGATCGAAGCCGAGGCCGGCGCGACAGATCCAAGAGTCGACGAAGCGTCCAACATTTTGTCTCAATCGCCCGATGTTACTGCGACTGTGATGAGTCCGGATGAAGCCACGCGGGCATTGCGAAGCGGCAAGGTGTCGATCGTCGTCAAACCACAGAACGACTCTTTTGAATATCGTTTCGATCCGACCCGGCCGGAGAGTCGCGCTGCGAGACTACTCGTTGACGACGTGTTGCAACGCGGCAAGGGTCGAACTGATATCGCCAGGGTTGGCGAAGAGAAGATTACTGAACCCGGTGCCCGTTACGTTGATTTTCTGGTACCCGGTTTGATTGGCATGAACCTCATGGGCAGCGGCTTGTGGGGCCTGGGATTTACTGTCGTCATCGCCCGCTCGCGAAAGATTCTCAAACGTTTTGCCGCAACGCCGATGCGGCGTTCGCATTACCTGCTTTCATTCATGCTCTCGCGACTGGTGTTTCTCGTGCTTGAAGTCGCAGCAGTGGTTGTCTTCGCCGTGCTTGCTTTTGGTTTTACGGTGCGAGGCTCGTGGCTGAGTCTGACTTTGGTGACGATACTCGGAGGATTCACTTTCTCCGGGATCGGTCTGCTCGTCGCCGCTAGGCCCGCCACGATTGAAGGCGTGTCGGGTTTGATGAACTTCATCATGCTGCCGATGTGGTTGCTTTCGGGGACGTTCTTCTCGTCAGAACGCTTTCCACAAGTGCTGCAACCGTTCATTCAAATCCTGCCACTGACCGCGCTGAACAACGTGCTGCGAGCGTTGATGAACGAAGGCACTTCGCTTTCGTCCAACTGGGTTCCGATCGCGATACTGCTCTTCTGGTTTGCGATCAGTTTTGTGGTGGCGTTGAAGATTTTCAAGTGGCAGTGATTGTTGCCAATTACCGGGAGCTCCTTTGCTATGAACTTGGTTTCCCAAGGCTCGGCGTCGTATAGGTATGTGCCAGGAGGTGAGGTTCAATTAGTTTCGCTGGAAATGCTGAACTAGCCGGGGCGTTTCTGGAAAACGCGTGCGCCGATCCCTTACTGGCAAATGGCCCAGGCGCTCATGCGCGACGCGCGAACACTGCGTTGCGCATGTTGAAACGTTATCCGGGGATTGCGCAATACAGCGTTCACACCGCCGCTGTCTGTGGCGACATTGAAGCAGTCGCTCGCATTCTCGCGGAACGGCCCGAAGCCGCGCACGAGCCGGGTGGACCACTGCGAAAACGGCAGCGCAACGAACTAGATAAGCTTTGGACGCCGCTGTTGCATCTCTGCTATGGTCGGCTGCCGCTGCCTGCTGCTTCGGACAACGCGGTCGCGATCGCGCACCTGTTACTCGATCACGGCGCGAATCCGAACGATTACTTCGAGGTGGGTTCCGGGCCGCACCGCTATACAACGCTTTGCGGAGTGGCTGGGGAAGGTGAGGACAATGCTCCGCCTCACCCGCAACGTAAGGCACTGGCGCGTTTGTTGTTAGACCGAGGCGCTGATCCATACGACACACAGCTTTTCTACAACACACATTTTCGTGGCGACATCCTTTGGATTCTGGAACCGATGTATGAATGCGCCGCAAAGGCCGGACGCCCGTTCGACGCGGATTCGGAGTGGTCAGGCGTTAACCTCGGTGGCTACGGTCGTGGTGCGCGCTTTCTATTAAATGAGGCCATCGCTAATAACAATCTCAAACTCGCTGAGTGGCTCCTAACTCACGGCGCGAGTGCGAATGCTGCACCGCCGCCACACCCGAACCTGACAAAGCGTTCGCTGCATGAAGAAGCACTCCGCCGGGGCCGCACTGAGATCGCTGAGTTGTTGGTGCGCTACGGAGCGACGCCATCGCAGTTTGTGCGCGAATGAGTTGAAGCTTTTGCAGATGTTTGTTTGCGTCTTGATAAGAACGAAGCGCAATCTGGTCGCGCAACACCCATGACGGCAGCGGATTACGCGAGAAAGAGAGCGCTTTACGACGCTGCGGATCTCCTCGATTCGATGGTGAGGTCCACACAATGAAAAGAGCTACGCCCCACCTGCTAAGATTCCGAGAAGAGCGGTTTGAACCGCTCTGGCCGCCCTTCGTGGCGATGTTGGCGCTGGGAGGTTTGTATGCCGCGCTGCCGCCGAGTTTGTTGGGTGGCGCGCCACGTTGGTTGTTGATGACGATTGTTGTCGGATTAACGGCGCCGATACTCATCCTGCACCGCCGCCACAATCATTTTCTGAGCCAGGTGTTGGGCTACATTCTCAATAGCGTGGTGACCGTGGCGCTGATCGTCTCTCTCGGTTTCCTTATCGATGAGGTGACGGAACACCATGTAACGCCGCCGCAACTATTGCGCTCCGCAGCCGCGCTTTGGGTTTCGAACTTTCTGGTATTCGCTTCATGGTATTGGCGGCTGGATGGAGGTGGACCACACCAACGCGCGCTGACGCCGGGCCACACTGACGGCGCGTTCCTGTTTCCCCAGATGACGATGCATCCGGAAGCGAAGAGTGCGGCAGGTGAAGAAGAGTGGGAACCAAACTTCGTCGACTATCTGTTTCTGGCCTTCAACACGAGCACCGCTTTCTCGCCGACTGACGTGCCGGTCCTTTCGCGCTGGGCCAAAATCCTGATGATGATTCAGGCGATGATTTCGCTGTTGGTGCTGGCTTTGCTGGCGGGACGCGCGGTGAACATCTTGTGATCACGAGGAAGCGAAGGAATCGCTTTCACCAGCTACTCATCATCTAACAGCCTCGTAGTGTTTTCTGTGACACTCGGCGGCTGGGCCAATTCGTTTGTTCTCACTCGCTGCTGGCCAATGCCGGGCGCTGGCAGGTTGACTGCCGGAGGTAACGACGCACGCGCCGAGACTGATCCCAAAACGGATGTTTGCGCGGCTTGAGTATTGACGTGCGCAGTCTTGTCGCCGAAGAGGCGTGCGTAAAGCATCCACATGAGCGCGATGAAGAAGACCGCGAAAGGAATGAGCAGCGGCCCGCCATCTTCGACCAGGATGCAGAGGATTATGAAAACCGGCAAGAGCGCGCCACTAAGGAACATCAACTTTGCTGCCCGGCGGATTCCCCTACGCCGCGGCGACAAGGGGTCGACCGGCATCTCTTCTCTGCGTTTCGCAGGCAAAACGCGACCACCCGCGAGCCACTCCGCCAAGCCACTAAGCGCGAGGCCGCACCGTGAACAAAACCTCATCTCATCCGAGATCTGCTGCTGACCACAATTTGGACAATACATAAGTTTCTAGTCAGGAAGGATTTTAGCCGAACGGAGAAGAGTACGGTAACAAT
>Ga0187894_10004030_pt1 | contig 16026 bp, 12 predicted proteins | sample GBC1701081metaG_FD_136650 | JGI IMG/M metagenome (GOLD analysis project Ga0187894, IMG submission 136650) | White microbial mat communities from a lava cave in the Kipuka Kanohina Cave System on the Island of Hawaii, USA - GBC170108-1 metaG ... | reverse complement strand
GCCCTACGCCCTGCGTGATCGCGAGCGTGTACTGCGTGATCAGGTCTCCCGCGTTCGCGGCGACGATCGTCGCGCCGACGATCGCGTCGCTGCCCTTGCGCACGTGCACCTTCACGAGCCCCTCTTCGTGGCCGTCCGTGACCGCGCGGTTCGCACGCGCGATCGGGACCTGATACGTGTCGATCGGGATTCCGGCCGCCTGCGCGTCGCGCTCGTACATGCCGACGTGCGCGATCTCGGGCTGCGTGTACGTGCACCACGGCATCACGAGCTTCGAGAGCCGCTGCTTCCCGAACGGCCCGAACGAGAACAGCGCGTTCTGCACGACGATCTTCGCGGCCGCGTCGGCGGCGTGCGTGAACTTCCACGCCATGCAGATGTCGCCGGCCGCGTAGATGCGCGGGTTCGACGTGCGCAGGAAGTCGTCGACGCGCACGCCGAGCTTCTCGTCGTACGCGACGCCGACCGTCTCGAGACCCAATCCCTGCACGTTCGGCGCACGCCCGGCGCCGACCAGGATCGCGTCGCACGCGAGCGCGCGCTCGCGGCCCGCCTTGTCGAGCAGGTGCACGAGCTTCTCGCCGCCGCGCGTCTCGACGCGTTGAATCTTCACGTCGAACCACAGCTCGACGCCGTCGCGCACGAACGCTTCCTGAACGATCGCCGCGGCGTCGGGGTCCTCGCGCGAGAGAATCTGCGAACCCATCTCGAGAATCGTCACCTGGCAGCCCAGGCGGCGGAACGACTGCGCGAGCTCGCAGCCGATCGGGCCGGCGCCGATTACCGCGAGCCGGCGCGGGCGTTCGGTCAGCGTGAACACGGTTTCATTGTCGAGGTAGCCGGCCTCCGCCAGCCCCGGGATTGGCGGCGCGATCGCGCGCGCGCCGGTCGCGACCACCGCGCGCCGGAAGCGCAAGCGCTGCTCGCCGACGGCGATCGCAGCATGCGCGACGAACTTCGCGTCGCCGAGATGGACGTCGACGCCGAACTCCTGCGTGTACCGCTTCGCGCTGTCCTCGTGGCTGATGCGCGCGCGGATCTCGCGCATGCGCTCCATCGCACGCGCGAAGTTCGGGAGTCCCGCGAGCTCGCCGGCGAGCCCGAGCTTCGCCGCGTCGCGCGCATCGTGTGCGAGGTGCGCCGCGCGGATCACCGCCTTCGACGGCACGCAGCCGACGTTCAGGCAGTCACCGCCCATCAGGTGGCGCTCGATCAGCGCGGTCTTCGCGCCGAGGCTCGCCGAGAGCAGCGCCGTCACGAGCCCGGCGGTGCCGGCGCCGACCACGACGAGGTCGTAGGCCCCGTCGAAGCGCGGGTTCTGCCAGTCGGGCGGGTGGACGTTCTCGACCAGGCGTTGGTTGTGGCGGTCGAACGGCGCGACGCGAACGGACACGACGACTCCTACCCCTCGGCCTTGGCCGCGAGATCCTGGCCGCTCGCCTCGGCGAGCGCGCGGCGCGCGATGCGCGTGACGAAGATCGTGACGAGCGCCGTCGCGGCGAGGCCGACGGCGGTGAGCGCCGTCTTGCCGACCTGCGCGCCGCCGCTCGCGGCCGCCGACGCGACCTCACCGGCGACGCTGCCGAGGTACACGTAGAGCAACGTGCCGGGCAGCATGCCGGCCGCGGCGACCCCGTAGTCGACCAGGCTGACGCGCGTGAGCCCGAGCGCGTAGTTCCCCAGCGAGAACGGGAACACGGGAGAGAGCCGTAACAAGAACACGATCTTGCGCCCCTGCTGTCCGATTGCGCGGTCGATCGCCGCGAACTGTGCGTTGCCGGCGATGCGCTGCTCGACGAAGCCGCGCGCGAGGTAGCGCGCGATCAGGAACGCGAGCGTCGAGCCGAGCACGGCCGCCGCGAACACGATCGCGGTCCCCTTCACGACGCCGAAGATCGCGCCGCCCGCGAGCGTGAGCGCTGCGCCCGGCAGAAATGCGACGACGCCGAGCGCATACGCGGCGACGAACACGATCGGTCCGAGCACGCCGAACCCGTCGATCCAGGTTCGGAATTCGTCGACGCGGCCTCCGGCCACGCGACCGAGCGCGATCAGCGCCGCGATCGCCGCGAGCCCGAGCGCGAGCTTCGCCCACGGGAGGCGCTGTGCTCGGGGACCGTGCTGGGTAGCCACGGATTCCGGCTTCACACGAATTCTCCTCGACGCTCGGGCCTCCGATGCGAACGCTGCACGAACGTCACGCCAGCGCGCCGCCGCAGCTCGAGCCCGCGCCGGCGGTGCAGCCGAAGCAATGCGCCGCGGTCGCGACCGCAACGCCGCTGAGCTCGCGCACGTCGTCCAGCTCGAACAGCGTGCGCGGTCCGCGCAGCGGCAGCGCGAGCGCTTGGTTGAAGTCGCAGTCGTAGAGCGAGCCGTCCCACGCGACCGAGAGCGTGCTGCGGCACATCAGCGCGGGCACGGTCGCCGCATTGAAGTGATTCACGAGCAGCGCCTGATAGGCCTCGTGCTTGCCGCTGCGCGCGAGGTCTCGCGCGAAGCGCCGGATCGGCATGTTCGTGATCGTGAGCAGGCGGTCGAAGCGAATGCCGAGCGCGCCGAGCTCGCGCCGATAGTCGGCCTCGAGCTGCGTCTGTGGCGCGGGCAGGAATGCCCCCAGCGGGTTGTAGACGAGCGCGAGCTCGAGGGCCGAGCCCGGCTGCGCGTAACCGAGCGCGTTCAGCTCGCGCAGCGCCGCGATGCTGCGCTCATGGACGCGCTTGCCGCGCTGGGCGTCGACGTTGACCGGCGTATAACAAGGCAGCGACGCGACGATCTCGACGCCCTCGGCGGCGAGGAAGGCCGCAGTGTCCTCCTGACCCGGCTCGAACAGCACGGTCAGGTTGCAGCGATCGATCACGCGCCGGCCGAGCGCGCGGGCACCGCGCACGAGGCTGCGGAAGTGCGGGTTCAGCTCCGGCGCGCCGCCGGTGAGATCGAGCGTCGCGAGCTGGGGGCTCTTCTCGAGCAGCTCGAGCACGCGCTGCGCGAGGTGCGCGTCGAGCGCCTCGCGGCGCTTCGGGCCGGCCTCGACGTGACAGTGATGGCAGGCGAGGTCGCAGCGCAGGCCGACGTTCACCTGCAGCGTCGTCGCCTCGCCGCGCGCGAGCGCCGGCAGCCCGTGGCGCGCGAGCGTTTCGGCGAACGAGATCTGTGCGGCGGCCATGCGCCTCCAGACGCGGTGCGGATTGCGCAGGTTACGCCGCCGACTCGCGCCGGCGACGAGCGCGACGCCCCCTCGATCGAAATTGGCCAAACGGGGTCAGACCCCGTTTGGCCAATTTGCTCTAGCCCCGGAGGGAGAACTGCAAGTCCCCGGGTTGCTTCGCCGATTGCTCGGCTACGGTGGTGAAATGAAATTCACGTCAGTTCGGCGCACGCAGCGCGCCGCCCAGCGGCCCCGGCGCGCGCCGCGTCGCGTGCCGGCGCTGACGCGCCCGCGGCTCGTCGCCGCGGCGACCGAGCTGTTCGCCGAGCACGGGCTCCATGCCGTGACGAGCGCGCAGATCGCGCGCCGCGCCGGGCTCGCGACCGGCACGTTCTATCTCTACTTCGCGGACAAGCTCGAGCTGTTCCGCGCGATCGTGTTCGAGGCGCTCGGCGAGCTGCGCGCGCGCCAGGACGCGGCCGGCGCACGTCACGCCTCGGGATCGCGCGAAGAGCTCGCTGCGCGCACCGAGGAGTTCCTCGACTTCGCAGAAGAGAAGCGCGCGCTGATGCGCGTCTTGTTCGCGCGCAGCGCGGAGGCTGCCGGCATCGCCGACGAGATCGTCGGCGTGATCGCGCCCGCGATCGAGCGCCGTTATCAGGGGTTGCAGACGGCCGGCGCGATGGCGCACGACGTCCACGCCGCGGTGGCTGCGCAGATGCGTGCCGCCGCGCTGGTCCGCATCGCCGCGTGGTGGACCGAGGACCCCGCGCGCGCACCGCGCGCCGACGTCGCGCGCACGCTGCTGTCTCTCGACCCCGGCGCCCGCGCGCCGCTGCCGAATCCCTGAGAACTCGAAGCGCCCCACACTGGAGCCCGCATCGCCATGTCGCACATCACGCACGACCCCGCCTACAACACCGTCGACCGTGACGACTTTCTCGCGATGATCGAGCCGGACCGCTACGGCACGCGCTGCGATGCGTTCGACGAGATCATCTCGGCGACGCGCGACCACCACTGGGATCCGACCGATCCCATCTACATCGACTTCCACGCCGAGCCGTTCGATACGGCGAAGCAGATGATCATGCCGCGCGAGTTCATCGTGGAGCTGAACTGCGCAGTCGCGGAGAAGCTCGACGAGGGCCAGCAGATCCGGCTCGCGAACGAGTCCACGCGCTTCTCGCTGTCCTCGATCCTGCACGGGGAGCAGGGCGCGCTGTCGATCTCGGCGAACCTCACGCAGATCCTGCGCGACCCGGGCGCTCAGGAGTACGCGACCAACCAGGCGCGCGAAGAGGCGCGTCACGTCGCCGGCTTCTCGAGGTACGTCGCGAAGCGCTGGGGCACGCCGATCGCGTGCGGCACGACGCTCGCGAGCCTGATGAACGAGCTCGTGCTGGCGCCCGAGGTCTACAAGAAGCTGGTCGGCATGCAGCTGCTGATCGAGGGCCTCGCGATGGGCGCGTTCGCGACGTTCCACTCGATGACGAACGACGCGACGCTGCGTCGCCTGATCCAGCTGACGATGAGCGACGAGGCCTTCCACCACAAGTTCGGAAAGATCTGGGCGGACCGGACGATCTCGAAGCTCAGCGAAGAGGAGCACATCGCGGTCGAGGACTGGGCGGCGAAGTGCTTCCACACGCTGCTGTTCAATCTGGTGAACGCCGAGCAGAAGCGGGCGATCTATCCGCAGTTCGGGCTCGAGTGGCAATGGGTGCGCGGCGCGGTGCTCGAGGCGTTCACCGATCAGGATCGCCGCAAGGCGATGACGCAGAGCACGAACATCTTCCGCGTGCTGATCAAGACGCTGCTGAAGGCGGGCATCATCACCGAGCGCACGCGCAACGTGTACGCCGGCTGGGTCGACATGGCGGAGCTGCAGCGCGAGAGCGACGAGGTGGTCGGCCACGAGCTCGCGTTGCAGACCGTCGCCGAGCTGCGCGACATCAACGCGAAGCATGCGCGCGTGATGAGCCGCGCGCTGAAGCCCGCGCGCGCTGCAAGCGCTTAGGGGTCCATCGGGCGCAGACGCCGATGAACGGAGTCAGGGCTGCAGCCCGAGCGTGCGCTCGCTCCAGCGCGCGCTCGACGCGCGGAACACGAGCAGGCGCGCGCGCGTCCGCAGCGTCGCGAGGTCGCCGCTCGCGCTGAGCGCGATCGGGAGCTCCTGCAGCCCGACCTGCACTTCGAAGAAGCCGCCGCGGAGCGGGGAGATGGCGAGCGCACGGCGCTCGGTCGCGAGCGCGGCGACGTGATTCGCGACGGCGAGCGCGCTGACGCGCTCGTGCGGGCCGAGGCTCGCCTCGACCCAATTGCCGCTCCCGCCGTCGAAGCCGAGCGCGCGTCGCGTCGTCACCGCGAGCGCGACGCGGTCGCCGAGCTCGGGGCCTGTGACCACGCGCTCGCCCGGCCCGAGCAGCGCCGCATGCACGCCGCCGGTGTTCGCGGTGACGGCGAGCAGTCGGCGCGTCGTGAGCGCGACGCCGATCTCGCCGTCGACCGCCGCGCGCAGCACGCGCTCGCCGACCCCGAGCGGCGCGCTGTGCGTTCCGCCGCCACGGGAGTCGATCGCGATCAGCTCGCGCTCGAGCGAGACCCACTGCACGCGGTCCTCGAGCGGGCCGAGGCTCGAATCCGCCTGCGCGGCGCTCGTGGCGAGGCAACAGATCACGAACAGGTCACGCAGCGCGCGTGTCGCCCCGCTTAGGGTGCACGCTCGGAGGATTGCGCCATGCGGCATTCCGTCGTCCTTTCCGCAGCCTTCGCGGCAGTCTCGCTGGCGGCGCCAGCGCTGGCACAAGACGCACCCGAGCCGGCCGCGAATTCGAGTACGGCCGCGGCGAGTGAGGCGGTTGCCGTCACGGAGAGCACGGTGCCCGAAGCCGCGCCGGAGGCCGCCGCCGAGGCCACGCAGGCCGCGCCGCGGCAGCTCCCGCCGGCGCGCGAGTACGTGCTCGCCGCGCGCCGCCGTCTCGCTCGTGCCGTTCGTCAACCGATACCTGTTCTACGGCCCCGACGGGAAGGACGCGCGCCTGTCGCTCGCGAAAGACCTCGTCAGCGAGAACGCCGCCGGCGAGCTCGTCGACACCACCTCGGCCGCGTCGAAGGCCGGCCAAGTCGCCGGCGTCGGCCTCCGCGTCTTCGGCGCACTCTCGGGCCTCGCGACCCCCGGCGCGATCGGCAAAGCCAAGGACTACGAATTCCGCATCGACAACGCCGCCTACCCGACCGCCGTCGCGGAAACCCTGACGACCGCCCACCAGCTCTTTCTGCAACAGCTGCGCGCGGCACGAAGCGCGCCCGCGGACGACTGAGCTCCGCGAGCCACGCGAACGCAAGGCCGTCCGAGCGTGAGGCACCCACGCTGGCGTCTCGCACAAACGCGTGCACTCGCGCAGCGCGAATCGAGCGGGCCTCGACGGCCCGCTCGATTCGCCACTCCCCACCTCCGCAAACGCGCGTGATTGCTTCGCGAACCCCTAACACCCGAGCTCGCGGGGGAGGCCGGGGCGCGGAGCCGGAATCGAGCGCAGCGAGGGGGCCCACACCGCGTCCCACGGGCTGCGAGATGCGGCGGTCGCCCAGCCGTCCCACCAGTCACCGAGCCCCCGAGCGAGCCATCCGGCGGAGCGCCCCGGCCTCCCCCGCGAGCTCGAGCACCGAGCCGCGCAGGATCCCCCGGCGGCGAGTCTTCGAAGCCGCCGGGTCCTCTTCTTGTTACGCCGCCGCCGCCTGCTCTTCTTCCTTCAGCGCCGCCGCAATCTCCGCAATCACGCCCTTTGCATCCCCAAACACCATGATCGTGTTCTCGGCGTAGAACAGCTCGTTGTCGATGCCGGCGAAGCCGGGATTCCGCGAGCGCTTGATCGCGATCACGACGCGCGACTTGTCGGCGTCGATGATCGGCATGCCGTAGATCGGGCTGCCTTTGTCACTGCGCGCCGCCGGGTTCACGACGTCGTTCGCGCCGACCACGACGCACACGTCGCACTGCGGCATGTCCGGGTTGATCTCGTCCATCTCGAGCAGCGCCGAGTACGGAATGTCGGCCTCGGCGAGCAGCACGTTCATGTGGCCGGGCATGCGCCCCGCGACCGGGTGGATCGCGAACTTCACGTCGATGCCGCGCTTGGTCAGCGTGTCGAAGACCTCGCGCACGCGGTGCTGCGCCTGCGCGACCGCCATGCCGTAGCCCGGCACGATCACGACGCGCGTCGCGTTCGCGAGATAGTCCGCGGCGTCGTGCGCGCTCGCGCTCTTCATCGCGCGCTGCTCGACGCTGCCGCTCGCGACCTGCACCTGTCCGAACGCGCCGAAGAGCACGTTCGTGAACGAGCGGTTCATCGCGCGGCACATGATCACGCTGAGGATGAAGCCCGAGGCTCCGTCGAGCGCGCCCGCGATGATCAGCAGCTGGTTCTCGAGCACGAAGCCCATCGCGACCGCGGAGAGGCCGGCGTACGAGTTCAGCAGCGAGATCACGGTCGGCATGTCGGCGCCGCCGATCGGGATGATCAGCAGCACGCCGAACGTCAGCGAGAGCGCGATCACGACGGGGAACAAGTAGGCCTTGGTCGGATCCGCGATCAGCGCGATGCCGGCGAGCACGGCGATCCCCAGCAGCACGAAGTTCACTGCGTTCTGGCCGCGATAGGTGATCGGCCGGGTCGGGATCACCTCCTGCAGCTTGCCCGCCGCCATCAGCGAGCCCGTGAAGGTGAGGAAGCCGAGCAAGATCTCCACGATGATCGCGCCGGTGCGGAACGACGTGAGCTCGCCGTCGTGCAGCCACACGATGTACTTCGCGGTACCGACGAGGCCGGCCGCGAGGCCGCCGAACGCGTGGGAGATCGCGGTCCGCTGCGGGACTGCGGTGAGCGGTACCCGCGAGAGCGGCACGCCGACCGCGATGCCGGCGACGGCGGCCAGCGCGATCCAGCTGAACGTCACGATCTCCGGATGCAGCAGCGTCCCGAAGATCGCGAGCGCCATGCCGCCGATGCCGGCCGCGACGCCGCGCCGCGCGGTGGTCGGGCGATTCAGCCAGCGCAGCGAGAAGATGAACAGCGTCGCCGCCGCGAGGTAAGAGAGATGGGTGACGACGTCGCTCACGACTTCGGCCCCTTCTCCTTGAACATCTTCAGCATGCGGTCGGTGATCAGGAAGCCGCTGACGATGTTCGTCATCGACGCGAACACGGCGACGCCGCCGAGCACGGTCGTCAGCGTGTCCTTCTGCTCGCCGGCGATCAGGATCGAGCCCACGACCGCGATCGCCGAGATCGCGTTCGTCAGCGACATCAGCGGCGTGTGCAAGAGGCGCGAGACGTTCTGGATCACCGCGAAGCCGACGAACGTCGCCAGCATCAGCGCGAACAGCATCGAGAACACGAGGTCTTGATTCACGGAGCGCTCCTGGGCGGGCCGACGGAGAAGCCGCGTCAGTTACCAGCGAGGACAGGGCGCTGCAAGCCACTCGGTTGAAACGCCGCACGCGCGCTGGCAGAGTTCATCGTTTCCGGGCGCCGTCCCGTGACCGGATCAGCCGCCGCGCGCAGCGCGGCCGGCTGCATCCGACGAGGCGAGCTCGCGCGACTACCGGGTTTTGGCCCGCAACCAAGGAGATCCTCGTGTCAAAGACCGGCTTCGACGGCCGCGTCGCGGTGATCACCGGCGCCGGCGGCGGCCTCGGCCGCACCTACGCGCTCGAGATCGCGCGGCGCGGCGGGCGCGTGGTCGTGAACGACCTCGGCGGCAGACCGGATGGATCGGGCGCGAGCCACAGCATGGCCGACCAGGTCGTGAAGGAGATCGTCGAGGCGGGCGGACAGGCGGTCGCGAACTACGACTCGGTCTCCACACCCGAGGGCGGCGCCGCGATCGTGCAGAGCGCGCTCGACCACTTCGGCCGCACCGACATCGTGATCAACAACGCCGGCATCCTGCGCGACAAGACCTTCGCCAAGCTGACGCCCGAAGAGCTCGAGATCGTGCTCGACGTGCACCTGAAGGGCGCGTTCTACGTGACGCAGCCGGCGTTCAAGGTGATGAAGGACAACGGCTACGGCCGCATCGTCTTCACCGCATCCGCGGCCGGCATCCTCGGCAACTTCGGGCAGACCAATTATGGCGCCGCGAAAATGGGCCTGGTCGGCCTCTCGAACGTGCTCGCGATCGAGGGCGCGAAGAACGACATCAAGTCGAACGTGATCGCGCCGATCGCGAACACGCGGCTCACGCAGGACTTGTTGGGCCCGATCGCGGCGAAGCTCGCGCCCGAGTTCGTGACGCCGCTCGTGCTCTACCTCGCGTCCGAGGGCTGCGAGCAGACGCACGAGATCTTCACCGTCGGCGGCGGGCGCTACGCGCGCTTCTTCGTCGGCATGAACGACGGCTGGGTGAAGCGCGGCGGCCAGCCGGCGACGATCGAGGAGATCGCCGAGCACATCGGCGAGATCCGCGATACCGCGCGCTTCACGATCCCGGGCGGAGTCGGCGACGAGCTGCGCGTCACGGCCCAGCTGTTCAAGTCGTAGTTGGATTCGTCCGCGCTGATCGCCAGCGAGATTTGCAGGATCCGAGCAGAAACGCGGAGGAAGCGAGCCCGGACCCCAGCGTTTCCCAACAGGAGAAGACCATGCCGATCGACCCCCGACAAGCGCTCGCTGCGAAGTTCCCGAGCGCCGAGACCAGCTACGAAGCCGACGACGTGATCCTCTATCACCTCGGCATCGGCGCCGGCGTCCCGCAGACCGACGCGAACGAGCTCGAGTACACGTACGAGAAGAACCTGAAGGTGCTGCCGAGCTTCGGCGTGATCCCGGTGTTCGGCGCGATGGGCGGCTCGCTGTTCAACACGCCCGGCCTGAAGTTCAACCCCGCGATGCTGCTGCACGGCGAGCAGGACATCGAGGTCCACCGGCCGCTGCCGACGAGCGCGAGGCTCGCGAGCGAATCGCGCATCGCGGGCCTCTACGACAAGGGCAAGGCGGCGCTGGTCGTGTTCGAGGTGAAGACCAGCGAGCAGGGCGGCGCGCCGCTGTTCACGAATCGCTTCTCGCTGTTCCTGCGCGGCGAGGGTGGCTTCGGCGGCGAGAGCGGGCCCAAGGTCGGCAACGAAGCGCCGCAGCGCGCGCCCGATCTCGTGGTCGAGTCGAAGACGCTTCCCCAACAAGCGCTGCTCTATCGCCTCTCGGGCGACAAGAATCCGCTGCACGCCGACCCGAGCTTCGCGAAGATGGGCGGCTTCGACACGCCGATCCTGCACGGCCTGTGCTCATTCGGAATCGTCTGCAAAGCCGCGGTCGACCGCGCGCTCGGCGGCGACGTCGCGAAGGTCGCGCGTTATCAGGCGCGCTTCGCGGGCGTGTTCTTCCCGGGCGAGACGATGCTGACGTCGATCTGGAAGGAGCCGGGCAAGCTGCTGGTCGCCTCCGCCAGCAAGGAGCGCGGCGCGCCGGTGATCTCGAACGCGGCGCTCACGCTGCGGAGCTGAGTGCCGCTTCTCCGTCGCGCGTTCACGCCTGCGTCAGCTCGATCATCCGCTCGCAGCGCTCGAGCAGGTCGACGCTGCCGCTCTTGATGCGAGAGGTGCGCCCCTCGACGTCGACCATGCGGCGCTCGATCCACGAGGCCGCGACGTCGAAGCGGCGCGGGTCGTGCTTGGTCTGCCGTAACAGCTCGGTCGCGACGATCACGCTGATCACGACCTCGGCGAGCGACTGCGCGGAGAGCAGCGCGTAGCGCGGGTCCTTCACGAGCGCGCCCGCCGATTCGAGGATGCGCTGGATGCCGCCGCGCACGCGCTCGGCGTAGGCCGCGAGCGGCGGCTCCGTGAGCTCGGCGAGCTCGCGCGTCGCTTCGTCGAACACGACGCCGAGCGCGCCCTTGCCGATCTCCTTGAGCGCGAACGAGACCTGGATCTCGCTCGTGCCCTCGTAGATCGTCGTGATGATCGCGTCGTTGTGCAGCTTGCCGACCTCGGACTCGGCCATGAAGCCGATGCCGCCGTGCGCCTGGATCGCGTGGCGCGTGATCTCGACGCAGCTCTCGGTGGAGAGGTATTTCGCGAGCGGCGTGAGCAGCCGGATGCGCACGTCGTTGCGCTCCCAGATGCCCTCCCACTTCGCGCGCTCCTCTGCGCTGAGCTTCTCGCGCTCGAGGTACGCGCGGATCGAGCGATTGCGGTCGATCAGCGCGCAGGTGCGGTAGAGCAGCGCGCGGCTGCCTTCGAGCGCGAGCACCATGCGCGCGAGGATGTTCTTCATCAGCGGCTGGTCGCCGATCGCGATGCCGAACTGCTTGCGCTCGCGCGAGTAATGGATCGCGGCGCTGAGCGCGGCCTCGGCGATACCGACGCCCTGCGCGGCGACGCCGAGCCGCGCGTTGTTCATCAGCGTCAGCATCGCCTTGAAGCCGTCGCCCTTCTTGCCGACCAGGAACGCCTCGGCGCGCTCGAAGCGGATCGCGGCGGTCGGTGAGCCGTGGATGCCGAGCTTCTCCTCGAGCCGCACGACGCGCACGCCGTTCAGGCTTCCGTCAGGTAGAACGCGCGGGCACAGGTAGAGCGAGAGCCCGCGCGTCGTTCCCTTCGACGCGTCGAACGTGTCGGCATCGCGCGCGAGCACGAGGTGGACGGGGCTGCCGCCGTTCGTGATGAAGATCTTGTCGCCGTCGAGGAGGGTCTTGCCGCCCTCGGTCGTCGCGCGCGTCGTGATGCCGCCGAGATCGGAGCCGGCCTGCGGCTCGGTCAGATCCATCGCGCCCATCAGCTCGCCCTTCGCGAAGCCGGGCAGGTAGCGCTGCTTCAGATCGTCGCTGGCGTAGATCTGGATGTCCTCGGCGACGCCGGCCTGCAGGCCGATGATCGTCATCAGCCCCGCGTCGGCGCGCGAGACCATCTGCAGGATCGTGTTCGTGATCAGCACCGGCAGGCCGTAGCCGCCGTACGCCTCGTCGACGCCGAACGAGACGAGCCCGGCTTTCGCGAGCGCCTCGTAGCCGCGCGCGATGTGAGGCGGGTGCACGACCGCGCCGCTCTCGAGCCTCGCCTCCTGCGCCCAGCCCGCGCGCATCTCCGGCTCGAGCGACGCGCACAGCTTCGCGGCGGTGTCGAGGATCTCGGCGAGCGTCTCGCGCTCGAGCTGCGGGTCGACGTCCGCGCCTTTGCGCAGCGTGAAGTACGTGTCCCAGTCGACCCCGTCTCTCAGATAGAAGCGGATCGCGTCGCTCAGGTACGGGATCATGGGTTGTTCCTCGCGCCGGCCGAGCCTCGTCTTCGGTGCGTCGTGCCCGGTCTCTGAGCCGCACTGCTCGCGGACCGAGCGGCTCCGCCGCGGGCTCGATCGGGAAGGCCGTTCGCGGAGCTCGCGACGAGTTTGCGTGCAAATCGCGCGCCCGCACGCGTCCTCGCGCTCGCTGTCGGCGCGCGCGTGGCTGCGGTCCCGAGCGCCTCGCCGCTTGCCCCGCTCGACGATCCCGTTACCGTGCGCGCCGCTTCTGCTCGAGGTTGCTCAATGCTTGCCAGGGTCTCTCGCCGCTAGCTCCTTCGGCCTCGCCGCAAGCGGCTCTGCGTCCGCGCATGCACTGCGCGCGCTTCGCCCGCGGCGAACGTGAGAGACCTTCGCTGCGCCGCCTCCGCGGCGCGTTCGAGCAGACCATGTCACGCAGCTTCCGGCGCGATCCGGACGACCCCGCCGCGGCCGTTCCGCGCCACGAATCCGGCTCCGACACGTTCCGGTGTCAGCACTGCCGCGCCGAGATCCCGCGCGGCGCGTTCGGCACCGAGCACCGCAATCACTGCCCGTTCTGCCTGTGGAGCGTCCACGTCGACGAACGCCCGGGCGATCGGCGCTCGGCATGCCGCGGCGGGATGGAGCCGATCGCGATCTGGGTGAGGCCCAGCGAGGAATGGGCGCTCGTACATCGCTGCGGCACGTGCCACGCCGTGCGCGTGAACCGTATCGCCGGCGACGACAACGAGTACGCGCTGCTCTCGCTCGCGGCGAAGCCGATGGCGCTGCCGCCGTTCCCCGTCAGCAGGCTGCGGCGTTGAACCGGGGAGGACGCGGGCGTGCGAGCTAGCGTGAGCGCGTGTCTGCCCCCGCCGACGCCCTCGCTCCGTTCAGCGCCGCGGCGCGCGCTTGGTTCGGCGGCGCGTTTGCAGCGGCGACACCGGTGCAGCGGGATGGCTGGGCGCGCATCGCGGCCGGCGAGCACGCGCTCTTGCTCGCGCCGACCGGCAGCGGGAAGACGCTCGCGGCGTTCTTCTACGCGATCGATCAGCTAGGCAGCGCGCGATCGGACGCAGCTCGGGAGGCGCAAGCCGTCCAGCAGCGCGAAGCGCTGCAGGCTCCGCGCAGCGAGGCGAGCCCGAGCGGAGACTCGCCAAGGCAGGGAGTCAGGCTCCTCTACGTATCGCCGCTGAAGGCGCTCGTCGCGGACATCGAGCGCAACCTGCGCGCGCCGCTGGTCGGCGTCGCGCGCGCCGCGGAGCGCGTCGGCGCTCGCTTCGCTGCACCGCGCGTCGCGCTCCGAACGGGCGACACGCCCGCCGCCGACCGGCGCGCGCAGCTGCGCGATCCCGCCGAGATCCTCGTCACAACCCCCGAGTCGCTCTATCTGATCCTCGGCTCCGCGCAGCGCGAGACGCTGCGCGCGGTGCGCTGGATCGTCGTCGACGAGGTGCACGCGCTCGCGGCGACCAAGCGGGGCGCGCATCTCGCGCTCTCGCTGGAGCGCGTCGCGGCGCTGTGCGGCGACCGGGACCCCCAGCGCATTGGGCTCTCGGCGACCGCGCGGCCGGTGAGCGAGGTCGCGCGCTATCTCGGCGGCAATCGCAGCGTCGCGATCGTGGACGCGACCGGGCCGCCGAAGCTCGACCTGACGATCTCGGTGCCGGTGCCCGACATGACGAAGCCGGGCACGGGGGCGCGCCTCTCGATCGCGCCGCGCGAGCCCGCGCTGCACGAGATCGCGCTCGCAGGGCACGACGAGAGCGCGAGCTCCGAGCTCCTCGCGCCTTTCAAATCGCGCGCGCCCGTCGGCGGCGCGGATGATCCCGACACGAGCCTCTGGCCGGCGATCTACCCGAAGCTGATCGACGCGATCCGCGGGCACCGCAGCACGATCCTGTTCGTGAACAGCCGCGGCCTGTGCGAGCGGCTCGCGCGGCGCCTCAACGAGCTCGCCGAGGAAGAGCTCGTGCGCGCGCACCACGGCTCGATCGCGCACGAGCAGCGGCGCAGCATCGAGGAAGACCTGAAGGCCGGCCGGCTGCGCGCGATCGTCGCGACGAGCTCCCTCGAGCTCGGCATCGACATGGGCGCGGTCGACCTCGTGCTGATGGTCGAATCGCCGGGCGCGGTCTCGCGCGGCCTGCAGCGCGTCGGGCGCGCGGGTCATCAGGTCGGCGCCGCGAGTCGCGGGCTGATCTTCCCGAAGCACCGCAGCGATCTGCTCGAGGCGGCCGTCGTCGCGCGCGGCATGCGCGCCGGCGAGGTCGAGTCCCTACGGGTTCCGCACTCGCCGCTCGACGTGCTCGCCCAACAAGTCGTCGCGATGGCGGCGCTCGACGCGTGGGACGTGGAGGCGCTGCACTCGCTGATCCGGCGCAGCGCGAGCTTCGCGGACTGCTCGCGCGAGGTGCTCGGCTCGGTGCTCGACATGCTCGCGGGCCGCTATCCGAGCGCCGACTTCTCCGAGCTGCGCCCGCGCATCACCTGGGACCGCGAGCGCGACCGCATCGAGGCGCGCCCCGGCGCGAGCAAGATCGCGCTGCTCTCGGGCGGCACGATTCCGGATCGCGGGCTGTACGGCGTCCACCTCGGCGCGGATGGCCCGCGCGTCGGCGAGCTCGATGAGGAGATGGTCCACGAGACGCGCGCCGGCGAGGTGATCACGCTCGGCGCATCGAGCTGGCGCATCGCCGAGATCACACGCGACCGCGTGATCGTGAATCCCGCGCCGGGCGAGATGGGGAAGCTGCCGTTCTGGCGCGGCGACGGTCCCGGACGCCCGCTGGAATTAGGGCGCGCGCTCGGTGCGTTCCTGCGGGAGCTCGAAGCGCAGTGCCTCGCCGACGGCGGCGATCTGCACGCAGGCCGTGCGCGCGCGGAAGCTTGGCTCGCGGAGCGCTGGGACCTCGACGGCTACGCCGCGCGAAATCTCCTCGATTACGTGATCGAGCAGCGCGAGGCGACCGGCAGCCTGCCGAGCGATCGCGCGCTCACGATCGAGCGCTTCCGCGACGAGCTCGGCGACTGGCGCGTCTGCATCCTGACCCCGTTCGGAGCCCGCGTGCACGGGCCGTGGGCGCTCGCGATCCAGGCGCGCCTCGCGGCGGAGAAGGCGACCGAGGTGCACGCGCTCTGGAACGACGACGGCATCGCGCTGCGCTTCCCGGACGCGGACGAGCCGCCGCCCACTTCCCTCTTTCTGCCCGAGCCCGAGGAGGTGCGCGACCAGATCGTCGAGCAGCTCGACCGCTCTGCGCTCTTCTCCGGCCAGTTCCGCGAGAACGCGGCGCGCGCATTGTTGTTGCCGCGCTGGCGGCCGGGCGGCCGCACGCCGCTCTGGAGCCAGCGCCTGCGCGCGCAGACGCTGCTCTCGGTCGCGCGTGGCTTTCCGTCGTTCCCGATCTTGCTCGAGACGTACCGCTCGTGCCTCCAGGACGTGTTCGATCTGCCCGCGCTCGAGGAGCTGCTCGCGCGCGTGCGGCGGCGCGAGGTGCGAGTCGACGACGTCGAGACGCGCAGCGCGTCGCCGTTCGCGCGCAATCTCGTGTTCGCGTACACGGCGGCGTTCCTCTACGAGTACGACAACCCGGTCGCGGAGCGCCGCGCGCACGCGCTCTCGCTCGACCGCGCGATGCTG
>Ga0187894_10004028_pt1 | contig 16029 bp, 9 predicted proteins | sample GBC1701081metaG_FD_136650 | JGI IMG/M metagenome (GOLD analysis project Ga0187894, IMG submission 136650) | White microbial mat communities from a lava cave in the Kipuka Kanohina Cave System on the Island of Hawaii, USA - GBC170108-1 metaG ... | reverse complement strand
GCGCCCGATGCGCCCGATGCGCCCGATGCGGATGCCACAGGCGCGTCGTCGCTCAGCCCTTTTTTCGCCGAGGTGATATTGACGGCGATATTGACCGGCGCCGGGGCGGCCAGGACGTTGGCGATATTGTTGTTCAAACTCCATCCGCGCGAGCCGACGGAAGCGGCCAGTTTGGCAAGTTCCCGGCCTAGCGCCGAGTTCCCCTGCCGCGCGGTCAGATTCATGCTCTTGCTTGAAAGCAACAGCCATCCGCGCGTGCCAATGGAAGCGATCATGTCAATCGCCTCACCGCTGAATTGTCTCCCCTGGTATTTTTGAGCGAAGCTTTGGACTTTCCCGTTTGAAATGTAGCTGCCCTTCGCGGGAGGCTCGTATGCCGCAATCGCGTATGCGTTGAGCAGACCGGAGCCGAGCAACTGTTCGGCGTAAGTGTAGGCCTTTTCAATAGTCGGGAAATTGCCGATGCGCACGCGATGGAGTTGGCTTGGTTTGGACACCGTGCTGTGCGACACGCCTTTAACCCAATAAGCGTTTATCCCACGCGTGCTCAACCCCCGCACCAACTCATCAGCGGACTCCCGCGAAGACAGAGCCGCTACCTGCACCGCATAACCTTTTATCTGGGCCGCCTGCGCGTTGGCTATTTGAGGGCACAAACACACGAAGAACGCCACGAGCGCCAAGCGAATCCAAGGCGACATAACCTTTATCTCCGTGAGAATCTCGGTGAAATTGAAGTTCCTGAAACGCATGTCGTGCTGCCTTTGTCTTTTGCAAGTGAGGGGAATGACTCTTCTTCAGTCAGGCAACGAGTGATTCAGGGTTAATCGCCCGGGCCAATCGCCAAGGCTAATTACCAGATTAACGGGTGTGTCCAATGATCTTGGGATGCGAGGATCAATGGCGGCGAGATCATAGCAAAACCCGAACCGAAAGCTCAATACCGCGAGGAATTTATTGGGGGCTTAAAACGGCCAGCGCATGAATTTAATCTTGAAACAATCACGCGACATGTTCCGGTCGAATCCGGAAGAGAATCTCCGCGAGGGTTTCGACTCGCCTGCGACCACCAACGTCTCCCACGCGCGCCGTCAGAATGTGTTCCCTTTTTTCCCCAAGGGCCAGAGGTCGCCAGATTAGCCTCTCGTTTTGTAACTATTCAGGGAGGGGCAAAGACGATTACGGAACAGACGGAAAAAATGGATTCGTCAATCAACGGAGGTTAAGCCTTGACGAGTTCAAACCCGCGAAGGTAAATTCTTCGCCGCCAGTGATCTCAGCGCAAATTGGATCTTAATTGGAGAGGCGAGAATGTAAAATTGAGAAGCGGATTTCAGGTGTCGGTATGATTAACAGCAATCCCCCCAAAACCCCTGGCTTGACAAGCGCGTCGGCCTTGACTGAGTGTTCTACCCTCAAGTACGCCCTTTCCAGCGACGTTCTGAAGTATCTCCATGTCAACCCTGTGATTATTATCCAAATCTGTTTGAAACGCGCCAGCCTCGCGCGTTGGAGGTATTGGGTTGATTGAGGTAGGCGACACTATTGGCAATTATCGGATTCTCCAGGAAGTCGGGCTGGGCGGCATGGGCAAGGTCTACAGAGGTGTTGACACCATGCTCGACCGCGAAGTGGCGATCAAAGTCCTCCGCCCGGAACTGACCATGCATTCCTCCCTGGTCGAGCGCTTTCGTAAAGAGGCGATGGTGCTGGCCAAACTCCACCATCCGAACATCGCGCTGCTTTACAACCTCTTCCACCAGGGCAACCTGTTCTTCATGGTGATGGAATTCGTGCACGGTGAAACGCTCGAATCGTTGCTCAGGCGGGCCGGCGTTCTCTCCTATGGCCAGGCGATAAGAATATTCGCGCAAATTCTGGGCGCCCTCGGATACGCCCACCAGCACGGCGTGATCCATCGCGACATCAAACCCAGCAACATCATGATCCTGCCCAACAACGGGGTTAAGGTGATGGATTTCGGGATCGCGCGCGTGCTGGGGACCGAGCGTATGACCAGGGAAGGGTCTTTCGTCGGCACGCTCGAATACATGGCGCCGGAGCAGATTCGCGGCCACGAATCGAACGAAGCCGCCGACATCTATTCGCTCGGCGTGCTGCTGTATGAAATGCTGAGCGGACGGTTGCCGTTCACCAGCCAGAACCAGTTCGATCTGATGCGCGCGCATATCGAAACCCCTCCGCCTCCGCCACGCCAGTTCGCGCCTCACATCCCGGAACACATCGAACAGGCCATCCTCCGCGCCCTCGCCAAGAATCAGGAAGACCGGTTTCGTTCGGCCGGCGAGCTCCGCGACGTTGTTATTAAAGACATTCAGTCGTCGGAACCGGACGATCCGATACTCAGGCCGATGAGAAAAACGGCGGGCTACGGGCCGCCGCACACCATCGGCGACCAGGAGTTGCAGACGGAGCCGGAGGGCCATGCGCAGGCCGCCGCCGAGGCCAAGCGCCAGATCATCGAGGAAGCGCGCAAGCAGGTTCGCGAAGAGGCCTCGCGGGTCGCCGCGGAGGAGCGGCGGAAGCTGATCGAAGAGGCGCGTAAGCAGGCCGAGCAGGAAGTCGCGCGCTTCGCCGAAAAAGAGCGGGGGCGGCTGATCGAAGAAGCGCGCAAACAGGCCGAGCAGGAGGCCGCCCAACTGGCCGAAGAGATGCGGCGCCGCCTGATCGAGGAAGCCCGCAAGCAAGCCGAGCAGGAGGCCGCCGAGCGCGCCGCCGCCGAACGCCAGCGGATGATTGAAGAGGCTCGCAAACGCGCCGAGCAGGAGGCCGCGCAGCGCGCCGCCTCGGAACGTCTGCGATTGGTCGAAGCCGCCAGGCGGCAGGTCGAACAACAGGCGGCTCACCTGGCCGCCGCCGAACGCCAGCGCCTGATTGACGAGGCGCGCGGGAAAGCCGAGCAGGAGGCCGCGCGGCTGGCCGCCGAGGAAGAGCAGCGCCTGATCGAAGAGGCGCGCAAAAAAGCCGAACAGGAGGCCGCGCGGTTCGCCGCCGAAGAGCGCCAGAAGCTGATCGGGGAGTCGCTCAAACGCGCCGAGCAACAGGCCGCCCAACGCGCCTCCGCCGAACGCCATCGCCTGATCGAAGCGGCGCGCCGTCACGCTGAACAGGAAGCCGCAACCCGCGCCCACGCCGAACGACAGCGCCTGATGGAAGAGGCCCGCAAAGAGGCCGAAGAAGAGGCCAGCCGCATCGCCATCGAAGAAGAGCAACGACTCTTCGACCTGGCCCTCAAGCAGGCCGAGGTGGAGGCCGTCCAGTTGGCCGCGAAGGAAAGAACCAGGCTGCTCGAAGAGGCTCTCAGACGCGCCGAGCAGGAAGCGTCCCAGAGAGCGTCGAAAGAACGCCAGCGCCTGGTCGAGGCGGCGCGCAAGCAGGCGGAAGAAGAAGCCGCTAAATTGAGCGTGGAGGAACGCGACCGGTTGCTGGAACAGGCCCACAAGAAGGCCGAGCAGGAGGCCGCCGAAGGCGCCGCCGCCGAACGCCGGCGCCTGATCGAAGAGGCTCGCAAACGCGCCGAACAGGAGGCCTCGCACCTGGTCGCCACCGAACGCCAGCGGCTGGTCGAGGAGGCGCGCAAAGAGGCTGAACAAGAGGCCGCGCAATTGGCCGCCGAGATGGAACAACATCTGGTCGAACAGGCGCGAAGAAGCGCCGAACAGGAGATCTCCCGTCTCACCGAACAGGAGCGCGCCCGGCTCCTGGACGAGGCCCGCAAAAAGGCCGAGACGGAAGCGGCCATGAAGTCTTCCAAGGAACGTCAGCGCCTGCTCGAAGAGGCTCGCAAAAAAGCCGAGCGCGAAGCCGCGCCACTGGCTGAAGAGGAGCGCGGGCGCCTGATCGAAGAGTCGCTCAAACACGCCGAATCCGAAGCGGCGCAATTCGCCGAAGAAGAGCTTCAACGCCTGCTCGAAGAGGCCCGCAAAAAGGCCGAACGCGAAGCCGCCCGACACGCCGAGAAAGAACGCAAGCGGCTCTTCGCCGAAGAACGCAAACGAGCCAAACAGGAAGCCCAGCGCCAGAGCGCCGAAATGATCGCGCATCAGGATCCTTACGCGACAATCAACCTTTCCGGCAAAATCTCCCAGCTCGAACACGGCGGCGCCTCGGCGCCCGGCGACGCCACCCCGCTCCCGGAGACTGAAAGAAGATCGCGCACGCCTGTAATCATCGGCGGCTCGGTGGTTCTCCTGATTCTTCTGGCCACGATTATCTTTTTCGCCACGCGAGACGGCGGGAAAACTTCTCCACCGGACCAAAATCCATCCTTTAAGCCCGATATGGTTCGCATTACCGGCGGGGTCTTCAAGATGGGACGCGATTACGAGCGTCAGCCCGGCGAGGACGAAGCCTGGGCCGAGCAACAAAGACCGGCTCATGAAGTGACTATCGGGCCATTCGAGATGGATCGCACCGAAGTCACCAACGCCGAGTACGCGCAATTCGTCCGGGAGAACGGATACCAGCCGCCTTCGGATTGGACGGGAGGCGCCCCTTCCGCGGGACAGGAAAAATGGCCGGCGCGCTACGTCTCACTCGATGACGCCAGGGCTTTTGCCGCCTGGCGCTCCAAACGCGACGGCGTCACTTATCGTCTGCCGACCGAGGCCCAGTGGGAGTTCGCCGCCAGAGGGCGGATCTCCAACCGTTTTCCGTGGGGCGCCGAATGGATGACCGGTCGCGCCAACATCGGGACAAACGCGCCGCAACCGGTCGGCGTTTATCAACAAGGCGCCTCTCAATTCGGCGTGCTCGACCTGATCGGCAACGCCGGCGAATGGACGTCTTCCCCGGCCTCGCCTTATCCGGGCAATACCAGGTTTACCGATGAAATTTTGAAAAAATCCTGCCCGGGCTGCTACGTGGTGCGTGGTGGCAGCTTCGCCAGTTCGCCATCGGGCGCATTTCCGATCAGCGTCACCGTGCGGGGTTTCTTCGATCCCTCGCGCAAGGATGAGAAGATCGGCTTCCGGCTCGTGCGGTAGCGCGGCGCTCGATCGCGCCGCCGGCGAGGCGAGTGTCCAAACCGCAAAAAAATATGCCTCATCTGACCCAAAATATCCGTGGAATTCGCATTTATATATAGAGAGGCTCTTGTATTTTGCTATCTTTCAACATCAAAAAATAATTCGGGTTCCGTCAAACCGAATCCCCACACTCGACGTTGCCCTTAACTTCAAACATCCGGAGGTAAAAACCATGTACTCTCGGCCACGTTGCCTTACAAATAAACGTACATCCAAGCGCATATCGGTTGCGCTCTGCATGCTGATGGCCCTTGCGCCGTCGGCCCCGATCAACGCCCAGGACACGGTCACCGGAGCGTTTCAGGGACAGGTCACCGACAGCAGGACAACGTCTCCCGTTGGAAACGCCACCGTGCGATTCATCAACCAGGTAAGCCGGGTTCCCCTGGTCAAACGCACTGGGGCTGACGGGCAGTTCTATGCGGGGCTGTTGCAGCCCGGACAGTATACGATCGAAGTCTCCGCCAGCGGCTACAAACCACTCGCCTTCGAGCAACGGCTGGTGGCGACGAGGCAAAACACGGTGCAGCCGTTGCCCGTCCGGCTCGAGCCCGCCTTAGTGGCGCAAGCGCCCGAGGCTCCGCGGCCCGAGACACCGCAGCCCGCGGCTCCAACGCCGGCGCCGCCCGATCCGAAGCCGGCTCCGACGCCAATCAAGCCGATTACCGACCGGGTGGACATAGTCGGCGAAATCAGCTCGACCGATGGCCGGCGCGGCGGCGCGTTTTCCGAGGAAGAGGTCGCCACCCTGCCGCTCGGCGGCGCGACCTTCACCAGAAGCTTCGATGAACTCGCGCTGCTCCTTCCCGGCGTGGCGCTGCCGCCGCAGACTCAGGGTGGAGTGGCGGGACCGGGCGTCGGGCCGGGCGTCGGTTCGGCGGGACAGTTCGCGATCAACGGCCTTCGTTCACGAGCGAACAATTTCACGGTTGACGGTTCCGACAACAACGACGAAGACATCGGCGTGCGCCGTCAGGGTTTTTTCGCGCTCGTCCCGCAGCCGATTGAAACCATCAGGGAGTACCAGATCATCACTCACCTTGCGCCGGCGCAGTTCGGACGCAACCTCGGCGCCCAGGTCAACGCGGTCTCGAAATCAGGCGGCGACAGTTTTCACGGCACACTCTACGGCTTCCTGAACACCAGCCACTTGAACGCGCGTGAGGTCTTCGATACAGCCAACGGCAGTGCGGTCACATCGCTGAAATCGGGCAATCGCGACGTGATCGCGGGCAGCAATTTTGCGTTCGTCGGACCCAATTTGCCGGACCCCGACAATCCCAGGTTCCTGCAGGGACAGTTTATTCCGACTGACGGCGCTCCCATCACCGTGCGTAACGAAAGCGGAGAGAAAGACTCACTGACCTTCGGACAGATCGGAGCCGCATTCGGCGGCAGGTTCCCGCGGTTCGGCGAGGGTGGCCCCGTGACTTACAGCAACGCTTTCTATTTCATCTCCGCCGAACGGCAGATTCAAAACGCCTCCAGGGAGGCGAACTTCGCCGTCCCGACAGTCGCTGAACGCGGCGCTTTCAACACTGGCTCGACCGGCATCGTCTCCGACCCGTTCGGCGCGTCTCCGTGTTCGGCGCAAAACCGCGCCTCCTGCCGGCGCCTCTATCCGACCACCGGCGACGGCGATCTGATCTTCAGTCTCTTTCCGTTCCCCAACAATCCTCGAGGGGTTTACGGCGATAACACTTTTACGCGAGCTCTGCCCGCCTGGGCGCGCGGCTCGGTCGTCTCAGGCAAGGTTGACGGCAACTTCAAAATCAACGAGCGGCAACAAAACATAACCGCCCGCTACAACTTCACCGACGACGAGCGCGTCCTGCCGGTGACCGGCGGCGCGATCTTCTCGTCGCTGCGGCCCGAAGTGCGCACGCAGAACGTGTCGGTCTATCTCAACAGCGATCTCTCCGGCCCTCTGTCCACGATCCCGGTCTTCAACCAGGTGCGGATCTCTTACGGACGCACCCGTCTCAACTTCAAGGAGGAGCGTGACCGGATTTATCAATCGCCCAGCATAGATTTCCCGAACACGCCTTTTCTCTTGAACAGGCAGTTGCTGGTCAACTCCACTCTGCCGCCGACGACCGGCTCGCCGAACCCGGGTTCGGTCTACTATAGTCTGCCGCTGGCCGCGACGGGCCGGCCGCTGACCGTCGAAGAGTTTCTCGGCCCTGTCGGGCAAGTGGTGATCGCGGGATTCAGCCCCGTCGGCGTGGATGTCTTCAACTTCCCGCAACGCCGCGTCAACAACACTTATCAGATCGCCGACACCCTGAGCTTGCGCGTCGCCGGTCACAGCATCGCATTGGGAGCCGACATCCGCCGTACGGAACTCAACAGCGAGCTGCCGCGCAACGCCCGCCCGCTCTTCACCTTCAACGGCGCTCCACGATTGACCAGTTCGCCGCCGGCGTTCTTGCGCCCCGTGGAGCTGGCCGCGGCCGGAGCCGCCAGCGGCATCTTCCTGACTCTGGCCCAGAGCGACGCGGCGATCAATCTACGCTATTACCAGCACAACTTCTTCGCTCAGGATGAATGGCGCCCGGCCCGTCGTCCCAATCTCTCGTTCACCTACGGTCTGCGCTACGAATACAATTCGCCGCCGCGCGAGCAGAACCGCCGGATCGAGAACACCTTTAACAGCTCGCAATTGAGCCAGGTGCCAGGTCTGTCGCGGTTCATAGACGGGAGATCGAGGATATATGACGCCGACCGCAACAACTTTGCGCCACGATTCGGATTCGCCTACTCGCCCGAATTGTTGGGTGTGGGACGTAAGACGGTCTTTCGCGCCGGATACGGCCTCTTCTACGATCAGATTCTCGGCGCGGTGGTCAGCCAATCACGCAACGTCTTCCCGACTTTCATCACCCTCAACACGGCTGGCGGAGCGATCAACGTCGCGAGTAGAGATCGCTTCGAGCTTTTCAACCCGGCGAATAGCAACGTGATTTGTGAGGATAATGGTCCCAAGATCCCTTACGTCAAACCCGGCACGGTCAACCAACTCAACGCGCCGTTGGCATGCGTGATTGGCGTGAATAACCAGCGAAGGGGCGGTTACGGCGTGACGCTGCCAGCGCGTGATCTTGATACCCCAAAGGCGCATCACTACTCCTTCTCAGTTGAACAACAATTGGGGCTGAACATGGCCGCGTCAATCGCTTACGTCGGCACACTCGGGCGCAATCTGTTGCGCTTCACGACGCCGAACCTCGGCCCGAACGTCATCCTCGATCCGCGCACACTGGTAGTGGCCCCCGACAATTTTGTGCCGATCTTCACCGGCAATACGCTCTCGCCGGGATACGGCCCGGGCCGCGACCCATCGCGCAACTACCGCCCCGCGGCGATCGACGGCGCGACGGGTGTCGGCGCGGTCAACCTCTTCGTAACCGACGCCGAATCGCGCTACGATTCGCTGCAATTGCAACTGCGCGGACGGTTGCGCCAGGCGGCGCAGTACCAGGTGAACTATACCTTCTCGAAAGTGACTGACGACGTATCGGACGTCTTCGACTTGGCGGGCGCTCCCGCTCTGCCGCAGAACAGCTTCTCGTTCGCGGGTGAAAAAGCGCCGGCCAATTTCGACGCTCGCCACCGCGTCTCTTACACTTTTATCTACGGCTTGCCCAGCTTCGCCAACTACGGCGGCGCCGTCCGCACTTTGCTTGGCGGGCTGCAACTGGCGAGCATAGGGCATTTCCAGACGGGGCAGCCCTTCACCGTCAACACCATCTTCGACATCAACCTCGACGGCAACCTGACTGACCGGTTGAACACCTCCGCCGGCATCACGGAGACGGGACTGCGCCGCCAGCCGCTGCGCGTAACCGGAGATACAAGCGGCTTCCTGGCGCGTCCGGGCGCCGACGGCCAGGTATCACGCAACACTTTCCGCGCCGCCTATTTCCTCCTGGCCAATCTGGCTGTGATCAAAGACTTCACTTTCAACGAGGAGCAGCGGGTGACGTTCCGAGCGGAGTTCTTCAACTTCCCGAACTTCGCCAATTACGGAATCCCCGTCCGCTATCTCGAAGCCCCGGCGTTTGGCCAGGCCACCGACACCACGACGCCGGGAAGACGCATTCAATTCGCGCTCAAATACGCGTTCTGAAACGGCGCTCGGCGCGGTCAATCAACCGGCGTGAACGGCGCTGATCAATTCCCCGGCGCTGTTCACGCTTCGGATTTTTTCTGGAATTATCGGCTCACAGCCTCTATGATTGACCGGCGTCACGGAGGAGGCCATGAACAAATTTCCGTTGCCCAAAGCGATCATTCTCATAACACTGCTTGTCTGCGCGATTCCGCCCGCGGCGGCGCAGGAAGGCGGCACGATAAAATTGAGTCCCGGCAATCCGCCGCCGAAACCAAAACCACCGAGGAAAAAATATACAAAAGTCGAAGGCGCCACTGACACGAAGACGGCGGCCAAGACCGGCCTGCTGGTGGCGCTTGCCGCGCCGAACGCCAAACTCTTCCTCGAACGCATGGGAGATCAGGGCGAAGAGGAGGATCGCGAGGGGCAAATTTCGGCGGAGCTGAGCCACTTCATCTTCAGCGATCTCAAGCCGGGCCTTTACCGCCTCTCGGTCGAGTTGGAATCTTATGAAGACGCCAGCGGCAAAAGCGGCGCTCAGGTGGTCACCATCAAGGAGGACATTCCGACAGTGGCGGCTTTCAAACTCCGCCTCCGCGCTTACGACGTGACGATCAAGACCAACGTCAGCGCCGGCGAAATTACATATTCGGCCAAAGATGAGGCCACGCGCATCAAGACGATTCTCGCCGGGAAGGTGGTGTTGCCCAATCTGCCCGCCGGAAAGTACGACATCGAGATACGCCCTGCCGAACTCGGCTATCAAACGCTGAAGAGCGCGATAGTGGTCGGAGAAGGACAGACCGCCTTTGATGTGACGATAGATCGCAAACTCAGCGCGGGGATTCTGGCGCCGATCTGGACGACGTTGAATGAGTGGGACGCGCCGCCGGCATGGAGCGTCAACACGCGAAAACTTCTGGCGAAAGGCCGGGGGGTCGCTTTACCGCGCGACGAGAGCATGCGGTATTACGCCGACTTCGAGATGTCCTGCGACGTCAAGCTGGTCAACGACACAGCCGCCTCTTTCGTTCTCCGCGCCAAAGACAAACAGAACTATTACCTCGTCCAGATCACCGGAGGAAAAGCGGACGAGCCGTACATGGCGCGCGGGTTCGTGGTCAAAAACGGCGTCGAGCGCCGCTTGCCGAACGAGCTTCCGGTCACCGACCAGGGCATCTCAAAAGACTTCTTCAGAGTCACGATCAAATGCGTTGAGAACAGGATCAAAGTCGACATCACGACTCCTGACGGACTGGAGCTCAGCCTCGGTGAATTGCAGGACGCGAACCTCACTTTTCCGGTGGGCGCTCCGGGCATCGCCATTCGCAATCTCGAAGAGGTGGAAATAGGCTTCTTCCACGTCAAGCCTTTAACACTCTCTGCCCGCCAATAAAATTTCGGGGTGTAATTGTTTCCATAATCATTGCCTGTGGTGTTTATAGGTTGGTCAATACGTTTGTGTTAAAATCGCTCTCAATCACTGCGGTAAGCCGGGATTTCGCGAGGAGGTTTTATGACCGACCAGGAATTGAGAGATCTAGTCGCAAGTATCGCCAAAATGCAGGCCGAGACTGCGCGCCAAATGGTCGAGACCGACCGCAAGATGGCCGAGACCGACCGCAAGATGGCCGAGACCGACCGCAAGATGGCCGAGACCGACCGGATTCTCAAAGAGTCCGCCGAAAGGGGCGAGCAAGGGCGGAGAAAGATTGAAGAAGAGCTTGCCGAAGAGCGGAGAAAGACCGAGGAAGAACGAAGAAAGACCGAGGAAAAACGCGCCGAAGGGCGGAGAAAGATTGAAGAAGAGCTTGCCGAAGAGCGGAGAAAGACCGAGGAAGAACGAAGAAAGACCGAGGAAAAACGCGCCGAAGAGCGGAGAAAGATTGAAGAAGAGCTTGCCGAAGAGCGGAGAAAGACCGAGGAAGAACGAAGAAAGACCGAAAGAGTGATTCGTCAGGTCAACAAACAGCTCGGCGAGTTGGGCAACAAGTTCGGCAGCTTTGCCGAAGGGATGGCGCTCCCCTCGATGGAGAAGATTCTTCGTGACCGTTTCAATATGGATGTCGTAGCGCCGCGCGCCACATCTCGTCTGAACGGGCGGATGATCGAGATTGATGTCATGGCCTACGACAATGGTTCGCGCAATGAGCTTTACATCGTCGAAGTCAAAAGCCATCTGACGCGCGAAGGGATTGATCAGATTCTCAAGACCATCGAAGAGTTCCCGAGATTCTTCGGCGCGCACCGCGACCGGACGGTTTACGGAATCATCGCCGCCGTGGACATCCCTCAAAACCTTCGCGCCGAAGTTCTGAAGCATGGGCTATATCTGGCGCGAATACACGACGGCGCATTCGAGCTTCTGACGCCGAAGAATTTCAAGCCTCGCGCTTTCCTCGCTCCAACGGAACAAAACGGCGGGCAAAAAGGCAAACGGATCGCCAGACGAAAAAAGTAGGGGCTGTTACTCCCGCGAGAAATGCAGAGGGTTCTCAGGCCAGGCGTGTCGCGGATAGCGGCGGCTCAACTCTTTGCGAACCTGCGGATAAACGCGCTGCCAGAACCCGGCCAGGTCGGTCGTCACCTGCGCCGGACGGTGATTTGGCGCGAGCAGATGCAGCACAACGGGCGCGCGCCCTCCCGCGATTATGGGCCCCGTCTTCATCCCGAAAAAATCCTGCAACCGCGATTCAATCCATGGAGGTTTATCGGTTTCATAATTGACGCGCACGCGGCGGCGACCGGCAATCGCCACGAATTCCGGCGCCATCTTGTCCAACAATCGCTGTTGTTCGGCGCTCAAACGTTGGCGCAACGCCACGATCAAGGCGCCCTCTCCGGCCGCCCTGCGCAATTCGACGAAGCTTTTCAATCCGCCGCACAACGCGACCAGAGCTTCACGCGTATCTTCATCGTTCAATACCGGAGTCGAAGATTCGGGAAAAGTCTTCGCCACGAATTCAACCCGCGCGAGGAAATTCGCCACTACATCCGGCTCAATAAACCTTTGCAATCCGGCGGCGAGCGCGGCCTCGGCCAGAACACTCGCGGCCGAGGAGCCGCCCGCAGTGTTCGAACGGTTTTCGCCGACAACCAGTTGGTCGTACATCATCCGCTCGACGACCTCCACTCGCTCCGACTGCGCGTTCCATTTCGCCTCAGTCGTCTCGCGCAACTGATCGCTGAAAAGATCAATCAGCCATTCCGGCTCGATCCGGCTGGCGATGCGAACGGCGCGCGTTCTGGCTTGGTTCGCGTCCCGCCGCTCTTCGGCGTCAACCGCGACCAGGAACTCCGCCTGCTGAACCACGCTCGAAGGCGAGAGCTGAGCCGCGCCGCCTCCGGACAATAGCAATTCCCTGTTGTCCGATTTCATTGTGCGGCGCTTTGCGACGCGGTCCGGATAACCAGCGAGGATCGAAATCAACAGCGCTTCGTCTCCTTGTCTTCCGCTCTCCCGCTCTCCCAGGAGTTGTCGCCTGACGCGATTGACGGCCATCACCGCGCCCACGTCGAGATTCATTTCGCGCAATCGCGATGGGGCGAAGTTAGCCGCCGCAGCCCCTTCAAACAAATCCAGCCGATGAAGCAGATCGCTCGGCCCGGTCGGTCCGGCCTTTCGCTCGCGTTCGTTTTTGAAAAGCCCGGAAGCGACGATGTCACGCTCGCCGATCAGCGCCGCAATCACGCAAGCCTGTTCGCCGACTCCGCGCGATTGGGCTTCGACCAGCATCCGCGATTGGCGCGGGTGCAAGGGAAACCGCAACATCCGCCTCCCGACCGCCGTCACCGCGCCTTGCGCGTCAACCGCGCCGATAGCGACAAGCAGACTCTCCGCGGCCTCTATGGCCAACTGCGGAGGATGTTCAAACCAGTTGAACTTGTTCAAATCGGCGACGCCAGCCGCGTGCAATTCCAGCGCGGTCTCGGCCAGATCAGCGCGATGGACTTCGGCGACGTCGTGGCCGGGCCGGGCGTTGAAATCCTGCGCGGTGTAAAGCCTCAAACACCTGCCAGGCCGCGTCCGTCCCGCTCGCCCGGCGCGCTGCGTCACCGAAGCCTTGCTGACGCGCGCGACGTTCAACGTCGGCAACCCCGACCACGGCGAATGACCGGCGACGCGCGCCAGCCCCGAATCAATCACCGCGACGACCCCGTCAATCGTGACGGAGCTTTCGGCGACGTTGGTCGAAAGGATCACCTTGCGTGACGGCCCCGGTTTGACCGCGCGGTCTTGTTCTTCCGCGGAGAGATCGCCGTGTAATGGCAGAACCATCAGATCGTGTTTGTTGGCGATGGCCGCGCAAGCCGATTGCGCGCGACGAATTTCAGCCGCTCCCGGCAAAAACACCAAGATGTCGCCGTCAAGACTTTCGGCGACGAGCCGGTTGACGGCCGCCGCGATCTGCTCGGCCAGCGGACGGTCATCAGGCCGCGGCAAATGTTCAATCGCAACGTCAAAACGCTTGCCTTCGGATCGCAGCGTGGGCGCGTCATCGAGAAACTTCGAGACCGGCCCGGCGTCCAGCGTCGCCGACATCACGACGAGCTTCAAATCCGGTCTCGCCGTCTTCTGCAATCTTCTCAGTAAAGCCAGCGCGAGGTCGGCCTGCAGATGGCGTTCGTGAAATTCATCCAGCACTACGGCGCCGACATTTTTGAGTTTCGGGTCGGAGAGCAAACGCCGCGTCAACACACCTTCGGTCAAAAAACGCAACCGGGTCTTTGCGCTCGCCACCTCTTCAAATCGCACCTGATAGCCGACGGCCTCGCCGAGTTTTTCTCCGCGCTCTTCGGCGACGCGGCGCGCGGCCATTCGCGCGGCCAAACGTCTTGGTTCAAGCACCAACACGTCGCCGTCGCCTGCGACCTTCGCGCCGAGTAAAGCCGGGGGCACACGCGTGGTTTTGCCTGCTCCGGGCGGGGCTTCCAAAACCAGATTTGGTGATTGGCTTAGTTGCGCGATGATTTCGGGCAGGAGCGTATCAATTGGTAGGACTTGTCTCACAATTTCAACAATTCGATCTAACTTTCGTCGGCGCCAGATAGCTCCTGCAGAATCGTCTGAACCTGAGTTTTCAAATCTGGCAGATTGCGCTGAGTTATTTCCCAGACCGCAGCCAGGTCAACCCCTAAGTGGCCAGAAAGACATCTCGACCGACGGACACATAGCTTTCAATTCTTTCGATGGCGTCAAGGATGTGTCTGAGATAAACCTGATCGCCAGTCATAAGATTAGGGCCTCTTTCAACACCGCATCGCGGATGTAAGGACTCAACGAGGCTTCAGTCACAACATCCACTTCACAACCGAGCAAATCCTCCAAGTCCTGTTTTATCGCAACCAGGTCGAGCAGACTGCGTTCAGGCTCAAGCCTGACAAGCAGGTCAATGTCGCTGTCAGGCTTGGCCTCGCCACGAACGGTGGAGCCGAACAGACTGACCTGCTCGGCGCCATGATCTCTGGCGATTCGCAGAATAACTTCACGAAAGTCTCTCAAAATCTGTTCGAGAGTCATTTGAGATACTCCTACTTCTGAGTGTGCGGCGTCGCCTGGTAATGCTCTCTCAGCAAATCCGCGCCGAAATCGCCGTTGAAATCGCGCCAAACCGAGTGAATATGATTTGCGTTGTTCTGCGTATCGTCGTATTCGACCAGGAATGTCGGGCCTTGGATGCGGTAATAATGCGGATCGCCTTTGTTGACGCCACCCGCCCACGCGAAATAAACCTTGTCGAACCCGGCGCCGCGAAGTTTCTTCAGCCGTTCGGCGGCGACATCCTGCGGCATTCGCGACAAATATTCATCGAGCAATTTTTCGAGCATCACCTTCTGCTGTTTGTTCAATTGGGCGGCCACGATGCCTTCTGGCTTGAGCGGGTCGGCCTTTCGCTTGTTCATGGTGAAGATATCGGAGGGCGCGGTTTTGTCGAAGATGGCGACGGCGCGTTGTTTTTCATCCAGCGCCACAACCAGTTCGCGCGCTCTGTCCTCTTCACCCGCCAGCGCTCTTAAACCTTTTCGCTCGCCCTGGCGGACTTCAGCCGGGTTCGCGCCGAAAAAGAGCGGCGTGGTCGAAACCATCTCGCCTTTGACGACGGTGAAATTGAGCGCGATGTGGTGGCCTTCGACGCGCCATCCCCACGGGGCCTTGGCCGAGGGCGTTCCGAAGATCGAGAAATAATAAAGCTCCGGGTCGCGCGGGAACCGGCGGCTCGGCCCTTCCAGTTGCGCCAGGATCGGCTCGAGGCTGATGATGGTCGTGGCTTTCTGATAGCCGGACGAGCCCAGTCCCGATTTCATAAATTCCATCGCCAGCTTGCGCTGATTTTCATCGAGGTCTTTGAGCGGGACTCCTTTGCGGTCTCGCGGGACAAAGTGCCAGTCGAACCGCTGCTCGTCGCTGAACTCAAAACCCGCCTTTGCCTTCTGTTCGGGCGTGAGCGAGGCGAGGAATTTGTTGGCGGCGTCGGCCATCGCGGCGGCTGAACGCATCCGCGCCACGCCGTCAACGACCGACCAGGTTACGAGGGCGCCAGCGACAACACAGGACAACAGCAACACGGCGAGCTTCAACGGTTTCATCTTCGTCCTCCGGGTAAAATTCGAGATTCAGGATTTGAGATTAGAGACGCGCCCAATCTATGCCGGGCTGAGGAGCAAGTCAATCTTGCCAAGCGAATTCATCTCACTTATCGTTTCCGCTCAAACATCAACTCAACTTTAATCAACGTCGCTCACAGGAGAAAAACCATGCGCTCGAAAATCTTCACATCATTGTTGTTGTTCGTCTGTTTGGGAGTTACCGCTATGGCTCAGGAGAATCCGTTCTTAGGCAAATGGAGCATTACCGGCGTCGGCCAG
>Ga0187894_10004027_pt1 | contig 16029 bp, 19 predicted proteins | sample GBC1701081metaG_FD_136650 | JGI IMG/M metagenome (GOLD analysis project Ga0187894, IMG submission 136650) | White microbial mat communities from a lava cave in the Kipuka Kanohina Cave System on the Island of Hawaii, USA - GBC170108-1 metaG ... | reverse complement strand
GTCCGACCGTCATTCTTGTAGATGAGGTACGGGACCGAGTGAGTTGGGAATGCAGCCAATGTCGAAACTCGACGAAGCGAAGGGCAAGGTGAACACTGCCCTGAGCCGTTTGGAGCGGATGGTGGAGGACCGGCTGCGGGTCGAGACCGAACGCGCCGACGAGCTCGCCGCCAAGCTAACGCGGCTGGAACGCGATCATGAGCAGCTCAAGCGGGTTGCGACCGATGTCGAGGCCCGGTTGGAGCGCGCCATGGAGCATATTCGTTCGCTGCTGGCTGAAGACCAGCGGTGAGACCTGTACGAACGTTGACCGGAGCGACCGCTTCGGCGAGAGTCTTTGCGTCAGAAAACAAGAACGACACCCCCTCAAGAGACTAAATATCATGCCCCAAATCACGATTCGTATCGGCAGCCGCGGCTACGATCTGGCCTGTGGCGAGGGCCAGGAAGATCGCACGCATGCGCTCGCGGCAGAGGTGGATGCCTGCCTCACTGACCTGCGCATCCAAATGCCCAACGCGCCCGAGGCCAAGCTGCTGGTGTTCGTCGGCCTGATGATGGCCGACCGTGCGCAGGAGGCCCAGCGCGACGCGGAAGCGGCGCAAGCCGAGCTTGCTGAGATTCGCGGGACGCTCGAGGCCGAGACGGCACCGATAGGCGATACAATCCCGGTCGAGGAGCTGTTCTCCCGCCTGGAGAATCGCATCGACACGATTGCCCGCAAGGTCGCAGCAGCGTAGCGACGGTTGCCGAGTCGCCACAGCGTCCCTACATTGCAGCGGGGCGGATGTCTGCGTGGTGCGTGAGCCGCACTGAACCCTGGGGCCAATGCTCTCCTCTAGGGAGCTGTCCCTGGCCTTGATCCTGGTCTTGGCCACACGGCGCCCACCTGCGTTTGCAGGCCACAGAGGTTAGACACGGCGCACGGCCAACGTGGTGCCGCCCCACTTTTCCTCCCATAGGCCGCTCCATCCTATGGCAGGTTGGGCCAAACGCTGACGCGGGAGGCCGCCTGATGACATCGCAAGCACCGCCATCACGGCTGGGCAACGTCTTTCCACCCAACGCCGAGTGGCTTGCCCAACGGACCGAGGCAGCGCTGGAGCCGGATCTGCCGATCGTCGATCCGCACCATCACCTGTGGGAGCGGCCAGACCATCGTTATCTGATGCAGGATCTGCTCGAGGATACCGGCGCCGGTCATAACGTGATCGCCACGGTGTTCGTCGAGTGCATGGCGATGTATCGCGCCGACGGTTCCGATGAAACGAAGCCGCTGGGCGAGACTGAGTTCGTCAACGGCGTCGCGGCAATGAGCGCCAGCGGTGCCTACGGGGCAACGAAGCTGTGCGCCGGCATTGTTGGTTTCGCAGATCTCTCCTTGGGCGACCGCGCGGCGCCTGTGCTCGAGGCTCACATCCGCGCCGGCGGTGGGCGGTTCCGCGGCATCCGCCATGCTGCGGGGTGGGATGCCAGCCCGGATGTCCGCAACAGCCACACCAACCCGCCGCAGGGTTTGTTGAGCGATGCCACGTTTCGCGCCGGCTTTGCGCGGCTGGCGCCCTTGGATCTCACGTTCGATGCCTGGCTTTACCACCCACAACTCGATGAGCTTGTCGCTCTCGCGCGGGCGTTTCCTGGCACGACCATCATCCTTGATCATGTCGGCGGCCCGCTGGGCTACGGTCCGTATGCCGGCAAGTCGGATGACACCTTCAAGCGCTGGACATCATCGATCCGGGCGCTGGCGGGTTGTCCCAATGTCGTGGTGAAGCTGGGTGGGCTTGGCATGCGCATCGGCGTCTTCGATTTTCACAAGCGTGCTGCGCCGGTGCCGTCGCAGGAACTGGCGGTGGCGTGGAAGCCGTGGATCGACACCTGCATTGACGCCTTCGGCGCCGGGCGGTGCATGTTCGAAAGCAATTTCCCGGTCGATAAGATCACGTGCAGCTATGCCGTGCTGTGGAACGCCTTCAAGCACCTGGCAGCCGGTGCGTCGGCATCTGACAAGACGGCCCTGTTCAGTGGCACCGCCGCGCGGGTGTACCGGCTATGACGCATGAGTAGCGCCAATCAGGTTTTTGAGGACCACGATTCAGCGGCCATCTACGACTGCTTCAACCGGTGGTCGGCCGGTGACGACTTCTACCGCGACCTGGCGCGAGAGCGCGGAGGCCGCGTGCTCGATTTGGGCTGCGGAACAGGCATGTTGGCCTGCCGCATCACCGCGGATGGGCTTGATGTGGTCGGCGTTGACCCGGCGGAGGCTATGCTGCGTGTCGCGCGGGCGCGACCGGGCGCGGACAAGGTCACGTGGGTGACGAGCAACGGCCAGGGTATGGACCTCGCGCAGCGTTTCGATCTGATCTACATGACGGGCCATGCCTTCCAGGCCCTGCTGACCGACGCGGATGTGTTGGCTGTTCTGGCCAACGTCGTGCGGCATCTGGTGCCTGGCGGCCGCTTCGCCTTCGAGACCCGAAATCCCGTGGCGCAGGCCTGGTTGCGCTGGACGCCGGAGCAGACACGTTCAACGGTCGACTCGCCCGAGCATGGCCGCATCGAGCAGTGCTTCGATGCCGTGGCGGACGGCGATACGGGACTTGTGCACATTGCCCAGCAGGATCGATATCTCGACACGGGCGTGCAGCGGGTAGGGCACAGCCGGATCCGCTTCATCAGCCACGACCACGTGGCTGGTCTGATGGCCCGGGCTGGTCTGACGACGGTTGCCTGCTACGGCGACTGGGATCGCAGGCCATTCTCGCCCACCAGCCGGGAAATCATTGTCGTAGCCACCAGCGCAGGATGACAAATTACCGGCTGGAAAGTGGGGTAGTCGCAAGTCAGCCCCGCAATCGCTGCGCTTCAGGCGACGCCATACAGAGGTCACGATTGGTCCATCGAGACCACGAAATTGAACGTGGCCGGCGGCGAGGTCCGTGGGGAGAGTGCGGGGTGCTGAGGCGGTTCCTGCAGCTGTTTATAGGGGTGATGTGGGCCTATCCGGCATGCGCGGAGCCGCCCAATCTCGCATTGTTGGGAGACAGCTTCGCGGTTGGGTTGGCCCCTTACTTCAAGGCCAAGGTTCAGCGGACGACAATCGGGGCGTCCGTGCAGCATTTCGGGGGCGACCTGCCGGGCATCGATAGCCGCACGCACGTCATCATCGTGCTGGGCACCAACGACAGCCTGGAATACGGCCTGGAGAACAGCGTTGCCTACATGCATCAGGTCGGGCGCATCGTGACCGGCCTGGCGCAACGCGGCCGTGAGGTGCTGTGGGTCGGGCCGCCGTGCATCCTGCCCGGCCATACGACATTGTCCGATGAGCGTGTGCGAGAAGTGGATGAGCTGCAACAGGAGACGTTTGCGCGCCTGAGCCTGCCGCAGGCCCATCATATCTCGCTACGGCCGATGACGGAGCGGAATGGCATCTGCTCGCAGGATAACCGTGAACCGGACCAGGTGCATTTCACCCCTCGCGGCTACGAGGAGGTGACCCGCTTTATCCTGTCGAGGCTGGCGCAAGACCAATGAAGCAATCAATTGCCGGCGGTTGCGTGCTCTGATGCCTGGCGCAGGTCTTCGATAGCGTTGGCAACACTCCATCCCAGCGCTTCACTGACGTGGTCTTCTCGATGAGCTGCGGCCCAAGCGTTGACCTGTAGCTTTGCGCCGGCGGCGTCGAGGGCGGCAACGGTGACTGTCGGCGCCGGATCGGCGATGACACCGGGGACGCTGGCTGCCGCCTTGAGGAGCGCTGCGCGCGCCTGCGCCAGATCCTGAGTCCAGGCGATCACGCAGCTCGCCATGATGCGCATGTGCGGATTGACGCTCAGATTCTGGATGATGTCACCCCAGACTTTGCCATTAGGCAGGATGACACGGACATTGTCCGTCGAGTCGAGGTGGGTGGTGAACATGTCGAGGTCTCGTACCTGACCGCGATGTGGGCCGAGTTGTACCAGGTCGCCAACGGCGAACGGACGAAACAACAGCAACATCACGCCGGCGGCGAGATTCGATAGCGTTCCTTGCAATGCCAGACCGATGGCGAGGCCGGTGGCGCCAAAGACCGCAATGACGCTGGCGGTCTGCACGCCGAACTGGCTCAGGACCGCAATCCCGACCAGCGCCAGCACGCCATAGTGGACGATGCTGGCGAGAAATCCGACAAGCATGCTGTCGATGCGTGGCATGCGGCGCAGCAGACGCTCGGTCGTTCGACCGGCCCAGCCGGCCACGAGCCATCCGACAACGAGAAGGGCAATGCCGCCAAGGACACTGAGCGCGTAGGTCGCGATCAGTGCCCAGAGCGTTTTCAGCAGATCTTCCACCGCCACTCAGCACGTCTCCAGGAAACCGGGCGCAAGCTGGACATTTGCCATCACTGATCTCACCCCTTGCGTCGCGCGCGCGTGCGGGCGGCCTTGCGTGCCGAAGCCGAACGAGCCGCTGCCGGCCGTGAAGCCGCAGCGCGACCGCCAATTCGGCCGCCGCGACGCGACGACACTTTGGTCGTGCGCTTGCCGCGGCCCGAGCCGCTCTTCTCGCCGCCGCCGCTTTCCTTGTTCACGGTTGCCCAGGCGCGGGCCTCGGCGGTTTTGCGCGATACGCCGCGCCGCTTGTAGCCTTCCTCGATATGCGCTGCTTTGCGCTTCTGCTTGCTGCTGTAGGCCGACTTGCTACCTCGGGGCATCGTCCCCTCCGTTCGATGCGGGTTTGGGCAGGGGCATTGGCTGGGTTGGTCCGGCCGCTCCGCGCGCCAGACGATCGAAGGTGGCCTTGCTCTCGCACGACGAGGTCGGACTTGGGGGAGAATGGCAGTCCTGAGCCGCGCGAGAGCAAGGCCGATGGCCGGATCGCTCCGGCAGAAGTGGAACGTCGGTGCGTGGGCGGGGTTCCATCGCGCTGGACCCGGGCTGCTGGGTGCCGCATGGTCGGGCGCATGGGAGCGGTCGAGGACGAAAAACGGGGCTGGCGCACGGCCATGCGCGCCCGGCGCGCTGCGGTCGACCCGGCCGATCGAACGGTAGCCGGGCCGGCCATGGCAGCGATCTGGCGGCGGGAACAGCCGTTGCTGACACCCCATCCCGACGGGCGCGCCGTTGCGATCGCCGGATTCTGGCCCAAGGGTGACGAGATCGATGTGCGACCTCTACTGGCGGCACTTTGCGACGATGCGTACGTGGTTGCCTTACCGGTGACACCGGCCGATGCGGCGCCATTGCGCTTTCGGTTGTGGACACCGGCGTCGGACCTGGTGCCGGGGGCGTTCGGCACATCGGAGCCGTCACCGCAGGCGGCGGAGGTCGAGCCTGACGCGTTGCTGGTGCCACTGCTGGCCGTCGATTCCGACGGCTATCGGCTGGGCTATGGTGGCGGCTACTACGATCGCACGCTGCAAGCGCTGCGAATGCGGCGACGCGTCATCGCCATCGGCGTCGGGTTCGAGAGCCAGCGCGTCGAACGCCTGCCGCGCGGTCCCCATGATCACCGGCTCGATTGGCTGCTGACCGATCGCCGCCTCCTGGCATTCACCTGATTCCTCAGGCTGCCGCCAATGCAGCCTTCAGGGATCGGTGGAAATCGTGGAGGCCCAGCTCATTGCGGCCGAAGATGACATGATCCTGAGCACCGCTGGAGAAGCCCTGCTGGATGGTGCGGGCCATGGGGAAGTCCTCATCGTACACCGTGCCGCGCACGATGTCCCAGTTCTTCTCCCAGCGCGCCCGGTCGGCCTCGCTCACGACCTTGTCCGGGCTGAGCAGCCACAGGCGTACCATGGAGCGATTGGGATCGTCGCCGTCCGGTACCGCGGTCCAGAATTCGACATGATCGCGCTGCCAGATGACCACGGCATTGGGGAACACGCGGTTGATGATCACCGTGTGCTCGGCGACGTCGCGCTGGTCGGCCGGCATGTCCTTGAGCGCCGGCACGAAACTCTTGCGCGGTGCGATGAAGCGGCTATGCGCGCCGAACGGCTCGTGCAAAGCGCCTTTGCCTTCGATGTAGCGGCCCACCGTCTTGGTGTGCAGATAGGGCAGGTGATAGAGTTCGAGGAAGGTATCGACCACCAGCTTCCAGTTCAGCTTTTCGGGGAAGCGCTCGAAGCGGAAGACGGCGGCATCGGGAATCTTGAGGTCAGCCAGAACCTGGCCCATGGGGCCGAGAAAGCCGTCGATGTCGAGCGGCGCGCCGGCGGTCGGGATCAGCCAGACCAAACCATGTTTCTCGACGACGGGCAGGGACACCAGTCCGCGCTGGGCGTGGTCGATCCCGGCAAAGCCTTCGGCCATGGGCACATGCCGCAGCGATCCGTCGCCGCCATAGACCCAGCTGTGGAACTTGCAGGTGAAGGTGCGCGCCGTACCGCACTCGGCGTCGACCACGCGGCACCCGCGGTGTCGGCAGACGTTGTGGAAGGCCTTCAACGAGCCGTCGTCCTGGCGCACGATCAGCGCCGACACACCGTCGATGTCGACGGTGCGGAACTCGCCGGGTTTGGCGAGTTCGTCGGCGGCGGCGACGATGAGCGGTGTGCGGCGAAACAGCAGATCGCGCTCACGGCGGGCATAGGCCGGATCGACATAATCGGCCACCGGCTGCACATACTCGCTGTCGGCCATCTGGGTGGTGTTGGCGGCCAGCAGGGCGAGCATCTGATCGCCCCAGCGGCGCTGGGTAGCGGCATCCATTGGTCGTTCCTCCTGCTGCAGTATGACCAAGTGCCGCCCGCCGCGCGAGAGGCCAACCGCGGGATCTCCCTATCCCACCGCGTGGCAAAATCCAGCCGGCCGTTGCCGGCATCGCGGCAAGGCCGTAAGGGAATGACATGGGAATGCGATCGCGGCCAAGGTCATGAAGGTTCTGTTCTGCGGCGACATCGTCGGGCGCTCCGGCCGCGATATCGTTGTTCGCGAAGTGCCGGCGTTGCGTGCCCGGCTGGGGCTCGATTTTGTCGTCGTCAACGGCGAGAACGCGGCCGCCGGCTTCGGCATCACCGGTCGGATCTGCGAGGATCTCCATGCCGCCGGCGTCGATGTGATTACCGGCGGCAACCATTCCTGGGACCAGAAGGACATCCAGGGCTACATCGCCCAGGACAAGCGGCTGTTGCGGCCGATCAACTATCCAGCCGGGACCCCTGGCTTCGGCAGCGGCATGTACGAGACGGCGTCGCGCAAGCGGGTCGTGGTGATCAACGTCATGACCCGCCTGTTCATGGATCCCTTGGATGATCCGTTCCAGGCGCTGGAAGCACAGTTCAAGCTGCATCGCCTGGGCGCCACGGCGGACTTCATCCTGGTCGACGTGCATGGCGAAGCAACCAGCGAAAAGCAGGTTGTCGGCTATGTCTGCGACGGCCGCGCCTCGCTGGTTGTGGGAACACACACGCACGTGCCCACCGCCGATGCGCGCATTCTGCCGGCCGGCACGGCGTACCAGACGGATGCCGGCATGTGCGGTGACTACAACTCGGTCATCGGCATGAAGAAGGAGATCGCCATGCCGCGCATGATCCGCAAACTGCCCGGTGACCGTCTGGCGCCAGCGGAAGGAGACGCTACGCTTTGCGGCATCTATGTCGAGACGGATGACCGGACGGGTCTGGCCACGACAGTGAAGCCGGTGCGCCTCGGGGCGACCCTCGATGAGACCGTCATCTAAGCTTTAAATATCAAATGGCTATATGATATTTTCAATCTAAGAATTTATCTCTGTAAGATACCTGGAAAAGTGAATGGCCACGCAACTTGATTGTTGTTAAAAATGCAGTTCAGAATGGTCAAAGAATATCAATGATAATCAGTTCATTATCTTATTTCTCTAATCTCATATCTCAGATTCGCAATCGCGCAGCGTGCGATCCGTGCCGACTTTGTTTCGACCTCGCTTGACGGCCGCGAGCCGGCCACATTGACGCAGGATATTGTATGCTAGGACCCTGCGATAACCCTATGGGCGGTAGGTTTCACTTCCCTGTTGACGGCATCGCAAAAAGAATCAAAAGTCATTGTTATTGAACGGTTTTTAGCCCAATCGTTCGCCGGATTTTCTCGGTTAGAGGGGGCGTCGGAACCACGGTTCCGACGTTTTTTAGGCGGGGGTCTCGTACCCCCGCCCTTTTTTTGCGCTGCGAACAGCGGCGATGCTCACGCAATGTCGACGACGACGTGGCCGATCTTGGTGCCAGCCTCGACGCACGCGTGGGCATCGGCCGTTGAGTCCAAGGAAAAGCGTTGAGCGATAGCAAACCGCGCGCCGTTCGGATTGTCGGCGCCAGCAAGGCCGCGATCGGCGAGCCAGCGCGCAATGTCACGGACCGCCTGCGCCCGCTGTTGCGGTGTGATCGTGTACATCAGCACAGGCCGGATCACGACGTTCTTCACGATGCTGGCGTAAAAGGGAAGCTGCGCCACCGGCGTCTTGGAGCCGTAGTAGACGAGCGCGCCCTGGTCACGCAGCAATGTGAGATCCATGTCGAGGTTCTCGCCGAGTTCGACCTCGACGATCCGGTGCACGCCGGCGCCGCCCGTCAGCTGCATCACGCGCGCGATGACGTCCTCGGTCCTATAGTTGATCACCGCGTGAGCGCCAGCCGCCTCGGCATGGGCGGCTTTTTCCGGTCCGCTGACGGTCGCAATCACATGGGCGCCGGCCCAGCGTGCGAGCTGCACGGCGTAGTGACCGACGACACCAGCAGCACCCGAAATCAGCACCGTCTCCCCGGTCGGCGACCCATCGGCAAACAGGCACCGATGGGCCGTCAGCAACGGGATCGCCAAGCAGGCACCTTGTGCGAAGTCCAGCATCGGCGGCAACCGCACCGCCATATCGGCCGGCATGGCGCAGAGCTGGGCGGCTGTGCCGTTCCACCGACCATAGGCGGCGTTCCAGGTCCAGACTCGCTCGCCAAGACGGGTCTCCGATACGCCAGCGCCCACGCCCACGATCTCGCCGGCGGCATCGCTGTGCGGGATCTGGCGTGGCACGGCCATCTTGGCGCGCAGGCCCGCACGCGATTTGACGTCGGACGGATTGACCGCCGAGGCGCGAATACGCACCACCACCTCGCCGGGGCCAGGCACGGGGTCGGGCATGTCGCCGACCTCGATCACGGTGTGGGCAGGGCCGTTGCGCTCGTACCAGGCGGCTCTCATGACGATGCTCCATGGGGTGGGGCTGACAGCAGTGCGCGTGCTTTCACCAGCGTCCCCATGGTCGACTTGGCAGGCGAACCGCTATCGAACGGCGGTTGCGGATCGTATTCGATGACCAGTTGCAGTGCCTCGGCCGTCGTTTGATCGGCAAGGCGTGCGGCCAGCGCGAAGGCCATGTCGATGCCGGCCGACACACCGGCCGCCGTGATCGTCTTGCCGTCCTCGACCATCCGCGCCGTGACCGGCGTGGCACCGTGCTTGCGCAGGCTTTCGAGGACGGCCCAGTGCGTCGTCGCGCGCTTGTTGCGGAGCAGCCCCGCGGCACCGAGAACCAGCGCGCCCGTGCAGACCGATGTGGTCCACCGCGTCGTGGCGTCGATGGCCCGCACCCAGTCAAGAACGCGCCGGTCCTGCAGCAGTGGGCGTACGTCCGAAGCACCGGGCACCAGCAGCACATCGGCTCGGGTGATGTCGGCGAGCGCCGCGCAGCGGTCGAACACCAGCCCGGTGTCGGTGGTGACACGTCCGCCTGCGGGACTAGCCACGCGCGCCTGCGCGCCGGGCAATCGTGACAGCACTTCCCACGGGCCGATCGCGTCGAGCGTTGTCATGCCGTCGTAGAACAGGAAGGCGATGTCCAAGGGAACCTCCGCGGCCGTCGGCGGCAGGACAGCACATGTTTCGTTGCCGACGCCAGCGCCTGGCCTCTTGCGGTCGGGTTCGCTCCCGCGCTACCAGACAGGGCCAGGGCGGGCGCGTCGATAGGCGTGGCCGGCTCCATATGGTATAGCCCACTCACGCTTAATACAGGATTTCGGGACCGCATGGCCGGCCATTCCCAGTTCAAGAACATCATGCACCGCAAGGGCGCGCAGGACGCGCGGCGTGCCAAGGTGTTCACCAAAATCATCCGCGAGCTGACGACGGCAGCCCGCAGTGGCCTGCCTGACCCGGCGGCCAATCCGCGACTGCGCGCCGCCGTGATCGCGGCACGCGATGCCAACATGCCCAAGGACACGGTCGACCGCGCCATCAAGCGCGGTGCCGGCGCCGACGCCGCCGACAACTATGTCGAGGTCCGCTACGAAGGTTATGGGCCCGGTGGCATTGCCGTCGTGGTCGAGGCGCTGACCGACAACCGCAATCGCACGGCGTCGGATGTCCGCTCCACGTTCGCGAAGTATGGCGGCAATCTCGGCGAGACCAACAGCGTGTCGTTCATGTTTGACCGCGTCGGCGAGTTCCGCTATCCGCTGAAGGCCGGCAGCGCCGACGACATGATGGACAAGGCGATCGAGGCTGGCGCCGACGACGTGCAGACGGTCGAGGGTGACGACGGTTATCACGAGATCATCTGCGCCCAGGACAATTTCAGCGCCGTGCGCGATGGGCTCGAAAAGGTCGTCGGTGCGCCCAGCAGCGCCAAGCTGGTGTGGCGGCCCAAGAGCCTGACGGCGGTCGATGGCGACACGGCGCAGACACTGTTCAAGCTGATCGAGATGCTCGAAGACAGCGACGACGTGCAAACCGTCTACGCCAACTTCGAGGTCTCGGACGACACGCTGGCCCGCCTTGCGGGATGAAGCGCAAACGATGCAGGTGGAGACACCATCATGCCTGAACCCCTCTCCGCCCACGCAGTGGGGGGAGAGGGGGGGGCCCATGCCGAAGGCATGGGAGGGTGAGGTGGGTGTTCGACCCAACTCTGATTTTCGCGGTGACAGCACGTCTGTTCATGGCACCCACCTCACCCTCCCATCGCTGGCGCGATGGGCCCCTCCCTCTCCTCCCGCTGGCGCGGGCGGAGAGGGGAGAACATCATGCGCTTGATCGGTCTCGATCCCGGACTGCGTAACACGGGCTGGGGCATCATCGAGGCCGACGGCAATCGCCTGACGTACGTGGCGAGCGGGGTGGTGCAGTCGGACCAGGATCGGCCGCTGGCCGAGCGGCTGTGTCAGCTCTTCGATGGCATCACCGCCGTGATCGCACAGTGGCAACCGCGCGAGGCGGCCATCGAGGAGACATTCGTCAACAAGAACCCGAGCTCGACATTGAAGCTGGGCCAGGCCCGTGGCGCCGTGCTGATGGCGCCGGCCAAGCTTGGCTTGCCGGTGCTGGAGTACGGCGCCAACCACATCAAGAAATCGGTCGTCGGTGTCGGCCACGCCGAGAAGCGGCAGGTCGAGATGATGGTGCGGCGCCTGCTGCCGGGCAGCACGGCGACGGCCGATGCCGCCGATGCGCTCGCCGTCGCTATTTGCCACGCGCACCATCGTGGCACATCAGGCCGCTGGGCCGGCGGCGCCGTGATGGCCGGCATCGAGGGCGGTGATATCGGGGCGGTGCGGGGCGGTCGCGTCGGCGCCGGGCGCGGCAAGAGCGGCGTGCGCAACTCGTCGACAGCATGGGAGCGGGCCTTGCTGGCGCGCGCTGCCGAAGGGAAGGGCAAGCGATGATCGGCAAGCTGCGCGGCATCATCGATTCGGTCAGCGACGATTCCTGCCTGGTCGATGTCGGCGGCGTGGGCTACGTCGTCTTCGCATCCAGCCGCACATTGCGCGACCTCGCGTCGGGCCGCGAGGCGACGCTGCTGATCGAAACCATCGTGCGCGAGGATGCGATCGCGCTCTACGGCTTCTTGGCCCAGGCCGAGCACGACTGGTTCCGGATCCTCACGACGGTGCAAGGCGTCGGCGCCCGTGTCGCACTGTCGCTGCTATCCACACTGGCGCCCGATCAGCTCGCCAACGCCATCGTTGCCCAGGACAAGGCGTCCTTGAACCGAGCGGCGGGAGTGGGCCCGAAGCTCGCGGCACGCCTGCTGACCGAGTTGAAGGACAAGGCAACCGCTTGGGGAGCCGTTCCAGGCGTTGTACGAACGCCGACGGCGTCCGTCGACGGTACGGCAGCGGCGAACTCGGTCAACGAGGACGCCGTCTCGGCACTGGTCAATCTCGGCTACAAGCGGCCCGAAGCGTTCGGCGCCATCGCGCGCGTCGCCACGCGCCTGGGCGCCGACGCGCGCATCGATACCTTGATCCGCGAGGGGTTGCGGGAGCTGGGGAAATAGCCGCGGGCGGAATGACCGCAGCTTGCCTACCCGGCGGCCGGCCGTCATGGTAGAGATAGTCGCAACCCCCTGCACGGGCCGGTATCCGGCCACAAAAACAACGATTGCTAATGAACGATTCCCGCCTCACATCAGGCGTTCGTCACGACGAAGATGTGGCCGAGGTCAAGCTCAGGCCGCAGGTTCTGGACGACTTCATCGGCCAGCGCCAGGTGCGCGAGAACCTGAAGGTGTTCATCACCGCGGCCCGTGCGCGCGGTGAGCCGCTCGATCATACGCTTTTCCACGGACCGCCGGGCCTGGGCAAGACGACCCTGTCGCAGATCGTCGCCAAGGAGATGGGGGCGGGCTTTCGCGCGACATCGGGGCCGGTGATCGCCAAGGCCGGCGACCTGGCCTCGCTGCTGACCAACCTCGAGCGCGGTGATGTCCTGTTCATCGACGAGATCCACCGCCTCAATCCGGCGATCGAGGAAATCCTCTACCCGGCGATGGAGGACTTCCAGCTCGACATCATGATCGGCGAAGGACCAGCGGCGCGCTCGGTGCGCATCGACCTGCCGCCGTTCACGCTGGTCGGCGCCACGACCCGCTCGGGGCTGATGACGACGCCGCTGCGCGAGCGCTTCGGCATTCCGCTGCGGCTGGAGTTCTACACACCCGACGAGCTCGAGACGATCGTGCGACGGGCCGCCGGCGTGCTGAAGATCGTGCTGACGGACGATGGCGCGGCGGAAGTCGCGCGCCGCAGTCGCGGCACGCCGCGGGTTGCCAATCGGCTGCTGCGCCGCGTGCGCGATTTCGCCGCCGTCGCCGGTGCCGCCACGATCGATGCCAAGGCCGCCGATCAGGCGCTGCGGCGCCTGGAAGTCGATCAGCTCGGCCTCGACTCGATGGACCGGAAGTATCTGACCTGTATCGGCGAGACCTACAATGGCGGGCCGGTCGGCGTGGAGACGCTGTCGGCGGCGCTGAGCGAGCAGCGCGACGTCATCGAGGACGTCATCGAGCCCTATCTGATGCAGCTCGGCTTGCTGATGCGCACGCCGCGCGGGCGCATGCTGGCGGAAGGCGGCTGGCGCCATATCGGCCTGAAGATGCCGCGTGCGGCGCGGGCACAACTCGACCTGCTCGATCCTGATGCCGGGGATGCCGGGTGACGCCGCCGGCGCCGCGCACGCACGTGCTGCCGGTCCGCGTGTACTACGAGGACACGGACGCCGCCGGCATCGTTTATCACGCCAACTACCTGCGGTTCATGGAGCGCGGGCGCACCGAGATGCTGCGCCAGATCGGGCACGACCTCGCTGCCGTGCGGCAGGCCACCGGCATCAACTGGACGGTCTCCCGCCTGGCGATCCGCTATCTCAAGCCGGCCGGACTCGATGAAGCGCTGGAAGTCGTCACGAGCGTCGCCGAACTGCGCGGCGCGTCGTTGGATCTGATCCAACAGGTGCGGCGCGCCGACGGCCACGGCACAGGCGCGTTGTTGACGGATGCCACACTGACGTTGGCCTGTACCAGCGCCGCAGGGCGGCCGGTGCGGTTGCCCGCCGATGCCCGCGCGGCCCTCGCATTGGTCGCCGAAGAACGGGGTAATCGGTGAGTGCGGCCTGCCAAAGCCTTGGATGTGTTGCGGAAATGCAACGACAGGCGCCGCCGTGACGCCACATTCGACAGCTACCGGAAAATAACCAAGCGGAGTCCCAATGGATCCCTTCACCCAGCTTGCGCAGGCTACCCCCCCGCCTGCGCCGGTGCCTTCCACACCCGTGCCGCCACCGCCGGGCGCCGGCTCGACCGTGGCCGGCACGCTCGCCAGTGGTACAGGCGGTATCGACGTCAGCTTCGTCGGCATGTTCCTGCACGCCCATCCGGTGGTGCAGATCGTCATGGTGCTGCTGCTGCTGGCCTCGGTGTGGTCGTGGGCCATCATCATCGAGAAGACGCTGAAGCTGCGGGCGCTGCGTCGCAAGGCCGAGGCCTTCGAGGACACGTTCTGGTCGGGCGTCTCGCTCGACGATCTCTATGACCGCGTCGGCGACAAGCCGGAGGAACCGCTGTCGAGCGTCTTCTCCGGCGCCATGCGCGAGTGGCGCCGCTCGCTGAGCAAGGGCCTCGCCAACACGGCTGCTGCGCGCCACAACCTGCAGGCGCGCATCGAGCAGGTCATGGCGGTGACGGTGCAGCGCGAGATGGAAACCATCGAGAAGCGCATGACGTTCCTCGCCTCGACCGGCGCGGCAGCGCCATTCGTCGGCCTGTTCGGCACGGTCTGGGGCATCATGACGTCGTTCCAGGGCATCGCCGCGTCCAAGAACACGTCGCTCGTTGTCGTCGCCCCCGGCATCGCCGAGGCGCTGTTCGCCACGGCGCTGGGCCTGGTCGCCGCCATCCCGGCGGTGCTGGCCTACAACAAGATCAGCAGCGAAATCGGTCGCTACGGCCAGCGCCTGGAGAACTTCGCGCAGGAGTTCGTCACCATCCTGTCGCGCCAGCTCGAGGAGCAGAACTGATGGCCGTGCAGATGGGCGGTGCCATGCAGACGCGCGGCGGCAGCCGATTCCGCCGCCGCATCTACACACCCATGGCCGACATCAACGTCACGCCGTTCGTCGACGTGATGCTGGTGCTGCTGATCATCTTCATGGTGGCGGCGCCGCTGATGAATGTCGGCGTGCCGGTCGACCTGCCCAAGACCACGGCCGACCCGATCCAGGGCCAGGACGAACCGATCGTGGTGAGCGTCAAGGCCAAGGGCGAGGTTTTCCTCGGCGAGACCGAGTACTCGGTCGACGACCTGGTGGGCAAGCTCAAGGCAGTGCAGGCCGAGAAGCCTGACCAGCGCATCTTCGTGCGCGGCGACAAGGCGGTCGACTACGGCCGCGTGATGGAAGTGCTGGGTGCCCTGCGGGCCGCTGGATTCACCAAGGCCGGCCTGGTCGGTGATTTGGTGCCGGGCGATGGCAAGCCAAGCCCGGCACCGAGCCCCAAGCCGCCGGCCGGCGGTCAACCCGGCCGCAAGAACTGATCGAAGGAGCAAGGGCCATGCGCTGGCGTGGCGACTCCAGCGGCGACATGACGACCCCGGCCGTGGTATCGGCCGGGGCGCATGTCGTGCTGCTGGCGGTCGCCTTGTTCGGCGTGCCGAACTTGACGCGTCCACCCGACGATGCGCTAGCCGATGTGCCGATCTACGATGCCACCGAGATCGGCCCGCAATCCAAGGCGCCGACCGTCTCGCAGGAGCGACCGCAAGACCGCAAGCTGCCTGAGGCAGAGAAAAACACGCCGGCGCCGCCAGCACCGCAGGTCGAGGCGGCGCCCAAGCCGGCACCTGAGCCGAAGCCTGATCCCAAGCCCGAGCCGCAGGTCGCGGCGGTCCAGCCGAAGCCGGAGGAGAAGCCGGCACCGAAGCCTGAGCCCAAGGTCGAAAAGCCGCCCAAGGACCCGGATGCCGAGGCCCTGAAGCCCAAGCCACCGGAGCCGGCGACGGAGCGCAAGCCCGACCCCAAGCCCGAGCCACCCAAGCCGGAAGTCAAGAAACCGGAGCCGCCCAAGCCCGAGCCGCCCAAGCCCGAGGTCAAGAAACCCGAGCCACCCAAGGCGCCGGCGAAGACGCTCGACCAGATCCTGGCCGAGCAGACCAACCGCACGCCGCGACCGCCGCAGCCCGTGGCCGGTGACGGCCGGCCCAACGTGCCCGGCACGCGCACGCCGCAGACCGCGCTCGCCGCCGGCCGCCTGACCGCCAGCGAGAACGCGGCGATGGCCGACAAAGTGCGG
>Ga0187894_10004026_pt1 | contig 16030 bp, 14 predicted proteins | sample GBC1701081metaG_FD_136650 | JGI IMG/M metagenome (GOLD analysis project Ga0187894, IMG submission 136650) | White microbial mat communities from a lava cave in the Kipuka Kanohina Cave System on the Island of Hawaii, USA - GBC170108-1 metaG ... | reverse complement strand
GGCGTCCAGCGCAGGACGCCGGCGTCGTCGTAGCCGTAGCGCGCCTGCATCGTCACCACCTCCTCGCCGATCACGTTGCTCATCGGCGGCGAGGCGGCGCCGTCGACGTAGACGAGCTGGCGGGCGGCCTTGTCGACCTTGTACTCGTTGATGGCGAACGAGCCGGTGAGGAAGACGTTCACCGGAAAGTACGCGTTGGCCGAGTACGTGGCCGGGAAGACCGTTCCGCTCGTCGGGTTGGCGGGCTTCACCGGGTCGTACTCGACGAGGACCTGCGTCTTGTCGCTGTCCTCGGTGACCTTCGTGGCCTGCAGCCGCAGGCACGGCTCCTTCGTCCCCGCCGTCCACTGCGGCTTGCCGATGAGGATGAATCGCGTCTTCTCGCCGGCGGCGGCGGCGGGGCTCGCGACCCAGCTCCGCGGATCGCCGCTGTCGAGGTTCGTGATGTTCATCGGCACCCCGTTGTGGCCGAAGCTCGACACGATCAGGACGTCCCCCGCCTTCGCGAAGCTCGGCGACTTGAGCTGGCCCGGCGTTCCGGCGAGCGGCGAGTTCGCGTACATGATGATCACGTCGTCGGGCTCCTGCGCGCTGCCGCCCGCCTTCGTGCTGCCGTCGACGATCCGGATCGGCATCGCCGGGATGGGCGGGAGCGGCGCGCCCGCCGCGTACGCCTGGATCTCGCGGCAGAGGACGCCGCCGTTGTACGGCGACTGGAGGCTGCCGACGGCCTCCTTCGAGAACTCGTTGTACATGAGCCCGTAGCCGGCCATGCGCCCCTCGGCCTCCATCTGGTAGAGCCCGATGAGGCCGGTCGTCTGGGCGTCCGAGCCGGTCGTGGTCGTCCGGCGCTGCGACTCGAACACCGCGAACACCTGGTACATCACGATGATCGCGATCAGGCCGAGCGTGAGGCCGACCAGGATCTCGACCAGGGTGAAGCCGGCCGCGCGAGTCGCGGGCATGGGGTTGCCGTTCATGGTCAGAGGCTCCATCAGATTTCCCGGTCGCGCCCGACCGTCGTGTTCAGGGTGAACCGGCGCGTCTCGGTGCCCGACGACCAGCACACGGTCACGGCGACGTCCTGCACGAGCGGGTCGGCGGTGGCGACGACGTTGATCTGCTGCGCGAGCGCCATCGCGCCGGGCAGCCCGTTCGGGTTGTTGGCCACGTTGAGCTGGTTGATCCAGTTGCTGACGTTCGCATTGCCCGATGCGTTGCCGCCCGGGCCGCACGGCGCGCCGCCGGCGTTGAGCGCGTACGCGTTGATGTTCGCGGCGTCGGCCCACATGAGCGCGACGATCTGTGAGGCGTAGAAGCTCGCGTCCGCGCGCAGCTTCGCGTCGGTCGTGGTCTTCACCGAGGTCGCCTGCAGGGAAACGATTGCAAGGATCCCGATCGAGAAGATGAGGATCGCGAGCAGCGACTCCAGCAGCGAGACGCCGCGCTGCCGGTCCGGAGAGTGCTCGGGTCGCATGGTCTGTCGTCTCCTTCAGCAGCCCATCGGGTCGGTCGCCGCGGGCGGCTTCGACGGGTCGCAGGCGCGGATGCCTCCGCTCGCCGAGACCCGCACGCTCAGGCAGCGCATCTCGCCCGAGGGGACGCAGGCGCCGCCGGTGGGATTGGTCACGTCGAACTGCGTGGTCGAACCCGCCGCCAGGTTCGAGGACCGGCCGAGCGCGTTGAAGACGATGGTCGCGGCGGCCGGGGCGACGACGGTGTTGGCCATGCGCTCGCTCCCGCGCTGGGCGCGCAGCACCTCGCCGGTTTCGACCACGGTGACGGTCCAGTCGGCCCCGGCCATGTTGAACGCGACGCCGCTCAGCGTGTTCCGCGTCACCGCCTCGGCGCGCGCGAACTGCAGGCCCGCCGCGATGCCTTCGCTCATGCTGCGGATCTGCTGGTTCTGCAGGTAGCTGAAATACTGCGGCATCGCGATCACCAGCAGGATCGCGAGAATCACGATCGAGGTCATGATCTCGATGATGCTGAAGCCGCGCTGCCCGGAGCCCGGGCGGCGCTGCCGGAGGATCGGGGTCAGCACGTCTCGCCCTTCTTCGTCTGCCAGCCGGTCGCGCAGGTGGGCGTCGCGCCCTTGAACATGGTCGTCGCGCGGACGTTGTTCTGGTTGACGGTGTAGACGTAGGCGCCGGCGGCGCCGAGCGCCGCGGTGCTGGTCGCGGTGATCGTGAAAGTGGTCGCGGTCGGCGCGCAGGTCACCGAGAACGCCTTGAGCGTGACCGCCGTCCCGTTGCACGGCGCGGTCGGCACGCCCACGTAGGTGCGGTTGTCCTGGAAGTGCTGCTCCATCTTGACCCGGGAGTCGGCGAGCTGCGACACCGCCTCGGCGATGCGGCCGCGGGCGGCGTAGTCCGAGTACGACGGGTAGGCGACCGCCGCGAGGATCCCGAGGATCGCCACGACGATCATCACTTCGATCAGGGTGAAGCCCTGCTGTACGCGCATGTTCATGTCCGTTTCCCCTTGCAAGGTGAGTGCATGGTAGGAAGGCCGACCGCCGGGTGCCAGCCCTGACCGATGGTCGGGCGGTCCGGCGGGACGAACGGCGCGCGGCCCCGAAAAGAGCGGAACAAATTCACGCGCTTAGGACGTTGGCATGGGGCCGGGACGGGCTTGCCGGCTCCCGGCGGGCAAGCCCGGCGCGCGGCGCCGCGTTAGACACCGGCAGGCGGTTGGGGTACGATCAAAGCGATGGAATTTCAGGGCATTACGCGCGAAGCGCCGGCCATGACGCGCGAGTCGCTCGCCGACCTGCTCCGCTCGCACGGCGTCGCGCCGACGCACCAGCGGATCGAGATCGCGCACGTGCTGTTCGAGCGCAAGCAGCACCTCTCGGCCGAGCAGATCCTCGCCGCGGTGAACGCGCGCCATGCCGAGACCTCGAAGGCCACGGTCTACAACACGCTGCGGCTCTTCCTCGAGAAGAAGCTCGTGCGCGAGCTCGTCGTCGATCCGAGCCGCGTGTTCTACGATCCGAACACCGTGCCGCATCACCACTTCTACGACGTCGTGACCGGCCGGCTCACCGACATCCCGGCCGAGGCGGTGCGCATCGACGGTCTGCCGCCGCTGCCGCCGGGCACCGTCGCCGACGGCGTCGACGTCATCATCCGCACGCGCCCGGCTGCGGCCTAGCGGCGCGCCTCGAGAAGGAGTTCCTGCCGGACGCTGCTGTAGCTCAGTTGGTAGAGCGCTTGATTCGTAATCATGAGGTCGCAGGTTCGATTCCTGCCAGCAGCACCAACACGAAGCACCAACACGAAACAGCGAAACAAGGCACCAAAGACGGGGCGGTCCGGGCGGCCGCCTCTTTTCTTTTCCGCCGTCGATGTCGAGACGTCGCCGCCTCCGGCCCGTCCGGCCGCCCCGCGGAGCGTCAATAGTTCGCGCGCCGCGCGCCCGACTGCGGCGTAGTTCACGCTTCTTCGCGCTTCCCGCGCCACTGGCGTGGGGATTGCTACGAGGTGCCCGGACGAACGCTTTTCGGCGAAAGGGAGCCCCGCAAGGGGGACCGGAATGCTCGGCATCTTCGGCGGTACCCAGTCCGGCCACCCGCTGGCGGACCTGAAGGAGGCGAAGCGCATCGCGGCGGCACTGCCCGTCGGCGACGCGTTCGCGTCGCTGGAGGAGCTCGCCCACTGGCTCGAGTCGGTGCGGAGCGAATCGGCCTTCAAGCCGGCCGAGCGCGCCCAGCTCGTGCAGGTCCTCGACGAGGCCGGCCAGGCGCACGCGCGCAAGCTGAGCCGCGAGTACCTCGCCGCCGCCCGCCAGGGCAAGCGCGAGGAGGACCGGCTCTGGAAGGCCGCCCACGCGTTCTGGCGCGAGGCGGCGCTCGGTTACGTGATCTGCCTGGACGCGTACGCGACCGGCGCCAAGGGCGGCGACGCGCTCAAGGGCGCGCTCGGGCTGCTCGGCATCCGGGCCCTGCGCGCGCTCGCGCAGCAGCTCAAGTGGCTCCACGTGCGCTACGGCCCGATCGACGAGCGGCTGTGGACGATGATGTCGCGCACCTACGCGCTGCTCGAGTCGCGCAAGCTCGCGCGCGCGAAGGTCGTTCCCTATCCCGGGCTCGGCCCCGAGTCGACGCCCGAGTTCGAGTTCCTGCGCGCGGTGATGTTCAGCGCCTGCTCGCCCGATGCCCTGCTGCCGGCGGAGATCGAGATCGCCGAGCGGGTGATCACCCAGCTCTCGCCCGGCTTCCTGCTCGCCACGCAGTACCAGCCCGAGACGCCGTACTGGATCGACCTCGAGCGGCCCGCCGGGCCGGCGCGGGTCGCGCGCCCGCCGCAGCCCTCGCCGGGCCTGCGCTTCTTCGGCGCCGGCCGGGCGTTCGGCGAGATCGACGCGCTCACCACCCAGATCCGCAACACCCGCGACGTGCCGGCGACGCTCACGCTCGGCGGCGCCTGCTCGCCCGACACCGCGCTCGGCGTGCTCGAGCATCTCGAGGAGTGCTGGTCGCCGAAGCTGCCCGAGCGGCGCCATCCGCGCCACCGCGTCAAGTCGCGTCTGACCATCGCCTGGGGCTTCGAGGGCATCCAGGAGGTGCTCGCGCCGGCCGGCTCGCGCTCGCTCAGCTTCGACGGCTCGAACTTCGAGAGCTGGATCGTCGAGAACGTGAGCGTCGGCGGGTTCGGCGCGCTCGTGCCGCAGGTGCGCGGCGACTGGCTGCGCATCGGCTGCCTGATCGCGATGCAGCCCGAAGGCGGGGAGAACTGGCTGATCGGCGTCGTGCGCCGCCTCTCGCGGCCCTCGCAGGAGCAGGCCGCGGTCGGGATCCAGACCCTCGCCCGCACCGCGATCCCGGTCGAGCTCCACGTCCAGATGGGCAACACCACCACGCTCGGCACCGAGACCGGCATCCTGCTCGACCCGAACCAGCTCGGCGGCGAGGTGCAGGTCCTGCTGCCGCCCGGCGTGCACGCGCCCGGACAGAGCTTCATGTTCGACTACAACGGCCTGCGCACGATGCTGCTGCCGATCGGCGTGTCCGAGCGGCGGCACGACTACGAGCTCTTGCGCTGCCGCCACCTGGTGCGCGACGCGGCGTAGGTCGCGAGCGGACCCGCGCTCTCCCGCTACCGGCCCTCAGCCGAGCACGCGCCGCAGCCAGGCGCCGATGTCGCGGATCTCCTGCGGCGCGACCGAGTGCGGCATCGGGTACTCGTGCCACTCCACCGCGTAGCCCAGCCGCTCGAGGAGCTCGTGCGAGCGGCGGGCGTGGGCGAGCGGGATGATCGGGTCCTGGGTCCCGTGCGCCATGAAGATCGGCACGCGGGCGTTCGCGGGGTTGCGCTCGGCTTCGAGCGTCGCGGCGATCGGCACGTAGGTCGAGAGCGCCATGATCCCCGCCAGCGGCTCCGGATGCCGCAGGCCCGTCTGGAGCGCGATCGCCCCGCCCTGCGAGAAGCCGGCGAGCAGGATCTTCGCCGAGGGCACGCCGCGGCTGCGCTCGCGCGCGATCAGCGCCTCGACCAGTCCCTGCGAAGTGCGCACCCCGCGCTCGTCCTCGCGCCGCGCGAGGTCGTTCCCGAGGATGTCGTACCACGCGCGCATGACCATGCCGTTGTTGATCGTCACCGCCTGCGTCGGCGCGTGCGGGAACACGAACCGGATCGGCACCTCCGCGAGGTCGAGCTCGCCGACGATCGGCACGAAGTCGCGGCCGTCGGCGCCGAGACCGTGCAGCCAGAGGACCGTGCGCTGCGGGTCGCGCCCGGTCTCGAGCTGGATCGCGTCGAGGAGCTCAGCCACCGGGCTGCCCCGGCGCGCGCGTCCGCAGCGCGGACTTCGGCCGGAACGCCTTCACCACCGCCGCGTGCGTCTCGACGTACGGCCCGCCGATGAGGTCGATGCAGTAGGGCACCGCGGCGAAGATACCCTGGGCGATGACCTCGCCGGCGGCGTTCCGCGCCCCCTCGAGGGTCTCGCGGATCGCCTTCGGCTGGCCGGGCAGGTTGACGATCAGCGCGCGATTGCGGATCACCGCGACCTGGCGCGACAGGATCGCCGTCGGCACGAACGCGAGGCTCACCTGCCGCATCTGCTCGCCGAAGCCCGGCATCGCCCGGTCGCCGACCGCGAGCGTCGCCTCCGGCGTGACGTCGCGCGGCGCGGGACCGGTACCGCCGGTCGTGAGCACGAGGTCGCAGCCCTCGGCGTCGACGAGCTCCTTCAGCGCCGCCTCGATGAGCGGCCGCTCGTCGGGAATCAGCCGCTCGACCGCGGTCCAGGGGCTCGCGAGCGCGCGGCCGAGCCATTCCTTGAGCGCGGGCAGCCCCTCGTCCCGGTACACGCCGCCCGCGGCGCGATCGCTGATCGATACGAGGCCCACCTTCAGCGCGCGATCCGGAGCGTCCATGGCGCGGCGATTATAGCGACGGCGGGGCGTCGGTCGCCGGGTCCGCCTCCGCGCTCGCGTCGGCCGCCGCGTCCGCGCCCGGGTCCGCCTCGCGGATCAGCCGGAAGAGCGCACGGAAGTGCCGCGGCTCGCCGCCCGCGGTCCGCTCTTTCCGCGCCTCGCGCACGCACGCGCGCAGCCGCTGCAGGTCCTCGCGCGGATGCTCGCGCGCGAACTCGGTGAGCGCGGCGTCGTCGTCGAGCAGGCGCAGCCGCCAGCGCTCGACGCGGTGATGCGCGGCGGTCGCTGCGCGCGACTGGCCGTCCCAGGCGGCGAGCCGGGCGCGGATCGGCGCGGGGTCGGCCTCGCGCATCAGCCGGCCGATGTACTGGAGCTGACGCCGGCGGCCCTCGCGGCTGCGGATGCGCTGCGCTTCGAGCACCGCCGCGCGCAGACCCTCGGGCAGCGGCACCGTCGCGAGCTGCGCGGCGCTCAGCTCGACCAGGCGCTCGCCGAGCGCCTGCAGCGCCGCCACGTCCTTCTTGCGCTGCGTCTTGCTCGGGCGTTCGTCGGTCATTCGGTCCGGGCCCCGGGGGCGGCTCCGTATAATAGCGGCCCGTTCGCACGCCACCTCTCCCGCCGATGCCCGCAGCGCGCTTCACGTACTCCCTCGACACGATCCGCGAGATGGTGGCCGATGTGCTGCGCCTCGCGCGCGAGCAGGGCGCGAGCGAGGCCGAGGCCGACGTCTCGGAGGGCTACGGCCAGACCGTGACCGTCCGCCGCGACGAGGTCGAGACGATCGAGTACAACCGGGACAAGGGTCTCGGCGTCACCGTCTACATCGGCAAGCAGCGCGGCCACGCGAGCTCCTCCGACCTCGCGCCAAAGGGGATCCGCGACACCGTCGCCGCCGCGCTCTCGATCGCGCGCTTCACCGCCGCCGACGAGGCCGCCGGGCTCGCCGAGGCGCAGCTCATCGTGCGCTCGAGCCGCGACCTCGACCTCTTCCATCCCTGGCACCTCCCGGTCGAGCAGGCGATCGAGCTGGCGCGCGCCTGCGAGGCGGCGGCGTTCCGCCTCGACCCGCGCGTCGTCAACTCCGAGGGCGCGAGCGTCTCCTGCCAGCAGTCGCAGTTCATCGCCGGCAACTCGGCCGGCTTCCTCGACGGGTTCGCGAGCTCGCGGCACTACGTCTCGTGCGCGGTCATCGCCGCCGAGGGCGACGCCATGCAGCGCGACGACTGGTACTCGTCGCAACGCTCGCCGTCGGACCTCGCCCGGCCCGAGGCGATCGGCGACTACGCCGGGCGGCGCGCGCTCGCGCGGCTGCGCAGCCGCAGGCTCGGCAAGCGCAAGGCGCGCGTGCTGTTCGAGGCGCCGGTCGCGAGCGGGCTCATCGCGCACTTCGTCGCGGCGGTGAGCGGCGGGAGCCTCTACCGCAAGAGCTCGTTCCTGCTCGACAGCGCCGGCACGCAGGTGTTCGCGCCGATCGTGAGCCTGCGCGAGGAGCCGCACCTCCCGCGCGGGCAGGCGAGCGCGTGCTTCGACGACGACGGCGTCGCGAGCGCAGCGCGCGAGGTGGTGAAGGCGGGCGTCGTGCAGGGCTACTTCCTCGGGGTCTATTCGGCGCGCAAGCTCGGCCTGAAGACCACCGGCAACGCCGGGGGCAACTACAACCTCATCCTCGCGCCGGGGAAGCGCGACTTCGCCGGGATGCTGCAGGAGCTCGGCACCGGGCTCCTCGTCACCGAGCTGATGGGGCAGGGCGTGAATCTCGTGACCGGCGACTACTCGCGCGGCGCCTCCGGCTACTGGGTCGAGGGCGGCGAGATCCGCTACCCGGTGGAGGAGATCACGGTCGCGGCGAACCTGCGCGACATGTTCCGCAACATCGCCGCGGTCGGCGGCGACGCGCTCACCCGCGGCTCGCGGACCTGCGGGTCGATCCTCGTCGACGGGATGACGATCGGGGGCAGTTGAAGGCCGCGGGGGCGGGGCGACCGTTCGACCGGCCGCCGTTTCGCACTAAGAGTTCCCAGTCTCTATTTGTCCTGGACAAACTTGCCCAAAGCGGCTATAGCGGCCCGTGTCCGCCAAGTTGTAGTTCGTCCTGGACAATCTCCGAGGCAGCGGGCCGGCCCCGGGGCCGAGTTCAGCGCCGCGCCGCCGCCTGCACGCAGCCGAAGATCCGCTCGGTCTCGCGCGGATCGGCGGCCGGGCAGTAGAAGTTGCCCTGCACGTCGTCGCAGCCGTGCGCGGCGAGGAAGCCGAGCTGGGCCGCGGTTTCCACCCCCTCCGCCACGACCCGCAGCCCGAGGCTCCGCGCGAGCGAGATGATCGCGCGGGTGATCGCGGTGTCGTCGCCGCTCGCCGGGCAGCCGCGCACGAACGAGCGGTCGATCTTCAGCTTGTCGATCGGGAACCGCTTGAGGTAGGCGAGGCTCGAGTAGCCGGTGCCGAAGTCGTCGACGGCGAGCTGGATCCCCATCGCCGACAGTTCTGCCAGCGTGGCGGAGGTCGCGTCCGACTGCTGCATCACCGCGCTCTCGGTGATCTCCAGCTCGAGGAAGTGCGGGGCGAGCCCGGTCTCCGCGAGGATCGCGCGCAGCGTGGTGACGAACGACCGGTCGCGGAACGCCCGCGCCGAGAGGTTCACCGCCACCGGCACCGGCGCGAGCCCGGCCGCCTGCCAGCGCCGGCTCTGCTCGCAGGCCTCGCGCAGGGTCCACTCGCCGAGCGGCTGCGCGAGCCCGCAGTCCTCGGCGACGCCGATGAACCCGCCGGGCATCACCAGCCCGCGCTCGGGATGGCGCCACCGCACCAGGCCCTCGACCGAGCGCACCACGTTGCGCGCGAGGTCGATCTGCGGCTGGTAGTACAGCACCAGCTCGCCGCGACGGATCGCGAGCCGCAGATCGTGCTCGATCGCGAGCCGCCGGTTCGCCTCGTGGTTCATCGACTCGGCGAAGAACTGGTAGCCGTTCCGCCCGGCGTCCTTGACGTGGTACATCGCCACGTCGGCGTTCTTCATGAGGACGTCGGCGTCGCGGCCGTCGTCGGGGAAGAGCGTGATGCCGGCGCTCGCCGAGAGGTGCAGCTCGCGGCCCTCGACGAGGTAGGGCGGGGCGAGCTCGCGGAGCAGGTTCTGCGCCACCACGCCCGCGTCGGCCGGGTCGCGCACCTCCTGCAGCACGACGACGAACTCGTCGCCGCCGAGCCGCGCCACCGTGTCGCCGGCGCGCAGGGTGCGCGTCAGCCGCGCCGCGACCTCCTTCAGGATCTGGTCGCCGACGTAGTGACCGAGCGAATCGTTGATGTTCTTGAACCGGTCGAGGTCGAGGAACATCAGTGCGACGCGCGAGCGGTGCCGGCTCGCGTACACGAGCGCCTGGCGCAGGCGGTCGCCGAGCAGGTTGCGGTTCGGGAGCCCGGTGAGGGCGTCGTAGTGCGCGAGCCGCACGAGCTGCGCCTCCGCCCCGCGCCGCTGCGAGGCCTCGAGCGCGAGCGCGATCATCGTCGCGATGCCGGAGGCGAAGTCGATCTCCTCGGGCTGCCAGGCGCGCTGGCCCCGCGCGACCTCGCAGCAGAGCATCCCGACCACGCGCCCGTCGAGCCAGACCGGGACGTCGAGCGTCGCGGCGATGCCGAGCGGCCGCAGGTAGACCGGCCCGAGCGAGCGCGTCGCCGGGTGGCTCGCGGCGTCTTCCGCCGCGACGATCTCGTTCGCGACGATCGCGCTGAAGTACGCGGCGTGCTCGGCCGCCGCGATCGTGTCGATCGCCGGCGCCGGGTCGGCCGCGCCGTCGGCGCGGTGCACGAGCTCGCAGCGGATCGCCGCGCCGTCGGCGAGCATCCGCCACCAGCTCGCCCGGTCGAGGCGCAGCGTCGTGCACGCGACCGCCAGCATCTCCTTCAGCGCCTCGTCGAAGTCGGAGCGGTCGCGGCGCGCGAGCGCGAGGAGCTGGTTGCGGTGATAGAGCAGGCGCTCGCCGCGCCGGCGGAGCTCGTCCTCCGCGGTCCGCCGCTCGGCGACCTCGCCCTCGAGCTCGACGTTCTTCGCCGCGAGGTCGCGGGTGCGCTCGGCGATGCGCGTCTCGAGCTCGTCGCGCGCGCGCACGAGCGCGGCCTGCGCCGCGTGCTGCGCGGTCACGTCCTGCACGATCCAGATCAGCCCCTGGGCGAGGTCGGCCGGGTCGATCGCCCGGCCCGACACCCGGCAGACGATCTCGGCGCCGTCGCGGCGCCGGTGCGGCACCTCGGCCTCGTAGGTCTCCCCGCGCTCGATCGCCGGGAACGCCTTGGCGCCGAAGCGCGCGAACGAGTCGTCGCTCGGGTAGAGCAGGTTCGCGCTGCGGCCGGCGAGCTCGCCCGGGGCGTAGCCGAACAGCTCCTCGAACCGGCGGTTGCAGCGCAGGAGCACGCGGTTGCGCGTGTAGACGATGCCCACGGTCGCGGTGTCGAAGATCGTCGAGAGCTCGCGCAGGAGCTGCCGCAGCGACTCGCCCGCGCGGCGACTCTCGGTGATGTCCTCGACGATCCAGATCGTGCCTTCGGCGGTGGCTCGCGGGTCGACCGCTTTCGCGAGGAGGCGCGCCCAGACGAGCGTCCCGTCCTTGCGCCGCAGCTCGAGCTCGGTCTGGAACGCCTCGCCGCGCGCGAGCACCGGTCCGGCCTCGCGCCCGAGCGCTTCGTAGGCGGCCTCGTCCGGGTAGAAGACGAGGCCCGGCTGGCCGACCAGTTCGCCGGGCGCGCAGCCGAACAGCTCCTCCGCCTTGCGGTTGACGCGCATCACCGTGCGGTCGCGGGTGAAGACGATGCCGACCGAGGCGTTCTCGAGCACCGCACGCTGGTCGAGCAGGACCCGCGCGAGCTCCTCCTGCGCCCGCCGGCGGCCGCTCACGTCGCGCAGGGTCCAGATCGACTGCACCGGCTCGCCCGGCGCGCTGAACGGCTGGCCGTCGATCTCGCACCAGAAGGTGGCGCCGTCGCGGCGCACGACCTCGAGCTCGGCGTGCCACGGCTCACCGCCCGGCGGCTCGGTGCCGTCGATCGCCGGCACGAGCCGGGTCGTCGGCAGGCCGGCGAGCTCGCGGTCGAGGTAGCCGAACATGCGGCCGCAGGCGGCGTTCGCGCGCATGATCCGGCCGCTGCGCGAGAAGAGGATCCCGACCTGGGCGTGGTCGAGGATCAGGCGCTGCTCGTCGAGCACCGCGGTCAGCCGCTGCTCGATCGCCGCGATCGCGGTGACGTCGGTGACGGTGACGACGGCGAGCGTGCGCTCGCCGTCGGTCGCGCGGACGGTGAGGAGGACCGCGACCGAGCGCCCGTCGCGGCGCACGAGCGACCAGTAGCTCGGCATCGGCAGCGCGTCGGGCTCGAGCGCGGCGCGCAGCGCGCGGCGCGCGAGCGGCTGGGACGGCTTCGGGAAGGCGTGGAAGAAGGGGCGGCCCGCGAGCTCCTCCTCGCGCCGGCCGAGGAGCTCGCAATAGGCCCGGTTGGCGCGGAGGATGAGCCCGGACTCGTCGGTGACGAGCATGCCGGTGCCGGCAAGCTCGAACGCGTCGACTTCGGGGCGCGCCGCCGCCAGCGTCTCCCCTTTCATTTCGGGGATTATAGGGGCGCGCTCCGGCCGACCCGCCATCCCCGCCGCGCGCGGATGTGGACTTCTGCCTCCCGGGCAGCGCGGCTCGTTCGCGCGGCGCGGGTTTGATAAAATCCGCCGCCCGCTTGTACCCGATGCGTACCCGATGCGTACCCGATGCGTACCCGATGCGTACCCGATGCGTACCCGATGCCGGCGGCATGCCGCCGGCGCTGCCACTGCCGAAGGAGCACACGTTGAGCACCGCGAGATTCCCCGCCGCCGGCCGCCTGGCCGCGGCGTTCCTCCTCGCCGCGAGCCTCGCGGCGACGGCCCATGCGCAAGCCGAGAAGAAAGACTTCCAGCCCCAGGTCGGCATGGCCGGCAAGGACGTGATCTGGGTGCCGACCCCGGACGACCTCGTCGAGAGGATGCTGCGCATGGCGCAGACCACCCCGAACGACTTCGTCGTCGACCTCGGCTCGGGCGACGGGCGCACGGTCATCGCAGCGGCGAAGAAGTTCGGCGCCCGGTCGCTCGGCATCGAGTTCAACCCCGACATGGTCGACCTCTCGACGCGGAACGCGGCCCGGGAGGGGGTGACGGCCAAGGCGAAGTTCGTCCGCGGCGACATTTTCGAGACCGACTTCACCCAGGCGACGGTGGTCACGATGTACCTGCTGCCGGGCCTCAACGTGAAGCTGCGGCCGCGCATCCTCGACATGAAACCCGGCACGCGCGTCGTCTCGCACCAGTTCAACATGGAGGACTGGCAGCCCGACGAGACCACCAACCTCGACGGCCGGCGGGCGTACTTCTGGCTCGTGCCGGCCAAGGTGCACGGCAACTGGCGCGTGCAGTCGGGCGCGGACGCCTGGGACCTGGCGCTCGAGCAGAAATTCCAGCTGCTCGAGGGGTCGGTGAAGCTCGGCGCGATCAACGCCGGGATCCGCGATGCGAGACTGCAGGGCGACCGGATCGCGTTCGCGTTCGTCGACGCGGCCGGGGTGAAGCGCGAGTTTGCGGGCCGGGTGAACGGCAACGCGATCGAAGGCACGGTCCGGGCGGACAACGGCGCGGAGGGGCGCTGGACCGCAACCAAGCGCTAGCGGCGTGCCCCGCGATCGAGGCCGGAGCGCCGGCGCGGCGATGCGGAGCGCCGGGGCGATGACGGTTCGGCGCGGCGCCCGCTCGCTCGCCGCGGCGGCGGCGGCGATCGCCGTCCTCTCGGCGGCCGGCTGCGCGTACCTCGATACCAAGCAGCGGGAGTGGATCTTCCGCGCGCAGCGCGACGTGACGGCGACGCCGGCCGAGTACGGCCTCGCGTTCGAGGAGGTCTGGCTGAAGGTGGCCGGGGAGGGCGACGCGCCGGCCGAGCGCGTGCACGGCTGGTGGATCCCGGGCCCGGACGCCTCGGCGCCCACGCTCCTCTATCTCCACGGCGCGCGCTGGAGCCTGTCGAACAACCTCTTCCGCATCCAGCGCCTGCAGCGCATGGGCTTCGCGGTGCTCGCGATCGACTACCGCGGCTTCGGCCGCAGCGACGGCGAGCTGCCCTCGGAGGAGCGGGCGTACGTCGACGCCCAGGCGGCGTGGCAGCACCTGCGCCTCCTCGAGCCCGACCCGCGCCGGCGCTTCGCCTACGGGCACTCGCTCGGTGGTGCGGTCGCGATCGAGCTCGCGACGCGCAACGACGACGTCGCCGGGCTGATCGTGGAGGCGACCTTCACCTCGATGCGCGAAATGGCCGAGGCGATGGGCTACGGCAACCTCCCGCTCGGCCTCGTGCTCACCCAGCGGTTCGACGCGCTCGGCAAGGTCCCGAACGTCCGCGCGCCCGTGCTGTTCGTCCACGGCACCTCCGACCGGTTCGTGCCGCCGGCGATGAGCGAGCGGCTCTACGCCGCGGCGCCGGAGCCGAAGCGGCTGCTGCTCGTCGACGGCGGCAACCACAGCAACACGTCGTACGTCGCGTTCGACAAGTACCAGGCGGCGGTGCGCGACTTTCTCGCGCTCGTGCAGGACGCCCCGCCGCGCGCGCGGGCGCCGGCGGTCCGGGGCGGCTAGAGCGGGCACGCGGCGGTCGCGCGCAGGCTGCGTCCGCCGAGGAATGGCCGCGACCCCGCTTCCGTTCTTCGGCCCCGAGCGCGTGCACGCCGCGCTCGAGTGGCGCGCGCTGATCGATGCGCTGCGGGAAGCGTTTCGCGCCGGCGCGAATGCGCCCGTACGCTCGAGCTACCCCGTGACCGCGGCGGGTGACCGCCTGCTCCTGATGCCGGCGTGGGCCGGCGGCAGCCTCGGCGTCAAGATCGTCACCGTCTTTCCCGGCAACCGCGCGCGCGGCCTCGCCAGCGTCTCGGCGCTCTACCTGCTGCTCGACGCCGGGACCGGGCATCCGCTCGCGCTCGTCGACGGCGAGGCGCTGACGCTGCGGCGGACGGCTGCGGCCTCGGCGCTTGCGGCGACCTGTCTTGCGCGCGCCGATTCGGCGACCCTGCTCGTCGTCGGCACGGGCGCGCTGGCGCCGTACCTGGCCGCTGCGCACTGCGCCGTGCGGAAGATCGGGCGCGTGCTGGTCTGGGGCCGCTCCGGCGAGCACGCCGCGGCGACGGCGGCGAGGCTTGCGGCGGACGGTCTGCCCGTCGCGGCCTGCGCCGATCTCGCGGCCGGGCTCGCGGCTGCCGATATCGTCACCTGCGCGACGACCGCGCGCGAGCCGATCGTCCGCGGCGCACTCGTGCGCGCCGGGACCCACGTCGACCTCGTCGGCGCGTTCACGCCCGAGATGCGCGAGAGCGACGATGCGCTCGTCGGGCGCGCCGAGGTGTTCGTCGACACCTTCGCCGGCGCGCTGCAGGAGGCGGGCGATCTCGTGCAGCCGATCGCCGCGGGGGCGATCGTGCGCGAGCACGTCCGCGCCGAGCTCGCCGATCTGGTGAGCGGCCGTCACCCCGGCCGCAGCTCGGCCGCAGCGGTGACGCTGTTCAAGTCCGTGGGAACCGCGCTCGAGGACCTCTGCGCGGCGCGGCTCGTCTACGATCGCGCGGTCAGCCCCCGCTGATCGCGGTGATGATGATCACCTCGTCGCCGGCCCCGACCGGCGCGTCGAGCCGCCGGACCTGGCCGCGATTCACGAAGATCTTGATGTGCGGCCGGATGCCGTCCTGCTCGTCGATCATCCGGAACCGGATGCCGGGGTAGCGCCGGTCGAGGTCGCCGAGCAGCTCGGCCACGGTCGTGCCCGCGGCGTGCACCTGCGCGCGGCTCGCCGTGTACGAACGGAGCGGGGAGGGGATGAGGACGGTGTTCACGCCTGCGCCGCTTCCACCGAGTAGATGTGCGGCAGGTGGCGCGCGACGCACCGCCAGCGCCTGCCTTCGTCGGTGCTTGCCCAGACCTCGCCGCTCGTCGTGCCGAAGTAGAGCCCGACCGGATCGCGCGCGTCGGCGCACATCGCCTGGCGCTTGACGGTCCACCAGGCGTCCTTCGCCGGCAGGCCGCGCGCGAGCTTCTGCCAGCTCGCGCCGGCGTTCCGCGTGCCGTAGATCGCGGGCTTGCCGCCGACGCTCGTCCGCGGCCACACCGTGCTGCCGTCCATCGGCAGCACCCACACCGTCTTCGCATCGCGCGGGTGCACGACCATCGGGAAGCCGATGTCGCCGACCGCCTTCGGCATCTTCTCGCCGATCCGCGTCCAGCGCTCCGCGGGCCGCCGGAGGCGGTAGATCCCGCAGTGGTTCTGCTGATAGAGCACGTCCGGCGCCGACGGCGCGAGGCGCAGGCAGTGCACGTCGTGGCCGTACTCCGGATCGGGCTGCGGCAGGAAATCGGCGGCGACGCCGCGGTTGAGCGGGTGCCAGCGCGCGCCGCCGTCGGTCGACTCGAACGCGCCGCCCGCCGACATGCCGATGTAGAGGTGCTGCGGGTCGCGCGGGTCGACGTTGATCGAGTGCAGCGTGGCGCCGTCGGGCGGCGCCTCCTGCATCCCGCCGACCCAGGCGGTGCGCAGCGGGTTGGCATTGAAGCCCTCGACGCCCTGCCAGGTGTCGCCGCCGTCGGCGGACCGGAAGAGACCCTGCGGCGAG